>ERZ773148.3736-NODE-3736-length-10230-cov-5.734545_pt1 | contig 10230 bp, 9 predicted proteins | sample MGYA00580846_ERZ773148 | MGnify/ENA primary metagenome ERZ773148 (study PRJEB29015, sample SAMEA2737879) | human gut metagenome | biome: human gut; feature: human-associated habitat; material: faeces | place: China | collected 2012 ...
TTCCGGATCATCAAGGTGGAAAATCGTATTAGTTTCTCCAAATCCTTTAAAATGGCCGTCCAGATCACGCTTGTCAAGCAGATTGCAGTCCGGATACGGATAATGAATCCCGAATCCTCCCACGATTTCCGGGTCCATCTTCATGGCATCAATGAAATTCTGCAGCCAGGTATCGGTCGCTGGAAGCGCATCCTGCGTAATAAAGATGATATACGTTCCGTTTCCTTTGGAAGCACCATAGTTTCTCGTTTTTCCATGTCCAAATTCGGACGGCTCAATCTGAAACAAACGGCATGGATATTTGCGGATCACATCGAGAGTTCCGTCCTTTGACCCGGAATCCACGCAAATTACTTCATATTCATACTCTGTCTTCTGTTTGAAAACGGCATCCAGCACTTTTTCAAACAGATGCCCACCATTTTTGGTAGGAATGACAATGGATACATCCATAGTTATTTACTCCTTTTTATCACATGCTGCACTTTATCTGCCATACGCACAACCTTACGCTGGCGCATCCGCTCCAGCTCTTCCTCCAGAAACTGCTTCTGTTTTCTCGTTTCCTGGAGTTCTTCTTCCCTGTGTGCAAGTGCCGCTTTTTCTGCTTCGATTTCTGCCTGCAGCTGGCCTTTCCGATAAATCTCCCCGTTCAGTTCATCCCTCAGATCTTTATTCTGACGGATATATTGAATAAACTGGGACGTAACGCCATCGCCTTTGTAGTAAATCCGGTAATCAATCCGGATCTGTTCATAACCGGCATTCCGGAATTTCAGAACCGGCGTTCCAAGGAAATAATAGTCGTCGATAATCTCAAGCTCGGCGTTGTGCGAAAAAGCGATACGTTCCGTCTTTCCATCGCTGCATACGCCCGCGAGAGAACGGATTTTAATGACAGCCCCCTCCTGCATCAGCTGAAGGGAAAGCTCTCCGTCCGCGTCTGCCTTTTCAAGCATCATCACCTTCTGCTCATCCAAGCCGAAGCAGTCCTCATAATAGAGTTCTCTCTCCTCCGGTGCTGTTTCGGTGAGCACAACCGGGTACATCATTTTTTCTTTTTCCCAGATAGAAAGCGGATAATTGTGCCGGTGCAGTTTTCCATAGAACGTGGCGAGCGCATTTGGCTCACCCTTTCCGGCCGCGAATTCCTGGAAGCACTCTTCCATATGGTAGTATACCGGAATCTCTTCCATGGAAATACCGCCAATGGCGTACAGTTCTTCCTGCTCTTCCTTCGTCAGTGCACTCGCCGCCTCCTGTAAAAAGACGCTCCGCGCATAGATAAATGCAATCGGTACGGCAAACGGGAATACCCACTCGTAGTCTGCCACCCAGACCTTTTCTCCATCCAGAAGAAGGTTGCCCGGAATCATGTCAATATTGGAAATCTCCGCTGCGGCAAGTCCTTCTTTCAATGCCGGATGGCCGAACACCTCACAGAACGCATCGGTTTCCACAAAGGATTTCTTCCCTTTTGCCGATGCAATGATCTGATACAGCAGTTCATAATCCTTTTTCAGCGATGCAAAATCTTTTTCTTTTCCATGACGGGAAATGCGCGTTTCCAGACTTTCCCCTTCTACAAAAGGAAATGCAAGCGCGCATTTTTCTTCATCCAGTTCGCATGGGCAGATCTGTACGCCCGCATAGGCGTACAGATGCTCCAGCTTTCTATAGTTTTCATACATATGCCGGATGTGGAGTTCTCCCTCTTTCTGCAGCGGAAGCTTCCACACACGCCGGATCCCATCCTCTTCTGTAATCCGGGTCATAATCTGAAATTCGTTCCGACGTTCTCTCGAAAATTTCGTATACAGAACTTTCCTCATACGTTTACTCCTTTTTCTCCACTTCAATCAGAAAGGAATTGGAAAAAACCGGAAACAGACCGGACTTCAGGATTCCGTCAAATGCTTTGCCTTCGTCAAAAAGTGTGATCCTGTCAGCATCAAAATTCCGCTGATTTTTTCTCAATTCACCCGGCTTCGGCAGATATTCATCCGAATAAATGACCGCCGGAAATTTGTAATCCGGATAGGGATAATAAAACTTGAACTTCGAAAAACCGTTTTCCTGCAGCATCTGCTCCAGCTCCGGTTTGCTGAATGTCTCGACAAAATCGATCCCCGGATATCCTTCAATTCCGACAAATTCCCGGCCCACATGGTCTTCCCTGCAGCCGGCAAAATACTTCAGTCCCAGACGGTTCTCAATCGCAATCAGGATTTTTCCGCCCGGTTTTAAGAGACGATTGATCTTTTCCAGATATTCCGGATACGGATTATCCTTTCCAATATAGCTTTTTGCATACTCCAGAACACCGATCAGTGTCACGTAATCGAAGCGTTCTTCCATTTTTTCTGCAACAACATTAAAGTTTCCAACCATAATCTCCAGGTTGGACGCATCCTGATTTTTGTAGGCATTGATCGTACTGCGCCGCTTCGACAGATCGTTTGCCACTACCCGCTTTGCATTTCTGCAGAGCACGCCGGAAATGGCTCCGCAGCCGGCTCCGACTTCAAATACGGAAGCATCGTCTTTCCACTCATACCAGTCCAGAATATTTTCCCGTTCCGGAGAGAGATGATAAAAAATCGGCCAGCTTTTTTCTGTGAGGATTACCTTCTGGTAATCCTCTTTCGGCGTCGTCTTGACGATCTCCAGCAGCCGGTCCTCAATGCTGCCGTCGCTGTAAGCATCTTCGCCGTCATAATAATCCAGGTTCAAAAGAACATTTCCTATTGTTTCTTTCATATAACCCCCGTCGTTTATCCTCCGCATCCTACTCGTAGGTCACGGTAGAGTTCATATCAAAAAATCCTACGGTGTCTTTCATGGAGAAGACTTCCAGGAAGCAAGCATCGTACAGTCTGTGGTGGATCACCAGCTCTTCCAGATGGTAGCTGGTACATCCAAACGACATCAGATACTGTCCGCTCTGCAGCGGCATGATCTGGTCAAAGCATACCGTGACGGTCTTTCCCGCTTCCACCACGTCTTTTGTGTAATCCTCCAGCGCCGTATTCGTTCCGGTAATCTCCGTTCCCTTCCGGTCTTTGATCGAAAAGGCAAAAATCGGATGCTCCATCGTTTCATGGAACTTGATTTTCATCTTGATGCGGAATCTCTGGTTTTTATCCACAGAAGATGTAATCATACCTTTGTGGTCAATAATCGCAAAGTCCACGATCTCCGCAGCCTTGTCTCCATACTCTACCAGCTGCGCATTCGCAATCAGGCGTTCTCTCCAGAGGCCTTTTTTCGGCTTTTCTGCCGATACGGCACCGGATGCATCTGCTTCGGTTCTCTCTTCGGTCTGTTCTGCACTCTCTTCGGTCTCTTCCTCTTCTTTTGTCTCGTCATCGTACTGGTTGGCAAGAATCTTCTTGTAGACATCGACTGCCTCCGACGATTTTCCAACCATCACCTGTTTTCCTTTGTTAATCAGAAGACATCTCTCACAGTACTTGATGACGCTGCCCATATCGTGGGAAACGAAAAGGATCGTTTTTCCTGCTTCTTTCAGATCGTTAAATTTCCGGTAACACTTGGACTGGAAGAAAATGTCTCCGACGCTTAAGGCCTCATCGACAATCAGAATATCCGGATCCACATTGATCGCAACCGCGAAGGCAAGGCGGGCAAACATACCGCTGGAATACGTCTTAACCGGCTGATTGATAAAGTCACCGATCTCTGCAAACGCAATGATATCGTCGAGCTTTGCCTTCATCTCCTCCTCGGTATAGCCAAGCATCGTTCCGTTCAGGAAAATGTTCTCAATACCGGTATACTCCATGTTAAAGCCTGCACCCAGTTCCAGAATGGCACTGACTCTTCCCTTTAACTCCACGTTTCCGCTCGTCGGGTTTAAGACACCTGTGACGATTTTCAGCAGTGTGGATTTTCCGGAACCGTTCGTTCCAATGATACCGACACACTCGCCTTTGTGCACCTCGAGCGAGATATCCTCCAGCGCAAAATGATCGGTGTGATAGTTTTTATGTGTCAGTGAAAGCGATTCTTTCAGACGGTCCATCGGCTTTTCAAACAGCTTGTAGACCTTGCTGACATGGTTAATTGAAATTACTGTTTCTGTATTTTCTGTGCTCATTCCATCCTCCTATAATACATCTGAGAAATGAACCCGGAGGCGCTTGAACACTTTGGAACTGATTAGTCCTGCCATAAGCACAAAAGCCCAGAAGTAAAGGGTGTGCCATGGATGCTCGAAGAACCAGAGTCCATTCATAAAGCTGTCACGATATCCCTGGACAATATAGTACAGAGGATTCAGCTTCAGAAGGCTGTTCAGCCAGTTCGGAATATTCGGAATTGTTGTGGTATCCCACAGAATCGGGGTTGCCCACATGCCGACATTCAGAATTACATTGATAATCTGGCCGAAATCGCGGAAAAACGGTGTGATGGAACAGGTCAGATAGGAAAGTACAACGACGAGACAGATCACCGCAAAGGTATAGTACCCGATCTGGATAATCTGAACCGGCGGAAGTTTTCCCATCAGTGCAAAAATCAAAATAGCAAACACAATAAAGAACAGATGTACAAACAGGGAAGAAATCACCTTCACAATTGGAAGCACACTGATCTTAAATACAACCTTCTTTACCAGGTAACTGTATTCCAGCAGACAATTTGACGCACTTGGCAGTGCATCAGAAAAGAAGAACCACGGAATAATACCGGAAACCAGCCAGCAGATATACGGATATCCAGTGGCAGCTGGCTGTACACGCAGTCCGAGCTGAAACACGACAAAATAAACAGCAACCGTCACCATCGGCTGAATGAATGCCCATACGATGCCAAAATACGCTCCGGCAAATTTGTTGCGGAAATCATTTTTCGACAGTTTCCAGATCAGTTTCCGGTTCTGATAAAGTTCTTTGAATACGTTCATAAATGTTTTTTACTCCTTATTTCTTTAAATCCTTAATTCCGCCCCATTTATGATCTTTTTCCGAAATAATCAGATCTTCTTTTGTCATTCCTTCCGGCATCGGCCACTCCACGCCGATCTCCGGATCGTCAAAATACAGACCGCCTTCATCGTTTGGATGATAGAAATCCGTACATTTATAAGCAAATTCTGCGTAGTCAGAGAGTACGATAAATCCGTGTGCAAAATTCTTCGGAATAAAGAACTGTTTCTTGTTTTCTGCTGAAAGCAGCACGCCGAACCATTTTCCGTAGGTTTTGGATCCCTCGCGAAGGTCAACTGCAACATCGAATACTTCACCGTTTACCACGCGTACCAGTTTGTCCTGCGGGTAATTGATCTGGAAGTGAAGTCCGCGCAGGACACCTTTTTTGGATGCAGACTGGTTATCCTGTACGAACTGGACATCAATGCCGGCTTCTTTAAAATCATTGTAATTGTATGTCTCCATAAAATATCCGCGCTCATCGCCGAATACGGTTGGGGTAATTACTTTTAATCCTTCAATTTCACAAGATTCTACTTTAATTTTTCCCATTTTTCTTTCCTTTCTCTTCTCCACAAAAATGTGAACAGATCTTTTTTTGACCTCTTTTGTGTCTACAATCTTTGCTATTATACCATTCTTTTCTGAGAAACTCAAGAACCCATTTTCACGCCCGCCCCGCCGCTTTTTATGTAAATTCCCGGATTTTCATTTTCCACTCGTATTTTTTAAGAAAATACTATTTTTTTCGTAAAGTTTCTGTTATAATATCGTAAGTTCCCAGTTATATTTTATACCTAACGCTACCTGTTTGTTACCTATTATAAAACACTAAAGAAAACTGGAGGTTATTTACTGTGTCTCGCAAAAAAGTACAGCATGTTGGAAAGATACTTTTTTCCATTCTTTCCGTTCTGTTAGGATTCCTTGGGATCCTTCTTTTTACGTCTTCCCGCTGGATGCTCGCGACCTGGGCGCATCTTGATATGGAAGAACTTGTTTATCACTTAAAGGCACCCCTTGAGGGTACCAGCAAGGATGTGCTCTGGAGTTACGTCTGGTCCTGCGGCATGATCTCTTTTGCCGTTCTTGCTATTCTGATCGCGCTTTTTATTATCCTGCGCCATCGGAAGAAAGTGGAAATCATTCTCGGTTGCATCTGCATTGCCCTGGGAATCGCTCTTTCTTCCTATTCTCTTTATAATGTCTGGACGACGCTGGATATCGATACTTACCTGCACATTCAGAACAGCTACAGCACTTTGATCGAAGATAATTACGTCAATCCGTCCCAGACAACGATTACATTCCCGGAAAAGAAACGGAATCTGATCTATATTTATCTGGAATCAATGGAAAGCACCTATTCTGATAAAAAAGACGGCGGTGCTTACGACCACAATTTTATTCCCGCCCTGACTAATCTTGCCCTGGACAATATCAATTTTTCCAACTCCGACAAGCTGGGCGGCGCTTATCCGACAACCGGAACCACCTGGACCATGGGCGGTCTCTTTGCACAGACTTCCGGTCTTCCGCTGAAGCTTTCGATTCAAGGCAATGAGATGGCTTATCAGGACAGCTTTTTTCCGCAGCTTTCAACACTTGGCGACGTTCTCAATGAAGCCGGCTACAAACAGTACTTTATGATGGGTTCCGATGCCGCATTCGGCGGACGGAAGAATTACTTCACTTCGCACGGTGATTATGAAATTGACGATTACTACTGGGCGATCAGCGAGGGACTGATCCCGGAAGGCTACTACCAGTGGTGGGGCTATGAAGATGCCAAACTGTTTGAGTATGCAAAAGATAAACTGACGGAGATTTCCAAGAATGACGAACCGTTCAACTTCAGTATGCTGACTGTTGCCACCCACTTCGAGGACGGCTACAAATGTGACGAGTGTGATGAAAAGCAGTACGGAGATGACCACTACGGTATGGTGATTGACTGCTCCAGTTCCCGTGTCAGTGAGTTTATAGACTGGATCAAGGAACAGCCTTTTTATGAAAACACGACTATAATTCTTTCCGGTGATCATCTGACCATGGACTCTGATTTTTGTGAAAACATCGATGAAGATTATCAACGTTCTACTTATAACGCTATTTTAAATTCACCCATTCTTCCGGTTCATGAAAAAAATCGGATTTTCACCACGATGGATATGTTCCCAACTACTCTCGCAAGCCTTGGAGCTGTCATTGACGGTGACCGTCTTGGACTTGGTACGAATCTTTTTTCAGACAAGCCTACACTTGCCGAAGAACTTGGCTTCGATGAACTGAATCGCCAGCTCTCTATGGGCTCCCGATTCTTCGATGAACTTGATGCTGATCTTACCCCCGTCTGGGTCGGCGATGGCGAATATCAGAAATTTTATATTAAGGAAGAAGATCGATTTGCCAATAACGAATGGGTAACTTACAATCCACATCAGCTCTGGGCTGACGGTAAGCAGTCTTATTTTATTGATAAGGACGGCCACGCGGTTTCCGGCTGGCAAAAGCTTGAGGATGGGAAATGGTATCATTTTTCCGAGTCGGATTACCATCTCATCGAGGGTCCTTGCGATACAAATCCTGAATTGGAAGAGGAAACACCCGACTCCACTTCGGTAAGTGACATTTCCTCCGCTTCTTCTTTTACAGAAAACGATTTGGATTCCACAGTCGAAAGTTCTTCTTCTGGAATAGATGAGGACGATTTCTCTGAAAATGAGGATAATTCCAAAACCATCAGACATCTAGGCTCTTCTGCGGAAGATGATCCTCACGACCTGTCTCCTATCGATTATCAATAAAAATTTGATAACGATTCAGATCTATGCAATATAAAATAAAATCCCGCAGAAAAAGTTTTCATTTCTTTTTCTGCGGGATTTTTATTTTGCAAAATATTTAAAGCAGTATACGCTTAACTATTGTCTTACGTACAAAAATATGTTTTTTCCCATTTTTTTCACCTGTGTAAGGATCCACTGGATCAGTAAGGCAACAAAAATCGCTGCTAATAAATACAGAATTTTTGTCTGTTCTACGTCCTTCGGCATATAATACCACCAAATATCACTTTTACATCTTGACCAGTCAAACTTCAAAAACAGCTTTGTGCCATTCGCAATTGTTCCGAAAGCAACTTTTACAAGTAAAAAACCCAAAAACTGATTTTCCATAATCGAAAATGTGTTGTCTGCAAGAAGATTAATCCACTTTTTTCTTCCAAATACTGGTTCCATTATCGTTGCAATCCGCATCCAAAGTGCAATTCCCAAAAAACCAATAATAATTGGCATGACCGGTCCTTGATTAAAGTCATTGCACCACGCTGGCGTATAAGCCAACCTAGTTTTATAATGAAGAAAAATCATAAGTTTTGCAGCAAACACAATCGCAAAATACACTACAGATGGAATCCTGTCCACATATTTCTCCAGTATCTTTTTATAAAAAATACCCATTGCATAAAACGGAGCAAAATACAGAATTCTGACCACTGTCAGCCACCAGCTGGTGCGATATTCCATAATCGCCAAAAAATTGCCGCCCATTCCAATAAGTACTGCCCCTGCAAAAAATATCCATTCCGGTATCTGCCATCCTTTTCGCTTAAAAAATGCCCGAATCATACAATTTAATATTTCTACCATAAACAAGGGCACAATATACCAGCCGGCCATATTAAGGACAAACTGATGCCCATCGTTTAAAGGTGAAATCAGAATATTGTGCAAATTAAATTTTCCACCGATTTGAAAGCCCCACCGATGTAATAACCTGACAAGCAGCCCATACGCAATCGTATACCCATACATTGGAAGTATCAGGGTACGAAGCTTTTTACAGACATATCTCCCCGGTCGTTTCAGTGCTGCATCTTTAAAAAAATATCCTGAACAAAAAGTAAACAGCGCCAGATGGATTCCCTCATACGGAAACCATTGCGCAAAGTCCAAAGAAATTCCACCACCATCACAATGTCCCGCAACAACCATCAGAATCGCCACAGCATATAATATCTTAAAACGATAATCTATTTTTTTCTTATTCATAATCAAAAGCCGTTCGTTTATTGTACGCAGACCCCCTATTTCAAAGGACAAGGACTGCTTAGCTGATATCGCTTTCTTTCCATCATCGGAACGTTTTACGGCAATGTATACACCAGTACTCCCAGGATAATAATCAGATTCCCAATCAGCTTTCCTTTTGATACCTTTTCTTTCAAAACGCCAAAGGAAAGCAGCAGGACAAAGACGTACGTAAAGGTATCCAACACCGGACCGTATTTCAAATCTACCTGTGTGTAGGCATACGTATTTAAAAGAAGTACACTGCCAAAAATCAGATACGCCACAATCACGCGCCAGTTCAGATACTCGCGAAGTGCAGATGCATGCTCCTCGTTGGCGCTTTGTTTCAGCAGAATCTGTGATACTGCTGAAAACATTGTACAGATCAGCATTAAAATCATATATTTATTCATATCGCTGCACCACCATAACTCCCACCAGCACAATCAGAAGGCCGATGATATTTTTTACCGTCAGATTTTCATGAAAAATGAGCACGGCCCAGATCTGGGACCAGATCAGATAGACGCTGCGGTTTGCATATGCGGTTGACAAAGAGAATTTTTTGATTACCTTCTGCCATGCAATAGCGTAAATGCCACAGTTTGCAACCATCAGAAATAAAAATACATATAATAGAGGATTTTTGATTCCTCCCCGGTTCAGCTGAACCGATGCTGCTTTTGAGAACACACTCGTCAGAGAAAACAGCAGGATATTCAGGTGCAGCTGAATATAATCTTTTGCCTTATTCAAAAACCTCGCATAACGGAAAATCTGCATTTTGCTGCGCCGCAGCGTTCTACACCAATACATAGCGATATCTAAAAGCCGAGCCGCAGGAAAATTAACGGCCGGAAAAGAGGTGACTGCCGCACAAAAAGCACAGTCCGCCCTTTGAATGACCGGGAGTTTCTAAAACGTTAAACTTCATATCACCCAAAACTACAGAGTCACCGTCTGAGAGTATAAAATCGGCTCTTTCATCGCTTTTTACATGTCCATATGCACCGCAGCAAATGTCGGTAAGGTTTGCGTCGTCGCTGTAAAGTCCGCATTCGTCAGCTGCCGAGACAGCTATCTTTGCACCGGTCAAATGCTTGAGCTCGGACGCGGCGCAAATATGGTCAAAATGCCTGTGGGTCAAAAGCGCCAGAGCGCTTGTAAAAGAGTAAATGATGATTCTGTCCATTTAACGA
>ERZ773148.3737-NODE-3737-length-10227-cov-8.502064_pt1 | contig 10227 bp, 7 predicted proteins | sample MGYA00580846_ERZ773148 | MGnify/ENA primary metagenome ERZ773148 (study PRJEB29015, sample SAMEA2737879) | human gut metagenome | biome: human gut; feature: human-associated habitat; material: faeces | place: China | collected 2012 ...
CCGAAGATAGTTAGCTGGAAACGGCTTGTGAAAATAGGTAGTCGCCGACTTAACAAAGAGCTCTGAGATGAAAGTCTCAGGGCTTTTTTGTTGCGCTATATGCCAAGGGGTTGCAGAACAGGGAAAAAGCTGGTATCCTCAAAGCAGGAAAGGGTGAGAATATGCGTTCGGACAGAACCCGCAAGGATATAGCAAAGCGCTATATAGCGGTACTGGCGCTTTTACTGTTCTGCAGCATCGTATTTTATGTGCAGACACATTATCAGCGCACCACGGCAATCCGGCCGGAGGACGATTATCGGGGCAGGATATCGCAGTTTCATAGCAGCGTAGATCGGGATGATGACGGCGTAGACGATCAGTTGGATATTCTGAACGGTGCACTGGCCTATGTGAGCACACATCCAAAATACAAAAGTCGCTATTATGAGACCGGTTATCCTGACGATGGTTATGGCGTTTGCACCGATGTAGTTGCATATGCGTTGAAGAATGCCGGATATAATCTACAAGAGCTTGTGGACGCAGATATCCGGGAGCAGCCACAGGATTATATGGTGGAAGAACCGGATGCAAACATTGATTTCCGACGGGTACGAAACCTGAAGGTGTTTTTTGCACACACAGCAGCTGCCCTGACCACAGATGTCTCAGAAATAGAGGAATGGCAGGGCGGCGATATTGTGATCTTTGAAAGACATATCGGCATCGTGTCCGACCGGCGAAATAAAAACGGAGTGCCTTATATCATTCACCACAATGACCCATGGCAGACAGCTTACGAACAGGACATTCTGGAAAAACGAACCGACATCGTGGGTCATTACCGGATTTCAAAATAAAAAGCGTCCCCGCTGCACTGTGCATAACAGTGCGGCGGGGACGCATATTTTATTGGGTGGTGTACCGGTTACGATACAAGCCTCAGCTTAGCCCTTGCCTGCGCAGCCGAACAGCTCGATCTTCTCCTTGCACTTGGCCTCGATGGCCTTTGCGCCGGGAGCCAGCAGCTTGCGGGGGTCGAAGCCCTTGCCCTGCTGATCCTTGCCCTCTTCGATGTACTTACGGGTGGCCTCAGCAAACACCAGCTGGCACTCGGTGTTGATGTTGATCTTGGAAACGCCCAAGCTGATGGCCTTTGCGATCATCTCATCGGGGATGCCGGTGCCGCCGTGCAGAACCAGAGGAATGTTGTTGGTGGCCTTGTGGATGCGGTCCAGAGCCTCGAAGTCCAGACCCTTCCAGTTTGCGGGGTAGACGCCGTGGATGTTGCCGATGCCGGCAGCCAGGAAGTCGATGCCCAGAGCGGTGATCTTTGCACACTCCTCGGGATCAGCAATCTCGCCAGCGCCTACAACGCCGTCCTCAACGCCGCCGATGGAGCCGACCTCGGCCTCGATGCTCATACCATGAGCGTGTGCCAGAGCAACCAGCTCCTTGGTCTTTTCCACGTTCTCCTCGATGGAGTAGTGGCTGCCATCGAACATGATGGAGGAGAAGCCGGCCTCAACGCAGGCCTTGCAGCCCTCGTAGGTGCCGTGATCCAGATGCAGAGCAACGGGAACGGTGATGCCCATGGAATCGACCATGGCGCTGACCATGGCGGCAACGGTCTTGAAACCGGTCATGTACTTACCAGCACCCTCGGAAACGCCCAGAATGACGGGGCTCTTCATTTCCTCGCAGGCGGTCAGGACTGCCTTGGTCCACTCCAGATTATTGATGTTGAACTGCGGCACACCGTAGTGGCCATCGCGTGCCTTGAGCAGCATTTCGGTTGCATTTACCAACATTATTCATTACCTCCAAAAATTATCGGGGTTCCGGCTCTGCCACACACCGCATTGTGCATGGTTTAACGAGTCCACATGGTTAGTATACCCCAAACTGCGCCTAAAATCAATCCGGACAGGCGCTTTTTCTTGCGCAGAGCTGCTGCGGAACGGGCACGGCACAAAGCGGCTGATGCGGCTGCGGCAGAAATACTCTGCACTTGGCGACAAAAATCCATATACAATGCAACATCTGCCTTGCGCGGAAGCGGCGCGGGTTTTCAACAGATTTTAACATTCGTCAAAATGATGTTGGAGGAAATTGCAAAAGCGGACAATTTCCGGTTCAAAAAATTGTCATAATTCCAACTTGAATTTTACAAATTGTAAGGCTTTTGCCAGGATATGGGGGAACCTGCTGTTGAAAACCCGGTGGAAACTGTTTAATTCCACCCGAAAAACAGGCGCTGCGGCTGAACTTTTACACACTTTCCACTGAGTTTTCAACTTGTGGAAAAATCACAGGCTGTTTACGGAATGTATAGACACATTTTGTGGAAAACTTTTTGCTTTGGCAAAACAGCGGAAATGCGCCGTGCTGCCCGGGCAGCGGGCAAAACATTTTTACAGCTGCCCTGTCCGGCGGGGAAGTTGCGTTTTACTGAAAAAATTTCAGGCGTCAGAAAATAAAATCCCAGCAATTTGTGGCGAAGCCGGGCGAGATATGGTATACTTTATCTTGGATTATCATAAACAAAATAAAACGTTCCGGTGCGGCGCAGCCCGCCCGGAACGGAAGGAGCATAAAAAGATGGAAGAACGTAACCAGCCGCGCCGTCCGCGCCGCGATGCAGAGCAGCCGCAGCAGAAAAGTGAGAGCCTGATCTACGGCAAAAACCCGGTGACCGAGCTGCTCAAGAGCGGCTCCGGTGTGGACACCGTGCTCATTGCCGAGGGGATGGCCCCGGCAGTGGCGGCATACTATACGGCACTGGCCAAGGAGGCCGGAGCAACGGTCAAGCGGGTGCACCCTAACAAGCTGCGCCTGATGACCGGCACCGAGAGCCATCAGGGCGTGGCGGCCTTTGCCAGCGAGATCGAGTACGCGACCGTGGAGGATCTGTTGGCCGCAGCCAAGGCCAAGGGCGAGCCGCCCTTTCTGGTGCTGAGCGATGGCATTGAGGACCCCCACAATCTGGGCGCAGTCATGCGCAGCGCACTGCTGTGCGGTGCCCACGGCATCGTCATCCCCAAGCGGGGTGGTGCATCCGTTACCCCCACCGTCATCAAGTCCAGCGCAGGCGCTGCCGAGCGTCTGCCGGTGGCGCGCGTGGCCAACATCGGCGAGACCATCCGCCGCCTGAAGGAGCAGGGCGTGTTTGTCTACTGCGCCGACATGGACGGCGTGTCTCTGCGCAAGAATAACCTGACAGGCCCCATCGCGCTGGTACTGGGCAGCGAGGGCAGCGGGGTATCCCAGCTGGTCAAGAAGCTGTGTGACGGCGTGGTGCGGCTGGATATGGCTGCACCCGGCACCGGCGTGGACAGCTATAACGTTTCGGTGGCGGCAGGCATTATCCTGTACGAGATCCAGTCGCAGCGCGCCGTAGAAGAATAAAACAAGCGGTAAACTCCATCCAGAACAGTGGGAGGGACAAGGATGCCGAACAATACAAATGAACGCAAGGGCAAGCAGGCGGGGGAGCTCTCGGCAGAGGAGCGTTTCCGCAACTTTTTCAGCACCAGTGTGATTGATCTGCCCGAGGAGATGACCCGCCGGGACGAGCCTGCCCCGGTGGAGGAAAAGCCCAAGGCCGGGTTGCTGGGCAAGCTGTTCAGCCACGACAAGGAAGAGACGCCCGCCCCGGCACAGCCTGTGCTGGAGATCCCCACCGGCGAGATCCTGCTGGGGGCAGATGCAAAGCCGGTACAGCCGGAGCAGGAGGACATGGCGCTGGAACTGCGTACCGCAGACCCTGTTCCGGCAATGCCGATGCAGCCCGCCAGCCCAGAGCCTGCCAAGGCAGTTCCGGCAGAGCCGGTGCCTGCACCCAAGGCGGCTGCTGCCGTGCAGCCGGAGCCGGAAAAGCCCGCGCCCCAGCCGGTGCCGCAGCCTGTTGCAGCCCCCCAAAAGCAGCCTAAGGCGAAGAACGCCCCGGAGACGCTGCTGCCGCAGGAGGAACTGGAGCAGCGGGAGATGCAGCAGCTGAAGGATATGCTCAACGGCATGAGCGGCAAGGCAAAGCCTGCCCTGCAGACCGCAAAGCCCGTACAGGCAGCGCCACAGCCCAAGGTGCAGCCCGCGCCTGCACAGCCTGCGGCAGAGCCGGAGAAAGCCCCGGCAAAGGCTGCACAGAACGCCGCCGAGGAGCTGCCGCCGGTGGTGTTTGCCAGCGCGCCGGCAGACCCGGAAACGCTGCCGAAAAAGCCGGAGAAAAAGTCTATTTTCCAGATGTTCGGCACGGCAGAGGACGAAAAGCCCGCTGCCCGCAAGTCAGAAAAAGAGGATACCATGAGCCTGCCGCTGCTCCCGCTGGAGCAGGACGGCCCCCCCGCAGCGGAGACTGCTGCCTCCGTATCCGCACCGGAAGCTGCCGCGACCCCGGCACAGCCGGAGACCGCACCGGAAGCGCAAGCGGCTGCTCCTGCCGAGGATACTGTGCCGGAATCCACCGCCGACAAGCTGCATCACATGGCCGCAGAGCTGACCCTGCGGTGTGTGCTGGCGGGCATTCTGGCCGTAGTGCTGCTGCACTTTGGGCTGACGGCAGAGCGTCTGCTGCCGCCGCTTTCGGTGCTGGATCCGGACGCTGCCCCGGCGGCGTTCTATGCCGCCAATCTGCTGCTGTTTGCCGCCAGCCTGTTTGTGGGCTACCCGGTGCTGCGGGACGGTCTGACCGGTTTGCGCGGCCGTCCCAGTGCGGACACCATGCCCGCGCTGGCCGCTGTGGCGGCCCTGCTGCAGGCGGTGGTGGCCATGCTGAATGCCAACGCCTACCGTAGCACCGAGGGCATCGGTCTGCTGACCGGTATGGCGGCGCTGGGGTTGTTTCTGGCGCTGGTGGGCAGCCGGGTGATGCTGGCTGCCGTGCAGGGCGGCTATGCGCTGGCAGCAGAGGGCGGCGAACTGCGGGGCGCTTACCGCACCCGCGATAAAGACCTGATCCGCGCCCTCGCCCGGGATCTGGAGCAGAAGGACCCGTGGGTGCTGCTGAGCCGCCCGGTACAGACCGCCAGCAATGACTTTGTGGAGCAGAGCCTCAGCGAGCGCGCCAGCGAGCGCCGCGCCCGGAAGGTGGCCTGTATCCTGCTGGCGGCGGCAGTGCTCAGCTGCGTAGCCTTCCTGCTGTTTGGCGGCGGGATCAACTGCGCCGTGGCTGCGGCGGCTGCCGTGCTGTGCATGGGCGCACCCCTTTCCTCGGTGCTGGTGCCCGGTCTGGCGGCGCTGCGTCTGCAAAGAGCTGCTGCCGCTGTGGGCGCTGTGGTGCCCGGCTGGGCGGCAATTGAGGAGCTGGGCGGCATCGACACCATTGAGCTGGACGCCGACGACCTGTTTACCGCCGACAGCGTAACGCTGGAGGATATCCGCATCTTCAAGGGCGGCCGCATCGACCGCGCTATCCTGTATGCAGCCAGTGTGCTGAACGAGAGCTGCGACACCCTGCGCGGGCTGTTCAGCCAGATCATCGAGGACCGCATCGATATCCTGTTCCCGGTCAAGGATCTGGAGCAGCACACCGGGCTGGGCTTCTCGGCATGGTGCGACAATAACCGCATCCTCATCGGCACCCGCCGCTACATGGAGCAGGAGGGCGTGACCCTGCCGGAGCAGGATTACGAGGACGGCCACTCCAAAAACGGTGAGCTGCAAATTTTGTATCTGGCAGTGTCCGGCAACCTGCACGCCATGTTCGTGCTGCGCTATGTGGGCGGCCGCAATGTGGCACGCAGCCTTGCCTCCCTGCAAAGGGAAAACATCCGTCTGCTGGTCACCAGCAAGGATCCCAGCCTGACGGCACGGCACATCACCGAGGCTTATCATCTGCCGGAGGGCATGGTCACCGTGCTGGACGGCGACCAGTGTCAGGCCATTGAAGCCGCCGATGCTGCCCCGGAAAAGCCCGACTGCTGCCTGTACCACCACCGGGGCTTTGCCAGCCTGACCGGCGGCTTACAGGCTGCAGATCAGGCACAGAATGCCGAGACCAGCGCTACTACGGTGCAGCTGGTGTCGGTGTGCTTCTCGGTGTTCATTGCGGTGCTGCTGACCTATGCGGGCAGCATCTGGCAGCTGTCCATCGCCACGGTGCTGATGTATCAGGCCGCATGGAGCGCCCTGAGCATCGCCGTCTGCGCCCTGAAGCAGCATAGCTGAAAGCTTTCGCATATTACAAAACGGGCTGTTGCACAGAACCTTGTGCAGCAGCCCGTTTTTGTGATCTTATTTTATTTTCTTGCGCTTTTCGTAGTCGTTCAGGGCGGTCAGCGCCTCGCCGGAAAGGGGAACGAGCGCCAGCATATTGAAGATGGTCATCAGCCCGATGCCCACATCGCCCAGATCCCACACCACGGTGTAGGCCTGTGTACCGCCCACCAGCAGCATGGCCAGCGCCAGCAGCTTGTAGGCGGTCTGGCTCCACCAGTTGTCGCCGCACAGGTAGGCCACATTGCCCCGGGCGTAGTACAGCACCCCCAAAAAGGTGGAAAAGCTGAACAGCGCTAAGATCACCGCAATGAACACGATGCCAAAGCCGCCCAGATGGTACTGCATGGCGGTCTGTAAAAGGTTCATGCCGGTCAGCCCGGCGGTGATCTCCTGCGGCACCAGCAGCATCAGAAAAGCAGTGCAGCTGCAGATGACCACGGTATCGATCAATACGCCCAGCGCCTGTACAAGACCCATCTTTACCGGGTCGTCGCACTCCGCAGCGGCAGCGGCGCAGGGGGCAGAGCCGCTGCCCGCCTCGTTGGAGAACAGCCCGCGCTTGACACCGTTCATCAGCACCGCGCCAAAGCCGCCTGCGGCCACCTGACGCAGGCCGAAGGCCTCGGCAAAGATGCGTGCCAGCACGGCGGGCAGCTGCCGGAGATTCAGCACCACGATGCCCACCGTGATGACAAAGTAGCACACCGCCATGACCGGCACGATGAAGTCAAGGCTTTTCACGGTGGCATTCTTGCGCAGCACGATCAGCGCTGCCAGCAGGGTAAGCACCACGGTGGTGGCCAGTGGCGGGACGTGAAAGGCGTTTTCAAAGGCAGAACTGACTGAGTTGGAGATGACCTGGCTGATGCCGCACCAGCAGATCAGGCCGGACACCGCAAACAGTGCTGCGCACACCGAGCGGCGAAGCTTTTTGCCCCGCTTGCGCTCGGCCAGCACATGCAGGTAGTAGGCCGGGCCGCCCCGCCAGCCGCCGTACAGCGGGTCCGGCACGCGGTATTTCTGCGCCAGAGTGGATTCCACAAAGGAGGTGGAAGCACCCAGCAGCGCAGTGACCCACATCCAGAACACCGCGCCCGCACCGCCCGCCGAAACAGCGGCCACCACGCCTACAAGGTTGCCCATGCCCACCCGGGTAGCGGTGGAGATGACCAGTGTCTGGAAGGAGGAAAGCCCGCCCGCAGCCTGCTTTTTTTCGCACACTGCGCCGATCATATCCCGGAACAGCCGCACCGGCAGCAGCCTTGTGCGCAGGGTAAAGCCGATACCGGCTGCAAACAGCAGCACCACCATAAAGGAGATGCCAATGCCGCCCGCCACCGGCAGGGTGAATAAATCGCCCCACAGCAGGCGGTAAAACGCTTCAATCAGATCAACTATCAAGAAAACAGCCTCCTGTACTTTTGAGAAATAAAGTTGCTACTTCATTATAGTACAGCACAGAAGAATTGTAAAATCTAAAAAATTGATAGAATAGATTGACCAAACTGAACGCAGTGCAGCAAATGCAAAATAATAATTCCACTGAATGTGCCGCAGCTCGGCAGCGGAGGGCATTTTAAATCGTCCCACAAAAAAAGGACTGCCGCACGGTTTGTGCAGCAGTCCCGGAGGAAGAAGCGCCTTTCAGCGCGGGGAAAGCTTACAGGATATCGATGTATTCACCGGCCAGCGCCTTGTTCATGCTGCGCACAGCGCAGAACTTGCCGCACATGCTGCAGGTGTCGCTGTGGTCGTCCTCGGGCAGGCGTGCGTCGCGGATGGCCTTGGCGGTCTCGGGGTCCAGCGCACAGGCGAACTGTGCATCCCAGTCCAGTACGCGGCGAGCATCGCCCATCTTGTCGTCAATGTCCCGGGCGTGGGGGATGCCCTTGGCAATGTCAGCGGCGTGGGCGGCGATCTTGGAGGCTACGATGCCCTGCTTCACGTCCTCCACATTGGGCAGTGCCAGATGCTCGGCGGGGGTTACATAGCACAGGAAGGCCGCACCGCTGGCTGCTGCCACTGCGCCGCCGATGGCAGCGGTGATGTGGTCGTAGCCGGGGGCGATATCGGTGACCAGAGGTCCCAGCACATAGAAGGGGGCGCCCATGCAGATGCTCTTCTGCACCTCCATGTTGGCAGCGACCTGATTCAGAGGCACATGGCCGGGGCCTTCCACCATCACCTGCACGTTGTGCGCCCATGCGCGCTTGGTCAGCTCGCCCAGACGCACCAGTTCTTCGATCTGGCACACGTCGGTGGCGTCAGCCAGACAGCCGGGACGGCAGGCATCGCCCAGAGAGATGGTCACATCGTGCTCGGCGCAGATCTCGCAGATCTCGTCAAAGTGCTCGTAGAAGGGGTTCTCGTTGCCGGTCATGCTCATCCACGCAAACACCAGAGAACCGCCGCGGCTCACGATGTTCATCTTGCGCTTGTGCTTGCGGATCTGCTCGATGGTCTTGCGGGTAATGCCGCAGTGCAGGGTAACAAAGTCTACGCCGTCCTCTGCGTGCAGGCGTACCACATCGATGAAGTCCTGTGCGGTCAGTTCTGCCAGATCCCGCTGGTAGTGGATGACCGAATCGTACACCGGCACAGTGCCGATCATCACCGGGCACTCGTGGGTCAGCTTCTGACGGAAGGGCTGAGTGTTGCCGTGGCTGGACAGATCCATAATGGCTTCTGCGCCCATGTTCACGGCGCTCATCACCTTCTGCATCTCAATGTTGTAGTCCTTGCAGTCGCGGGAGACGCCAAGGTTTACGTTGATCTTGGTGCGCAGCATGGAGCCCACGCCCTCGGGGTTCAGGCACTTGTGGTGCTTGTTGGCGGGAATGGCTACCTTGCCCTCGGCGACCCACTGGCGGATCTCCTCGGTGGTGCGGTATTCCTTTTTGGCTACGATCTCCATCTCCGGGGTGATGATGCCCTTGCGGGCGGCATCCATCTGGGTGGTATAAGTCTGCATACGCTGTGTTCCTCCAAATGACAGTTTATCTCTGAACAGCAGGGTGCCCAGAAAATCGGCGCTCTCAGTACCTATGCCAATGCCTATGTTTTGAACAGCATTGTGGTGGAGGCTATCAATATCCTAGTGAACAAGGGAATCAATCCTCCGGTTTGGCGCAGCGGAAACTGCCCCGGCGGCGATGAGTGGAACAATCAGTTTATTGCTCATTTCCGCGGGAAGATCAGAGAGCTATAAACCGGAAAATTGTAAATATTTATTTGGTAAACGTGCTAAAGGAGAAGGTAACATGGAACAGCTCCAGAAGGATAAATTGAAAATTAAAATTTTTCCCACCAGAGAAGAAATGGGGAGGGCTGCCGCTGCGGATGCTTCTGTACTGATCCGGAAGCTTCAGGAAGAAAAGGATCATTTGAATCTTGTGTTTGCCGCTGCGCCTTCTCAAAATGAGTTTCTGAAGGCCCTGTCAGAGGATGATACAATTGATTTTTCAAGGATCACCGCGTATCATATGGATGAGTATATCGGGCTTCCGGCCGATGCGCCCCAGGGGTTTGGAAACTTTTTGAAACGCCATATTTTCGGGCTATGCCCCTTTGCTTCGGTCAATTACATAAATGGGGAGGCGCCGGATCCCGAAAAAGAGTGTGAACGGTATTCTCAGCTATTAAAAGCCGTTCATATTGATATGGTGCTAATGGGAATAGGAGAAAACGGGCATATCGCTTTTAACGATCCTTCCGTTGCAGATTTTCAGGATTCCAAAATGGTTAAAGTGGTGACGCTGGAGCAGGTATGCCGTCAGCAGCAGGTTAACGACGGCTGTTTTGCAAAACTGGAACAGGTGCCTAAAAAGGCAATAACTCTAACAGTTCCCACACTGATGGATGCGGATTACCACTTTTGCATCGTGCCGTCTGGACTGAAGGCTAATGCAGTTCGGGATGCGGTAGAAGGGCCTATTGCGGAAACCTGCCCGGCTTCAATTCTCCGGACAGCGCCAAACGCGTGCCTCTATCTTGACGCAGACAGCGCCGGCTTATTGCAAAAATGAGAAG
>ERZ773148.3738-NODE-3738-length-10225-cov-5.435693_pt1 | contig 10225 bp, 4 predicted proteins | sample MGYA00580846_ERZ773148 | MGnify/ENA primary metagenome ERZ773148 (study PRJEB29015, sample SAMEA2737879) | human gut metagenome | biome: human gut; feature: human-associated habitat; material: faeces | place: China | collected 2012 ...
ATCTTGGCGATGAGGGCAGTTTTGATTTTGATATCAAAAAGGCAAAGAAGGTCGGGGCAGATTTTAGAAATGATCTGTGCAATGGGATGGTGAAATATTTCCCTGACCATTTTGAGGATGAGAGTAAATTCTGCAAGGCACTTTTTATCAAAAAGTATCCGAGCAGTTTGTCAGACAGATTCATCAATGAGATTACTTCCCTTCCGGTTCATTCCATCACGAGCATTGATGTGGTGCCTGTGCCAAAGGATCTGACCACAAAGGTGCTTCAGAAGAAATACCTTGGTATTGAGTCGGATATCATTAAGCAGCAGAGAGTCCGTAATAAGAATAATGACTTCTCTACGGAAATCTCATATGCCAAGAGAACGGAGAAAAAGGAGATTGAGGAAATCATGGATGATGTTCGTGAGAATGACCAGTGCCTTTTCTTCGTGGGAGTAACTATTATTCTTATGGCAGAAAGCAAGAAGGAGCTTGAGAGTGTATGTGAGACTGTGGAGACTATCGGAAAGCGTAACAGCTGCACGATTGATACACACTACTTAAAGCAGAGGGAAGCTCTCAACACAGCACTTCCGATTGGTGTAAGACAGGTGGAGACAATGCGTACCCTCCTTACCCAGTCACTTGCTGTACTTATGCCATTTAATGTGCAGGAGCTTAATGATAGCACAGGCAATTACTATGGTATCAACCAGATCAGCAAGAATGTGAATATCGGCAACAGAAAGAAGCTCATTAACGGAAATGGCTTCGTTTTTGGAGTGCCGGGTTCCGGTAAATCCTTCTTCTGCAAGATGGAGATGGGCAGCGTATTCTTGTCGGGAGATGATGAGATAATCGTCATAGATCCAATGAACGAATACTTTGATATTGCTGAGACCTATGGTGGAACAGTGGTAAATATGTCCACTTACACGGATAACTATGTGAATCCGCTGGAGATGGATGTATGGAGCCTTGATCCGAATGATTCCAAGGGAATGGTAAGAGAAAAAGGCGAGTTCATGCTTGGTCTTTGTGAGCAGTGCATCGGTGACAGCTTAAATTCGAGACAGAAGTCAATCATCGACCGCTGTGTGAGAAAACTGTATATCGACATTGCAAGGAGCAAAGAGAAGTATATCCCAGTAATGAGTGACTTTTACGATATTCTTATGGCACAGCCGGAGGATGAGGCAAAGGACATTGCATTATCATTGGAGCTTTTTGTAAATGGTTCACTAAATATCTTCAATCACCAGACAAATGTGGATGTGGATAACAGATTCACAGTCTATGGCATCAGGGACTTAGGTACAGAGCTTAGTCCTATCACAATGCTTGTTATGATGGAGTCTATTCAGAACAGGATTGTTGAGAATGGTAAGAGAGGCAAGGCAACATGGCTCTATATTGATGAGTTCCATGTCCTGCTTAATTCCGAGTATTCTGCAAAATACCTGCAGCAGCTCTGGAAGAAAGTAAGAAAGCAGGGAGGTCTTTGTACCGGTATCACGCAGAATGTCGTCGATCTGTTGCAGAATTACACAGCAACCACAATGCTTGCAAACTCAGAGTTTGTGGCACTTTTAAAGCAGGCTAATACGGATAGTTCCAAGATGGCAGAGGTTATCGGAGTATCAGAAGCACAGCTTAGATTCGTAACCAATACTGCATCGGGAATGGGACTTATCAAGTGTGGTTCAGTGGTGATTCCTTTTGATAATCAGATAAGTAAGGATACGGATTTGTACAAGCTGTACAATACCAACATTCACGAGATAATTGAGATGAAAAAGCATGCAAATGAAAAATGTTAATTCTTTATGAAGTCATGAATTTTGGATTGACATATTTTCATATGACAGGTAATATAATATTAAAGACAGGCAACTTGAGTGTCTGCCAAGCGGCAAAGTAAGGTGTTGTGCCAGAGAGCAGTGCCTTATGAGCTTTATAAGGGTTTGACATTTACCACAATCTGGCTAGAGGTTAATCCTCGAAAGAAAATGTTAGAAGGGCTCTGCTTATGCAGAGCCTTTCTTAATCTAAGGATGTAGTGGAGAACTGTAATGAGGAATGTTTTAGATTGCATAAATGCATTTATTCCGCTATTATCAACCGAATATGAGCTTGTACTAGGGAGAAAAGGTGTTTCAGTTACATTAAGAATTTCATTTGATAAAAAAGATTGTTTTCATCTTATGGGATTACAATATCTGGTAGACAGACCTGAATTGAGCCGAGACAGAGGCAGAGTATTTGATGAGATAGCAGATGGAACAATTACAATTGAAAAAATAGAGTCATCAGATTTTTATAATAAGATAGAGCAAAGAGTTCATTTCCTGCCATTGCTTGAACAAATGATTGATAGTAATGATACTGTGTTTAAGTATAATAAGAAAGCAAATATGTATTCAATGATTGAGGCTGATTATCTTATGGAAAACAATGTGGAGAGCAGGAATCTATTTTTGTTTTTATCTAATGATGAAGGAGATAATTATTTCTGTCGTTCATTTTTTCCAGAGGAAAAGATGGATTATTCAAAAAATCAAGCATCGTGGACACTTCTTTATAAGAAAAAGATTGATTTATCAACCAGAATAGAGACAGTTCTTTACAATAGAATTAAATAGATTTTTACATAAGCCATTTGGACTAATCATCCAGATGGCTATTTTTTTACCCATTTTTGGGTAATGGATGTAGAAAGAAGGTGAGAACATTGAAGATAAAAAAGGTGGATGATAAGCCTATGGTCATTCACACCAAGGAGAAAGCCAAGATTCATGCCCACGAGCCAAAGAAAGCCAAGATTAAAGGCAGCAACATATATACAGTAGAGAGAGGTCCGAAAGTGCATGATGCTAAAGCCAATGAAATGGATAAAAAAGCATCTGCAAAATTAATGCTTCAGAAAAGTGCTGGTGGAAAGAGTACCATTCATCAGTCAGAATCGAAGAATAAGGGACTATCAAGATTTAAGCGAAACTATAGAGAATCCAACACTTCCATCAAGACCAAGAACACGAATTTTCACATTGCAGGAAGAACTGGAGCACTTGCAGCCGGGGCAGTAACGGAGCAGGTGGAAGGCGGGCATGAGGTATCGCAGGCAGCATATCTTGCATATGAAGCAAGCCAACCTGTTACCGGAACTGCTTCTAAGGGTGCTGCACTTTTCAGGAAAAAGGCGGCAGCCGAGGCAAAGAAGCGTATCAAGAAGGTAGAGGCAGGAAAGAAGCTGGCAAAAAAGACAGCAAAGAAAGCTGCCAAAGATACTGCTAAGGCGGTAGCTAAAGAGACAGCAAAAGAAACCGCCAAGACAACTGCCAAGGTTGCAACGAAAACTGCGACAAAGGCAGCTGCTACAGCGGCAGGAACAGCGGTTGCACCGGGAGTTGGTACTGCAATCGGCATGGCAGCCGGATATGCTGCAGGTGTGTCCATAGAGGTCAAGGATGAAAAAATGACCAACCGGAGCAGGAAGATAAAATTCTTTCTGGATAAGATGAAAGCACAGGAGAATCAGACAGACAGCGTGGCAAAGCTGGTAAAGGATCTGATTGTGCGAAAAGCGATTACCTGGGTAAAGGCAGCTGCACCGATTATCGGATTGGTGCTGTTGTTACTTGTTCTTGTAGTTGCCATGATTGCGGTTCCGGTTATAGCGGTGATAGCAATCCTTTACAATTCTCCATTTGCTTTATTTCTGCCACCACTTGAATCAGGAGATACCGTGCAGACAGTAACGAGTGCTTATGTGCAGGAGTTTAACCGGGATGTGAATACGAAAGTGAATGAGCATACCGGATATGACCTTGGAGAGCTTGTATATGTGGATTATGAAGGTATGGAAGAAAACCCAAGCAATTACTATGACATCATGGCAGTCTATATGGTCAAGCATGGTATCGGAGATACTGCAACAGTCATGAATGACATTTCAAAAGGCTGGCTGCAGGCAGTTGTAAATGATATGTGTTCATACACCACAAGCACAGGAACAAAGGATGTGGAAGAAACAGATGCAGACGGTAATGTAACTACTGTCACGAAGTCGGTTCTGTATGTGAATGTCACACTGAAATCGTACAGAGATATGATTTCGGTCTATGGATTTAATTCTGATCAGGTGGAAATGCTTGAGCAGATCATGAGTCCGGAGTTTATGGGACAGCTTGGATATGCCGGAAGCGGAAGTGGCGGCGGAGGCGGAAGTCCGGGAGTAAGCTCCATGACTGAGGATGAAATCAATGCCATCCTAAACGAAATTACAGACAGCAGGCAGAAAACAGTCTGCTCCTATGCACTACACAGAGTTGGTTTTCCTTATAGTCAGGATTTAAGAGACAGCGGTAACTATTATGACTGCAGTTCCTTAGCCTATTATTCATGGAAGGATGCAGGCGTGGATATTAGTTATGGCGGTGCAACCACAGCGGCAGCGGAGGCACAGGGACTTGATGAAGCCGGAAAGACTGTCTCCTTTGATGAGTTACAGCCGGGAGACCTTATCTTTTACAGTTTTACAAGCAATGGAAGATATAAGAACATCAGCCATGTGGCAGTATATGTCGGAAATGGCAAGGTGGTAGAGGCACTTAATGAAAGTCTTGGTGTGGTTTACCGGGATGTGGCAAGCACAGGAAAGATTGTTGTGATAGGAAGACCATAACAGGAAATTTGCAGAGAGGGCATAGTCTCTCTCTGAGACTGGAGGTAAGAATGGATTTAAAAGATATGATACTGGTAACAGAAAACGACAGGGGAACAGAGACAAATATGCTGATGACTCTGGATGATTATAAGAGTTTTATAGCAGTTGATGACATGTCAGAGCTTGCAGACAATTTGTTGCAGCTTGGAAGGACACTTGGTGAAGCAGATAACTTCACAGAGTATTACAGGGCAGCAAATGTAACGGTATCTGCGAGATTCTGTCTGGATGATATTCAGCTGGGACACTTTCTTCAGGGATTTTATAACGATTCCAAGGAATTCCGGTTTGATAAAGAAGCCAGTTCTTCTGAATGTGTTGCAAAGCTTAAGGAGATTGGAATGACCGATAAGGGCTGGGTGGATGATTTTAACCTGCATTATGAAAGTGTGGACAGATTATTTGAAAGGGGACAGACATTCCATAACTTCAATGACCATGATTACATGGTGCTTGAAGCATTATCACCAAGGAATCTTGTGGTGATGGATATGAAGTCAGGTTCTCTTACAATCGCCCTTGGTGCGACAGAGTATAAGCGTTATCCGAAGGAAGAGAAGCCTTCAAAGGATAATACCACAATCGGGGTAGCGTGGGAGCATGGCATTTATCTTGGTTCCACACTCTCAACCACGAATTTCAAGGCATATAAAAGAGAGTATGGCACACCGGAAAAGATAGAGGATATCTATGATTACAGGGCAAAGCTAAAGCAGAAGTTCTATTTTTATCAGGATATGTCAAAGGATGATGATGTACCAAAGAAGCTGCAGAATGACTTCCTTCACCAGATGTATGAGGATTTCGGAACGATTGAAGAGGATTGTTTTTACGACAGGCTGGAAGATGGAAAGTACGATAAGGGCTTTAAGGAAAGACAGGTAAAGGAAGAAAAGAGCCGGTGATGAGATTTTTACAGGAGGCGATATCATATGGAACAGGAATTTGATGTTGAGATAAAAGAAGTGCTTTCACGAGTACAGAAAGTAAAGGCAGAGTCGCTTGACGATGCCATCAATAAGGCAATGGATATGTATTATGCAGAGCAGATAGTCCTTGGAGCAGAGGACATGAAGGGAGTTGATTTTGCGCCTATCAGCGAAGGTCAGCTCCCTTCTTCATTAAAAGAAAACGGAGGAAGAGCAAGATGAAAAGTGATTCAACAACAGTAATTAAGAACATGGAGTTTTTAGTAAAGGAACTTCATAAGGAGTGGGACAGATCGGGTGCTTCTAAGGCATCCGTTATTATTTCCCTTGAGGAAGTAGATGGTATCAATGATAAGTTAAAAGAGATTATCTATCAGACGCAGAAGTCAGTCGATGAGGATGAGCTGACCTTTAAACAGAGCATTGCAAAGTCCAAGGAGTGCTATGTGCTTCTTCGTGTGGTGCGTAAGATTGCAAAGAAAAAGGATAAATGCGAAAAACAGGCAATCGACAATGAATTTGCAATCGAGCTGGATAAGGATGAGTTAAAGCAATTTAAGGGATTGTTTGCAGAGATGTTTAAGTAGAGGAGGACAAAGGTATGGGCGTTGATATGAAGGTCAAAGCGATATACGATTCTGAAATTGGTAACATCACCAGATCAGAAAAGAACTGGAAGGATGTGTTAAAGGTCGCAGGTCAGTTATACCGCTATGAATTTGACAATATCGTTATGGTAACAGCTCAGAGACCTCCGGAAAAAAGCACACTCATGGCAGATTATGATACCTGGAAAAAGGTGGGAAGATATGTAAAGCGTGGTGCGAAAGGCTGCGCCATCTTCCCGTCAAGGGCACTGAATCCACGCATGAGATATATCTTTGATATCAGTGATACCGGAGGGAAGAATGTCAAACTGACATGGGACCTTGAGGGAGAAAATCTTAAGGATTATGTGGATTTTCTTGTGTCAGAAGGTCAGATTGAGCAGTACGATAACAGCGACAGGGAGTCTCTAAAAAATATATTAAAACAGTTTACAGGAACAGATGTTTGGCTTATAATAAAAGAAGAGTTCGGAGACCGAATGACCGAGCTTATGCAGCTATCAGGTAGTGTGATAAAGGAAGAAAGTAAGAAACGCAATGGCTTACAGCAGGAAATGGACATGGAGCAGCTTGTATATGCAAGTGTCATGTATGCTGTAGGGACGAGATGCGGATTTGACTTATCTGTGCAAGAACAGGATTTTAGTCAGATCGTAAATATCAAAGACGAAGAGATCATTTACCGTCTTGGTTCCATTGTATGCGATGTCTCCTGTAGTGTTCTTAGAGAATTTAGTCGTAACTTAAAGGCAATCGAGAGCGAAAGGAGAATTGGATATGTTAGAAGAAATGACTTACAAGGAAGTGGACGGACTGCTTTATCCGCAGATAGAGATGCCGGACGAGACGGAGGATCTCACGAAGCTGGGCAAGTACGGAAGGATGGCGATGAGTTATCTTCAGGAGAACGAGCCGGCAAGATACAAGACTCTGATGAGATTCGGGAAGATGTACGAGAAGATGTCAGCGGTAGAGGAGGAAGCGAACCAGTTGTACGACCAGCTGGAGATGCAGTATCTGGCGAAGCACAAGCCACAGAATCCGTCATCGACAATGGAGATGTGGAAGATAAGAGAGCAGGCGAAGATGCAGGCAGAGGAAGTGGTACTCCATCAGATAGTGATGCGATTCCACTAGAATCAGATGATACAGAACTGAATAGGGAACTTGATGAAATCAATTCATTGGGTGTTAGTAAGGAAGCCGAATATACACAGGCTTCCTTTTTTTTCGACCAGAACGGGCAGGCAAGCATTGGCACCATTCATACTGAGGATGAAAATAATAATCAGTTTATGCGTCAGTTCGAGCAGGACAGAAAAGCTGCATTAGCAGGTAAATACAATTACCTGAATCCCAAAAAGTCTCCAACAGTACCAAGTGAGTATATCAAACAGGTGCTTATGAGAGGTACAGGTTTTATCGGTGGTAAGGGCAGGGTATGCAAGATTTTTGAAACAGAGATTGATGCAGGAACCAGAGCAAAGCGTATCAAAGCAGAATATGGTCAGGGAGGTGCAGGCTGGCCGGTTGACGGACTGGGACTGCACGGATATGACACATTTCATGGGAACGGACTGCGTTTTCAGTGGCGAGATGAGGATGGAGAGGTTGAAGGATATGTTTCGTGGAAAGATATCGAAAAAGAGCTTGGTGTCCTTATTCTTACAGGGGAATACCAGCCTGAGACACCTCGTATTGATGAGCTTGCGATGGACGGACTCCGTGAGGATGATGAGGTCATTGATGCCGAATACCGGGAAGTGGAACCGGAGGAGGCAGAATCAGAGATTGATGATTATGCAATACCGGATGAGCCGGAGAGCTATGCTTCTAACAGAGATTATGTAAGTGCAAAAGGCATGACACCACAGGAAACTGCCGATGAAGACCGCATGGTAACACATGCAGAATATGGTGCAGAGATAGAAGCTGAAACAACTGAAAAAGATCCATCAGAGCTTCAGTATATTACACCGATTGATTATGCCAAGCGTATTGATGAGCTTGATGAAGACCTGCGTGATGCGGCGGAGATTCTTGTAACAGATTGCAGCTGCTACACTCCGTTTAGGGCATTCCTTATGGATGTGGTGCAGTCTGATTTTGCATTTATGCCCAATAAACTTGACCTTATCAGGGATATTGCATTAGGGACAGATAATGCAGAAAGAAAAGCATATTCCAACAATAAGTATGGTCTTGTGGAGTACTCAATCAGAAGCGGATATGTGAAGATCAGCTATAAGAACAGGAATGGTGTGCGAAAGGAAGGTGCTCTCGACTGGCGTGAGTTATACGAGATTTTATCCTATATGGTAAAACAGCCATTTTACTGCGGAGAAGACCAGAAGAAGTATTATCAGGAGACAAAGCAGAAGGCTGACAGGGATAAGATGAATCCGGTCTATAAGAGATTCTTTGATATCGAGGATAGTGTAAAAGCCAATCGTCTTGAAACCAGGAAAAGAGCAATAGCGAATGGCTGGGAAACCAAGATTGATGAGAATGGACATGTAGTTTCAGATGATGTGGTATCAGTATCTGTGGATGATATTCAGGCTGATACAGAATCACAGGAAACTGTAGATTTTACACCAAAGCAGGAACCAGTACAGCAAGTAGAAAGTCTTGAAAATGAGAAGAATGTTGCCGGGCAGACGAAGCACAACTTCCACTATAATCTCTGGGAAATGGAAAAAGGCGGTCCCAAGACCAGATACCAGTGGAATATGGATGCAATCCGTACTTTAAAGCAGATTGAATCAGAAAACAGGCTTGCCACACCGGAGGAACAGAAAGTTCTGTCGAAGTTTGTCGGATGGGGCGGACTGTCACAGGCATTTGATGAGGAAAACGCAGGCTGGAGCAAAGAATATGCAGAGCTGAAAGACCTTTTATCTGATGAGGAATACAGTGCTGCAAGGGCAACAGTAAATAACGCCTTTTATACTTCACCGGAGATTGCCATGTGCATAAATTCGGCACTTGTCCAGTTTGGTTTCAGAGGCGGCAATGTATTAGAGCCATCTATGGGTATCGGTAACTTCTTTGGAAGTATGCCGGCGCCTATGCAGAGAAGTAAGCTGTATGGGGTGGAGCTTGACAGCATTTCAGGAAGAATTGCAAAGCAGCTTTATCAGAATGCCAATATCAGTATCACAGGATTTGAGAATACCACATATCCGGATAACTTCTTTGATGTGGTTGTCGGAAATGTGCCATTTGGTGATTATAAGGTATTTGATCCAAAGTACAACAAGTATAACTTCCGTATCCACGATTATTTTCTGGCAAAAGCACTTGATCAGGTAAGACCGGGAGGCATGGTTGCAGTAATCACCACAAAGGGAACACTTGATAAGGCAAATCCTACTATCCGAAAGTATCTGGCTGAAAGAGCAGAGCTTGTGGGAGCAGTAAGACTTCCGAATACTGCATTTAAAGATAATGCAGGAACCGAAGTGACAGCAGATATCCTGTTTTTGCAGAAGAGGGAGAGAAAGATTGATATTGAACCTGACTGGGTACACCTTGGTGTAACTGAGAATGGCATTGCAGTCAACTCTTATTTTGCAGAGCATCCGGAGATGATGCTTGGATCTATGGAATATGACACAAGGATTTACGGACAGGACAGCAGATATACAGTCTGTGTGAATAATGATGAGAACTTCAATATGTACGAGGCTCTCAATAAGGCAATCGGAAATATCAAAGCCCAGATGACAGATTTTGAGAGAGTGGCAGATGAGGCGGAGCAGACAGAGGAGGTTATACCTGCTGATCCGGATGTGAGAAACTACACTTACACATTTTTTGAAGGAAAGCTCTATTACAGGGAAAATTCCGAGATGGTAAGAAAAGAAGTATCACAGACTGCCGAGGAGCGAATCAGAAGCCTTGATAAAATCAGACAGATAACAAGAGATCTGATTGATATCCAGATGGATGGCTGCAGCGAGGAGGAGCTTTCT
>ERZ773148.3739-NODE-3739-length-10224-cov-3.970892_pt1 | contig 10224 bp, 11 predicted proteins | sample MGYA00580846_ERZ773148 | MGnify/ENA primary metagenome ERZ773148 (study PRJEB29015, sample SAMEA2737879) | human gut metagenome | biome: human gut; feature: human-associated habitat; material: faeces | place: China | collected 2012 ...
GGCATGGAACAGGATGTGATCGGCATCCATCACTGTGCCCGGGGGCGGTTTGAATGCGTCTTTGACCACTGGAATTACGTCTATATGGGCGAAGGGGATATTGCCCTCAACAGCATGCTGCATCCGCCCATCGGCGCCTCCTTTCCCTTAAAGGATTACTTTGGCTCTACCATCATCCTGTACCCCAAGACCTGTGACGATGTGCCGGAGCTGGCCGGTCTTGGAATCAGCGCCAGGGAAATTTTCCGGAAATACAGTCTGGCGGAGCATTGCAGAGTCTTCCGCCGCAATGAGGCGGTGGAGCATGTGTATCGGGAACTGTACGGAAACCTGGCCAAACCCCAGTTGACCTTCCTGCGACTGAAACTGCTGGAGCTGCTCTATCACATTCAGGCCGACCAGACTGTTTTTGAGGAAAACTGCGGTTATCTGCCCAAGGCGCTGACAGAAAAGATCAAACATGTGAAAGATCATATGCTCCAGAATGAGGACGGACGGATCAGTCTGAAGGAGCTTGCGGCGGAGCATGAAATCAGCCTGACCCAGTTGAAAGCCGGGTTCAAGCAAATCTATGGGGAGACTCCCTACGCCTATTTGCGCAGCTATAAAATGCACTGTGCGTCCCAGCGTCTTTTGGGGACAGATCTACAGATTGGAGAAATTGCTTTGGAACTGGGCTATCAGAATCCCAGCAAATTTGCCCAAGCGTTCCGCGCGGTTGTAGGCTACACTCCGGCCCAGTACCGGAGCGGCAGGAAAAACAAATAAATGCTTTCCAACATATCCCGCCTGACCGCGGGATATTTTTTTGACCTTTTGGAGCATTTGCGCCCTCAGCGGACTTTTTAGAGTGGAACAAAGAAATTGGATGCCATATAATCATCAGAGGTTAGATATAGCTAACCAAAGACGAAAAATTTTAATTTCTCAGTTAAAATTTCTATGCCCCTTGAAAACACTGGTGTTTCCAGCGTTTTCGCCGCCTCGGTTTGGCCCTTTTCCCTCATTTTTTCCCTTGCGAGAAGAAATGAGGGAAACTTTTTTCAGGCCGTCCCTACAACCTTATCCAGCAGCCTTGCGGAAGTTCGCTTGGCCTCTCTGGTGGCGTGGGCGTAAATGTTCATCGTGGTACTTACATCAGAATGTCCCAGCAACTCCTGCACATCCTTGGGTGCTGCCCCGTGGGAAAGAAGGTTGGTCGTATATGTATGCCTCAACAGATGGAAGTGAAAATCATCCATATCCCCGATCTTCTTTCGGGAGTATCGGCATACGCTGCTGACCGTTGCCGGGGCTTCATAAGCTCCATCGGGCCGCAGGCAGACGAAGGAAACCTGGGTGTAATCTTCCGGGGGTGTCTCTGTCCGGGGCAAGGAATAGACCTCGTAGTAGGTGCGGTTCTTTTCCTTGACGATGCGATAGTGGTTTTGGGAGTACAACGGCCCGTATTTAATGCTGTTCAGCATTTGCTCCTTTTTGGCTTCCCGCAGGATAGGCGCCAGGGTGTCGCAGAAATCCACAGTACGGATTTTCTTACGCTTTGTGGGGCCGATCTGCGTTTTCTTCCTTACGGAGTCATACCGCATACTCCGGCGAATGGTGAGGCACTGTTCCTTCAGGTCGATGTCCTGCCAGGTCAGCCCGCACACCTCGCCGATACGAAGCCCAGCGAAATAGGCGATCTGGATAGGCAGTAACGCGGGATTGTGCTTTTTCTTCAAAAGCTCATTCAACGCCAAATACTGCTCATGGGAGATTGTCGGCGTTTCAATGGGAAGGTCGCCTGTACCATCTTCGGTGAACAGCTCATATTCATCATCTTTGACCCGTTTCACCACATACTGCATCGGATTGAAGGTAATCAGCCTTTTGGGGAAAACCGCAAACCGGAAGGAGTTTTGAAGCACTGCCGAATACTGGCCCAGCGAGCCTTTGCTCAAAGCCTCAACGGTTTTTCCATCGGGGCTTGTCCCTCCGAAGCTCAACAAATCCATATAGCTTTGCAGATGGTCGGAAGTTACCGTCTTGAGCTTGCGTTTACCAATGGGGTGCTTCTTGATGCGGGAAACAGTGTTGATGTAGGCTGTCACCGTCCCATCACTCAACGAGCCGGGTTTCAGTTCTTCCTCCACCCACATATCCAGCATATCTCCCAAAGTGATGTTCTTGGCCTGTGCCAGAAACATCTTGGTTTCATAGTCCTCCATCGCCTTGCGGAGCAGAGACTCGGTTTCACTCTTGCTTTCCGTTCCCGGAAATTCCTTCTGGACACGGTTGCCGCTGGCATCCTCTACATAAAAGCGATAGTACCACTTCTTTCCTTTCTTTCTTACAGATCCTTTTGCCATACAGTAGGTGGTTACTTGCTATTTTCCAACCTGCCGAAAATCTTTTTCGAGTAAAGAGAAATCAAAAATGCAGCTATCGCAGCCCCAATTAAAACCACCCATGTATGCGCTGCAAAAATATCAAATAGAACGCCGTAAATCGCCTGTCCAATCGGTTGTCCACACATCGCAATAGAAATCAGTGCTGCCATGATCTTACCGACTAATTGAGGCGGGGTCTGCGTCTGTACCAGTGTGTAAATCTGAACCATAAAGAGCGTAGAGGCTCCCATAGCGGTAAAGCTCATGAAAGTGATTGCCCAATACGATACGATGGCGGGCATATTCAGGAAAAGGGAAATGCCCATAACCGCCACAGCAATCGAACAAACCAAAAGCAGTACATACGAATTTTGGATTTTTAGCTTTTCCGATACGATGGCGGTTAAAATTCCGCCGCACAGACCGCCCAACGCCAGCGCCCCCTGTGTGAAGCCGTACATGGTATCAGACATCTCTAACACCTGTGTAATGAGAATGGGGGTTCCTACAATCATCACCGCGCTTAAAACCAAATTGAAGATGGACACCAGAAAGACCACCGAAAAGAAAATGGGCTTTTCTGTCTTTACAAACTGATAGCTTTCTTTCAAGTCCATTCCGACGACCCGAAGCACACCGACTTCACGCGGGCGTTTTTCATGCGGGATGTGGATAAAGATTTCCATGATGGCGGAGAAAGTAAAACACGCCGCACTCAAAAGCAAAATCGGATAAATGCCCCAAAGGGTGAACATCACGCCACCGATCACCGGCCCCAACAGACCGGAAAGCGTATTGACCTGATTGATTACCGCATTTCCAGCCATCAGTTTATCTTTCGCAACCAGAAGCGGAACGCTTGCCTGTACTGCTGGCTGGTATGTGCCGGAAATACCATAGAGCAGCATCAAGACAACGATAAAAAGCGGAACTGTGGGGATTTTTCCCAGTGAAAAGTAAAACAGCATAATAATGGCTGCCGTAGAGAAGTCCAGCCCTACCATAATGTTACGCTTGTTCACACGGTCAGCCAGTACGCCGCCGACCATAGAAAGAATGACCATCGGAGCAAAGGAACAGGCGGTCACAACACCAAATAGCGTTGACGAACCTGTTTCCCGCAACAGATACAGCGGCAAGGCAAATCGCAAGATGGCATTGCCGAAAAGGGAAATGATCTGGCCGATCACGACGAGAGTAAAATCACGCCTGAAAAGTTTTGTCTGCATAAAATACCTCCATTATTTTGCTATTAAACCGACCGTCGGTTTGGTATATGTCTAAAATAAACTGCTCATTGAGAGCAGCTCATTTTAGGGAGTTAGGCCGTGTGCTGGGACTTGCAGTAGCTAATATAGCCCTCTATCATTTCATCGTCCAAAAACTGGTTGATGCCAACGCCTTGTAACAGGTCATTGAATGTTTCGCAACGATTACGCATCCCCGCTTCATCCGTCATACTAACCAGCGGATTGAGCCATACATTCGACAATACCATGATGGCCTCTGCCAGTTCACCGGGATTTGTCGCCTGAATGGAACCGTCGTCAATCCCTTGCTGTAAGATCGGCTGGATGAACTTTGGAGCAACAATCTGATAGAGCTGGGCAATCTGCATTGCCAAAAAGCGCGGATTATCCAATAGGCAGGGCGTAACGGTCAGCATTAGGCTCTGGTTAGAGTTAAACAAAGCGGCCTTAAAGATCGCCCTCAGCTTTTCCAGCCCGTTCAGGGATTTATCATCGCGTACTTTTGCCAAAGCGTTTGTGTTTTCTTCCCCTATACGGTGAAAGATCGCTTCAAATATTTCTTCTTTGGACGAAAAGTGATGGTAGATTGCGCCTTTTGAAAGTTTCGTTTCGTTGATGATGTCCTGCAAAGATGTTGCGTCATATCCTTTTTCAAAAAACAGATGGGTGGCAACATCCAAAATAAGCTTCACGGTTTCCTCCGGGTATTTGTTTCTTGCCATCCCGCACCTCCATACAAACCAACGGTCTGTATATAATATAGCAGAGAACCACATCTTTGTCAACCCGTATAAGTATTTTCAAAACGGCCTGCATCTGCAGGCCGCCTTTGTTGATGGTATTCTGTTCAGTCTTTGCGCCGGATTACATCAGTGCCTTTACCGCCATGCGCCTGCCGGGGGTGGTGGTCATCCCCATGGCGGTCATGTTTCGTTTTGTTCCCACCATGACGGAGGAGTGGCAGGCGGTTTCTCAGGCTTTGCGTCTCCGTGGGCTGGGAGCCACGGGAATCAACAGCATCCTCCACCCCATGCGGCTGCTGGAGTATCTTTTGATCCCGTTTCTCCTCCAGTGTTCGGAGGTGGTGGACGAGATGTCGGCGGCGGTTATGGCCAGAGGCTTTGACAAGGATCGGCCCAGGACCAACTACCTGGAACTCAAACTGGGCGTACTGGACTGGGTTTTGATCCTTGCGTCACTGGCGGTCACAGTATGGAATCTGGCATTTTGAAAGGGGTGCAGCCCGATGATCCGGTTTCAGGAGGTTTCCTATACATATTTATCTCAGGGGTCAGAGGAAGTGCAAAGTCCCAGCCTGAACCACATTTCGTTTCACATTCCCAAAGGGCAGTGCGTGGTGCTGTGCGGTAAAAGCGGCTGTGGAAAAACGACGCTGCTGCGCATTATTAACGGCCTGGCCTGCCATTTTTACCAGGGCAGGCTGGAGGGGGATGTTTTGGTAAGTGGTATGGCGCCTGCATCGGCCTCCCTGCCGGAACTCGCCCGGGTGGTGGGAAGTGTGTTTCAGAATCCCCGAACCCAGTTCTTTCATACGGATACCACGGGGGAGCTGGCCTTTCAGCTGGAAAACCAGAATATGCCCCGGGAGCAGATGCGCCGACGCCTGGACCGGGTGGTAACGGAGCTGGGGCTGGAGGCGCTGATGGATCGCAGCATCTTTGCCTTGTCCGGCGGTGAAAAACAGCAGATCGCCTGCGGCAGCGTCTATGCGTCCATGCCCCAGGTGGTGGTGCTGGACGAGCCGTCCTCCAATCTGGACCTGGAGGGCATCCGAAAACTGCGGGGCTTGCTGGAGACCATGAAAGCCTCCGGTGTGACGATCCTGGTGTCCGAACACCGCCTCTGGTATCTGCACGGTCTGGCGGATCGCTATTTGCTGCTGGAGAACGGGAAGCTCCGTGGGGATCTTACGCCGGAACAGATGACGGCACTGGATCCGCAGACACGCCAGGCCCTTGGCCTGCGGGCTGTGGATCGAGGGCAGCTGTTCTCCCTCTGTCCCCAGGCACGGCCGGCAGAACGGATGGAACCCGGTCTGGAACTGCATGGCCTCTACTGTCTCCGGGGCCGCCGGGAAGTGCTGCATATATCACACTTGCAAATCCCCAAAGGGGCCATCGTCGCAGTGGTTGGGAGAAACGGGGCAGGAAAATCCACCCTGCTGCTGACCCTGAGCGGACTGCTGAGGTTTCGGGGAACAGTAAAAGTGGATAAGGAACCGACAGCGCCCAAAGCGCTGTCCCGCCTGTCTTATCTGGTGATGCAGGAAGCGGGACACCAGCTGTTTTCCGATACGATGCTGGGAGAGCTGACGCTGAACAATCCCAACAGGACAGAACAGGACGCACGGGAAATCCTGGCGGCTCTGGGACTTGCGGGGATGGAAAGCCGCCATCCCGGATCTCTTTCCGGTGGGCAGAAGCAGCGGCTGTCCCTGGGTGTCGCCCTGGCCAGCGGCCGCCGGCTCCTGCTCTATCGTGGTGCTGGAGGACGGCCATGTGGCCCAGCAGGGCGCCCCGGCGGAGCTGATGGAACAGGGCGGCCTCTACCGCCGCATGGTGGAGCTTCAGAGCGAGAGCGCCCAGTGGCGGCTGAACGGTGCGGAGGCATAACGCTTTTTGAAACCGGGCAGAAAAGGGCGCGGCTCAATCGAGCCGTGCCCTTCTGCGATATTCCAGCGGCGGACAGCCAAACTGCCTGGCAAAGACCGCCGCGAATTTACTCTGATTTTCGTAGCCCACCTGTGCCGCGATCTCGGCCACCCGCAGTTCGGTGTCCTGCAGCAGCTCTGCCGCCCGGCGCATCCGCGCCTCCCGCAGGAATATGGATAGATTTTCCCCGAACACGCCCCGGAAGTAGTTTTTCAGGCTGGTTTCGCTCACCTGAAACCGCTCTGCCAACTCCCGCGCCGTGTGGTTCTGGCTCAAATCGGCGCACAGGATCTCCCGGGTTTCTCTGGCAATGGCCACCTGGGAGCGGGTGAAGTAGCGGATCGACGGACTGGCCTCCACAGGCTGTCGCTTCACTTCCCAGAGCAGCCGGGCGGAGAGCAGCTTGATCAGACCCAGCTCCTGGGAATCCCGCAGCTGCCACAGTTCGTCCAGCGCCGTCTGAACGGTGGGCGGAGTAGAGGCCAGATACAGGCGGCGGTGGGTGTGCAGATGCTCCATGATCTCCTCCGGGCTGACCTCACTCTCCTGAAAGAGCGGATAGGGCTGCCGGGACAGCGCATCCAGATCAAGGAACAGCTCGATCCCCTCATAGAGACTTCCGGGATAGCAATATTCCTCCTGGGCCTGCTGTGTCCCCACAGCCATATACCCCTGGGAGAGAAAGGCGAACTGGCCGTCATCCAGCGCCACCTCGCAGCGGCCCTTCTGACAGAAATTCAAAAGGAGGATATTGTTTGCCTCGGCCTGCGCCAGAGGCCAGACCTGGGTATCAATCCGGTTGAAGGAGAGGATCACACCCTCCCAAAGGGAGAACAGCCGCAGACTGCCGTTTTCTGGTCCGCGGAGCGTCATCACGGCGGCTTTCCCGTCGGGACGGATCTCCACGCCGCCGGGGAAACGCCCAGCGTCAAAGAGCTGTGACAGGTTGGACATAAATGTTTCCTCCCTTGTGTTCTCTTGCTTTGATTGTATCGAACCGGGAGCAGGCCGTCAATGGGACAAGGAAAATCAAATGCTGTTTGGAGCCAAAACGCCGGAATGGAGTTGGTGAAAGGCAGAGAGATGTGCTATTCTGTTCTGTGGTTAGCAATAACTAACGATTAGGAACAGGAGGAACAGAAACATGTCTCAATCATTGGAACAGGGAAAACGGAAACTGACAGCAAAGGACGCCATCACCGCCGGCGCGCTGGGAGCGGTGTGCATCGCCATCCGCTTTGTCTTTATGCTGGTAGGCGGCGTCAGTCCCTATGTGTGGTTTGCCACCCACTTGATTGATGCCATCTTGATTGGGCCGGTGTTCATGCTGATGGTTGCCAAAGTGCGAAAGAACGGTCCCTTTCTGCTCACCAGCCTTGTTACCGGCGTGGTGCTGGTAGCCGCCACATGGATGTTCCCCATCACCGGGCTGGTGGGCGGACTTTTGTGTGAGCTGTGCCTGCGGGCCGGGCAGTTCAGGCAGAAGAGCTGGCTGGTGCTGGGCTTCTTCTGCTTCAATCTGGGATTCATCGGGGACTTCCTGCCCCTGTGGTTCACCAAAGAGAGCTATCTGGAGTATGCCGCCCAGATGATGGATGCCGGCTATATGGCCACCATGGAGGGCCTGCTGACCTGGCCGGTGTTCGGGATCATCGTGCTGAGTATCCTGGTGGGCTCCATCCTGGGCGCCCTGCTGGGCATGAAGCTCATGCGCAAGCACTTCGTCAAGGCCGGGCTGGCACAATGAGGACGCGGGCTGCCCGCGGTTCCTTTCTGGACCCACGGACCAAAATCCTGATTTGGCTGCTGGCCAATGTGGTGGTGTTCACCTGGACTCCGGCGGTGTTCCGCGTCGCCGTGATGCTGGCCTACTTCGGCCTATTCCTGCTGGAGCGGAAGGGAAAGATGCTGGTGGGCCTGCTGCTGGTCTATCTGGTCATCGTGGCAGTACAGTTCTGGCTGTTGCCGCTGCTGCCTGGCTCTCTTGCCACGGTCTTTGCCACAGTGACCTATTTCATTCTGGTCTTTCCCTGCATTGCCGGCGGGGCTTACATCATTGCCACTACCAGTGTCAGCCAGTTCATGGCCGCTCTGGAGCGGTTGGGAGCGCCCCGGAGTTTCTCCATCACTCTGGCGGTGACCCTCCGTTTTCTGCCGGCGCTCCGCCAGGACTTCCGGCATATCCGGGACGCCATGGCCCTGCGCCAGATCCACGGCCTGGAGGAAAAATTGGAGTGTGTCTATGTCCCCATGCTCATGGGGGCGGCCCAGACAGCGGAGGAACTCAGCGAGTCCGCCACCGCCCGAGGCATTGAGCACCCGGGGAAAATGTCCTCCTGGCGGCCCATCGGATTCCACATTCAGGATGTGACCGTTGTCCTGCTGTTCCTGGCCCTGTGCTTGGGTGGGATCTGCTGCAAGGGGGTGCTCCCGTGATCACCTTCGACCATGTGACGTACACCTATGAGGGGCAGACGGTGCCCAGCCTTCGGGACTGCTCTTTTACCGTGGGACCGGGAGAACTGATCCTTTTCACCGGCGAGAGCGGGTGCGGCAAAACCACGATCATTAAGCTCATCAACGGGCTGCTCCAGCATGGCGGAGGCGGGGCTTTGGAAGGCGCCGTCACAGTGGGCGGCCGGGATGTGGCTGGGACGCCCCTGTGGGAGCTGGCGCAAACTGTGGGCTCCGTATTTCAGAACCCCAAGTCTCAGTTCTTCAATCTGGACACCACCGGCGAGGTACTCTTTGGCCTGGAGAGCCGGGGAGCCTCTCGGGAGGAAATGTCCCAGGCCCTGGATTCCGCCGTTCAGATCTGCGGCGTGGGCCCGCTCCTGGATCGGAATATCTTTGCTCTGTCCGGCGGGGAGAAGCAGCGTATCGCCTGTGCCAGCGCATGGGCCATGGGGCCGGAGGTGTTTGTGTTGGATGAGCCATCCTCCAATCTGGACGGCGAGGGCATCCGTCAACTGCGGGACATTCTGAGGCGGCTGAAAGCAGCGGGAAAAACCGTCCTGGTGGCAGAGCACCGCCTTTGGTACGCTGCCGACCTGGCTGATCGGGTGTTTTATCTGCGGGAAGGGCAGCTGAAGCAGATTTACGCCGGTGCGGAGTTCTTGGCTTTGCCGGAAGGGAAGCGGCGCTCCATGGGCCTGCGGAGTTTGAAAGAGGTGCCGCTGCCGGAGCCGCACCCGTCATCGGAAGCGGGCGGCCTGACGGTACGAGGCCTTCGGGCTTCCTACGGCGGCAGGGCAGTCTGGCAGGATGTGTCCTTTACCGCGCCACGGGGGCAGATCACAGCCATTACCGGTCACAACGGGGCGGGCAAGACCACTTTGGCCCGGTGCCTGTGCGGTTTGATGAAAGAGCAGGCCGGGACGATCCTGTGGGGCGGAAGCCTCTTGGGCCGAAAGGAACGGCGGCGAAGGGCCTTCCTCATCATGCAGGATGTGAACCTTCAGCTTTTTGGGGACAGCGTGCTGGCGGAAGCGCGGCTGGGCAGCACAGCCACAGAGCAGGAGGCTCTGGCCGCCCTGGATCGGATGGATCTGGCCCAGTACGCCCAGGCGCACCCGTTGGCGCTCTCCGGCGGGCAGAAGCAGCGTCTGGCCATTGTGGACGGCTGCCTCAGCGGAAAGGAACTGCTGATCTTCGACGAACCCACCAGCGGCCTGGACTACGCCCACATGCTGGAGGTGAGCAGGCTCCTCCGGGAGTTGGCAAAACAGGGGCTGTGCGTGGTGGTCATCACCCATGATGGGGAGTTCCTGCGGGAGAGCGGCGCCCAGACGGCGGAGTGGGTGCCAAAGGAACGGCACCAGTAGTATTTACATCCATACAGCGGAAGGAGGCTCACCCATGGCATTGCACGCATCCGGCGAGGATTATCTGGAGGCCATCCTTGTTCTCCATAAGAAGACGGGCATGGTGCGC
>ERZ773148.3740-NODE-3740-length-10223-cov-19.410405_pt1 | contig 10223 bp, 6 predicted proteins | sample MGYA00580846_ERZ773148 | MGnify/ENA primary metagenome ERZ773148 (study PRJEB29015, sample SAMEA2737879) | human gut metagenome | biome: human gut; feature: human-associated habitat; material: faeces | place: China | collected 2012 ...
TTGTAAAAGTTCCATAATGGTTCCAGCCTTGGAACTTTTTAGTTCCAAGGGAGGAAAGCTTCAATCCCTCGGGAGAAACGAAGAAATCCCTAGGGAGGGATTTGAGTTTTCCAACGGTGGAAAGTATGGGCATCGGGTGGACAGTGTGTCAGACTTCGGACAGGTCATATCGCTACACCCGACCACGAAGAAAAAGACACCCCTCTGATGAGGAGTGCCCTATCTCTGGTTGATGGCTCTGTGTGGGGCTATCGCTTGTGTCTCAGATTTCTCAGTAAGAAATGTCTCGCTTAACCTTTTTGGTTGGTTCGTATATTCCTTCTGAGACTTCATCACTGCGAACTTGTATCAGCCAGTTGCCTTTAGAGTCTATTAGATCGTATTTGAAAAGACGTAGGTACCATTTTGCGCCACTGTGGCTGACAGACTCTTCACGTATGATGTTTCCCTTAGAGTCATATTCAGAAGTGATTACATAAGAGTTGTCCCACATTTCTTTGCTTCTAAGTATTCCTCTCTGGTAGGTATAATTAGCTTCCATACGGCTCCAATTTGTAATGCCTTCTTTGTGTTCTTGTGAGACATTTCCTGCTAAGTCATACTTATAGGTCCATACCTCAAAAGGCTTCTCATTAGGTCCACTTCTGTCGTAGCTTTCCTCTTTGATCAATCGACCTTGATTATCGTAGCTAAGGATGCTTTTGAGTTTCAAGTCACCACCATTACTGTAGTGAGCCTCCTCTTGGAGTAGCCCCCTTTCATTATATTTGTAGATAACGACCTCACCAAAAGTGGATGTGTCATCCTCTCTAATGAGACGGCCCATATTATCGTATTTGTACTCTCGTGGTTTCCTTGGATATGTAGGGGACCCTTCGTAATACTTTTCTAATAGCCCTTCTTGATTATACGAGTACGTGTACCTCTCAAAAGGAGATTCAGAGTATTCTCCGTAGTATAATTTCTCTATAGTCTGATGTCTGTCGTTGAACTTATAGATCCACTTCCCCTTGAAGATATCCGTCGGAGTTCCAAACTTCTCTTGAATATCGAAGTAGGATTCAGTGAGTTCCTTTACATTGCCTTGGAGGCCTAATCTTTCGTAGTCACTCTTTTTTTGTTGCGTGCGTTGAGCAACAAGACTGTTAGATATAAGAATGGCTAGAAGAGATGTAAATACGATTGCGTTTAGCCTTATAGTCTGCATAGAATTATTTGATTTTAGAGTTACTGCGGGTGTCTATCTATGTGTGAGGTGGCAGGCCCGTTTTACTCCTCGGGGATGTAGATGACCTCGCCATTCTCCAACTCGTAGGCAATGCCGACGCGCTTGCCGCGGCGCTGATTGGAGGCGTCCTCGCTGTCGGTCGGTGTGTACCGCTCGATGGTGGAGCCTTTTTTGGAGATGATCTCCATATTGTCCTTGCCAGGGTTCTTGATGATGGTAAAGTCCTCCTGCGTGAGCATCTCGGTCATGCTAAACTTCGTGACCAGTGCCACCATGAGTGCCACGGCAAAGACCATCGCCACGTCAAAGAGGTTGCTTACGAGCGATGATGGATCGGTGTTATCGTGGCGCAGTGTGCGTCGCTTACTTCTTCGTCTCATCTTCTGCTTGGGTTAGGAGTTCGTCGATGTAGTCGATGTAGATGAGCTCTTGGTGGTGATAGCGGTGGAGTCTCTGCAAGGTCAGATAGCCGATGGCGGAGACGAAAAGTCCCAGCACGGTAGTCGCAAAGGCGACCTGCATATTGTACGCCATAGTAGCCATATCGCCACTGCTCAGCCCGACGAGCGCTGGCCCCATTGGGATGAGGGTACCCATTAGTCCGAGGATTGGACCGAACTTGGTCAAGACTTGCGGGTAGACGAGTCGCTTGTCGAGGCGTAGCTCATACTCGCCGATGAGTAGGTTGCGCTCAGTAGCGGGAGCCGTGAGGAGGGAGCGCAGTAGCTCCTCAAAGAGGTCTAGCCGTGCTGTCTTTGGACTTTCACCGCCCAGCTCTTGGCGCAGTCTGCCGAGTAGTGTGCTAGCGTCTTCACGCTGATGGGAGAAGTAGCGCTGCTGTAGTCGCTTGTAGCGCTGTGCCCGCTCGATGAGCCCGCCCAGCATGAGGAGGGCTAGGAGGAAGAGTAGGAGTAGCCCAATGATCACCGGTATGAGGAGACCATTGGAGAGGAGAAACATGGTGTCTGAAATGAACTTCATAGTAATCTGTTGTGTGTGTAACAATCTTATTTGCGTGAGCCTTTTGCCTTGATGAGCATGGCTAAATAGCCGATGAGGATGCCACTAGCGAGGGTCGCTAGGAGTATGCACAGCTCTCTAGGCGAGGAGCTGTCTAGCTGGATATTTGGTGCTGGTGTGTGCTCTGGTATGAGGATGTAGGCTATGACGCTACCCACGGCTAGCACCCCAGCCAAGAGCATGGCGAGCAGACGGAGGAACTCTCGATCACGTATCAGGCGAGGTGTCAGCTCGATGAGTAGGAGGAGCACCACAGCAAAGGTTATGGTCACTGCCCAGTAATGGACCCCGGGCATGCTGTAGATGACAAAGCTCCTCAGGTAGCATAGCGCAGGTAGCATCAGTAGCGATGGGAGCCATACGGCTATCTGGTGGCAGGCGGTCATGACCGCTACGACTAGTCCCTCTCGATGATAGATCATACGCAGAGAGCGGTGTGCGGGTCGGTAGGTGACGACCGCCATCGTGAGCAGTAGCTCTAGCGAGACCATCATGGCTAGTGTGGAGAGCTGCTCCGCCTGACGTAGCATAGCGTCGAGGGCAAGCTTGCTCACTCGCAGGGTTGCCTGATGGGTCGCCACCAAGCCGACGATGTATAGGAGTGCATGCGCTAGTCGCACCCTATGATCAGATCGTACGGCTGTGGTGGTGAGAGCCACTAGGAGCGCAAAGATGGAAACGATGAGTAGCATCTCTTACTTCGTACGCTTCTTACGTCTGCTGTAAAGGAGAGAGAGCACCAGTATGAGGACGAGTACGACGCCTCCGATGATGACCACCTCGGTCGTGTAGAGATGATCCTGATCCTCTGCAGAGGCAGCGCCAGCGGCCTGCTTCTTGCCCTGTGCCTTGTCTGAGTCCTTCGAGAGTACCTGCTGCTTTTGGTCAGACTGTGAGGTCACCTTGAGTGCCTTGTCTAGGGCGGCGGTGTACCCTTGCTGCTGCTCGGGTGTGAGTTGATCCTGGATCATCTTACGTAGCTTAGCATTGTCACAGACCATACCGCTACAACCAGCACCCGCCTTTGCCAAGCTCTCGGCATGGAGCTGAGCGATGGTCTGCTTTTGCTCAGCAGTCGCCTGCCAGTAACCCTTGCGAATGGTCTCCATCATGGAGGCGGTGAGGTCTTGCAGGGCTGCTGGATTGTTGCGCTCGAAGAAGTCAACGGTGCCGAGCTGATGCTTGTCCACGACATACATATCGTAGAGGGCATCCCAGAGCTCCTTGTCGATGGCTGAGGGCTTCATGACGTTCCACGCATAGGTATTGCGGATGGTCTCGTCGATAGCGTCTGCTGCTCCCGCACCCTCTTTGAGCTGCTCACGTACATAGGTGGGGTTGAGGATTGTGGTGCGAGCTTCGACGCCGATAGCCTGCTTGATCTCCTGCGTCTTGACACGACGACGGTTACGCAGATCGGTGAAGTAGCCCTCGGGGTCCTTGCCCGTGACGTGACGCACGGAGAGGGTCAGTCCGCCCATAAACTCATAGACGTGATCCAAGCTTAGCGCGCCCCACGTATTGCTCTGACGGGGCTGGACGACGGCATCGGTGTTTTGCAGAGCTGCCTCAAAGATTCCTTTGGCGGTCTCGCCCCAAAGCTCTTCGTCGCCATAGATGGCGCCCATATTGTTCATGTAAACCTCGGCAATCTCGCTCTCTTTCTCCCAGCGGTCACCGCTCTCGACCATCTCCTGAATGCCAGTACCGTAGGCACCGTTGAGACCGCCGAAGATACGCTTGCCGCTAAGCTTACGCGCCTGCTCGGGGGGGACGCCATGCTCTAGGAGCACACGCTCTGCCTCGACACGTCCGAGGGCTATCTGATTGGGTGTGTTGCCATCCTTGGTCTCTGCCACGAGATCCATAGCCTTTTGCAAGAGGAAGAGTCGGGAGGCTGCGATGTCTCGGAGCTGGCCTGAGGTCTGTATGACCACATCCACACGAGGTCTGCCGAGCTCCTTGATAGGGATGACGCGCACGTCGATCACCTTGCCACGACGATCACGCACGGGCTCGACACCGAGGAGCGCCATGATCTCAGCGATGGTGGTGCCCTCGCTCTCGATGAAGCTACTGCTCCAGAGCGTGAAGCTCACCTTGCGTGGTATGGAGTCGTTGTGACGAGAGCGGTAGTCGGCTAGGAGCGCATCGGCTAGCTGCTGTCCGTCTTCCCATGCCTTTGCTGTGGGTGTCATCTCGGGATCGATGGCGTAGAGGTTGCGCCCTGTGGGTAGTACGGAGGGGCTAGCGATGAAGTCTCCGCCTGGCGAAGGTGCCGTATAGCCTCCACTGAGCGCATTGGCGAGCGAAGCTAGCTCGAGCTGTGGCGAAGTGATCAGCATACGCTTATAATATGGTATCTCTGCCACGGAGCGACGCAACAGACTGACACCCTCGGCGAGGAGTACCAGCTTGGGGTCTTGCTTCGTCTCAGCGCTGGTGGGTTTGCCATGAGGAGGCATACCGCCACCCATTCCTTTGGACATATTCTTTGGCATACCTCCTGGGTGACCACTAGGCATCCCACTAGGCTTGCCCTGTGGCTTAGCTTTTGCCTTGTCACCGCCCATCATACCGGCAGGCATACCGCCCATCATACTGGACTGTGCGCTCTCCTCTTGTTGCGCCTTGAGGAACTGATCGGCACGCGCCAGCTCGGCGCCACTAACGCCTAGCGACTGAATGAGTGCATCGACCTCTCCTGCGGCAATCTCTCGATCCTGAACACGAGCCACAAAGCGGTCCACAGGACGGAGGTAGTGAGCGTTGAAGTAGACATCGTCCTTGATCTGAGCGTCGGTGATCCGTCCGCGAGACTTGTCTATCTGAGCCAGTGCATAGGCTATCGGGTCGACCGAGAGGAGACGGACACTAGAGCGAATCTTCTCCGAGGAGAAGGGAACACCCGTCGTGTACATACCGCCCACTATCTTGGCGTGAGCTAGCTCATCAACAAAGTTGGCAATCAGCTCAATCTCTTCTCTCGTGTAGGGCTTGCTCATCGTGGAGTCTAGCTTGAGGTCTCTGTGGAAGCCCTTAACGATGGTCATCTCTTTGATTCGCTTGGAGAGTGCATCGTCATCTTTTTCCGAAGCTAGATAGCGGTCGGTCAAGTCGCGCAGCGGTTGCATCTCTTTGTCTAGCTGCGTATCGATAAAGGGCGGAGCTAAGTAAGAGACTGCCTGCCCGTAGGAGCGACGCTTGGCGATCATACACTCGCCGACATTTGCTGTCGTATAGTAATAGATGTGTGGCAGATCACGTACGAGCCTATCGGTGTAGTCGTAGTTACTCAGCGCTACCTGCTTGCCGGGGATAAACTCCAGACTGCCGTGGGTGCCGAAGTGCATCAGGACGTCAGCCTGCCAGCCGTTACGAGCCCACAGATAGCTCGCTATGTATGGGTAAGTGGGTACGGAGGTAGAGCCGTGTACCATCTTGAAGTCTAGATCTCCGCTGCCAGTCCCTGGCTGAGGTAGGAGTGCTACCTTACCATAAGTGAGTCGGGTCACGGCAATGCCCTCGACACCGTCACGCTCTAAGACGAAGTCGTGCCCTGGGATCGCCCCATAGCGAGTCTCTATGCTGTCTTTGAGTGCAGGAGGAAAGGTATCGTCGATCCACTGCGTCAGCTCTTTCGTCGAGACAAAGGCGGGGTAGTTGCTGTGTAGCATCATCTGCTTGTTGCCCTCTGCATAGTTGTTATAGAGGGCACCACGAGACATCAGATCCTTGGCAAAAGCCTCCTCCGTGTCGGGCAAGCCTGTCAGGTCGTACCCTTGGCTCTGTAGGTACTTCAGGACGTTGTAGAGCGATGGCACAACCTCGATACCTTGCGCCACGAGACTGTTTTGTCCAGGGCCCTTGAAGTAGAAGAGTGCTATGCGCTTGTCCGCATTGCTCATCGTCTGTAGCTTGACATAGCGGTGGAGTAGTGAGCAGAAGTCGGGCAGACGCTCAGGGATCGTGTGAAACTCCTTAAAGCCCTGCTTGTTCTCTCGCAGTGTCACCAGTGCAAAGGGGTGGATTGTGCCATCTATCTCAGGCGTTACGACCGTCTGGCTGAGGTAACCGCCCCACATGCCTTGCTTGTCTTTGATCCAGTCGTCATATAGCTCCGATACGAGGAGCGGAGAGAAGATGGGTACGTTGTGCTCTTTGAGCCAAGCGATGGCGGGGTCGCCACCGAAGCGTCCGTGAGCGAAGTAGATGACCGCCTGTGGCTTGATCTCTGAGAGGAACTCCAGTCGACGTGTCATAGCGCTGATCGGGTAGACGTTAAAGCCAGAATCCTCCAACGCTCCGATCAACTCGTCCAAGTAGTCTCGGCTCGATCCGAAGGGACCTGCGATGCCCGTAAAGAGCGCAATGCGAGGAGCTCCCTCCTTGTAGCCATGCTCGTTGTAGAACTTCTGAAAGCTCTCGACACTGTCGAAGGCGAGGTCGGGGTCTTCGTCCGTAAAGAGCAGGTCGTAGCCGTACTCTACAGGCTCTTCGATAGTACCCGTACGGAGCGACTTACCGAGTACTTCCTTACGGATGTAGTTAAAGGCCGAGCGGTAGTTGCTCGTACCGCCATTGGCCAGATAAGACACCAGCGTCTCCTGCTGTAGCGAGTCTAGGTTAGAGATGTTATTCTCTGGCGTTGTGGTCATGTAGGCGAGGTACTTCAGTCCGCGCTCCTCGCCTAGTTGCTTGATCAGCGCGCGGTCCTCGTCGGTCCACTTGAGCCCCATGCCGAAGGCGATCATGGCGTCGTAGTTCTTCAGCTCCGAGAGCTCGGTGACAGCTGTGAGGCGCACATTCTTCTTGTCGGTCGCAGCCGCCATACGAGAGGCGACGAAGTCTGGCATATTGACCAAAGCGACCCGCACAGGCTTAGGCCACAAGAGATAGGCGCCGAGGATGATGAGTATCAGTAGTACTGGTGCTCCTATGTAGTAGAGATGCTTCTTGGAGAAAGTCATAGGGAGAGAGTCTTAGTAGGGGGAAAGCCCTTTTTAGTAGTTCAGTGAGAGCGAAACGAAGTAGCTACGTCCAGGCGATAGCGACGCGCCCTGCTCGATGATCGGAGTCATATAGTTGAAAAGGTTGTCGCAACCCAGCGTCAAGCTAAGGTCTAGGAGGGTCTGCCAGCGCTGCGTGACGCTTGCCCTAAAGAGCGCGTAGCCAGGATAGGTGGCGTACTTATAGTCGTCACTGGCATTGTCATAGACGGCAGAGGTCACGCCACTGAGGTAGCGTCCTGAGACCTGCCCCGAGAGGGTGTACGAGCCCCAGCGGTGTCCATACTGTACGGAGCCATTGATATGGTGCGGTCTCGTGCTGCGGATATGGAAGGATTGCGTCTTGCCCTGCACTTTCATCTGCTCTAGGACGAAAGCGTAGTTGACATTGATATCAAAGTTTGCAAAGGGTGTGACCCGTAGCATCGCCGTACCGCTCCACAGGTCTAGGGGCTTCTCCCCGTTGCGATATTGGAGTACACGGCCCTCCTGCTCGGGACGCGTATAGATGCGGTTGTTGATACGATTGTAGGAGGCCGAGAGGGAGAGGTTCATAAAGGAGTTGTTGTACTCAGGCGCGATCATCACGAGGTGGCTGATCTCCGGCTTGAGGTCTTTGGCACCTTTGATGCGAAACATACCTCTGTGGTCCCAGTCCATAAAGAGCTCCTTGAGTGAAGGCGACCTAAAGCCCTCGGAATAGCTAATGCGTAGGGCGTAGTTTCGATTGCGCCACATGATCGACAGACGAGGTGTCAGGTGCGTGCCATAGGTCGAGTGCATATCCTGCCGGAGGCCCACGGTAGTACTCCAGTTATTGTCCATACGCCAGAGCATCTGCCCGTAGAGCGTCTTGGTCGAGGCGCGGTGTACGTCATTGAGATTGGTCACCTGTACGCTGCGCAGGCTCTCGTGGAGGATCTCCACGCCCGCATTGAAGGTAGGCTTATAGGGATCTTCCGAGGGGTCGTAGTTGTACTGCATGCGTGCCGTCTGCGTTAGGTAGTTAAACTGTGGCTCCCAGGGCCCCTCCTCCTCTGTGGCGAGGAAGAAGTACTTGTCTCGCTTGTACCCCTCGATGTGGTAGCTGGTCTCTATGGAGTGTCCGTCGGCGGGTTTGTAGAGTACTTGCAGATTGCCAGTGGGGCTTTGGTAGCGGTTCTTCTCCTTATCGTCAAAGTTCTGCATGCGTGAGTGAAAGCGTCCCGTAGCGGTGATCGAGAGACGCTTGTCTGGGGAAAGGTAGCGAAGCTTCTCTCCAATGTTAAAGGTGTAGAAGCCTGGCATGGTGCGTGGTCTGTCGGCACTAACTCCTGGCAACTCGTAGTCATGCTGCTTGGCATAGCCACCTGTTGTGGTGCTGGTCACACGCCCCAGTCTCATCACCAGACGACCGTTGTAGCGCTGTATGCTCTCCGTGTCGTAGTGACCTGAGAGCGTAGCGTCGAGCTTCTTGTGGCTCCGCTTCGTGATGATGTTGATTACGCCGCCTATGGCATTGCTTCCATAGAGAGCCGAGCTAGAGCCTTGTAGCATCTCGATGCGCTCTATCGAAGAGGGGTCTATACGCTCTAGGTCTACGCTACTGGAGGCTCCCTCGTTGGTCATACGCTCGCCATCTATGAGGAAGAGGTAGTAGTCTGCCGAGAGTCCCCGTATGCTCATCCGGTTTTGCGTGCCGTGGGTGCTCGTCTGCACGCCAGGGAGCACCATCTGCAGCAGATCTTCCACAGATCGTGCCTGCACCGCCTCGATCTCTTTGGGTGAGACTACGCGGATCGGTATGGAGATGTTTTTCATGGGGCAGCGTGTGCGGGTACCCGTGACGACTACCTCGTTAAGGCACTTGACTTTCGTACTGTCTACGAGTGTCGAGTCCTGAGGAAGTGGGGTAGCGGAGAGAGCCCCTGCGAGGGTGAGTAGGGAGAGGAGGGTGTATAGAGACCTTTTCATATAGTAAAGTTTAGGGCGTAAAAGGGAATAGGCTCAGTCCGTTTAAGAGACGCTTAGAGCCAAGCAAGCTCGGAGCCACAGAGAGCGGTCTCTCTAGTAGCTCCGAGCTGGTAAGGGATGATTACTTTTTGTCTGCCAGTATGGCATACTCTAGGGTGATGTATCCCCTCTTCTTCGTAGCACTCAGACAGTCTAGGACGCGGACGCGGACGATCTGACCAGCTGCCGAGCGTACGAGAAAGACAGAGGGATCTACCGTATCCTTGGGAGGCATACCCTCACTGCTGATGATACCTTTATTTAGGTATCCTTTCCCACCGCCCTTAGGCTCTGAGGTGAGGAGGAAGTTGGCCGACTGCTTCTTGTACTCTATATCGTGCTTGCCATCTTTGTTGGCACCAAACTTCATCAGGAGCAGACCCTCACGGTCTAGCGTCCACTCGCTATCCTTAGGAGTAGGTATGTTACCCATTAGATCCTTTTGGGTGGTGCGAAAGGCTGCGCCCTGGCCCTTGCCTGAGGTACCGCCGTTGGTCTTGAAGTCGTAGCGGTGCAGACCTAGATCCCACGATAGATCGGTCTCAGGAGCGGATACGTTGATCACTTCGCCCTTGTCAAAGTTGATGTAGACCCACTTCGTGTAGTCGGAAGCGTCTACGACGATCTTTTTGGTCGCAGGCTTCGGCTCGTTATTGTCCTTGTTGCACGAAGCACATAGTAGCAACGTCATAAGCGCCGCTAGAGAGAGTAGGATTGTCTTCTTCATATACTTTATTTGCTTAGAAAAAACTGGTTGTCTGATTGCTCTGCAAAGGTATGAAGGAGAGCCTACGCAAATCAATACCTAAACATTGGTATTTAAGTTTGTTTCGCCCTAATACTTGGCCATAAGCGTCCTATACTACGGAGCAGACCGCCATGCTATCGTTAGTTGCTTCGTATGGGGAGACGGGTGCAGTTGTAAAAGTTCCATAATGGTTCCAGCCTTGGAACTTTTTAGTTCCAAGGGAGGA
>ERZ773148.3741-NODE-3741-length-10219-cov-9.078808_pt1 | contig 10219 bp, 6 predicted proteins | sample MGYA00580846_ERZ773148 | MGnify/ENA primary metagenome ERZ773148 (study PRJEB29015, sample SAMEA2737879) | human gut metagenome | biome: human gut; feature: human-associated habitat; material: faeces | place: China | collected 2012 ...
GGGCAAAATGATGCTTAAAGACAAAATAACTAGTTCCTGGGATAAATTACTGACAGAGAAACCGCAAGGTGACTTAATGGTTTTTTATAAAAAGAGGCTGGAGCACTTTTGGCGTCTGCCGGATTTAGAAAAAATTATCGGCAAAGAGAAGGCTGCACGCTCATATGCGGCAATGGAAGAAGTTGATGTTTTATTTGAAGATAAAGGCATCAAACCGCTGCCGCCGCCTCTGGGACAGAATGCTTTCAAGAAGCTTTTGCGTGAAGCTTCCAGCAGCAGGCCTATAGCAGCTTATATCCATATTCCTTTTTGCAAGATCAGATGCACTTATTGTAGCTTTTTTAAACAGGGTTCTTCAATAAAAGCAGAAGCAGAATATGTAACCAAGCTTTTGACAGAGCTGGAACAGATGCGTAATATGCATTATTTGAAAACTGCGGAAATCCAAGCGGTCTTTCTTGGCGGCGGGACTCCTGGAACCTTGACGAAAGAACAGCTCAGCAGTATTTTGCAGAAGGTACGCCAAGTGCTTCCTTTAAGTTCTGATTGTGAAATTACGGTTGAGAGCAGTATTTATGATATGGACGAAGAGAAACTTGCTGCTTGCATCGAAAATGGTGCAAACAGATTTAGCTTTGGGGTGCAAACTTTTGCTACGGATCTGCGCCGACAACTGGGGCGTCCTGATACCTGCGAAGAAGTTGTGCGTAAATTGAAGCTTTTTGCTGCGACGGGTACAAAGGTTATCATTGACCTGATTTATGGTTTACCGGGGCAGACAAAAGAATTGCTGCAGCGAGATTTACAGTTTTATCTGGATTGCGGTCTTAGTGGTGTCGATTTGTATAAACTGCAGATTTTTCCTGGGACGCCGCTGGGCAATCAATTTAAAGTTGATCAGAGTAATTTCCCTACTGGGCGGGAGTTGGCAGAGCTCTTTGTCAGCGGCGCAGAATTTTTAAGCAGGAATGGCTGCCGTCAGCTGAGCTGTTGCCATTGGGCAACTGATGACAGGGAAATAAGCCGTTATAATACTATGGTGAAAGAAGGCGCTCAGGTTCTGGCTTTCGGAGCCGGCTGCGGCGGATCATTAGGCAATTATGCTTATATGCAGCCGTTTGATCTGGAAAAATATGGAAGCCTGGTTGATAAGGGTATAAAGCCTTTTGTTATGTTATTTGAAAGAGATGAGTTTGCGCCTGTTTTTGCCGCGATCAAAGGTCAGTTTGACAGTGGCGTCTTTGAACCTCAAAAATTGAGAAGCTTATCAGAAATACCTTTTTCTGAATTGTTGTTTCCTTTATTGGAACGTTGGCGTAACAACGGTTTAATGGAAGATGCTGATGGTGTTTATAAGCTGACGCCAATGGGTTTGTTCTGGCAGAATCAATTGAATCGTGCAGTGATGATAGCTGTGCAGTATTTAGTATACGGGCCGCGTGTTGCGGGAAGAAAGTCAGCTTTGACAATGATGAGTGCAATGGAAAATCGTACTTAAAAGTTATATGATTAAAGCCCCTGTTCAATAAGAACAGGGGCTTTAATCGGTTATTATTTAAGCTTTTAATTCGATTTCCAGCAGGCAGTCGCCGCTTTCGATACGGTTACCTGCTGTTACGTGGATCTGGGCTACGATACCGCTGATTGGGGCGGCGATAGTTGTTTCCATTTTCATAGCTTCGGTAACTACAAGCGGGGTGCCTTTAGTTACTGCTTGTCCTTTTTCCACCAGTACTTTAACAACGGAACCTGATAAAGTAGCGCCGATCTCACCCTGATTGGCTTTATCAGCTTTTTTGCGGCTGATATTGGTAGCTTTGACATTTCTGTCTTTGATATCGATTTCCCTGGGCAGACCGTTGAATTCGAAGGATACTGTACGAATACCATCGGCATTGGCTTCGCCGATATGTACAAGCTTAATGACCAGCATCTTGCCTTGTTCGATTTCTACTTTGATTTCTTCGCCTATTTTCATGCCGAAGAAGAAGGTTGGTGTATCAAGTACAGAAACATCTCCGAAATCATGTACACGTTTGACCCAGTCAGTAAAGACTTTTGGATAGAGACAGTAAGAGCTGACGGCTTCTTCTGTAATAGGTGCTTCCAGTTCTGCAAGTTTAGCTTTTATTTCCTCAAAATTAACAGGCGGCAAAGTATCGCCGGGACGGCCTTCTAAAGGTTTACGTCCTTTGAGAACTATTTGCTGCAGTTTTTGAGGGAAGCCTTGATAAGGAACGCCGATACGGCCTTCAAAAAATTCCACTACAGAAGCAGGGAAATCGAGTACGTCACCTTTAGCATAGATATCTTCTTCGCTGAGATCGTTTTGTACCATGAAGAGAGCCATATCACCGACTATTTTAGAAGAAGGAGTTACCTTGATTAAATCACCGAACATCATTGAGACACGGTGATACATATCTTTGACTTCTTCCGTTCTCGGTGAACAAGGGCGATAGTCCTGTCGCTTTTACTTTATCCATGTCACGTCCCGATTTGGAACCGCATATCTTATGTACTTCTTTATGCTCTTCACCTAGAAAAGAGAGAGTGAGATAGTCATTCTGCTCTATAAAGTCGAATGTATAACGCTCGGGGCGGATAAAGATAAAGGCTACCGGACGGTTCCATAGAAATCCTGCACCTCCCCAGTTTGCCGTCATGGTGTTGAATTTGTCTTTGGTACCGGCGGTTACCAACATCCATTCCTTGCTGATTGTCTCAAACAGATTGTCAGTCAGTTCGTTTACTTTTATTTCTTTCATTGTTTCCGTATTTTTAGCTAGTACAAAGATATAATTTTTTTCTTTTACTGTTTCAGATTAAATTTGCTAATTAGTATCTTTGCGAGAAATATTAATTAAAAAAAGAAAGGACGATACAGTGGCAAATGATGTAGTTTTAACCCCGATGATGAAGCAGTTTTTTGAGTTGAAGGCAAAGCATCCCGATGCGATTATGCTATTCAGGTGCGGGGATTTTTATGAAACTTATTCAGAAGACGCTATTGTTGCCTCAGAGATTTTGGGTATTACGCTGACCAAGCGGGCCAATGGACAGGCAAAGAGCGTAGAAATGGCCGGCTTTCCTTTCCATGCATTGGACACGTATTTGCCCAAGCTGGTACGTGCCGGCAAGCGGGTGGCCATTTGTGACCAATTGGAAGATCCCAAGATGACCAAGAAACTGGTAAAGCGCGGTATCACCGAATTGGTGACTCCGGGTGTAGCCATCAATGACAATGTTCTTTCTTACAAAGAAAATAATTTTCTGGCTGCCGTTCATTTTGGGAAAGCCAGTTGTGGTGTGGCCTTCCTTGATATCTCTACCGGTGAGTTCCTTACCGCAGAGGGGCCTTTTGACTATATAGACAAGTTATTAAATAATTTCGCCCCCAAAGAGGTGCTTTTCGAACGTGGTAAACGGGGAATGTTTGAAGGAAATTTTGGAAGCAAGTTCTTTACTTTTGAGTTGGATGACTGGGTGTTTAATGAAAGTTCCTCACGCGAGAAGCTGTTGAAGCACTTTGAGACCAAGAACTTAAAAGGTTTCGGGGTGGAGCACCTTAAGAATGGTATTGTAGCTTCGGGCGCTATTTTGCAATACCTCAATATGACGCAGCATTATCAGATCGGCCATATAACTTCTCTTTCCCGTATAGAGGAAGACCGTTATGTGCGGCTGGATAAATTCACGGTACGGAGCTTGGAACTCATAGGTAGCATGAATGAGGGCGGAACCAGTCTGCTGGATGTGATCGACCGCACTATCAGCCCTATGGGAGCCCGTCTGCTAAAACGCTGGGTAGTCTTTCCGTTGAAAGATGAGAAGCCTGTCAATGAGCGTCTGGATGTAGTGGAATACTTCTTCCGCAAGCCGGATTTCAAAGAGTTCATAGAAGAGAAACTACATCTGATAGGAGATTTGGAACGTATTGTTTCGAAAGCTGCCGTAGGACGAATCTCTCCACGCGAGGTGGTGCAACTTAAAGTAGCTTTGCAAGCCATCGAGCCGATTAAGAATGCCTGTTTGAATGCGGATAACGGGAGTCTCCGCCGTATTGGGGAACAACTGAATATATGTCTGTCTATCCGTGAAAAGATAGCGAAAGAGGTTAAGAATGATCCTCCTTTGCTGGTGAATAAAGGCGGTGTGATAGCAGACGGGGTGAATGCGGAACTGGACGAACTGCGGCAGATAGCTTTTTCCGGCAAGGATTATCTGCTCAAAGTACAGCAACGTGAAAGTGAGCTGACCGGCATTCCCAGCTTGAAAATTGCTTATAACAATGTGTTCGGTTACTATATTGAGGTGCGTAACACGCATAAGGACAAGGTACCTGCCGACTGGATCCGTAAACAGACGCTGGTGAATGCGGAACGCTATATTACTCAGGAACTGAAAGAATACGAAGAAAAGATCTTGGGGGCCGAAGATAAGATTTTAGTGCTTGAAACAAAGCTCTATAATGAATTGGTGATCGCTTTGGCAGAGTTTATTCCAGCCATTCAGATTAATGCCAGTCAGATTGCCCGATTGGATTGTCTGCTGGCTTTTGCCAATGTGGCGAAAGAGAACAATTATATCCGTCCTGTTGTGGAGGACAGTGAGGTGATTGACATCAGGCAAGGCCGTCATCCTGTCATCGAGAAGCAGCTTCCGGTAGGGGAGAAGTATATTGCCAATGATGTCTTTCTGGACTCGGAAACCCAGCAAATCATTATCATTACCGGTCCCAATATGGCGGGTAAGTCGGCTTTGCTACGCCAGACTGCGCTGATTACCTTGTTGGCGCAGATGGGTAGTTTTGTTCCTGCCGAAAGTGCGCGGATCGGTATGGTGGATAAAATATTCACCCGTGTGGGAGCCAGCGATAACATTTCTGTGGGCGAATCTACCTTTATGGTTGAAATGAATGAGGCGGCAAATATTTTGAACAACCTCTCTAGCCGTAGTTTGGTGCTGTTTGATGAGTTGGGACGGGGAACCTCCACTTATGATGGTATTTCCATTGCTTGGGCTATTGTGGAGCATATTCACGAGCATCCTAAAGCCAAGGCACGTACGCTGTTTGCCACTCATTATCATGAGTTGAACGAGATGGAGAAATCTTTCAAGCGCATCAAGAATTACAATGTATCTGTGAAGGAGATAGATAATAAAGTGATTTTTCTGCGCAAACTGGAACGTGGCGGCAGCGAACATTCTTTCGGTATTCATGTGGCAAAGATGGCAGGTATGCCGAAAAGCATCGTGAAGCGTGCCAATGATATTCTGCATCAACTGGAAACGGACAACCGCCAGCAGGGCATTGCCAAGCCTACGGCTGAGATAGCGTCCGGCCGGAGCGGAATGCAGCTCAGCTTCTTCCAGTTGGATGATCCGGTATTGAGTCAGATACGGGATGAGATTCTGAATTTGGATGTCAATAATCTGACCCCTCTTGAAGCATTGAATAAACTGAATGATATCAAGAAGATAGTAAAAGGCAAATAAATGCCTTCATTTTTCATTAACCGTTAATTACTAACCATTAATCATTATCATGAAACACTTACTAACCTTATGGATGTTGGCCTTGTGTCTGTGTGTTTCGGCCAAGGAAACATGTCCGAAAGTAATTCCCGCCCTGCAAGAGTGGAAGGGGGGAAGTGGAAAACTCGTATTGCCTGCTGAAGGCAGTATTGTTGTAGCTCCTGCCGATGAGGCGGCACTGAAAAGTGTGGCGACTGTGCTGGCACAGGACTTGAAAGATCTGTTGGATTGGAACTACACCATTAGGACCGGGAAACCGGGAAAGAATGATATTTATCTTTCATTGATGAAACCCGACAAACAATTGGGAAAGGAAGGGTATGTGCTGACTGCCGGACGCTATGCCGGTATTGAAGCACCGGCTCGTCAGGGAGTCTTTTGGGGAACCCGGAGTTTGTTGCAGATTCTTTATAATGAAAAAGGAGAGTTGCCCAAAGGAGTTGCCCGTGACTGGCCGCAATATCCCAGTCGTGGCTTCATGCTGGATGTGGGCCGTAAGTTCTTCACAATGGATTTCCTGCGGCAATATGTCAAAATACTATCGTTCTATAAACTGAATGAATTCCAGATTCATCTCAATGACAATGGTTTTGTACAGTTCTTTGATAACGACTGGAACAAGACCTATGCTGCTTTCCGCCTGGAAAGTGAGCGTTTTCCGGGGCTGACCGCCAAGGATGGTTCTTATACCAAGAAAGAATTCACCGACCTGCAACGTCTGGGCATGGAATATGGTGTGAATGTGATTCCGGAGATTGATATTCCGGCTCATTCATTGGCCTTTACACATTATAAACCCGAGATAGGCAGTGATAAATATGGAATGGATCATTTGGATTTGTACAAGGAGGAAACCTATCGTTTTGTAGATTCTTTGCTGGATGAGTATCTTTCTGGTGAGAAACCGGTTTTCATAGGTCCCGACGTACATATCGGTACAGACGAGTACAATGCCAAGGAAGCTGAGAAATTCCGCTATTTTACAGATCGGTATCTGAAGTATGTAGAGAAATACGGGAAGAATGTCCGTATGTGGGGAGCACTGCGCTGGTTGAAAGGAAACACTCCGGTGAAAGCGGATAATGTAACTATTAATGCCTGGTCATACGATTGGATTGATCCTAATGCTTCTTTGAAAGACGGATATAAGATTATCAATACGTGTGATGCTTATCTTTATATTGTTCCGGCTGCCGGATATTATCGTGATTTCCTGGACACGAAATGGCTGTATGAGCAATGGCGTGTGGGTAAAGTGAATCCTAAGGAAGAGTTGCCTGAAGGAACTCCGGGACTGTTGGGAGGTATGTTTGCCGTATGGAATGACCATTGTGGTAACGGTGTGTCACAACAGGATGTGCATTTCCGTACATTCCCGGCCGCTCAGGTACTGGCCGAGAAGATGTGGAGAGGGAAGAATGAAATGGTTTCTTACGAGGAATTTGAGGAATTGTGCAAACAGATGCCTGAAGCTCCCGGTGTCAACCTGCTGGGGCGTGTGCAGGGTGAGGTAGTCCTTCCGGGGCAGAATGAAGAACTGTCTTTGAACGGTACGGACAGCATTGCCACTATGTTGCCGGAGGTAGGCTATCCATACGTGGTAGAATTTGAAATAAATCCGGACAAAGACCAAAATATCAACGGTATTTTGTTTAAAGGTCCTCATTCCACCGTATATGCCAATTGGGAAAATAAGGGAAAATTGGCTTTCAGCCGTGACGGCTATACGTTTGTATTCCACGCTGCCACACTGCCTGCCGGAGCATGGACGAAGGTACGCATAGAGGGAGACCACAAAGGTACTACTCTTTACATAAACGGTGAGAAAGCGGAACGTTTGGAAGGACGTATCAAGCAGTTTTACAACTATACTCATAAACGCAAGGACAAGATGTATATGCAGGAAACTTTGGTGTTTCCCATGCGGCAGATTGGGGATGTGCAGAATGGGTTCAGAGGGAAGTTGCGGAATATAAATTGCACGCAATAAAAGATATTTCTTTTCTCTTGCTGTGTAGGGGCAGGTTTTAGACCTGTCCCTATGCCCAATAGGAGTGAAATTTCTCCGAATGTTATCTTTAATAGTGTTATATTGTTTATTATCAAAGTTTTATATGCGGTAAATGTTATCTGTTTTATTTTCATGAAAAGGGCTTTATACCTTACTTTGCATTATTAAACTTAAGCAACAAACCCGATGAAAATAAAACAAATTCTACTTTGCATGCTTTTAGCCTGCTTTATTCTTCCCGCTTCCGCACAGAATAGCTGGGGTATTGTAGGAGGCGGACTTTTTTCTAAATCTCTGTCCAGGGATGCACGCTTCAGCCTGGGCGGTTATGCCGGAGGAATGTATGACGTTCATGTTAAAAACTCATGGTATGTACAACCACAATTATTATTTACTTATGAAGAATTCAGATCCAAGACAAGACTTGGTACCGATTCTTTTTTTAGTAAATTCAATTTGGAGCTTCCTATCCTTGCTTCTTATAATGTTGCTTTGAATAACAAATGGAATTTGCGCATCAATGCGGGACCGTATCTGTCCTATGCTATGTTTGGCAGGGATAAATCCATTGATTACGCCTATGGCAACGGAATGCATTCTAGTTTGGGCTGGTGGCATCAGGATTTTCCAGATCATTTTACTTACGGCGGAAGGGCCGGGGTTTCATTGGAATCCGAGCATTTCATTTACACTATCGATGGTAAGTGTTCTCTTCGTAAGAGACCTTTCGGGCAGAGTGTCAGTTTATCGGCCGGTGTAGGATATAAGTTCTGAGTTTTCTGTATCTTTGTCGCCGGAGAATAAAAATAGAGTTGCATGTATGTTTATATAAAACAGCCGGGTATTGTTTGCCTTCTATGTTGGCTTTGTCTTTCCTGTACTTTGCAGCGCACGGAACATCCTGCTTTGCGGCAAGCAGGATACTTGATGGAAGAACATGCCGACAGTGCGTTTTCATTATTGAAATCCATCTCTTCCCTAACCGGTATGAGCCCGGAAGACAAGGCCGGTTACGCTTTGCTGCTGGCTGAGGCTGCGGATAAAAATGGTTATTCACTGCTTCCTTGTGACTCATTATTGAATTTTGCTCTCCATGTATATCATGAAGAAGCCAAAGAACATGCCATAGCTCTTCTGTATAAGGGTAAAGTGCAACAGGAAATGGAAAACTATGCCGATGCCCTGAAGAGTTACCGTATGGCGCTTGAAATTCTTTCCGCCTATCCATGCGAATTCTATTGGAAAGGGTTTGTATATAATATGTTGGGTGGGCTGTATGGCAAACAGAACTTGTACGCACAGGCCAAAGATATGTATGTCAAGGCTTGTTATAATGATTCGCTGGCACGGCATAACCGTCATTTCATCAGTTCACTCAGCAATCTGGGGGTAGCTTACATTGGGTATGGAAATATAGACTCCGCTTTTATCTGCCAGCAACGCGCTTTGCAGCTTTCTCTTTCTACTGATAGTTTCCTTTTGCATTCTCTTTATGGAAATATAGGGGATTTATGCGGACGTACAGGACGGAACAGTATAGCTATTATTTGTCTGAAAAGGGCATACGATGCCTGTCGTCTTAGAGAAGACAGCTTGCAGTGTCTTTGGAATCTAGGGGAATTTTATTATAATAACGGGCAGCTTGATTCGGCTCTTTATTATTTGAACCGAAGCAAGGAAGCTGTCGATATTCATATCCGGTATCTCTCTTTCTTTGACTTGTATGCCATAGCCAAGCAGCAGGGAAATGTGGAGAAAGCTTTGGAATATCTGGAAATCAGCACCCAGTTGGAAGATTCTATCTATTCCACCAATGTGGCTACGGAACTGGAGAAGAAGACCTATCGTTGGAATGCCGATGCGCAAGTAAGGAAAGAACAGTTCAAGGCTAAACGGAGGATATACACCATTGCGATGATAGCTGTGGTGTTGCTGCTGGTCATTGTGATTATTTATCAACAGATACTGAAGAACAAGAAGATACAGCAATCCAACTATAAATATCTGTTGCAGAAGCTGAAACAGAACCTGATGGATATGCAGCAGAATATTGCTCAACATGAAGAGGTGATAGCCGAATTGAAACAGAAACAAGAAAGCCGTGTCGAGGAAATAGAAGAGAAGGAACGGGCTATAGAGGCCATGAAGATGGAGAAGGAGAAATTGCGCAACTGGTTGTTCCGGCAAAGTGCCCTCTATACGAAAATAGACAAACTGGCCAACCAGCAAAAGCATCACAAAGAGCGTATTGCAGTGCTCACCAATGCTGAGCAACGCCAACTCAGAGTGATTATAGGACAGATTTATGCTGATTACATAGAGCAACTGCATACCCGGTATCCCAAGTTGAACGAAGATGATGTCCTTTTGCTATGTCTGCAATTGGCAGATTTATCTCCTTTTGCCATCGCTTTATGCTTTGGTAATAATGATGCACAGATTGTAGCGCAACGCAAATATCGTATGAAAAGTAAGATGGAATAATCCTATGTTATCTTTAATAGTGTTACATTGTTGATTGTCAGTAATTTATGTTTAGTAACTGTTATTGGGTTTAATCGTTTCGAATGTCTGTACTCTCTATCTTTGCGGAATAAAACCATAAAAATAGAAACGATACCTTAGATTTGCATCCGAGGATTACAGATAAAATAGAAAAGATAAATTTGT
>ERZ773148.3746-NODE-3746-length-10210-cov-3.471000_pt1 | contig 10210 bp, 9 predicted proteins | sample MGYA00580846_ERZ773148 | MGnify/ENA primary metagenome ERZ773148 (study PRJEB29015, sample SAMEA2737879) | human gut metagenome | biome: human gut; feature: human-associated habitat; material: faeces | place: China | collected 2012 ...
CATGACCTGATTGCGGCGCTTGCCGTTTTCGCCCATCGGGTCATACTTGAACATGAACCGTTCGCCGAGCGCGTTGATTTCCTTGCCGCCCATGTTGTTGATGCCGTTTTGTGCCGATAATGCCGAGGATAACCGCGTGATGGAGATCGGGTATATCACCAAGAAGAACACCATCCTCAGCCAGACCGGCGAGCAGTATATCGAGGAAGTGCGGCGGTATCTGACCGCCGCCCAAGCTGCCCGCACCTTCCGGGCCTCCATTCTCCGGGCGGTGGTGGTGTGCTCTCTGGGCTTTTACTGTCTGGCCAAGAGCTACTCCTTCTTCACCGGCGCCAACCATCTGCACTCCATCATCTCTCCCGGCGTGCCGGGCCGCATCCTGTCCGCCGGACTGATCCTGCCGCTGAACGTGGCGGTGGGCTTCGTGGTGTGCTGCACCATGTACAGCTTTTACATGTATTTCCAAAGGGGGGAGCTGTGATGAACAACATGTTTACCCACCTGACGGAAAATTACGAGGCATGCGTGGCGGTGATTCTGTTCGCCATCGGCATGTGCATGCTGCTGTTTGACAAGAACCTGCTGAAAAAGGTCATCGGACTGGACATTATGGACAGCGGCACGTTTTTGCTGCTGGCCGACCGGGGCTATATCACCGGCCGCACCGTGCCCATTATCACCGGCGGCGTGACCGATATGGCTAACTACATCAACCCTATTCCCGCCGGACTGGTGCTGACGGGCATCGTGGTGTCGGTCAGCGTGTCGGCGCTGATGCTGAGCCTGACCATCCGCATTTATAAGAAGTACCACACGCTGGATATCGACACGCTGTATGTGATGATGTCCGACCGGCGGAAGGGAGGGCGCGTATGAGCTTCGTCCAGAACTTTCCCTTCTTCTCCATCATCCTGTGCCTGTTGTGCGCCGTGACCACCTTTGTGGCGGGCGATAAGTGGGGACGGCGGCTGACCATCGGATTGCTGTCCGTGTCCATCGTTTTGCAGAGCTGTGTCCTGTGGTTCTGCGCCAGCAATAACACCAGCTACTCCTACATGATGGGCCATTTCCCCGCCCCGTGGGGCAACGAGATCGCCGCTGGGGTCATCGAGCCGCTGATGGCGCTGCTGTTCTCGGTGGTGATGCTGCTGAGCGTGCTGGGCGGCATGGATCGCATCCTGAAGGACATTCCCGACAAGCGCCGCCATCTCTACTGGAGCATGGTGGATCTGACGCTGGTGTCCCTGCTGGCCCTGTCCTACACCAACGATATCTTCACGGGCTACGTGTTCATTGAGATCTGCACCATCGCCTCCTGCGCCCTGCTGTCGGCCCGGGACAACGGCCGCTCCCTCATCGCGGCGGCCCGGTACATGGTGTTCGCGCTGGTGGGCTCCGGATTGTTCCTGATCGGCGTCATCTACACCTATTCCATCACCGGACACCTGCTGTTCCCCCAGTTGCACGAGACCATCGCCGCGCTGTGGGCGGAGGGTACGTACCGGTTCTCCATGACGGTGGCCATCGGCCTGATGACGGCGGGCCTTGCCATCAAGTCCGGTCTGTTCCCGTTCCACTTCTGGATGCCGGATACCTACGGACGGGCCACCCCCGCTTCCTCCGGTATTCTGTCCGGCGTGGTGTCCAAGGCGTATATCCTGCTGCTCATCAAGATCGTCTACCGCGCCGTGGGCATCGAGGTGTTTTCCGCCAGCGGCATCCAGTCGGTGCTGCTGATCTTCGGCATCGCCGGGATGATCGTGGGCTCCGTGTCCGCCATCCGCTCCAAGCGGCTGACCACCATGGTGGCCTATTCCTCCGCCGCCCAGATCGGCTACATCTACATGGGTCTGGGCATGGGGACGCAGGCGGCGCTGCTGGCGGCGTTCCTGCACATCTTCTCCCACGCGCTGACCAAGCCCATGCTGTTCCTGTCCGCCTCCGGACTGCGTGACGTTTCCGGCGGGCACAACGACTTCCCCAGTTTGCAGGGCGCAGGCCACCGCAATGTGGCGGCGGGCGTGCTGTTCACGGCGGGCGCTCTCAGCATGGTGGGCGTGCCGCTGTTCATCGGGTTCATCCCCAAGCTGCAATTCGCACAGGCGGCCTTTGCCCTGACGTGGGAGAAGTGGCCGGTGCTGCTGGCGCTGGCGGTGTCCACGCTGCTGAACGTGCTGTATTTCCTGTACACGGCCATGGTGCTGTGGCTGCCCCAGAAGGACGGCACGATGGCCCCGGCCCAGAAGATCAACTGGGGCAAGGCCATCCCCGCCGCGGTGCTGCTGGCCATCGGACTTGCCATCGGTATCCATTCCGCGCCGCTGACGGCGCTGCTGCGGCAGGGCTTCGGCCTGTTCTGCCAGTATTAAGGAAAGGAGTGGACTGTATCATATGTTATATTTGATCCTTCTGCTGCCCTTCCTGCTGGGGATCGGCTGCGCCTTCTGCAAGGAGGAGAACGCCCGGCGGCTGACCCCGGTGCTGGCGGCGGCGCAGACCGTGCTGACGGCGCTGGTGATCTACGCCGCCGTATCCGGCAAAGACTGGGCCACCAATGTGGTGTATCTCAGCGAGTCGCTGACCTTTTCGCTGAAGATGGACGGCGTGGCGGCGGTGTTCGCCGTGGTGACGGCGGTGTGCTGGCTGCTGACCATCCCCTACGCCGCCGTGTACATGCCCCACAGCGGCGGAGAGCCCCGGTTCTACGTGTTCCTGTTCACCACCGAGGCGGTGCTGCTGGGCACCGCGCTGGCGGCGGACATGGTGACGCTGTATCTGTTCTATGAGCTGACCACCCTGTGCAGCGCACCGCTGGTGCTGCACGAGCTGAAGAAAAAGGCCATTATCGGCGCGTACAAGTACCTGTTCTACTCGGTGGGCGGCGCGTTCGTGGCGCTGTTCGGCGTGGTGGTGCTGTACTTCCACTGTGACTCGCTGTCCTTTGCGGCGGGCGGCACGATGACCGAGGCCACGCCGCTGACGCTTGCGGCGGTGTTCTGCATGATCTTGGGCTTCGGCGCCAAGGCGGGTCTGTTCCCGCTGCATAACTGGTTGCCCAGCGCCCACCCGGCGGCTCCGGCTCCGGCGTCGGCGCTCCTCAGCGGCCTGATCGCCAAGGCGGGCGTCATCGCCGTGCTGCGCACCATCTTCTTCACCGCCGGGGCGGGGCTCCTGCGGGGCACGTGGGTGCAGACGGTGTGCCTGATTCTGGTGCTCATCTCCATTTTCATGGGCTCCTTTATGGGCTGTTTGGAAAAGGAGCTGAAAAAGCGGCTGGCCTATTCCAGTATTTCCCAGATCTCCTATGTGCTGCTGGGCCTGTTCATCCTGTCGCCCGACGGGTTTACCGGCTCCATGCTGCAATTGTTCTTCCACGCGGCGGCCAAGATTGCCATCTTCCAGTGCGCCGGCTCCATTATCCTGCTGGCCCACAAAACGCGGGTGGACGAGCTGCGGGGACTGGGCCGTCGCATGCCGGTGACCTTTATCTGCTTCGCGCTGGTGTCGCTGTCGCTGGTGGGTATCCCGCCTTTCGGCGGGTTCCACAGCAAGTGGTATCTGGCCACGGCGGCGCTGGAGGCGCTGCCGGGCGCGCTGGGCTATCTGGTGCCGGTGACGCTGATTTTGTCGGCGCTGTTCACCGCCGGATACCTGTTCCCGCCGGTGATCTCCGCCTTCTTCCCCGGCCATGATACCACGGGACTGGACCTGTCCCCCATCCGCGAGCCGCTGGGCATCACCGTTCCGCTGGTGATCTTCGCGGCCATCTGCGGACTGATGGGTCTGTTCCCCAACGGCGTGCTGTCGGTGATGGAGTCCATCGCCGGAGCCGTCGCGTAAGGGAGGTGCTGCTATGAATGGAATTTTGCTTTGTCTGCCGGTGTTCCTGCCTATCGTAGCGGGTCTGGCGGCCTACTTCATCCCCTTCCGCACCGACCGGTCGCGCTGCGCCCTGTACGCCGTCATCATCGGGGCCACCACCGTTCTGGCATGGCTGGCGATTTTGCAATGTGACGGCTCGGCCTTCACGTTCCTGCGGTTCACCGACTCCCTGCATTTCACCCTCCGCATGGACGGGGCGGCGAAGTTGTTCGCGGGGCTGTCGGCCTCGCTGTGGCCCTTTACCATGGTGTACGCGTGGGACTACATGAAGCACGAGGGCCACAAGCCCATGTTTTGGGCGTTCTTCACGGCGTCCTTTGGCGTGACGCTGGGCATTGCCTTCGCCGCCAATATGATGACCATGTACCTGTTCTACGAGCTGCTGACGCTGGCCACCATCCCGCTGGTGATGCATGCCATGACCAAGCAGGCCATCCACGCAGGTGTGAAATACGCCGCCTACTCCATCGCGGGCGCGGCGCTGGCCTTTATCGGCATGGTGTTCCTGATCATTAACGACGCGCAGGAGTTCGTTCCCGGCGGCCATCTGGCGGGCTATACCGGCAGCATGGAGCTGCTGCTGAGCGTGTTCGTGTTGGCCTTTGTGGGCTGCGGTGTTAAGGCCGCCATCTGGCCCATGCATAGCTGGCTCATCAGCGCCGCCGTGGCGCCCACGCCGGTAACGGCGCTGCTGCACGCGGTGGCGGTGGTCAAGGCGGGCGCGTTTGCCTGTATCCGATTGACCTACTACGCCTTCGGCACGGACGTGCTGCGGGGCACGTGGGGACAGTACACCGTTATGGCGCTGGCCATGATCACGGTGGTGTTCGGCTCCGCCATGGCGCTGAAGCAGCGCCACTTCAAGCGGCGGCTGGCCTATTCCACCGTGTCCAACCTGAGCTACATCCTGCTGGCTGTGGCCTTTATGAACGCCATCGGCGTGGTGGCCGCGTTCCTGCACCTGATCGTCCACTCGGTGGTGAAGATCATGGCCTTCTTCTGCGCGGGCAGCGTGCTGCACTACGCCCACCGGGAGTATGTCAGCGAGCTGGAGGGGCTGGGACGGCGGATGCCCCTGACCTTCGCCTGCTTCACGGTGGCGGCCTGTGCCCTGACGGGTATCCCGCCTTTCAACGGCTTCGTCAGCAAATGGTACATCGGCCTGGCAGCGGTGAGCGGGGGAAGCGTGGCCTCCTATCTCGGCTTTATCGCCATTCTGATTTCCGCGCTGCTGACGGCCATTTATATGTTCCAAGTAGTGGTGAAGGCGTGGTTCCCCACGGAGGGAACGGTTCTTCCCACCAAGGAGAGCGCCCATGAGGCGGGGCCGTTCATGATCGTGCCTATGCTGATTCTGGCGGCGCTGTGCCTGCTGATGGGCCTGTTCCCGGAGGTATTGCTTGACGTGATCGGAAAGGCGGTGATCCACCCGTGACAACATTTGCTCTGCTGGCCGTTGTGCTGCTGCCGGTGCTGTCGGCGCTGGTCATCGCTCTACTGCCGGATCGCCATGACGACGGAAAGCGGCTGGGTTCGCTGTCCATCGTGTTCACGCTGCTGACGCTGCTGGCTATGGTATACGTAGCCGCCACAGCGGACGGCAGTACTGTCACCGTTCCGGTGATGCGCCTGAGCTTCTGGGCCGGTGGGTTCCAGAAGCTGTACGGGCTGGTGGTGTGCTTCATGTGGTTCGTCTCGGCGCTGCTGAGTCCCCAGTATTTCCACGGACACCACCACCTGAAGCGGTACTATTTCTTCTTCCTCATCTGTCTGGGGTTCACGGCGGGGGTGTTCCTGTCTGCCGACCTGTACACCACCTTTCTGTTCTTCGAGCTGATGTCCCTCAGCTCCTATGTGTGGGTGGTGCAGGAGGAGACCCCCGACGCCATGGACGCCGGTAAGACCTACCTGACCATCGCGGTGCTGGGCGGTCTGGTGACGCTGATGGGTCTGTTCCTGCTGTACACCGCCACCGGCACACTGGTGATCGCGGAGCTGCACGAGGCCGTGGCCACCATGGAGCGCGGACGTCTATGGGCCGCCGCGCTGTGCATTCTGTTCGGCTTCGCCGCCAAGGCGGGTCTGTTCTCGGTGCATATCTGGCTGCCCAAGGCCCACCCGGTGGCTCCGGCTCCGGCTTCGGCGCTGCTGAGCGGCGTGCTGACCAAGGCCGGTATCTTCGGCGTTCTGCTGCTGACGGCGCAGGTGCTGACGGGCGACCACGACTGGGGCATGCTGCTTCTGGTGCTGGGCGCTATCACCATGGTGCTGGGCGCGGTGCTGGCGGTGTTCTCCACCAATCTGAAGTACATTCTGGCCTGCTCGTCCCTGTCCCAGATCGGTTTTATCACCGTGGGCGCGTCCATGATCTGCCTGCTGGGCGAGCATAACGCGCTGGCCGCCAACGGCACGGTGCTGTACATGATGAACCACTCGCTGGTGAAGCTGGCGCTGTTCCTGTTCGCCGGTGTGGTGTACTACAACACCCACGCGCTGGATCTGAACGATATTAAGGGCTTCGGCCGGGGCAAGCCGCTGCTGCACGTGCTGTTCCTGTGCGGCGCCTGTTCGCTGGCGGGTATTCCGGGCTTTCTGGGGTACCTGAGCAAGACGCTGGTGCACGAGGCGCTGGTGGAATACGCCCACATGAGCGGCATGACCATCATCACGGTGGTGGAGTGGCTGTTCCTGTTCTCCGGCGGATTGACGGCGGCGTATCTGACGAAAATCTACGTGGCCATCTTCTGGCAGAAGGGCAAGGAGACCGGCAAGCAGTGGGGCAAGCCACTGTCTGTCATCGCCCTGTGCCTTGCCGCCGTGGCGCTGCCGGTGCTGGGGTTGACACCCCACGCCATCGCCGAGAGGATCAGCGGCGCGACGCTGGACTTCACCGGCGGACACGCCTTCGACCACGCCATCCACTACTTCGCGTGGACGAATCTCAAGGGCGTGGTGATCTCGCTGGCCATCGGCATGGTGGTGTACTTCCTGTTCATCCGCACGGTGCTAATGCGGAAGGACGGCTTCTATCTCAGCCGCTGGCCCAAGTGGCTGAGTCTGGAGGATAGCGTGTATAAACCCTTCTTCCGCGCCCTGTTCGCGGTGGTGGGCGTGGTGTGCCGCGTGGCCTGCGACGCCTTCGACGTGGTGGTGCTGGCGGTGCAGCGGGTGCTGCTGCGGCCTAGCAAGGAAAAGGAGCCCCAGTCCTACTCCCCGCTGGTGCAGGCCATCGCGCGGCAGAGCGGCGACAAGGCCGCCCGGGAAGCCGCCGACCGTCTGGACACCCGGCGGGACGTGCGGGACCGTATGGCCCACAGCCTGTCCTTCGGTCTGCTGATGACGTGTCTGGGACTGTGCGTGATTTTGACGGTCGTGATCTGCCACGTGTTTTAAAAATTCTGGCGAAAAGTCTAACGACTTTTCTGCCAACGGAGATGCGGTCGACTGCGGACGCGAATTCTGCGAGGCTCTCTGATAAAGCTGCCGCTTCCGGTCACGGAAGCGGCAGCTTCTTTCTTTTGCTTGCAAAGCCGGGCGTTGTGTGGTATTCTGACGGGGAAAAGAAAACCAGAAGGAGGCATTTATCCATGAGTGAAAAGGGTAAGCTGAGCAAGGCGCTGCTGTACGCGCCGGAGAACGGCTTTGACCGTCTGCCGGAGGGCGAAAAGGCCGCCATGCACGACTATTGCGAGTCCTATAAGGACTTTCTGAACCACGGCAAGACCGAGCGGCTGTGCGTGGAGTACTGCATCGAGCTGGCGAAGCAGCACGGCTTTGTGGAGTTTCAGCCGGGTATGGCGCTGAAAACCGGCGACAAGGTGTACTGCAACAACCGGGGCAAGGGCATCATGCTGGCGGTGATTGGCAAAGAGCCGCTGAGTGAGGGCGCCAACATCGCCGCCGCCCATACCGACGCGCCCCGCCTTGACCTGAAGCCCCGTCCCCTGTACGAGGAAGCGGAGATGGCCTATTTCAAGACCCACCACTACGGCGGCATCCGCAAGTATCAGTGGGTGACGATCCCGCTGGAGCTGCACGGCGTGGTGACGCTCTCGGACGGCACGGTGCTGCCCGTCCACATCGGCGACAAGCCGGAGGATCCTCAGTTCATCATCAACGACCTGCTGCCCCATCTGGGCCGCGAGCAGGGCAAGAAGCCCCTGAACGAGGCCATTCCCAGCGAGAGTCTGAACATCCTCGTGGGCTCTCAGCCGGTGGAGGACGAGGACGAGAAGTCCCGGTTCAAGCTGGCGGTCATGCAGCTGCTGCACGAGAAGTACGGCATGGTGGAGGAGGACTTTATCTCCGCCGAGCTGGAGGCTGTTCCCGCCGGGCAGGCACGGGATATCGGCTTTGACCGCAGCTTCATCGCCAGCTACGGCCACGACGACCGGGTGTGCGCCTACGCGGAGCTGGCGGGCCTGTTCGACGCGGTGGAGCCCCAGCGCACCGCCGTGTGCATCTTCGCCGACAAGGAGGAGATCGGCAGCGAGGGCGTGTCCGGTATGCTGTCCGCCGCCTTTGACAAGTTCATGGGCGAGCTGTGCGACACCCAGGGCGTGCTGCTGCGGGACTGCTTCGCCAAGTCCTTCTGCGTCAGCGCCGACGTGACCGCCGCCTACGACCCCAACTTTGCCGAGGTGTACGACAAGCGGAATTCCGCGTTCATCAACTACGGCGTGGGCCTGTGCAAGTACACCGGAGCAGGCGGCAAGTCCGGCGCGTCCGACGCCAGCGCCGAGGTGGTGGGCAAGCTGCGCCGCCTGCTGAATGAGGAAAAGGTGTTCTGGCAGATGGCGGAGCTGGGCAAGACCGACGCCGGCGGCGGCGGCACCGTGGCCAAGTTCATGGCCCAGCGGAACATCGACACCATCGACGCGGGCGTGCCGGTGCTGAGCATGCACGCCCCCTATGAGACGGTGGCGAAGCTGGACTGCTACATGACCTACCGGTGCATGAAGGCGGTATTTGAGAAGGCGTAACGACAAAAAAGGCTTCACCCTCTGGCGAGGGTGAAGCCTTTTGGCGTTGTCTCCAGCATACAAAACGATTACCCGCAATAGGTGTGTAGGGGCGGGACTCTGCCCTCCCGTTCGATATACGGTAATCCCATCGATAGAAGCTTCGTAGGGGCGGACGACTCTGTCCGCCCTGTCAGAAATGGTACGATTATCGTTAGGGCGGGCAGAGTCGCCCGCCCCTACAACCGTTTACCATACCCGGTGTGTTTACCGTGCGGGGCGATGCACCCCAAGGGTACTTGTTCCGCTTCGCTCCACTGCGTGGGCATCGCCCCCTACGAAATGCAGAGCAAGCTGCAAACACGAGGTGGATTTTTTCTGCTTTCTGTGGTAGGATGGGGGCAATCAAAACAGGAGGTAGACCCATGAGAAAGAGATTGACCGCGTGGCTGCTGGCGCTTGTCATGGCGCTGGCGCTGGTGGGCTGCAGAGATGACGTCACCGTCATCGGTGTGACCACCGGCGGCGATCAGACGCCGCAGCAGCAGGAGCAGCAGGATGTTCTGCCGGACGAGGGCGACGAAACGCCCGACGTGTCGGACAATGACGGCGCGGACGCCGCCATCGACGAGGGCGGCAGCTACACCAGCAAGGAGGACGTGGCGCTGTACATCCACACCTACGGCCATCTGCCGGGGAATTTTATCACCAAGAAGGAAGCCCAGGCGCTGGGCTGGAGCGGCGGCTCACTGGAGCCCTACGCGCCGGGGAAGTGCATCGGCGGCAGCCATTTCGGCAACTATGAGGGGCTTTTGCCGGAGGCGGAGGGTCGCTCCTACACCGAGTGCGATATCGACACGCTGGGCGCCGACAGCCGGGGCGCCAAGCGGATCGTGTTCTCTAACGACGGACTGATCTACTACACCGGCGACCATTACGAGAGCTTTGAGCTGCTGTACGGGGAGGAATGAGCATGCGGTTTGTATTGGACGGCAGCAGCGTGGGAAGCCGCGAGGCGCTGCACCGGACGCTGGCGGCGGGGCTGCGGCTTCCCGACTGGTACGGCGGCAATCTGGACGCGCTGCACGACTGCCTGACGGATATCACGGAGCCCACCGAGCTGGTGATCCGCGGCGGCGCGGCGCTGGAGACGGCGCTGGGCGGCTACGCGGCGACGCTGTGGCGGGTGCTGGCGGACTGCGCGGCGGAGAATGAGATGTTCTCCGTCACGTGGGAGGAATAAACCAGCGGGCGGCCGGAATGGCATGATTTTGCAGAATTCAAGGCTCCCTTGTGTAAAGGGGGCTGTCAGCGAAGCTGACTGGGGGATTGTCGTTTAGGATAGTGCTGTGGAAATCCAGATGGAT
>ERZ773148.3747-NODE-3747-length-10209-cov-8.904176_pt1 | contig 10209 bp, 8 predicted proteins | sample MGYA00580846_ERZ773148 | MGnify/ENA primary metagenome ERZ773148 (study PRJEB29015, sample SAMEA2737879) | human gut metagenome | biome: human gut; feature: human-associated habitat; material: faeces | place: China | collected 2012 ...
CTTGTTGTGGTCGTCCGGGTACTCAAAGCACACCTTCTCGAACCGGATCTCGCCGGGGCCGGGCTGCAGGGGCACAGCGTCCGGTGCGTCCTTGATGGCCACCGGGGTGTCCATGATCTCGGCAAAGCGCTCGATGCCGGTCATGCCGCGCTGGAACTGCTCGGCAAACTCCACGATGCGCCGGATGGTGGCGATAAGAGTGGTGACGTAGAGCATATAGGCCACAAGGTCGCCGGCGGTGATCTTACCGTATACCAGCGACAGACCGCCCGCCAGAATGACCACCAGATACATCAACCCGTCAAACAGGCGGGTGGAGGTGTTGAAGGCGCCCATGGCGTAGTAGCCAAGGGTCTTGATCTGCTCAAAGGCGCGGTTGCCCCTGGCAAACTTTTCCCGCTCCTCGTCCTCGGCGGCAAAGGCCTTGACCACGCCCTGTCCCAGCAGGCTGTCCTCGATGGTGGAGTTCAGCTCGCCGATCTGGACGCGCTGCTGGCGAAACCGCGCCCGCAGACGGCCGTTCAGGTACACCGACACCACGCCCATCAGCGGCACACAGGCAAACACTGCCAAGGTCAGCGGGATGCTGGCGCGGCACAAAATGACAAAGGACGCCACGATCTTGATGCCCGCGATGAAAAACTCCTCCGGGCAGTGGTGGGCGAACTCAGTCACGTCAAACAAATCGTTGGTGATGCGCCCCATGATGGTGCCCACCTTAGTGTTGTTGTAGTAGGTGTGATCCAGCTGCAAAAGATGGTCAAAGGCATCGCGGCGCATATCCGTTTCAATATGCACGCCCATGATGTGGCCGATGCTGGACATATAGTAGCTGGCTGCGCCGTCGATGATGCGCAGCACAAAGTAGAGCGCCGCCAGTTTCAGCACGATGCCCGCCGTCAGGGTGATGCCCACCCCCATGGCGGAGTTGGTGATGGTGCTCATGATCTTTGGCAGCACGATATCGCACAGGGTAGTCAGTGCTGCGCAGAACAGATCAAGGCACAGCACCATCTTATAGTTTGCCAGATACGGCAGAAAACGCCGGATCAGCGCACCGCTGCTTGCGTGGTGCGCCCCGGGGTCGTTGGTCTTAGTTTTCGGCATGGTTCCTCCGTTTTTATCGTTACTTTTTGCTGTAATCCCGCGCGCCGTAGATGGCGGTACCGATGCGCACAAGGGTAGCGCCCTCGCGGATAGCGTTCTCAAAATCGCCGCTCATGCCCATGGAAAGGGTCTGCATCTCCACGTTTTGGTAGCCCCGCTCTCCTGCCCGGACGAACAGCTGATACACCTGCGCCAGATACCGGCGGTTCTGGGCATCGTCATCGTTCACGGGCGGGATGGCCATCAGACCCTTGACCCGGATATGCTGTTGTGCAGCGGCGGTATCCAGCAGCGGCCAGAGCAATTCCGGCGCGGCACCGGTCTTGTTCTCTTCCCCGCCGATGTTCACTTCCAGCAAAATGTCCTGCACGATGCCGGCCTTGGCGGCTTCCTTCTCGATGGCCAGCAGCAGATGCTCACTGTCCACGCTCTGGATCAGGCTTGCCCGCCCCAGCACCTTTTTGATCTTATTGGTCTGCAAATGGCCGATAAAATGGCTGGGCTTGCCGCAGTAAGCTCCGGCATCGTAGTTTGCGCACAGTTCCTGCACATGGTTCTCGCCGAACACGTCAATGGGCAGGGCGGCACTGGCTGCTATGGTCTGCGCCGTGCGGGTCTTGCAGGCGGCGCACAGCTGCACCGCTGCCGGGTCGCGCCCGGCTTCCCGGGCAGCGGCTGCCATCTTTTCCCGGATCTCGGCCACGGCCTGCCGCATTTCTTCCAACGTTTTTTCTGCCATGTCGCTCAATCCTCCTCGGTATAGCGGGCACGCTCGCCGCCGATCAGTTTCGGGCGGGTGTAGGCACACAGAATGTTTGCTTCGCCGATCTTATTAAGGCTCAGCCGCACCGGCACTGCCACCCGCTTCAGGTGCATTCCGATCAGGGTGCCGCCGATATCCATGCCCGCGTTGGCGCGGATCTCTTCCACCGCCACCGGGTCTTTGAAGTTTTTCCAGCAGGTAGTGGCCCAGCTGCCGCCCGCATGGGGACGGGGCACGACGCACACTTCCTCCCAGCCGTATTTCTCTGCGGCTTCCCGCTCAAGGATAAGGGCGCGGTTCAGGTGCTCGCAGCACTGCGCTGCCAGCCAGATGCCTTTTTCCGCCAGCACCGGCGCAGCGCCCGCGTACAGTGCCCGGGCAGCCTCTATGCTGGAATCCTTGCCGATGTGACCGCCCACCATCTCACTGGAGGAGCAGCCCACCACGAGCACATCTCCCTTTTTCAGCTTTGCCGCAGCCACCAGCTCGGTCATTGCCTGCCGTGCCTCGGTCTCGATCTGTTTTGCAAATGCTTCGGTCATACAAAAAACACCTCACTTATCGGTTTGCAGCCAGCAGGCTGTCTGCCCCTGCCGCACCGAAATATACTTTACTTTCCACCGGACACACCGCCGCGCAGCTGTCCTGTGCAAGGCCGGTAAAGGTCTGCTCCCAAGCCCCGGTGGCAAGGCTTACCGCCTCGGCGCAGGGGGCGTCTGCGGTGCACCGGAACAGCCGCTCCTGCGTATTCTGCCCCGCCCTCAGGGCGATGCCCCGCAGCAGGGTGCTGTCTGCGTTCTTTTCCAGCCAGCTGCTGCGCGCCCAGCGGTAGCTGATGTACAGCGTGCCGTCCGTGTCCGCAGCCAGCGCTCCGGGATAGCCCGGCAGACCGGCAAAGGCAGCGGTGCAGCCCCGTCCCCCGGCGGTCAGCTCCCGGGCAGCGGCGTCCACCGCCCAAATGCAGCGGCTGCCAAGGTCGGAGACATACAGGGTGCTGCCGTCCGGGCTGAGCGCCAGACCGGCAGCACCTGCCACCCCGCCCAGCACCTTTTCCACTGTGCGGGCGGCGGGGTCGTACACATACACGCAGCCGGTGGCGGTGTGCGCCAGCAGCTCGGTGCGCAGGGCGCTTTCCAGCCCGTTCTCCGCGCCTGCCGCCGCTGCCACAGCAAAGTACACCTTACCCGCCGGGCTTACCTCCACGGCAGATACCGCCCCCAGCGGCGCACCGTCCAGCTGGGTGACCACCTGTTCCACCGCTGCGCCCCAGCTGTCGTGCTTAGCGCGGCACAAGGTGCCCCCGGCGGTGGTCAGCTGGGTCAGCCACACATCCCCGGCGGCATCAAAGGCAAAGCCGGTCATCTCGCCCTCCACGCTCAGGATGGCGGCAGCGTGCCCGCCATCGGTGCGCACAAGGTCGCTGGTGCGTTTTTTCAGGGCAGCACCGTTCCATGCGGCGGCATACAACAGGCCGTCCTTGGCGCGGATGCAGTCCACGCCCTGATACTCCCCCAGCTCCAGCCGAGTCTTGCGGTCGGTGGAAACGGCCGTCTGCATCGCGCCCGTCTCCTGCCGGAGGTCGGGGGCTTTATAGGTCTGCGGCGGGGTGTCGATGGGACGGAAACCCAGCGCGTACACCAGCACCAGCAGAATACCCACCCCGAACACGGTGCTGGCGGTGCGGAACCGCTTGAGCATGGCGTCCCGTTCTGCGGCCATCTGGGCGGCATACTCTGCCCGGCGGCGCGCCGCCATGGCGTTGGCGCGGTTGGCACGGCGCATCCACCGGTCCACGAACAAAGCCACCCGCGGCCCAACCGTGAGGGACGCAATGGCCAGTATGAGCAAAAATTCGATCAGTCCGATTCGCATAAGCGCTTTTCCTTATCTCCGAAAAACCTGCGGACAGCGCACTGTCCTTTATCGCTAAAGTATAGCATTCCTGCGCAAAAAGGGCAAGCGGGACAAAAAAGAACTGCTGCACAGCATCGTGCAGCAGTTCCTCTAAGAACAACGATTTCAAATGGCCTCCGCGTTGCTCTGGCCATGCGCAGCGGAATGATTTTTTTAATTTGAGTGTTCATCGCGGCCTGCGGGCCGCGATGAACACATCTTTACGAGAGGGGATGCCTTATCTTGTCTCGATTGGCCGGGTGGTCTGCTCCCCGCTGCGGGTCACGAGGGAACCGGCGGGCACTTTGCCCCGGATAACGCAGCCCGCGCCGATGACGCAGTTGTCCCCGATGTCCGTGCCCTTGAGCAGCACCACGTCCGAGGCGACCCAGCAGCTGCGCCCCACGGTGATGCAGCCCGCCGTGCATTCCCGGCTGACCCCTTCCTCCCGGCTGAAGCGGTGGTTGTTATCAAAGATCTTCACCCCGGGGCCGAAAAGGGTGTTTTCGCCGATGTCGATCTTTCCAAGGCAGCTGATGACCGCGCCGTCGTTGAAGTAGACCCCGCTGCCGATGTTCAGCTGGCTGGAATATCCGGTGGTGATGGACACCCGCCCGTCGCTCTCCACCCGGTCGCCCAGCGTCACCCGGGAGCCGCTGTTCAGCCGCAGCCGGAGTTCCCTGTCCAGCAGGATGCTGCTGCCAAATTGCAGTCCCCGGCAGCCGAACCATTTTTTCCATTGCAGGCGGCAGCGGTTATGCAGGCTGCGCCGTTTTTCCCGCAGCCAGCGGGGCGAACACTGCCGCAGCCACATACACCAGCGCCCGACTTTGGTGCACTTGAAGCGCTTGCGCCAGCGGTTTGCCTTGTCGTTGCTGTTCCAGCTGCCACTGTAATAGTGGATGCCGAAGGTGCGCGGGGTCCGGTGCATCCGCTCGGTCACATAATCAAAGGGCGAAAAGCAGTCGGTGGGCAGCACCAGAAAGCCGTCCAGCTCCTGCTGCTCGTCTTTCTGCTGCAACCCGGCCTTGGTAAACAGCGGGGTATCCCGCTGGGTGCAGGTGCGCAGATCCGGCTCGCCGGTCTCCTGAACAAAGACGGCATTGCGGTAGCCTGCCAGCATTTTGCCGATCATCTCGCAGCCCGGCTCTGCGCCCACGCCGGAGCCGGTATTCACCAGCAGCGTGCGGCCGTAGGGTGTTGGCGCACTGTGCTCCATGCCGATAAAGCCCTTGTGCTCCAGCAGTTCGTCCAGCGGGCGCACCAGCTCCACGTCCGTGTCCAGATAGATGCCGCCGTACTCATACAGCACTGCCAGCCGCACATAGTCCGACACAAAGGCATATTTCTTTGCTTCGTAGGCCTGCTGCGCGTAGCGGTTTTGGCTGATCTCAAAGTTCTGCTCGTTCCATTCGATGATCTTGTAATCCGGGCAGTATTTTTTCCAGCTTTCGATACATTTCCGGCTCTCCGGGTTGATGGGCCCGCCGCCGAACCAGCAGTAGTGGATGATCTTGGGGATGCTCATGCCTGTTTCTCCTGTTTTGTCGCAAGTGCTCTGCTCTCTACGACCTTATTTTACAAAAGGCCCTGTTTTCTTGTCAAGTTTCCCCGGCGCATTTTGCCGCGTATTCCCGCAAAAAGATTGCCGCCCCGCCGCCCGGTGTGGTATACTGGGTGCAGACGGTTTTGTTTTTCCAAACCATTCACTTAAAATTCACAGCTTTTTCCAATTCTTGCTTTAGAATAGAGTTGTATATTGATGTATGATAGGAGGAGTCCTGTTTTATGGCAAAGATCCTGATCGTTGATGATGAGCCCCGCATCCGGGAGCTGATCCACGAGCATCTGCAATATTCCGGGTATATCTGCGAGGAAGCCGGGGACGGCTCTGCGGCGCTGGCACAGCTGTCCGGCGGCGGGTTTGATCTGGTGATCTTAGACCTGATGATGCCCTTTATGGACGGCATGACCTGCCTGCGGGAGATGCGCGCCCGCCACATCAACACCCCGGTCATCATCCTGACCGCCCGGGGCGAGGAATACGACAAGCTGGCCGGGCTGGAAAGCGGCGCGGACGACTATGTGGTAAAGCCCTTCTCCCCCCGGGAGCTTGTAGCGCGGGTGCGCGCAGTGCTGAACCGCACCATGCCCCGCCCCACCGAGGCCGCCGATACCATGACCTTTGGCGAATTGACCATCGACACTGCCAGCCATACCGTGCGGGTATCCGGCGAGGAAGTCGCCCTGACCCCCAAGGAATTTGATCTGCTGGTATTTCTGGCCTCCAACAAGGGCATTGCCCTGAGCCGGGAAAAGATTTTGCAGAAGGTGTGGAACTACGACTACTTCGGCGAGGACCGCACCGTGGACACCCATGTGAAGATGCTGCGCGGCCATCTGGGCAAATGCCGCAGCTACATTGCTACGGTATGGGGCATCGGCTATAAGTTCGACCCCGATGCCGCCCGTTGACTGAAGGAGCGTGCGGAGCATGCGGCAAACCACCAAAGCACGGCATACCCTTGGCATCCGCGGGCAGCTGATGTGGTTTTTGTGCTTCATCTGCCTGTTTCTGCTGGGGTTGTTCTGGCTGCTGTCCACCCAGCTGCTGGAGCCCTTGTACACCAAACACATCGAGGCCCAGCTTACCAATCAGGCCGACAGCATCGTGGAGCGGCTGGACGATGCCATTGCCGAGGGCAAGGTGCTGTCCAGCTGGTCTTTTGGGCAGCTTGCGGTCAACAGTGATTTTTTTGATAAGCTCACGCTGGAACTGTACACCAAAGGCTCTTTGAACAGTTTCTGCGTGGATATCTCGGACACCACCCTGCACACCATTTATAAGATCGAGAACCAGTCCTTCTGCAACCTGCACGGCACCTATCTTTCAGACTCTGCCAACAACGATAAGATCATTGCCACTGCCCTTGCCATGCGCCGCAAGTGCCGCAGCGTGGGCAGCTTTGTGCAGACGCTCAACCCGCCCCGGCTCTCCGGCTCGGCGCAGCTATTGGTAGGGCGCATTACCGCCGACGGCAGCTATACCGTGCTGGTGACCACCAGCCTTGTGCACGTTACCGAGGCCGGCAAGGTGCTCAGCACCCTGCTGCCGCTGGCGGCGGCGCTGATCTTTGGCTTTGCCATGTCGGCGGCGTGGCTGTTCAGCGAGTGGTTCACAAAGCCGCTGCGCCAGCTTTCCAGCGCCGCGCGGCAGATGGCGCTGGGCAACTACGCCGTGCAGGTGGACAACCGCCGCAACGACGAGCTGGGCGACCTTGCCCGGGACTTTAACCACATGGCCGAGGAGGTGCAGCACGCGGTGCAGATGCAGCGCGATCTGCTGGCCAACGTCTCCCACGACCTGCGCACTCCGTTGACCCTCATCAAGGGCTACGCCGAGACGGTGCGCGATCTGACCGGCAACGATAAGGCCCACCGGGACGAGCAGATGAACATCATCGTGGACGAGGCCGACCGCCTGACCGCGCTGGTCTCCAGCGTGATGGAGCTGAGCAAAGTGACCAGCGGCACCTACAAGTGCGAGCGGGTGCACTTTGACATGGGACAGCTGTGCGACGAGGTGAGCGAGCGCTACGACGCCATCTGCGCCCAGAACGGCTGGCAGCTGCAGCTGGAACTGCCGGAGGAGGAGCTGCCGGTCTACGCCGACCCGGACATGATGCAGCGCGCGCTGCACAATTTGCTGGGCAACGCCATGCACCACATCGGCCAGGACGGCATTTTTATCCTGCGCGCCTTCCGCTGCTCTGAGGGCGTGCGGGTAGAGGTGGAGGATCACGGCCCGGGCATTGCCGCCGCCGATTTGCCCTATATCTTTGACCGGTACTACCGCTCCCGCTCGGACGCGGGCAAGCAGGGCACCGGTCTGGGGCTTTCCATCACCAAAGCCATCTTCCAGCAGCACAGCTTCCGCTTCGGCGTACAAAGCACCGTAGGCAAGGGCACCACCTTCTGGTTCGTCATGAGTGACCTGCCCTATGTGGACGACTTTGAGGGCAAGTGAACGCCCCCTGTGATACAGAAAAAGCACCGGCAGTTTTCCAACTCTTCCAATCGGGAAACTGCCGGTGCTTTATTATGTTCCGCTCTCTGCTGTATGGTAGATGCCAAAGGTGTTGTCCGGGGCGGGCATCTCCACCCGGGAAGCACGGTCGTTCACCGCCCACATCATGGCACCCATGGCGCCCAGCACCACCAGAATGATGAGCCATTTTACTGCATTGGGTAATTTTTTCATTCCGTTATCCCTTCCGTAGTCTCCATGCGGCACTTCTGCCGGGCAGTGCGCAGCAGCGCAGCGGCCTCGGCAGCCGAAAGCGCCTGCACCCACCCGGGGCGCTCTTCTGCGCCTGCGCCGGTGCTGCCTGCCTCGGCAAAGCCAGCCAGCGCCGTGTCGGTGCGGTCGTTCCAGCCGGCAAAACCCTCCGGCGCAATGTGCGCCCCAAGGCGGCAGTCCAGCACCGCCGTTTTACCGGTAGGCCGCCACGGTCTGCCCAGATACACGCTGCCCGCCGGGCAGTCCGAGACAAAATCGCAGTCCCAGAACACAAAGCCCAGCCCATCCGCCGCACCGGAGGGTGCGGTGACCCAGCTGTGCGCAAGGCCGTTATCCACCGTGCGCAGGGTGCAGTGCTCAAACAGGGCGTCTGCCCCGCCAAAGATAAAATCAATGTCTCCGGCAATTTCGCAGGCGTGGTAATACTGCGCGCTTGCCCGGCGGGGTGCCAGCCCGCGCGGGCCCAGAAAGCCGTCCTTTTCCCGCTCTTTCTCCGGCAGAGGGGCGCAGAACAGGGTATCCTGATTGCCCAGCAGCCGCACACGGTCAAACGCCGCCCGGGCGCTGTCCACATAGGCTGCGATGGCCTGCCCGGCCTTTGCGCCGGGGCCTGCGTCGTTCTCGATGGTCATATCCTCCACCCGCAGCTTTTCGCCGCTGAAAAAGGCGGTATAGCTGCGGAAGGTGTGGGTGGGCCGTCCGTCCGGGTGCGGCAGCTTGCCGCCATCGTTCCATACCAGCCGGGTGGCATCCATGCCCGCGCCCGCAAGGGTGATATCCTTTTTCTCACAAACCAGCTTTTCCCGGTAAATACCCGGCGCGATGCGGATGACCGCAGGGCAGTCGTAGGGCACCGCCAGCACCGCCTCGGAAATGGTGGTAAACTGTCCGCTGCCGTCGGGTGCAACGTTGATGGTAAGCATAAGCCGCCTCCTGCGCCCGGCACTGCCGGGCAAAAAAATATGCTTCCAGTATACCCCTCCTTCCTGAAAATTGCAACGGAAACTCTGCCGCCGTTATCCGCTCTTTTCCAGCCGAAGCACGGCGGCGGTGATATCGTCCGGGCGGCCGGTCTTTTGTGCGCGGATGCGGGCGGTCTGCACCAGCGTTTCGGCCAGCTTTTCCGGCGCGTCTCCCGCCGCCGCCGAAAGCTCCACCTGTTTTGCCACCCAGCCCGCGCCATCCACCAGTAAGCCGTCCGATACCAGCACCGCGTAGTCCCCGGCGGTCAGGTGCACCACCCGGCTCTGCCCGTTCACCCCGCCCAGCACCCCCATAGGCAGGGTAGCTTCGCCCACAGCCCGCACCCGCCCGCCGTGCACCAGAAACCCCGGGGCGGCTCCGGCCTTGAACAGCCGCGCCGTGCCGGTGTATAAGTCCACGCTGATGAGGTCCAGCGTTGCGCCGCTCTCGTCCTCGCTTTTCAGCGCCAGCGCCACGTTCACCAGCCGCGCCGCCAGCTCGGCGGTAAAGCCCGCCTTGAGCAGCCGGGCGGTCAGCTCTGCCGCCAGATTGCCGTCCACCGCCGCCGGGCGTCCGGTACCCATGCCGTCACATAGGATCATCTGCGCCGCCGTAGGGCTGCAAAACTGCTGCACCGCATCGCCGGATACCTCACCCCGGGCGGCAGCGCTTGCCACCCCGAACACCGCCCGCAGCGCCGGTCTTTCGCTGAACAGCAGGGTGGTCATGCCCTTGCAGGAGAGCACCTGCGGCATTTCCAGCGTGCGGCGGCAGATATGCCCCACCTCCCCCGCCAGCGCTGCCAGCTCCTGCGGGGTGAACCGGGTGCGCGGCAGGGTGACGGCGGCATGGGTGCGGCCAAGGTCGTCCAGCGTGACGGCGCACTCCTGCGGCGGCGCACCCAGCCCGGTAAAGAACTCCGCCACCCGGCTGGATTTATAGGGCTCCGGGTCGCCGGGACGTCCCAGCTGCTCGCTGAGCACCCCAAGTGCCTCGGCTACGGCGCTGTACTGCTCGGTCAGGGCGGTGCGCATGGCCTCGGAATGGATGCGCGCTTCCTTGCGGCTGCGGTACAGCGCAAAGCTGCGCCCCGCCGCCGCACACAGCGCCGCCGGGTGGATGCAGCGGGACAATTCCCCGGGCAACTGCGCCGCTTCCACGCTTCCATTCTGTTCCAGCAGCG
>ERZ773148.3749-NODE-3749-length-10207-cov-3.920311_pt1 | contig 10207 bp, 10 predicted proteins | sample MGYA00580846_ERZ773148 | MGnify/ENA primary metagenome ERZ773148 (study PRJEB29015, sample SAMEA2737879) | human gut metagenome | biome: human gut; feature: human-associated habitat; material: faeces | place: China | collected 2012 ...
CGATCCGCTCTTTTATCCGGCACAGCCGGGCGGATACGAAGATCCCGGCTGCACGGCCATCGATGACCGCGACGGTGATATCACCGCGAAGATCGAATGCACCGCGGACGTAAACGCCTTTCACACCGGCGAGGGGAGCGTCACCTACTCCGTCACGGACAGCGAAGGACTGAGCTCGACCATCACGCGCCGCGTGATCGTCACGGCGGCGGACCGGCCCGATACGGTCACGCCGGAGGCGGGAACGGTCTATCTCACGTTTGACGACGGGCCTTCCGCCAATACGGAGCATCTTTTGGATATTCTGGATGCCTATGGCGTCAAGGCGACGTTTTTCGTGACGAACTGCAATGAGGATTATACCTGGTGCATCGGCGAGATCGCCCGGCGCGGCCACTCCGTCGGCATCCACAGCGCAACGCACGACTATAACGCCATCTATCAGAGCGAAGAGGCATATTTTGCCGATCTCTGCCGGATGCAGGAGATCATATTTGAGCAGACGGGCGAATATGCGAAGCTCGTCCGCTTCCCCGGCGGCAGTTCGAACACCGTGAGCCATTTTAACCCCGGCATCATGACGCGTCTTACGAACGATCTGAACGACATGGGCTACGCTTATTTTGACTGGAACGTTTCCGCGGCGGACACGGCGTCTGACGCCACGCGCTATACGGTCATCGAAAACTTCAAGGAAAGCGTGCCGAAGCACGACTATTCCGTTGTATTGCAGCACGACACCAACGCCTTCAGCGTTGACGCCGTGGAGGAGATCCTCTCCTGGGGGATCAAAAACGGGTATTCCTTCCGCGCGCTGGATCTCACCAGCCCGGCGGTGCATCATTCTGTAGCCAATTAGGAGGCAGGAGAACATGACCCTTTTTGTTGCCTTTGAGATCCTAGGCACGATCGCCTTTGCCGTTTCCGGCGCGGTCGTCGCCATATCGAAGAAGATGGACATTTTCGGCGTGGCGATCCTCGGCATGACGACAGCGGTCGGCGGCGGTATACTGCGCGATCTCATTCTCGGTATCACGCCGCCCGCGGCGTTCCAGTCGCCGGGGTACGCGCTCACGTCGATCGCCGTTTCGATGCTTGTTTTCCTGCCCCCGGTGCGGCGGCTGCTGCACTGGAACGAGAAGCTTTACGACACGGCGCTTCTGCTCTTTGACGCCATCGGACTCGGCATATTCACCGTGATCGGTGTGCAGACGGCGTACATAGCTACGGGCGAGCTGAATGCGTTCCTTGCCATTTTCGTCGGGGTTGTCACCGGCTGCGGCGGCGGCGTGATGCGCGATGTGTTCGCCGGATCGCCTCCGTACATTTTCGTCAAGCATTTTTACGCGACCGCGTCCCTCCTCGGCGCCGTGGCGTGCCTCCTGCTCTGGAACATCGGCCAGATGCCCGCAATGCTCATCGGCGCCGCCGTTACGCTCACGCTGCGCCTGCTTGCGGCGCATTACCGCTGGAGCCTGCCGAAGGCGAAATAAGATAGAGGGGAGAAGGCTGCATGGTACTGCATGAACTGCTCGGCCTGCCGGAGCGGGAGAAGCACGTCGTTTCTCTCTGCGGCGGCGGCGGAAAGACGACACTGATGTACGCGCTTGCGCGTGAGACGAAAGCCATTATGCCGACGGCGCTTTTTACCACAACGCACATCATGACGCCGTCCGATGCGGACGTTGTTCTCTCCGTCCCGTTTTCGGCGGAGGAGTGCCGCGCGGCGTGGCGCGAAGGGAAGATCGCCTCGTCCGGGACATTTCTTTCGGAAGAGCGGAAATTCGGCGCGCCGGGGGAGGATGCGATGCGCTTTCTCTGCCGCGAGGCGTCCGCCGTTATCATTGAGGCAGACGGCGCGCGCCGTCTGCCGGTGAAATTCCCGGCGGCGCGGGAGCCGGTGATCCGCCCGGAAACGACGCACACCATCGTCGTGGCAGGGCTCTCCGCGCTCGGAAAAAAGCCGGAGGAGATCGTCCACCGGTACGCGCTGGCAAAGGAGAGCGTGGACCTTTCCGGGGATTTGCTCACCGAAAAACAGATGGCGGAGCTTCTCTGGACAGGGTATGGACGCTTTGCCCCGATCTTCTTTATCAATCAGGCGGACACCGGCGATCTTGCGCAGCGCGGCGAGCGTATCTGCGCCATGCTCCGTGATTTCGGCGCGCGCCGCGCGGTCACAGCCTCGCTCCACGCACTTAGAAAATCGTACGAAAGGGGATGACCGGCATGAAACCGATGAAACGATTCTACTACCGGGCCTACCAGACCGTATTTGACCTCGGCCCGCGCGTTTTACCCTGGCGCAAGCCGGAGATCGTCAGCGGCGCGGGCAGCACGGCGAAGATCCCGGAGCTGCTGCGCAGCTGCGGCGTGAAAAAGGTGATGATCGTCTCCGGCAAACATACGGGCGCGGTGCTCGTGCCGCCGATCCGCGCGCAGATCGAAGCGGCAGGCATTTCCGCCGTCCACTTTGACGGCGTGCGCGCCAATCCCACGATCTCCATCATCGAGCAGGTGCGGGAACGGTATCTCGCCGAGGACTGCGACGGCTTCCTTGCCGTGGGCGGCGGCTCGCCGATGGACACGGCCAAGGCTGCTGCGGCGCGCATCGTGCGCCCCAACCGTACCGTGGAGCAGATGACGGGGCTTTTCAAGGTCATGCACGCTCTCCCGCCGTTCATCGCCGTGCCGACAACGGCCGGTTCCGGCTCGGAGACGACGATCGCCGCCGTTATCACCAACGAAAAAACGCACCACAAGCACGCCATCATGGATCTCTGCCTCGTGCCGCGCTTCGCTGTGCTCGACGCCGTGCTCACCGAGGACCTTCCTCCGGCGACAACGGCACAGACCGGCATGGACGCGCTTACGCACGCGGTGGAGGCATACGTCAGCGTCCACAGCACAACGAAGGAGACCGACCGCTGCGCGGAAGAGGCGACGGCGGCGATCTTCCGGTATCTGGAACGGGCGTATGCGAACGGACACGATCTTGAAGCGCGGCAGGAAATGCTGCTTGCTTCGTTCAAGGCAGGCGTCGCCTTCACCCGCGCGGGCGTCGGAAACGTCCACGCGATTGCCCATACGCTCGGCGGGCTGTATAATACGGCGCACGGACTGGCAAACGCTGTCATTCTCCCCGTCGTTTTGGAGGATTACGGCGCAGCGGCGGAGGAAAAGCTTGCCCGCCTTGCCGAGATCACCGGCACGAAAACGACCGGCACCGCACACGAGAAGAGCGCGGCCTTCATCGCCGCGATCCGCGCCATGAACGCGCGCATGGGCATTCCAGAGCATCTGGACGTGATCCGCGAGGACGATATCCCGCAGATGGTCGCCTGGGCGCTGCGCGAGGCAAACCCGACATATCCTGTCCCGGTTTTGTACGATGAGGCGCACTGCGCCGAGGTCATCCGCCGGGTTCGCGGATAAGATGACGAAAAGCGCCGGAACGAACAAAGTTCCGGCGCTTTCGCGCATAACATAATAAAAGGTTACTGGAGCAGGCTCCGGTAGCTGTCGCACGTCGAGAGATTGTCGGGCGGATAAAATTCCTCCACCGGGAAGCGGATGCGCCCGAAGAGCGTGCACGGATCGTCGTCCGTCGTGCCGACGCACTCGTTTTCCGGGAAGCAGTAGTTGTAGACCGGGATGACGAGCTGGCTGTCGCGCTCGAGCCGGATGAGAGAAAACTGGCCGAGCGTCGCGTACCAGAGCCGGTTGGAGTCGGTGAGCACAAGCTCCTCCGGAAACGCGGCGAGAATGCTGGCCGGTACCTCCGGGATGCGGTCAAGCGGCGTGGCGCAGTCCTTCTCGGTGATCTGCATCGAAAGCGCGATCGGATCGACCGCCTCCACAACGCCGACGGGCTGATCGGCCTGCGTGGTGATCTCGCCGTCGGAGGTGTAGACCTTGACGCTCCCCTCGCTGCCGAAGAGAATGACGCGTTTATTGAATACACAGAGACCGGTGACGGTTTTTGCGTTCGGGACGCATTCGCCGGTGACACGGTAAAAGTAGGTGACGTCTACCGTATAGTACCCGCGGTTGAAGGTGATCTCCTCGACGTTTACCCCGGCATAGAGCAGCTCGGCGCTTTTCGGGCGGATGCTGAAGGCGTTTTCTATGTAGCCCTGCGATGTCCGCGTCGGAAACACCCGCAGATCCTCTACGCAGTCCTTATCCCGGCAGCTGGAGTATATTTTCTTCGTATGGATACAAACAGCCTCGCGAACGCATGCGCTGCTGTCCACCGGACCGGGTACGACCCTGTCTGCCATATCGGAATTCCTCCTTTAACAAAGTTCAGTACAGTCTATGCGCGCGCCGCCCCAATGTGCCGATTGACGCCCTTTGGAAAAAGTGATAAACTTGCTATATATAAATATGAGGAGAGATTCCGATGGAAGGATATCAGAACTTTCAGGAAAAGCTGGATATAAAGATTCTCATTCTGTTCATTCTGCGCCGTCTGCCGGATGCCGTGACGCGGGAAACGCTCACGGATCTCGCCCTTTCCGAGGGCAATGCGGGGTATTTTGAATACTCCGAGTGTCTCGCGGAGCTGGTCGATTCCCATCAGGTGGAGCAGGAAGGAAACCTCTACAAGATTTCCGAGCGCGGCGCGCGAAACTGCGAGATCGTGGAGAGCAGTCTGCCGATGACGGTCCGCCAGAAAATGGAAAAAAACATAAAACCGGTCGCGGATGAGCTGCGCCGCCGCGCGATGATCACCGCCTCGCACGAAACGGCGGACAACGTCTGCCGCGTACATCTTGCTCTTTCGGACGGCATGGGCGAGATATTGAACCTGCAAATGCTCTGCGGCGGGGAAGAGCAGGCGGAGAAGCTGGAAGAGAACTTCCGGAAAAACGCGGAGAAATACTATACGCAGATCATGGAGCTCCTGTCGCGTGATGAAAAAGTATAAGATTTTTGTTATCAATCCCGGCTCGACCTCGACGAAGCTGGCGCTTTTCGAGAACGAACATAAAATTCTGGAAACCAATGTGTTTCACGATTCCTCGGTGCTGCTGCAATTCCCGACGGTAAACGCGCAGCTCCCGTACCGCAAAAAGCTCATCATGGATTTTCTGAGCGAGAACCATATCGACCTTTCGGACGTGGACGCCATCGTCGGCCGCGGCGGCAGCTGTTACCCGGTGGCGAGCGGCGTATACGTTATCGACGATAAGCTCATCGAGGACACCGCCGCCGGGAAGGGCGGCATGGAGCATCCGTCCAATCTCGGCGTGCAGCTTGCGCGCGAGCTGCAGAAGGAGTTCGGCGGCCGGATCTTCATGGTCGATCCGCCGTGCGTAGACGAGCTGTGCGATATGGCGCGCATGACCGGCATCGACGGCGTGCCGCGCCACACCAATATGCACGCGCTCAACCTTCGCGGCGTTGCGATGCACCACGCAAAGCATGTTCTCGGAAAAAAGTATGAGGACTGCTGCTTTATCGTATGCCACATCGACGGCGGCATTTCCGTATCGGCGCACCGGTACGGACGCATCATCGACTGCAACGATGCCGCCGGGGGAGACGGCCCCTATACGCCGACGCGCATCGGCTCGGTCTCCGTGGCGGACATTCTCGAATACGTCCGCGATAAGGACATCGACGAGGTCAAAAAGCTTTGCACCCGCACGGGCGGCTTTGTGAGCCACTTTGGCACCTCCAGCTCCGACGCCGTACATAAAATGGCCGAGGAGGGGAACAAAAAAGCCATCCGCGTCTGGGACGGCATGAAATACCAGATCGTCAAGTACATCGGCGCGATGGCGGCGGTGCTCGGCGGCAGGGTGGACGGCATCCTCCTTACCGGCGGCCTTCTCCGCTTTGAAGACATCACGCAGACCATCCGCGAGCAGTGTGAGTGGATCGCGCCGGTGAGCACCTATCCCGGCGAAGTCGAGCACGAGGCGCTCGCCGCCGGAGCGCTGCGCGTCCTGCGCGGCGAGGAAGAGCCCAAGCACTACACCGGCCGCCCCGTCTGGGACGGCTGGCACGACGAGGACTGACGGGCAAACCAAAGAGCCGCAGCGGTTGAACTGCTGTGGCTGATACTGTGGCAGTGTATGGCATGGCATGACATGAAAAGACAAATCGCAATTTAAGGAGGCAAAGTATAATGAAAAAAGCTATTATTATGATGATTGTGGTATTTGCTTTAGTTGTTTGGCCGTTCAGCGGTGTGTGGCAGCTCTTGTCTGGTATCATTGGCGGTGGAGTCCAAGAATCCTTTATTTATCCGATTTATGGTGGAATTATTCTTCTTTCAGGTATTATAGTCGTTTGTACTGAACTCATTCTGGAAGAAATCAAATCGTTAAAAGACGATATAAAAGATAAAAAAGAAGGATGCTGACAACTTCCCGTTTGTTGAGCATGAAAAAAGCGCCGGAGCTTGAGCTCCGGCGCTTTTGGCATATTAAGAAAAATCAGAAGATGGCGACGACAGCGCCGTTGTAGGTCTCGGCGATGAAGTTCTTCACGGTATCGGACTGGAGAGCCTTGACGAGAGCGACCGTCTTGGCGCTGTCCTTGTCGGCCTCGCGGACGGCAACGACATTGGCGTAGGTCTGGGCGGCGTCGCCGGAGGCGTCCTCGATGGCGAGAGCGTCGGCAACCTTCAGACCGGCGGCCAGCGCGTAGTTGCCATTGATAACGGCGAGCGTGCCGGCGTCGCTGTTGGCAAGCTGGGTCGGGACCATGTCGGCCTGCACGGGAACAACGTTGTAGCCCTTCGCGTCAACGATATCGAGATGGCTGACGCCCTTTTCCGCGGAGGCATCCTCCGGCAGAGTGATGAGACCTTCCTGAGCGAGGAGGAGCAGCGCGCGGGTCTCGTTGCTGTCGTCGGCGGGGATCAGAATGGTAGCGCCCTCGGCGACTTCGTCAAGAGAGGAAACGCCGTTGCCGAAGAGACCGAACGGCTCATAGTGGATGAGACCGGCGGAAACGAGGTGCGTGCCGTTGCTGGCATTGAAGCTGTTCAGATACGGGGTGTGCTGGAAGTAGTTGGCGTCAAGCTCGCCGTCTTCAAGAGCGGTGTTGGGCAGGACGTAATCATCGAAAACAACGATCTTGAGATCGTAGCCTTCCTCGGCGAGGAGGGGCTTGATCTGCTCAAGGATCTCGGCGTGCGGGGTAGAGGAAGCGCCGACGGTGATGGTCTCTTTCACGGCAGGCTCTTCGGCAGGGGTCTCGGCCGGAGTCTCGGCCGGAGTCTCGGAGGCGGGAGCCTCGGTAGCGGCGGGGGCTTCCGTGGCGGACGGGGTGGAGGCGGTGCCGCAGGCGGCCAGCGCGAGCAGCAGCGCGAGAGCGAGGACAACAGAAAGAATCTTTTTCATTTTGATATTTCTCCTTTTCTTTGGATTCTCTGGGTGAAACTTTTTATATCATCAGGCGGAGGTGCGTTTGTCCGTCTTGCGGACAATGTACATTCCGACTTCCTGAATGACCTGAACAATGATGATGCACAGCAGCGCGGCGAACCAGATGATATCCTGATTGAAGCGCTGGTGACCGTAAACAATGGCGATCTGGCCGAGACCGGTGCCGCCGATTGTGGCGGCCATGGCGGAGTAGCCGAGCACCGTGACCATCGAGATGACCGCGCCCGTGATGAGCGAGGGCTTCGCTTCCGGGACGAGCACCTTGGTGATGATCTGGAATCGCGGCGTGCCCATCGCTTCGGCGGCTTCGATCACGCCCTTATCGACCTCCTTGATGGAGGACTCGACCATGCGCGCCACGTACGGCGCGGCAGCGATCACGAGCGTTACGATCACGGCCTTGTTGCCGAGCGATGTGCCGACGATGAACTTTGCCACCGGCAGCATGGCCACCATGAGAATGATGAACGGCACGCTTCGGAAGGCGTTGATGAGGATGCTGAGAATTTTGTTGAGCACCGGCATCGGATGGATGCCGTCCTTATCGCTCACGCAAAGGAGCAGACCCAGCGGCAGGCCGAGAACATAGGCAAACACCGTGGAGATCACGGTAAGATAGATCGTCTGCCACACGCCGAGCAGAAACAGATTCTGCTGCCAGAGCTTTACAAACATATCGGAGAACATCCCATCACACCTCCTCAAAGGAGACGCCGTCCTGCTTCAGCCACGCGCGGGCGCGCTCGGCGCTCGCTTCGTCGGCAGGAAGCTCCAGGATCGTCTGCCCATAAATTTTGCCGTCGATCTCGCGGATGTCCGCGGATACGATGTTGACCGGGGCCTGGCACTCCATAATGAGACTGGCGACGACGGGGTGCCGCGTCGTTTCGCCGTTGAAGGCGAGGCGGATTCGTTTTCCGCCGGGGGTGAATACTGGGGCGATGCTGACACCGGGGAGGATCAGCTCGCGGGCGATCTTGGACTGCGGATTGGTGAACACCTGGCTCACCGCGCCGAGCTCGGCGATCTGGCCGCGGTCGATGACGGCCACGCGGTCGCAGATCTGGTCAATAACGCGCATCTCGTGCGTGATGACGATCACCGTGACGCCCATTGTGCGGTTGATCTCCTTGAGAAGCGAGAGGATCGACTGCGTTGTCGTGGGGTCAAGCGCGCTCGTCGCCTCGTCGCAGAGAAGGTAGCGGGGCTTCGTTGCCAGCGCGCGGGCGATGGCTACGCGCTGCTTCTGTCCGCCGGAGAGCTGCGAGGGATACGCCTTGGCGCGGTCGGCGAGACCGACGACGGAGAGAAGCTCCATAGCGCGCTCCACAGACTCCTTTTTCTTCCACCCGGCGATCTCCAGCGGGTAGCACACGTTCTGGAGAACGGTGCGCTGCGCGAGAAGATTGAAGCCCTGGAAGATCATCCCGATCGAGCGGCGGATGAGCAGCAGCTCCTTCTGGGGGAGCTTGGTGAGATCTTTGCCGTCTACGATCACGGAGCCGGAGGTCGGACGCTCCAGCAGGTTGATGCACCGGACGAGCGTGGATTTGCCCGCGCCGGAAAGACCGATGATACCGAATATTTCTCCGTCCTCGATCGTGAGGGAAATGTCATGCACGGCGTGGATCTGCCCTTCGCCCTCGCCGAAGTCCTTGGTCACATTCTGAAGCTCAATCAAAAGCGAACCCTCCTAACAAACAAAAAAGCAGGCTGCCATTTTGGCATCCCGCTTCACAAAACCGCAGTTCCGGATTTCCCGGACTGCGCCTTTTTATCCATGAAAAGCAGTCAGCAAATGGCTATCGAAACGCGCAGCAAAGCTGCGCATGCACATCATCATGTTCATGCACATCTCGGTCATCATGCTGGCGAACGTACGGCGCATCGGCTGAGCTCCTTCCCTCGGTAATCAAGTTGTCTGCATTATATCCCTACGGTTTTGACCTGTCAATACACTTTAACATCGCAAAGACAGAATCGGCGAAAAAACACAAAACCCTCTCCCGTTCGGGAAGAGGGTTTGTGAATAATCATTCAGGATTTATACTCAAACGTCATGCCGCAAATCGAAATGGTGTCGCCGTCGCGGATGCCGAGCGCCTCCATGCGCTCGTAGATCCCGGCGTCACGCAGCGACTTGTCGAAATACATCCGGCTTTCGTAGTCGGTGAAGTTGACGGTCGAAACGAGCCGGTCCATCCACGGACCGGAGACGTACCAGACGCCGTCGTCCTCTTCAATCTCCACATCCTCGGGTGAGCCGAGATCCGGCGCGGGCGGAACGTAGTCCGGCTCGTACACCGCGATCGAGGGGAGCGTGGAGAGCATGGCAGCAGCGCGCTGCATAAGCTCCTTCGTTCCGGCGGTCGTGGCGGCAGAGAGCTCAAAGAACTCGTAGCCCTGCGCCTCGACGTGCGCGCGCAGGCGGTCGATGTTCGTGCGGTCGTCGCCGAGCAGGTCGCATTTGTTGGCGGCGACGATCTGCGTGCGCGAGGCCAGCACGTCGCTGTAGGCGCGCAGCTCGGCGTTGATGGCCTCAAAGTCCTCGACCGGGTCGCGTCCCTCGCTGCCGGACACATCCACCAGATGCACCAGCAGACGGCAGCGGTCGATGTGGCGCAGGAAGTCGTGACCGAGTCCCGCGCCGTCGCTCGCGCCCTCGATGATACCCGGGATGTCCGCCATGACGAAGGATGTACCCTCCGTCACGTACACGACGCCGAGGTTGGGGAAGAGCGTCGTAAAGTGGTAGTTTGCGATCTTCGGGTGCGCCTTCGACACCACGGACAGCAGCGTGC
>ERZ773148.3752-NODE-3752-length-10201-cov-3.332841_pt1 | contig 10201 bp, 10 predicted proteins | sample MGYA00580846_ERZ773148 | MGnify/ENA primary metagenome ERZ773148 (study PRJEB29015, sample SAMEA2737879) | human gut metagenome | biome: human gut; feature: human-associated habitat; material: faeces | place: China | collected 2012 ...
ATCAGCAGAAAAACTCCGATCATACCAATTCCTGCCAGGCTCTTTTTGGAAAGTTTCTGCTTCATACTCCACCCATTCTGTCATTCCTGTTCTTCTTTCACTATTTTATGATTTTCCTGAAAAAGTATGCAGTTATCCGGCTTCTTTGGCATATGCATTATTAACTTCTTCACTGCAAAGGAATTGAACCAATGACTGCTGTTCTTTCTTCTTTTCGGTCACATTTTCTGAAACTCGGATTCTGCCTTTTCCTGAGCAGTTAATTGATTGGCTAAGTATTCCTCCATTTGAGGCAATATCGCCTCGGCAGCAGCAGGCAAGCGCACCTTACTGCGGTTCAGAGGTTTGCCGGAATACCAATTGCGCCAAAAGCGTTCGATGTGAACGCTTTTACAGCCGGCTTGGATAAGTTGTTGTTCAATATCAGCAATCTTCATAGAAGCAAATATTATCAAGCTCGTCAGTCTTCGCTTTCAAGTTTGAGCTCGGCGATTTTGCGTGTAATTGTATTTCGGCCGATGCCAAGTCTTGTTGCAGCGTCGACACGCCTTCCGTGCGTATATTCAAGTGCGGTTCCGATCACAATGCTTTCGAAGGTATCGGCAAGCTGCTTCATAAGATCTGGAGACTGATTTTTCAGCATCTCTTTGACCTCTCCTTTGAGCAGTTCCTCCCAGCTTCCGCCTGCAGGTGTGCTGCCCGAAACCTCGCCGTTTTTATGAACTTTTTCCGCTTCACCGTTGCGAACTTCCTCAGGAAGATCCGTCACTCGGATATGCTGGGAAGGTGCCATCACGACAAGCCAATTGCAGAGATTTTCTAATTGACGAACATTGCCGGGAAACGGGAAACGCTTCAAAAACTCCATCGCCTCTTCGGACATGAGCTTGGGTTCGACACCAAGATTCTCCGCTGACTTCTGAAGAAAATGATTGACCAAAAGCGGAATGTCTTCGGGTCTTTCCCTTAAGGGCGGCAAACGCAGACGAATGACATTGAGTCTGTGATACAAGTCCTCGCGGAACCGATTTTCCCGAACCATCGCCTCGAGATTTTGGTGCGTTGCCGCAATGATTCTGACGTTGGCTTTTAGAGACTGATGTCCGCCGACGCGATAGTAATAACCATCGGACAATACTCTCAGGAGCCTGGTCTGGAGTTCAGCAGGCATATCACCGATTTCGTCCAGAAACAGCGTGCCTTTGTCCGCCTGGCGGAACAGGCCTGCGCGGTTCTGCACTGCCCCGGTAAAGGCCCCCTTACGCCAGCCGAACAGCTCCCCTTCGATGAGCTCCGAGGGCAGAGCCGCGCAGTTAAGCATGACCAGAGGCTGCGCCCGACGGGGGCTGGCCGAGTGCAGAGCCTGGGCCATAAGCTCCTTGCCCACGCCGGATTCGCCCCGCAGCAATACTGTAGCCCGGCTGGCGCCGGCCTGGGTGAGGCGGCGCAGTACGTGCCGCAGGCTTTTGGAATTGGCAATGACCGAAGAAGGCGTGCCGCTGACCAGAGGTTCATCCGGCAACATGCAGAAGTGCTGCCGGGCCATTTCTTCCTGCAGCCGGGCCACCTGTCGACCCACCAGGGTAGCCACAGTTTCCAGAAAGCGACAGCGCAGGTCCAGTTCGGCCTGTGGGGCCGTGGGCGTATCCGCGCTGAGGGTGCCGATCACTTCATGCTGGTCGGCGTTGTCCACGCGCACGGGCACGCTGATAAAGGCCAGGCGGGCCATTTCTTCCGCGCTGCGGCCGAAGAGGCGATTCTGAAAGTCCGCCCGCCCCTGCATGCAGGGCACCACAATGGGCTTGCCCTCGGCAAAGACCTGCCCGGTAATGCCCGACCCCGGCGCATAGGCGGCTTCGGGCGCGTCGGCCTGTCCGTAGGAAAGCGAAAGGCGCAGCTCGCCGCTTTCCGGATCCTGCACCACAATATGCGGTCGATCAAAGTGCATATCCTCGGCCAGGGCCGTGAGCAGCTCCTGCAGAGAGTCGCGAAAAGGGTGGCCGGGGGCCAGGGCGGCCAGCACCCGGTTCAGGGTATCCAGGCACTGGCCCGTGCCCATAAAGGTATTGGCAAATGGCTCGCGTTGGTTCATGAAGTTGTGTGTTCGCCGGGCCCCGCCTTGGCGGCCAGGCCCCGGCCCGGTTTGATGATGCCGCTCACGGCGGCCACCATCCCCGCCACATCGCCGATGTCGGCGGGGATGATCAGGCTGTTGCCCTCGCGGGCCAGCCGTCCGAACTGGTCAATATAGGCCTCTGCCAGACGCAGCTGGGCTGCGGCCACGGGGTCGTCGCCCAGTTGTCCGGCCACAATGCGCAGTCCCTCCGCCGTAGCCGTGGCCACGGTGCGGATTTGGGCGGCCTCGCCTTCGGCCTGGTTAATCAACGACTGCTTTTCGCCTTCGGACTGGGCAATGGCTGCGGCCTTGGCCCCCTCGGCCAGATTGATGCGCGCCTGCATCTCGCCTTCGGACTGGGCGATGGCCGCGCGCTTTTCCCTTTCGGCGCGCATCTGCTTTTCCATAGCTTCCATAACCGTCACGGGCGGGGTGATGTCGCGTATTTCATAGCGCAGCACCTTCACGCCCCAGGGCGCGGTGGCGGCGTCCAGGGCCTCCACCACTTCCTGATTGATGCGGGTGCGCTCCTCAAAAGTCTTGTCCAGCTCCAGCTTGCCGATGACCGAACGCAGCGAGGTCTGGGCCAGTTGAATGGCCCCCCACTCGTAGTCAGAAATGCCGTAGGCGGATTTCTCCGGCGTAATGATCTGCAGATAGAGCACCCCATCGATATCCACGCTTACGTTATCTCTGGTAATGCAGGTCTGCTTGGGCACGTCCAGCACCTGCTCCTTGAGGCTGCGGCGGTAGGCGATGACGTCCACAAAGGGCACCAGCAGGTGAAAACCGGCAAAGAGCACCTTGTGAAACTTGCCCAGCCGTTCCACCACGAAGGCCGACTGGTTGGGCGCCACCACCGCGCTTTTGATCAGAGCAATGACCACCAGTACGGCCAGCAGCACCAGCCAGCCGTATTCCGTCACAAATGTTTCCATAGGCACCTCGAACGGTCAGGGGGGAGGACCGCCGCAATCTTGGGGGGGAGGGAGGCGCAACGCGCCCCAACAACGTGCAAAGCCAGACGCCGGGTACGGCGCAAATGGGCATCAAGAACGCTGCAGCACGCCGGAACAGACTCCATGATAACTTTGGGAAAGGGCCTTCCCAAAGGCAAAAGTTTTATGCCCCAGGGCCCTGCCGTGTGCCCGCATCCGCGCTGCCTGTGCCCCTGTTGTCAGGGGCCGGGGCCACGCAAAGCACCAGGCCGTTGCCGGGCTGGGCCCCCAGCACCACCACGGGCGCGCCTTTTTCCAGGGGCGTCGTGCTTACCGCCCGCCAGAAGCTGCCGCCGGCGCTCACTTCGCCCTCAAATCCCGACTGCAGGGCCTTGCTGACCAGGCCGCGCGTGCCGGTGAGGGGATGGGGCGCGGGCCCTTCATCGTCGTGGGGGGCATCGCCGTCTTTGGCCCGCCCGCCGAACACCCGCCGCAGGCGCTTGCGAAGCACCGCCAGGCTGAGCAGGGCGACCGCCATAAAAACCACCAGCTGCCCGGAAAAATCCAGGCCCGCCAGAGCCGCCAGCGCCGCCGCCCAGGCCCCCAGCCCAAAAAAGAGCAGGACCAGAGCGGGGGTCAGAAGCTCGGCCAGCAGCAGGGCCGTACCGAGAAAAAACCAGAGCAGTGGTGGCGCGGACATAAGGGCCTTTATCCTCTCGGGCTACACGCCGGGCGCGCCCTGAAAACCACATCGGGCCGGGGCTTCTGCGGGGCCGCCCCAAAGTCGCGCGTCTACTGCACGCGCTCCGCGCCCGGCTGTTGCGGCTCCCGGTCAAAGTCGATAATCCGCCCCTGTAGCCAGACATAGGCGTCCACTTCGTGGCCAACTTCCGGCTCGTAGTCGCCGCAGGCCATCTTTGAAGCGTACACGGCCAGGCGCAGGGCCGGACGGTTTTCAAACGGAAAACTCATGTAGAGCAGTTTGACCGGCATCTTTTCCAGATGGCAGTCCTGCATTTCTTCCACGGTGCCGCGCATCTGGTACTCACAAAAATTTCTGCCCGGCATGATCATGTGCTTGCCGCCGATATTGATCTTCAGGGGCGGCACGTCCAGTCGTTCTTTGTCGGGATTGGCCGCCAGCCAGGCTGCCGCGTGGGCCTCGAACTGCGGGCCCTTGGTGATGGTGAGCTCGTCCAGCAGGGCCCGGCGCAAGCCGTAGGCCAACCCCGCCAGCAAAAAGGTATGCGTCACGCCGGGCGTAAGGTCGATCTGGTCCCGGCCATAGAGCGGATCGTAGAACCACATGGGATTCTTCCCTTCCAGCATGCTCACGGCCACGTTGGCGTCCACGCCCGTCTTCCAGGGGTGGGTGTCCTCCACCAGAAGGTCGTTGGGCAGGCCGTCAAGGAGGGGCGCGGCAGAAACAGGACGCAGCTTATCGCCCTCTTCGCCGGCCACCAGCACGGATGCGCGCACGGGCTGGTCCTGCGGCCAGGCCAGCAGCACATGGTCACGGCCGTCCCGCTTCCACTGCCAGGCCGGGCGCGTGCCGCCCTCGTGCATGACCGTGGCCGCTATCTGCCCCATGATGGCTTCCGGATTCTGCCCCGTAAGCACGGCCCAGGCGTCGCCCAAAGTTTCCGTATGCGCGCGGTTGGCCGCCATAAGCCGGGCCTGCACCTCTTCCGCTGTGGGGCCCTGGTCCGCCAGGGGCTCACCCTGCGCGTCCACCCGCACCCACTCTTCGGCTTCGGGGGCTTCGGGGTTTTTTTCTGCTTTTTTGACCATATGCGTCATCCTTATCAGTGCTGGATGAAAGGGATTCTGTGGGGCAAAGACCAGCTGTGGACAAGCCTCCGTCTTCCCCTATGCGCCCCCTTGCAAAACTTTTTCCTCAGGAAATGGGCCGGGCGGACGCTGGCCGGGGGCGGGGCTGCCTGCGGCAAGACGCGGACAGCCTGGGCGCGCTCTGCGCCCCAAGCGATAACAGAGCGGGGGCGGGGGGGACGAGCCCCCCCCTGGCCGCCGAAGGCCGTGCCCCCGGCTCCATCAAACGCTAACGGTCGCCGCGCGGGGGGCGACGGTCGCGCCCGCCGCGGTCGCCGCGGTCGTGCCGGTCGCGGGGGCCGCGGTCGGAACGGGGCGGACGGGCCGTTTCTTCCGGATTCCAGGGGTGGCCCTGTTCCTCCAGCAGCACGGCCTTGCGGCTGGCGCGGATACGGTCGCCGTTGATTTCAATGACTTTGACCAGCATGTCTTCGCCCAGATGGGCCACATCGCCGGGCTGTTCCACCCGCTTCACGTCCAACTGAGACACATGGACCAGGGCTTCCACATTGGGCAGCACTTCCACGATGACGCCGATCTCCATGATCTTGCGCACCTTGGCCATGTAGTTTTTGCCCAGATCGGGGCGCTGGTCGTAGTAGGAAACCATCTCGCGGGCTTTTTCCAGGGCTTCGGCTGTGGGCGCAAAGATCGACACCCGGCCCGAATCCTCAATATCCACGGAAGCGCCCGTGGCCGCGGTGATGGCCTTGATGTTCTTGCCGCCGGGGCCGATGATCAACCGGATGATGTCGGGATTGACAAAAACCTCGGCGTGCTGCGGGGCAAAGCGCGAAAGCTCCTTGCGGGGCTCGGCGATGGCGCGGGCCATTTCGCCCAGAATGTGCTGTCGGGCCTCGTGGGCCTGACGCATGGCGGCGCGCATGATTTCAGTGGTCAGGCCCGTGACCTTGATGTCCATCTGCACGCCGGTGACGCCGTCGGCCGTGCCGGCGATCTTGAAGTCCATATCGCCCAGAGCGTCTTCGTCACCCAAAATGTCGGTGAGCACAATGTACTTTTCCCCTTCCTTGATCAGGCCCATGGCCACGCCGGCCACCGGGGCGCTCACAGGCACGCCCGCGTCCATAAGGGAAAGGGAGCCGCCGCATACCGCCGCCATGGAGGAGGAACCGTTGGATTCCATGGTCTCCGCCACCACGCGCAGGGTGAAGGGGAAGTCCTCTGGGGCGGGCAACACGGGCCGCAGGGATTTTTCCGCCAGGGCGCCGTGGCCGATTTCACGCCGCGAAACGCGCACGGGCTTCACTTCGCCCACGCAGTAGGGCGGGAAGTTGTAGTGCAGCATAAAGCGCTTGGTCACGTCGCCGGTGAGGGAATCCATGCGCTGTTCGTCCGTGGTGGAGCCCAGAGTGGTCACCACCAGGGATTTGGTTTCGCCCCGGCGGAACAGGGCCGAGCCGTGCGCCCTGGGCAGCAGGCCGGTCTGGATCTGGATGGGCCGCACACTTTTGGTGTCGCGGCCGTCAATGCGCGTACCTTCGTTAACGATGCGGGCGCGCACCAGTTTCTTTTCCAGGTCCGTGAGAATATCGCCCACGTTCTTCAGCGCGGCGTCGTTGTCAGCCCAGGCCGGATCGTTGCGCAGATTTTCCGCCACTTTTTCCTTGACGGCCTTGCGGGCCTCTTTGCGGGGCAGCTTGTCGGGCACGCGCAGGGCGTCTTCCAGGCCGGCGGCCAGGGCCAGCTCCCGCACACGGGCCACCAGCACGGGGTCTTCGTCGTGGGGGGTGAAGGCCATTTTCTCTTTGCCGGCCAGTTCCCGCAGCTTGAGCTGTGCGGCCACCAGGGGCTGGATCTGCTGCCGACCCCATTCCAGCGCGTCGATAATCACGTCTTCGGCCACAAAGCGGGCGTCGCCCTCCACCATGGTCAGGGCATCGCCCGATGCGGCAAAAATCAGGTTGATGTCGCTCTGGGCCTGCTGCTCAAAGGAAGGATTGAGCACAAACTGGCCGTTGACGCGACCCACGCGCCCGCCGGCCACCGGCCCGGCAAAGGGCAGCCGCGAAAGCATCAGCGCGGCCGAAGCGCCGGTCAGAGCCAGCACGTCCGATTCGTTTTCCTGGTCCGCCGAAATGACGTTGGCCAGCACCTGCACGTCCTCATTGAGCCCCTTGGGGAACAGGGGCCGGATGGGCCGGTCGATAAGCCGCGAAACCAGCGTCTCGCGCTCTGAGGGCCGCCCGATTTCCCGGCGGAAAAAGCTGCCGGGGATGCGCCCGGCGGCGTACATTTTTTCGGAATACTCCACCGTGAGGGGGAAGAAGCCCTTGTCAAATTCCAGGGGCTGGGAGCACACGGTGACCAGCACCACGGTGCCGCCGCACTGCACCCACACCGCGCCGTGAGCCTGATTGGCCAGACGGCCCGTTTCAAGAATGATTTCCTTGCCGCCTACCTGGGCCGTAACCCGCGTGGGAGTAAAAATATCTTGTTGCATACTGTTCCTTTGCACTGGCGAAGGGGATTCCGGCAAAAGCGGGCAGAGCCGCGCCCTGCCTGATTTTCCCGGACCCCCCTTCCTTGGCGATGTTGGCCCCTTACGGGGCATTGTACCATTGCGGGGGCGCTCCGGCCTGGCCGGAGCGCCCCCGCGCGCCGCGTTACTTGCGCAGACCGAGTTTTTCGATCAGCGCGCGATACCGCTGCACGTCTTTCTTCTTCAAGTAGTTCAGAATGTTGCGACGGTGGCCCACCAGCTTGAGCAGGCCCGTACGGGAATGGAAGTCCTTTTTGTGTTCTTTGAAGTGCCCGGTAAGCCCCTCAATACGTGCGGTAAGCAGGGCCACCTGCACTTCAGGGGAGCCCGTATCGCCTTCATGTTTGGCATGGGCTTCAATCACCGTTTTTTTCGCTTCAGCATCCATAGCCACAGCAGTTCTCCTTGATTCTCGGGGTTAGTTCCAAAGTCCCCGCAAAACGGTCCAGCAGGGCCCGGCGGGCGTTGCCGCCCTTTGCGCCAGGGCCAGAGCCCGCCCCTGCTCCAAAAGCAGGGCGCGCTCGCCCGTGGCCTCCGTGCGGCAGGGCACGGCCACGCCGTTGCGCACCCGCGCGGCTTCGTCCGGCATAAGCTCCACCTGCGGCCAGCACGGCAATGCCGCGCTCAAGGGCTGCACGCAGCCCGGCAACAGGGTGGGATCGGCCGTGAAGTCCGCGGGGTCGCGGGCCAGGTCCAAACCGAAGGGGTGACTGTACTCCCGGGTCAGTTCCGTGAGCACGGCTCCGCACCCCAAGCGCGTCCCCAGGCTGTGGGCCAGGGAGCGTATATAGGTGCCGGAACTGCATGCGACCCGAAAGCGCACAAACGGCAAGCTCACGTCGAGCGTGTCCGCCTGTGAAATTTCTATGCGTTTGACCTTGCTCGGCGCGACAAGCCCCTTGCGCGCCAGCCGGTACAGGGGCTGCCCCTCATGTTTGGCGGCCGAATAGGACGGCACAGACTGCTCCGCAAGGGCGCGCCAAGCGGCGATCTCTTCCCGCACCCGCGCGGCGCTCACCCCTTCCCATGGCGCTTCGGCCGTAAGCGTGCCCGTGGCGTCCCAGGTGTCCGTGGTCTGCCCCAAGCGCAGCGTGCCCGTATAAACTTTGCCCCCCCCTTCCAGCAAATACCCGGAAAGTTTGGTGGCCTGGCCCAACAGCACCAGCAGCACACCCGACGCCATGGGGTCCAGCGTGCCGGCGTGCCCGATCTTCCGCTGCCCCAGGCGCTTGATGGCCGTAAGGCACTGGGCCGAACTGGGCCCAGTCGGCTTGCGCAGCACCAGCACGCCGTGCAGCTGCGGCAATGGCGCAGGCCCGCGGCCCGTGGCCCGGACTGCGCGGGGGGCGGTTTGCCCCAAAGAACCCTCGCGGGGGGCAGCCGAAGCCGCCGTTACTTCCATCATACGCAACAACACACCATACCCGCAGCGCCGGGGCAAGTCAAAAGTCAGATCCACAGGATTTTTGGCCGGATTCAGGATTTTTCGCAACATCAGGCCCTTCTTCCGCCCCTGCCGATCGCTCCCGTTCTTCCAGCCGAATCGCCTCCAGCAAGGCCGCCTGGGCCGCCGGCAACGAAAGGTGCACCGTGCCGCCCGCCGCATTGCGGTGCCCGCCGCCGCCCAACCGGACCGCCACGGCCCGCACGTCCACCGGCCCGAACGAACGCAGGCTGAACTTGCAGCGCTCCGGCGCGTCCTCCCGCAGCAGCACCGCTACCCGCGTGCCGCGCAGCCGCCGCAAATGCTCCACAAAGCCTTCCAGATCTTCCTTAAAGGCCTGATGACGCCGAAAATCTTCCAGATACACCGGACAAAAAGCCACGCTGCCGCCCTCCAGCAGCTGCGCCCGGCCCATGAGCTCGCCCCAGAGGTGCAGATGCCCCAGCGTCCAGGTATTGTCCATGCGCTCGCGCATGTCCGCCAAATCGCAGCCCTCGGCCACCAAATGCGCGGTCAGCGCCAGCACCGCCGCACTGGTGTTGCCGTGCGCAAAGCCGCCCGTGTCCGTAACCAGCCCCAGCAGCACGCCCTGGGCCAGCCCCCCCGTCAAAGGCAGACCGGCCGCCAGGGCCACATACCCCACCAGCTGCGCCGTGGCCGCCGCATCGGGATCCACCCAGTTGTCCACACTGCCCATGCCCTTGCCGCCCAGATGATGGTCAATATTTACGCTCTCCAGCCGCGGCAGCAGGGCCGCCAACTCCGGCCCCAGGCGCTCCGGCTCGCCGCAGTCCAGCAGCAAAGCCGCGCGCGGCGCAAAAGGCGGGCGCTCCAGACTGGTATACAACGGTGCGGGAAGAGTGAAAAAATCCAGATACCGCGGCAGACCAGGCCGGGCGTAAAGCATAAACCGCCGCCCCAGCGCCCGCAAAATATGCCCCGCCGCAGCCAGCGAACCCACGGCATCTCCATCCGGATTCACATGCGCGGCCACCACCACATCGTCCAGCCGGGCCAATGCCGCAGCCATACGCGCGGCGTGCTCCCGGCAGCCACCGGGCACAAGCTCAATCTGCTGCATAGATCTCCACCTGACTGTCCACCATCTCTTCCGGGCAGACAGCCTCCATCATCAACGCGCATTTGTCCATACGGCTGCGTAAATGCCGCTCGCTGTTGGATACGGAAACTACCGCCAGCCGCAAACTGGTCAAACTCTCCTCCGTACCCGCCTCGGCGATGGCTACATTGAAACGGTTGCGGGTCTTCTGCTTCAGACTGTTGGCCACCCGCCGCTTGGCCTTGAGGTTGTCGTTGCCGTGCAGGCTGAACTCCACGGTAAGCACCGCCATGAACATCCGTACACCCTC
>ERZ773148.3756-NODE-3756-length-10190-cov-3.768130_pt1 | contig 10190 bp, 4 predicted proteins | sample MGYA00580846_ERZ773148 | MGnify/ENA primary metagenome ERZ773148 (study PRJEB29015, sample SAMEA2737879) | human gut metagenome | biome: human gut; feature: human-associated habitat; material: faeces | place: China | collected 2012 ...
GGTCCCTTCCGCATGGACAGCCTCGGCATCACGCTGCCTGGGATGTGGCTGACAACGCCGTCGACGAACCTCTATGTAGCCTTCCGCCTTGACAACGCCGCCGACAGCACCGGCAGCTACAGTCTCTCGGCAACTCTCCGCGGCTCTATCGGCAGCCAGGACATCAGAACCCTTGGCGCACCCTATCTGCCCAAGGCCCTCGCTGCCAACCTCCCGCGCGTGCCCCTCGTCGTCAACGGCACCGTGGGCGGCAACATGCAGAAGATGCATATCCGCAACCTCTATGCTGCCATGCCCGGCATCGTGAAGCTGCGGGCCAACGGATTCTTAGCCAACCTCGACGACACCAAGCGGCTGAAGGCCGACGTCAGCGTCAACGCCAATGCCGCCAACCTCGACTTCGTCAAGGCCATGCTGCCCAAGAGCGTCACCTCGACGGTCAACATCCCCCACGGCATCGGCCTGCGCGGCCACATGCGCCTCGACGGTTCTGCCATAGCAGCACGCTTCAACGCCACACAGGGCGGCGGCTCCTTAGGTGGCAATGTCAGTCTGAACACGCGGCGTATGGCCTATGCCGCCAAGCTTGCGGCCCGCCGCTTCCCCATCAGCCACTTCCTCAAAGGGCAACCCATCCATCCGTTCACGGGAACGATAGCGGCCCGGGGACAGGGCACCGACTTCCGATCCTCGCACGCCACACTCAACGCCACTGCCAACATCAACCGCCTGCAATATGCGGCCTACAACCTTGACAACATCAAGGTCACGGCCAGACTGGGCGGCGGGCACCTCATCGTCAACGCCGACAGCCGCAACAAGCTCTTCAAAGGGCTCATCGGCATCGACGCCCTCACCTCGACGAAGTTCATCCAGGCCACTCTCTCCTGCGACCTTGCCCATGCCGACCTCCAGGGCTTGGGATTCGTCAAAGACCCCATCAACGTCGCCGTCTGCGGACAGGTCGACGTAGCCTCCGACCTGAAGAAGTTCTATCAGGCCCAGGGCTCCCTCTCCGACATCACCCTCAGCGAAGGCACCAAGCACTACCGCCCCAATGATGTCGTCATGGACATCCTCACCAACCGCGACACCACACGCGCCGTCGTCGACTGCAACGACTTCCACCTCAACCTCCACGCCCGCGGTGGCTATGAGCGCCTCGTCAGCGCCATCACGCCTTTCATCAACGAGATGCAGCGCCAGATGACCAACAAGGAGATAGACCAGGCCCGCCTGCGCAGCCGTCTGCCACAGATGCAGCTCTACCTCGTCACCGGCAACGACAACTTCATCGCCCGTGCCCTGAAGCACTACGGCATGGCCTTCGACAACATCGCCATGGACATCACGTCGTCGCCGCGGGCTGGTGTCAACGGTACGGCACAGGCCTACGGGCTTGTCGTCGACAGCATGGCCATAGACACCGTCCGACTCCAGCTCGCCTCGGCGGACAAGGAGATGAAATACAACCTAGAGGTCGTCAACGGTCCGAAGAATCCGCAGATCACCTTCCACGCCCTCCTCGACGGCGCCATCACCGAGCACGGCACATGGATGAAGCCGCGTATCTACGACGCCAAAGGACGCCTCGGCGTGGGCCTCGACCTCATGGCCAAGATGGAGGACAAGGGCATCGCCGTCCACCTCACGGGCAACAACCCCATCTTAGGCTATAAGGAGTTTTCCGTCAACGACAGCAACTTCGTCTACCTCGGTGCCGACAAGCGCGTCAGAGCCAACATGAAGCTCACGGCACCGGATGGCACCGGTGTGCAGATCTACAGCGACGACACCGATGAGGATGCCCTCCAGGACATCACCATGTCGCTGAACCGCTTCAATCTCGGCAACATCCTCGCCGTCATCCCCTATGCCCCCGATATCAAGGGTATCTTCAACGGCGACTTCCACCTCATCCAGACCAAGGAAGAGACGTCGCTGTCGTCGTCCGTCAACGTTGAGAACCTCACCTACTCCGGCTGTCCCATGGGCAACGTGGGCACTGAGTTCACCTACATGCCAAAGTCGGGCAACGCCCACTATGTTGACGGCATCATCACCAAGGACGGCGCAGAGATAGGCAACCTCTCCGGCACCTATTATAGTACCGGTAAAGGTGTCCTCGACGCCAACCTCGACATGAAGCGTATGCCCATGGACTTCCTCAACGGCTTCATCCCTGACAAGCTCATCGGCTTCAAAGGTTATGCCGAGGGTGACCTGACACTCAAAGGCTCACCGACGACACCCGATGTCAACGGTGAGGTATACCTCGACTCCTGCTATATGTACTCCGAGCCTTACGGCGTGGAGGTGCGCTTCGCCAACGACCCCGTAGACATCAAGAACAGCCGCCTGGTCTTGGAGAACTTCGAGGTGTTCTCGCACAACGACGAGCCGCTCAACATCTCCGGATCCATCGACTTCGCCGACCTCTCGAAGATAGCCGTCAACACACGCATGCGTGCCACCAACTACCTCCTCGTCGACGCCAAGGAGACAGCACGCTCCGAGGCCTTCGGAAAAGCCTACGTCAACTTCTTCGGGACGGCCAACGGACTCATCGACAACCTCAAGGTCAGGGGTGTCGTCAACGTCTTAAGCACCACCGACCTGGAATACAACCTCAAGGACTCACCGCTCTCCACCGACGACCAGCTACAGGGACTCGTGGAGTTCACCAACTTCAGTGACACCACGCAGGATATCGTCAACAAGCCGCCACTCACCGGCCTGAACATGGACCTCTCGGTGACCATCGACGACGGCGCTCATATCGACTGCTACCTCAACTCGTCGAAGTCCAACTATATCGACGTCATCGGTGGCGGCAGCATGCGCATGCAGTATAATGTCGCCGACGGCATCATCCTGCGCGGACGCTACACCATCGGTTCCGGTGAGATGAAATACGAGCTCCCCGTCATCCCGCTGAAGACCTTCACCATCGCCGACGGCAGCTACATCGAGTTCACCGGCGACCCCATGAACCCGCGACTGAGCATCACGGCAACAGAGCAGACGAAGTCTACGGTGGGGGCTGCCTCCGGCAACGGCCGCGTCGTCAACTTCACGTGCGGTGTCAATGTCTCCAAGACCTTGCAGGACATGGGCTTGGAGTTCACCATCGACGCTCCTGAGGATATGACCATCCACAACCAGCTGCAGGCCATGACCAAGGAGGAGCGCGGCAAGATGGCCGTGGCCATGCTCACCACGGGCATGTACCTCGCCGAAAGCAACACCGCCTCCTTCTCCATGAACTCCGCCCTCTCGGCCTTCCTGAACGCACAGATTAACCAAATCTCCGGTAAGGCACTGAAGACCCTCGACATCGGATTTGGCGTCGACAACTCCTTCACGGGCTCCGGACAGCTGCAGACCGACTACTCCTTCAAGTTCGCCCGACGCTTCTGGAACAACAGGCTGAAGATATCTATCGGCGGAAAGATCTCTACGGGTCCCGATGTGGCCATGCAGAACGAGACCTTCTTCGACAATGTCTCCTTAGAATACCGTCTCTCCGCACTCTCCAACAAATATCTCAGCCTCTACTACATCCGCGACAGCTACGACTGGCTCGAAGGCAACGTCAGCAAGTTCGGTGGCGGTTTCCTCTGGCGGAAGAAGATGAACAAGCTCAGCGAGATCCTGCGTTTCTGGGAGAACGACGAGACCACGATACCCACCGACTCCGCCAAGAACAAGAAAAGCGGTACCTCTAACACGACAACGAAATGACGAAACACCATAGCAAACACCCTGCGGGCCTGCTGCCCGCTGTCAACGGCTTCACCACCCTCCTCCTCGCCGCCTGCTCCACGACAAGGAGCATCCCCGAGGGCGACCAGCTCTACACGGGAATCTCCAAGATAGAATATAAAGCCGAGAAGAAAGATGCACACTTCACCTCTACCCAGGAGGAGCTCAACGCTGCCCTGGCCACAGCCCCCAACGGCGCCCTCTTCGGCTCGAGCAGTCTGCGCACGCCCTTCCCCGTGGGACTGTGGGTATGGAACGCCTTTGCGGGCAAGGACGACGGCTTCTCTCAAAGGATGATGAAGTCGTTCGCTTCCAACCCCGTCCTCATGTCATGGGTCAACCCGGAGCTGCGGGCCACCGTGGCGCGCACCGTGCTCAGAGCCCACGGCTACTTCCGCGGCAACGTCACCTACGACGTCATCACGCAACACAACCCGAAGAAGGCGAAGATAGGCTACACCGTGGACATGGGCCACCTCTTCACCATCGACTCGCTGCGCTATGTCGACTTCCCCCACGAGGCCGACAGCCTCATCAGAGCCACCACAGCACAGGCAAAGATAAAGAATGGCGACCCCTTCGATGCCAACACCCTCGACGCCGAGCGCTCGCGTATCAGCAGCCTCTTCCGCAACAACGGATACTTCTATTACCAACCCTCCTACTCCTCCTACCTCGCCGACACCGTCAGTGTGCCGGGGCGGGCTCTGCTCCACTTCCAGGAGGCTGACAACGTGCCTGCCATAGCCAAGCGCACATGGCATATCGGAAAGATAAAGATTGACATGCGGCGGCAGTACAGCGACTCTCTCCAGGACTCCATCGCCTTCCGCCACCTCACCGTGCGCTACAACGGTAAGAAGCCGCCTCTGCGCACCGGCGTCGTGCTCAACAACATGCGCATACGCCCCGGTGCCCTCTACAGCTACCAGAACCACCAGGAGAGCGCCAGCCTCCTGGCCTCGACGGGCATCTTCTCACTCGTCGACTTCAACTTCACGCCTCGTGATACCATCGGCAACGACACCCTCGACCTGCACCTCAACCTGCTCTTTGACAAGCCTTACGACTTCTACGTCCAGACCAACCTCACGGGCAAGACCAACAACCGCATTGGTCCGGGCATCGTAGTGGGTCTGACCAAGCGCAACGCCTTCCGGGGCGGCGAGCTCCTTGACATCAACCTCAAAGGCAGCTACGAATGGCAGACAGGCCACAAGGCTGAGGGCTCGCACTCCAAACTCAACAGCTATGAGTATGGCATCGACGCCTCACTGACCTTCCCGCGCCTCGTCATGCCCTGGCAGAATAAGTTCCGGCGGTGGATGTGGCGACGCGCCATGAGAACGCACTATTTCTCCACACCGACGACGACGCTGAAGTTCTCGTCGGACATCATCCGGCGCTCCAACTACTTCACACGCCATGTCGTCTCCGGGGAGTGGACCTACTCCCTGCAGACCTCGGCAACGAGCCGCCACCAGTTCTCACCACTCATCTTCTCCTTCGACTACATGCGGCGGTCGTCGGCAGCCTTCGACTCCGTGCTCCAGGCCAACCCCTACCTCTACTATACCATGCGTGACCAGTTTATCCCGCGCATGCAGTATGTCTACACCTATACCTCGCCGTCGTCGAAGACCAACACGCTATGGTGGCAGACGACAGTGGGCGAATCAGGAAACATCCTGTCCTTGGCCTATATGGCAGCAGGAAAGAAATGGGACACCAAGAGCAAGGAACTCTTCAAGAACCCTTACGCTCAGTTCCTAAAAGTAGAGACGGAACTCGTCAAGACCTGGCACCTCACCGACCACTCCTCGCTTGTGGGCCATGTCGACGCCGGCGTCATCTGGAGCTACGGCAACTCCGAGGACGCTCCCTACTCTGAGCAGTTCTATGTCGGCGGTGCCAACTCCATCCGTGCCTTCACCGTGCGCTCCATCGGCCCCGGCTCTTACCACGACGCTGCCTCTGCCAATGTCTACTACCTCGACCAGACGGGCGACATCAAGTTCTTAGCCAACCTCGAATACCGTCCCCGCCTCGTCGGCAACCTCTACGGCGCCGTCTTCCTCGATGCCGGCAACGTATGGAAGATGAAAGACGACTACCGCACGGGTGGCAAGTTCCAGATGAAGAATGCCCTCAAGGAGATGGCTTTGGGCACCGGCGTGGGCTTGCGCTACGACATGCAGTTCCTCGTCATCCGCCTCGACTGGGGTGTCGGCCTCCACGTGCCCTATGCTTCCGGCTTCTATAATGTCGGGAAGTTCAAGGACAGCCAGAGCATCCACTTCGCCGTGGGCTACCCGTTCTAACGGTAACACTGAGAGAGGGATAAGAATAGGGATTTCCCTATGTTAAAATAGGAGAAAAGACATACGGCCTTGTTCTTTTTATCGCTATTTTTGCAGGACAAAATACGAGCAGCTATGAAAAAGAATTTGATAATCGGCTTGTCGGCAGTTCTGCTCTTAGGCAGCTGCGACACCTATACGGGCATGGGAGCCTATACGGGCTCGACATTGGGCAGCATCTTCGGTTCCGCCATCGGTGGCATCGCCGGAGGTCCGCGGGGCAGTGACGTGGGCACCATCGTCGGCATGGTGGGTGGTGCTGTAGCCGGTGCTGCCATCGGCAATGCCGCTGACCAGCAGCGCGAACAGCAGCGCCAGGACGACCTCGACCAATACCACCGCGACAAGGCCCAGCGCGATGCCGCAAGGATGCAGAGACAGCAGAACGACGGGAATTACAATGGGAGCAGCAATAACAGTGGCTCCTACGACAGCGGCTTCGACGCTACAAACAGCGGCGACGACCGTATCTACGATTTCAACGGCAGCGACTACACCGGTTCGGTGACCACCCAACAGCCGCAGACGACGATGCCGATGCACTCCAGCGTTGAGGACATGACCGGGAATCTGAAGTACTCGCCGAGCATAGAGATTAAGAACGCCCGATTCCTCGACGACAACCAGGACGGAAAGATAGAACGTGGGGAGATGAGCAAGGTCATCTTCGAAATCTTCAACCGCAGCCAGACGACGCTCTATGACATCGTGCCCACCGTCGTAGAGGCTTCGGGCAACAAGCATATCCTCATCTCACCGAGTATGCATGTGGAGAAGCTGGCGCCCGGACAGGGTATCCGCTATACTGCTCTCGTCTTAGGTGACAACAGAATCAAAGACGGCTCGGCAAAGATCTGCGTCAGCGTCGTGCAGGGAGGAAAATCCATCAGTAAGATTTCTGAGTTCAACATCCCAACCGTCAAGCGCACGGTGGAAGAGAGATGATGATAGGGGAAAGAAGGAAAAAAGTAAAAGAATAAAAGAAGTGCAGAATAGAAGTCCGGAGCTCCGGACTTCTATTCTGCACTTCTTGACTTCTGTCCTTCCTGACTGCCTACCTTTCTATTCCTCACCAGCTTCACCTTCTCCGGCCGCACGGTGGCGGGGCGTTTTGGGATGATGATAGGGTTCTGCTTGATGAACTTGGGCACCACTTCAGCCATATCGAAATCAAACTCGGGTAGCCCGGTCTCCACAGCGTCCTCGCGGTAAGGAACCTTCACTTTTTCCACGCGCTCCACCTCCACCATGGCAATGCCTTGTGAGAGCATGCCGAGCTCACGGGCCGCGCCATAGCTCAGGTCTATGATACGGTTACGGTGGTGCGGTCCCCTATCCGTGACCCTGACGATGACGCTCTTGCCATTGCGCAGGTTGGTGACCTTCAGTCGTGTGCCAAATGGCAGGGAGCGGTGAGCGCAGGTCAGGCTGTCGTGATGAAGACGCTCGCCACTCGACGTGCGGGCACCCGTGGCTTTCTTCGAATAGAAAGAAGCCTTGCCACGACGCGTCGTGCGCTGTGCCTGGACAGAAAAAGAGAACAGCAGTGCCAGGACAAATAGTAGATAGTATAGATACGGATGCTTCATACGGCAAAATTAAGAAAAAAATCTGAAATTCAGCACAGATAGAAAGACTTTAAGACGGAAAGACCTCAAGTTCTTAAGACAGAAGAACCGTAAGAACATGTAATTTGGCATAAGTTTTCCATTTGCGGATAATCTAACAAGCCTCCCAACAAAAAAGTCTGCCACACAAAACTTTCTTGCGTGGCAGACTTTTTATAGACTTTTCTTCTCAGCTGTCTTTACACGATGCCCTGTGCCATCATGGCATTGGCGACCTTCATGAATCCGGCAACATTGGCACCACGGACGTAGTCGATATATCCGTCGGGCTGCTGACCGTATTTCACGCACTGCTCGTGGATAGAGTGCATGATATAGTGCAGCTTCTCGTCAACCTCCTTGGCGCTCCAATGCAGTCGCATGGAGTTCTGTGTCATCTCCAAGCCTGACGTAGCCACTCCACCGGCGTTGACGGCCTTGCCCGGTGCGAAGAGCTGGTGGGCCTGTACGAACTTCTCCACAGCCTCCGCCGTGCAACCCATGTTGCTGACCTCAGCCACACACAATGGCTTGTTGGCCAAGATGCGGTCGGCATCGTTGCCGTCGAGCTCGTTCTGGGTAGCGCAGGTGAGGTAGATGTCCGCCTTCTGCTCCCAAGGCTTCTTACCGGGATAGAAGGTGGCGCCACTGAACTCCTCAGCATAAGGCTGGCAGACGTCGTTGCCGCTGGCGCGCAGCTCGAGCATGTATTCGTTCTTCTCGCCGCTGATACCCTCCGGATCGTAGATATATCCGTCAGGCCCGCTGATGGTGATGACCTTGGCGCCGAGCTCCGTGGCTTTCTTCACAGCGCCCCACGCCACATTACCGAAGCCGGAGACAGCGATGGTCTTGCCCTTGATGTCGATGTCGTGGGTCTGAAGCATCTGGTTGACGAAATACAGGGCTCCGAAGCCCGTAGCCTCCGGCCGCAGGATGCTGCCGCCCCACTCCATGCCCTTGCCGGTGAGGACGCCCTGGAACTGGTGGGTGAGCTTCTTATACTCGCCGAAGAGGTAACCTATCTCACGACCGCCGACACCGATGTCACCGGCCGGCACATCCTCGTCGGGACCGATATATTTGTAGAGCTCCTGCATGAAGGCCTGGCAGAAGCGCATGACCTCATTCGACGACTTGCCGCGCAGCGAGAAGTCGGCACCACCCTTGGCACCGCCCATGGGCAGCGTGGTAAGGGCGTTCTTGAAGGTCTGCTCGAAGCCGAGGAACTTCATGATGCTCAGGTTTACCGATGGGTGGAAACGCAGACCACCCTTGTAAGGACCGATGGCGCTGTTGAACTGCACACGGTAGCCCGTGTTGACATGCACCTCGCCCTTGTCGTCGACCCATGGCACCCGGAACATGTGCACACGCTCCGGCTCCACAAGCCGCTCTATTATCTTTGCTTTCTCTAATTCAGGATGCTGGTTGTACACATCTTTGATAGAGATGAGTACTTCTTTCACTGCCTGCAGGAACTCAGGCTCGCCGGAGTGTTTCCACATCAGGCCGTTAAGAACTTGTTCGACTTCCATAGTAGTAAATTTTTAGTCTTAAAGGTTAATCCGGCGGGAGACCCACCGGCTTACATTGTGTCGTATTGACGCTGCAAATATAGTGGATATTTGCTGATGCGCAAAAGATTTTGTGGCTAAAATTCCTTAAAAGAATATCTTTTTGCAAGATAGCCAAAGCAAGGCGAAAAATGAGGCACCTAACGTTTCAAAAACGGGGGCCCCATGGGCTATGCCAGAAACGTGCGTCATAATTTTTCCAAAAAATACGGGCCCGTCGCACCATCGTATCATTCTTTTTACTATCTTTGAGGCATCAAAACACAAAACCTTTAAAACCAGTAAGTCTATGAAAATCGGAATCCCAAAGGAAATCAAGCAGGGCGAGAATCGCGTTGGCATGACTCCCGCCGGTGTGGCCGAGCTTGTGCGCCATGGCCACAATGTCTACGTACAGCATACTGCCGGTGAGGGCAGCGCCTTCCCCGACGAGGCCTATGTCAAAGCCGGTGCCACCATCCTCCCCGACATCGCTGACGTCTACCAGACTGCCGACATGATTATCAAGGTCAAAGAGCCCATCGCTCCGGAATATCCGCTATGCCGTCCCGGTCAGCTGCTCTTCACCTATTTCCACTTTGCCTCCGACCGCGCCCTCACCGAGGCCATGATAAAGAGTGGTGCCGTCTGCCTGGCTTATGAGACGGTGCAGACTGCTGACGGCCGCCTTCCACTCCTTGTGCCGATGAGTGAGGTGGCGGGACGTATGGCAGCTCTCAACGGTGCCTACTACCTGCAGAAGAGTCATGGCGGTAACGGCAAGCTCATCTCCGGTGTCCCTGGCGTGAAGCCCGCCAAGGTCCTCGTCCTCGGCGGCGGTACCGTAGGCGACGTTTTAAGAGCAGACGGTGCGATGTCTGAACAATATGCGGGAACTCCGG
>ERZ773148.3758-NODE-3758-length-10189-cov-4.372410_pt1 | contig 10189 bp, 8 predicted proteins | sample MGYA00580846_ERZ773148 | MGnify/ENA primary metagenome ERZ773148 (study PRJEB29015, sample SAMEA2737879) | human gut metagenome | biome: human gut; feature: human-associated habitat; material: faeces | place: China | collected 2012 ...
CATCCTCTGGAATAACTGCCATATTTACTATATGCACGGCACCGGCGCTCACGCGCGCGGACGTCGGTCTCGCCGTCGGCGCCGGAACGGACGTCGCCATCGACGCTGCGGACGTTGTGCTTATGAAAAGCGGCGTGAGCGATGTCTCCGCCGCCATCCGGCTCAGCCGCGCGGCGCTGCGCAACATTCGGGAGAATCTTTTCTGGGCTTTCATCTATAATATCATCGGCATCCCGCTCGCCGCGGGCGTATGGATCCCGATCTTCGGCTGGACGCTGCAGCCGATGTTCGGGGCGCTCGCGATGAGTCTTTCGAGCTTCTGCGTCGTGACGAACGCGCTGCGGCTCAATCTCTTCCGTCTGCACGAAGCAAAGCAGCAGGACGATAAGCACAGGCAGCCGGTGACGCTCCCGGTCGAGTTCACCGCCGCGCCGCTGGAAACGAATACCGCAACCGATCATAAGGAGGAAAAAACCATGTACAAAACCACCGTCACCGTTGAGGGCATGATGTGCCACATGTGCGAAAAGCACGTCAATGAGGCGCTCTCCAAAGCCTTCGCCGCCGAGAACCCCGTTTCCGACCACACCGCGAACAAGACCGAGTTCATCTCCGCCGAAAAGCCGGACGAGGCGAAGGTCAAGGAAGTCATCGAGACCGCCGGGTATACCGTCAAGGCCGTGCACACCGAAACGGTGTAAAACCGCGCACGCAGCACAGCGGAGTCTCTTTTGAGGCTCCGCTGTATTTTTTTACGAACCGATCGGCAGAAGTACTCGTCTATAGGGTGTAAACTTCTTTAAAAAAAGGAGAAGCCATATGAAAAAGCTGACAGCCCTGTTTCTGTCTCTGGCGCTGCTTCTTGTGCTGTGCGCCTGCGGCGCGCCGAACGCCAGCAGCGGCAACGCGTCCTCCGGCGACGCCTACGCAAGCTGGGGCAACGCCTCCTCCGGCGACGCCTCTGCCGGCGATGCTTATGCAAGCTCCGGCAACGCAGCCGGAGTGCTTCCGCTCAGCGCAACGCCCGCGTCCACGGACGAACCGTTCTTCTGCGTGACGCTGGAATCCTCCCGTCTGTACGCTTTCCCGGCCGGCGGGGGCGAGGGCAGGCTGCTCGTTGACAAGTACACCAACTGCTTCGATCAGGACGGTGACAGCGTGCTCGCTTCCTTTGACGACGGCAGCGTGGCACGTGTCGATATCCGAACCGGTGAGGTCGAGGAGATTCTACCTGCCGGCACGCAGCTATTCCACCGCATCCATGCCTATTCCGGCGGCTTCGTCGGCGAATACTACAGCATCCGCGAATCGAAGCTCTATCTCTGCGAAGACGGCAAAGAGCCGGTGGAGATCTTCCCGGGGGAGTATTTCGGCGACGTCTGTGTGTCCGGCGATGTTTTGATCGGCAGTGATTACTCCGGAGATACCTGCCGCATCACCGGCTATGTACTTCCTTCTTTGGAAAAGCTGTGGACAGACATTTTGGACCCGTACTGCTATCCGTCTTACAACTCCTCGGATAACTACTTCATCAGTGACAGCAGCCGCGGTGTTCAGATGCGCGTCGACCCTGTCAATGGTGCAATCAGTATTTTGAGCGGATATTTTGCTGTGAACGACAACATTCTACACGCCTGCAACGACACCTACCTCGTCGAAGGAAACTATCAGACAAACTTTGCGCTCAATCTTGTCTGCGGCAGCGAGCGACTGACGCTCGACATCCCTTCCGAGGAAAGCAGCAGCAAATATGTCGCCGCGACGCGCGGCGGCAAGGCGCTCATCGCGTGCAGCCAGAGCAGCGACGCCGGAGATTACGGCTGGACGTCCTCCACGCGCTATTATGTGCTTGATCTGGAGAGCGCGCAGCTTTATGAGATCGGCGTGAAGGGCTATTACAGCGAGCTCTTTGCCGCCGGAGACTTTCCCGTGATGGATTCCTCCACGGCGCGAAAGCCGCTCACGAGCAGCATTTACCGCTTCTTCTGTCTTGACACCGGCTACGGCGGCGCGGAGCCGCTCTGCTCCACGACGCACGGCGCGTGGCTGAACATTGCCGATAAGAAGGCAGACATCGCCCTGCTCGCCGCGCCCACCGATGAAGAAAAGGCCTATCTCGCCGAGCGCGGCGTGGAGGTCGAAATGAAGCTCTACGGCGGCGATGGGCTTGTGTTCATCGGGAACAGCGCATGCGGCGTCACCGACCTGACGCTCGATCAGGTACGCGCCATTTTCCGCGGCGAGATCACCAACTGGAGCGAGCTCGGCGGCGCGGATCACGCGATCCGCGTGCTTTACCGCGACGATCAGTCCGGCAGCCAGCGGCTTTTTGAAAAGATGGTGTTCAAAGGCGAGGATGTTCCGGATTACGAGGCGCTCGGCTTTGAGCGGCTCGACGAGATGAACACGCTCGTCTCCGCCTGTCTCGACGATCCTTACGCCATCGGGTACAGCATTATGACGTATCTGAACGACGTCTATTCCAACGAAGCGCTGCTCGCCTTCTCGCTGAACGGCTACAGCGCCACGCCGGAGAATGTCCGCACCGGCGATTACCCACTCGGCACGAAGGGCTATGTCGTCATTCGCAGCGATGAGCCGGAGGACAGTCCCGCCCGGCGGCTCTATAACTGGTTCGGTTCCCCTCTTTCGGATACATTCCTCACCAGCTGCGGCATCACGCCGCTGAGCGAATAATCCGCGGTCTATACAAAAGCAGCAGCTCCGAAGATCGGAGCTGCTGCTTTCATTTTTGATTGCCCCCCTGTGTAAAGGGAGATGGCGAGGCGTATAGCGCCGCGCCGGAGGGGTTGCCGGTTTCGGCAGATTGCAGAACAATCCCGCAGTCAGCTTCGCTGACACCCGCGCCCCCTCTCTGTCACCTCCGGCGACATCACTCCCCCTAGGGGAGAGTCTGCCCTTTACGGAAAGGAGCCTTTTAAGCGCTCAAATCGATCCACATAGCGGGACGAACGCAGTTACTATTGAAGATAACTGCGTCACCATAGCTGTCGATATTGCCGCCGTAGTTAACACTAACAGCCACGTCCTGGCTGTGGCCGGGCGACCGCAGCCACCAACCACCTTTAGTATAGGCGCCGTTTTCCTTTGCATAAGATGTCAGTACACACGCTCTCGCTTCATCGCTTTTGAAATATCTGTTCGCTTCCGTAATGCTGAGAAGGAAAACCTTATCCTGTGTGGCATTGCCAGGAGCAGTATGATAATAAGGATTCTTATCCGCTGATACCGTCACCAAATGAATCATTGTTTTTTCTCCCTCAGAGAACGCCGCATTGAAGAAATCTTCATTCAGCCACTCACGTAACATACAGTTCTCCCATGTAACATTCTCATATTTTGTATTAAACAGCTGGCAGTCTAAGGCGCATTGACTGATAACAAGAAGCTTATTATCTTTTTTTGCAAGCACCAACCATTCTATGCCCTCCTTGCCATTGGAAGTTCGGCCATCCTGTTCATACGAACCATAAGCGATCGAATCTCCCACAACGGCTTTCGCGAAAGCTTCTCTATAGTAGTTTGGCTTAATACTTTCCCTCTTCTCTTCGCTGTCTTTATACTCCACCCCATCCAAAAGTGCCAAGGCCGTTTCATAGTCCTGCGCGTCTATGCGTTCCATCGCGCGATCATATTTGCTCGCTGCAATTGCCGTGAGTGCTTTTTTGCTTCCGATTTCTTCCAGCGCTGCATAGCCAGAACCGTAATTTCCTGCATCAATCATACCCATAGCCTCGCTGTATTTCTGATGAGGAATGATTACCTGCGTCCAAAGGAACGGGAGACCGATACAGGCACACAGGAGCAGTATACCGATAGTAAAAGTTTTTTTCTGCTTTCGCTCTTCCTCCTCTTTCTTTATTACAGCCGCTTCCTTTTCGGCCTGTAACACGTCGTGATATCTTCCCTTATTCTGTTCAACCAGTTCCTTGGCACTTTCCTTTCGCGGATGATTCACACTTATTTCCTGCAAGAGGCTGATCCCTTCGAGTATCTCCGTCGACTTATCAGATACTATCAGCTTTTTCCCCCGCTCATAAGCCTGCTCATCGTCTTCCGGCCAAGGGCCGTCAAGAATCTGGCAAAGCAGCTTGGCGACCTCTTTTATCTGGTAAGTTGGCAACCTTTCTTCATCCGCCGCAAATGATGCGGCGGTCACAGCACGGAAAACATTGCCACTTTCTAAAGCGTCTTTAGCAGCCATACCGTACAGGGAATTTTTTACGTAATTATGGCATTTAATTTCTCGTGATTTCAACCCCCGCTTGATAAAATCGTTCTGGCAGGGATAGCGCTTAAAAGCATCCTTAATAAGAGGAGATACTGTAATCGTGTAAACTTCCCAAGGGTCTCCGTTAGCGGAAACTGTCAAATACGCTTTTCCGGTAATATTATTGCTTGCCGAAACCCACGGGTCGGTTTGCCATACTGCTCCACTGCTAATACCGCCGGAGGATACCGTGGTAATTCCCATATCCGATGGATGATACGTAAACAACGTAGCAGCACTTGACTTAACATAAATTGTCGGTTTTCCCTCGATCCTCGTTTTTGGGTTTTTATCGGTCGTGCAATAGAAGCTGCCATCCGGCCTTTTAAAGACAGTAACCGTCGAAGAGCTGCCATAAAACTTTATCAGTTCCTTTCCGGACACCGCACGTCGACGCTTTTCCTCCGCAGCTATGCGTTTTTCCTCCGCGGCTTTGCGCTCTGCCTCTACTCTTTTCACCTTTTGTTCCTCACTCGCCGCTTTTGCCTTCTGGAAAAGCTTTTCCACGGAATTCCCGTACCGTAGTTCCATGTCGGTAGCAATCACCTTTGCTTTCAGCGCCTGCTGCGGGTCTGTCATGTCGGAATAGCCTTTTTTCACGCATTCCTCATAAAACAATAGCAGCCTTTCGTTTTCTTTCATTCTCGATGCACTCCTTACACATTTTTTCGCCGTAGTCCATGTTTTAGAATTAACTCATTTGAGATAATTATAACCCAAAAGAGTTAATCTTTTCAAGTACTTCTGGATATGCTCTTCCGTAAAGGGGGCATGTACATGAACATTGGAGAAGCGGTTCGGGTCCGGATCATCGAGCTGTGTGGTCAACGGGACATTTCCATCAATAAACTGTGCAACATGAGCGGCGTTACGCAATCGACCGTCAATAACATCGTCAGTGGGCGCAACAACAGCGCAACGATTTCGACGATCAAAAAGCTATGCGATGGCTTAGGCATCACGATCCAGGATTTTTTTGCGTCAAGCCTGTTTACCGATCTGGAGCAGGAAATTGAGTAAAGCAGACACTTGCATGTATTGCCCTTCCAGTTTCCCGTCAAAGCAAAGCAGGCCCCGGACATTGAAATGTCCGGGGCCTGTTTGCTTTCTTTTACTCTTTTATATTCCGGATCTTCTCAAGATCGCCGCTGCAGAGTGCTTCCATGTTGCGGAAGATCTTTCCGGCGTCCCAATCCCACCATTTAAGCTCCAGAAGATACGCCGTGAGCTCTTCGTCGAACCGGCGGCGGATGACCCGGCAGGGATTGCCGCCTGCGATGCAGTACGGCGGAACGTCCTTCGCCACAACGGAGTTGGCGGCGATGATAGCACCGTCGCCGATGTGTACGCCCGGCAGCACCGTTACGTTCTGCCCGATCCACACGTCGTTCCCGACGACCGTGTCACCTTTCAGCGGCAGATCATCAAGCTTTGGGGCAAACTTCTCCCAGCCGCCGCCCATGATGTTGAAGGGGTAGGTCGTTACGCTGTTCATGCGGTGGTTCGCGCCGTTCATAATAAACTCAATGCCGCGGGCGATAGCGCAGAATTTCCCGATGATGAGCCTGTCGCCGAGGAAATCATAATGGTGCGTGACGTGTTCCTCAAACTTTTCCGCGCCGTCTATGTCGTCGTAATACGTGTAATCCCCGACAAGGATATTCGGCCGGGAAATGACGTTTTTTATGTACACGACCTGACGGATGTTCTCGTTGGGATAGATGCTGTTTGGATCGGGTCCCGTCATAAAAGCATCCTCCGCTTAAAACCCGAGAGCGCGGAAAGCGTCCTCAAATGGCGCGGTGCAGATGCCGCGCTCGGTGATGATGCCGGTGATGAGCGAATGGTCGGTCACGTCGAACGCGGGGTTATACACGCCGACGCCTTCCGGCGCCATGCGCTTTTTGTACCACATTTCCGTGACCTCCTCCGCGGCGCGCTGCTCAATGGGGATCTCCGCGCCGGATGCGAGCGACATATCGATCGTGGAGCTCGGCGCGCAGACATAAAACGGGATGCCGTAATGCTTCGCCAATATCGCCACGGCGGAGGTGCCGATCTTGTTCGCGGCGTCGCCGTTCCGTGCCACACGATCGCAGCCGACAAATATTATGTTAACTTTCCCTGTCTGCATCAGGCTCGACGCGGCGTTATCGCAAAGGAGCGTCGTATCCAATCCGGCAGCGTGCATCTCCAGCGCCGTGAGCCGCGCGCCCTGCAATAGCGGGCGCGTTTCGTCGCAGTAGACGCGAAGATCGTTCCAGCCGTGCTCAAGCGCAATATACATCGGCGCGGTCGCCGTGCCGTATTTCGCGGTGGCGAGCGTTCCGGCGTTGCAGTGCGTGAGAATGCCGTCCCCGTGGTGCAGAAGTGCAAAGCCCAGCTCGCCGATGGAGCGGCTGATGGCAACGTCCTCGTCGCGGATGCGCTGCGCCTCCGCAAAAAGAATCTCGCGGATGGCCGGGATGCTCTCACCGGCGTGCGCCTCCGCCGTCTGCCACATCCGGTCGAGCGCCCAGAAGAGATTCACCGCCGTCGGGCGGGCGGAGGCGAGGTATTCCTTCGTTTCACGCAGGCGCGCGAAAAAGATATCCTTATCCTCCGTTTCGATCTGCGAGGCGGCCAGCGCGAGCGCATAGCCCGCGCACACACCAATGGCCGGTGCGCCGCGCACGCGAAGCAAATTGATCGCCTCCCAGATATCGTGCATATCCGAAAGATGCAGCGTTTTCACCTCGCCGGGCAGCAGCGTCTGATCCAGAATTTCCAGACACGTCCGGTCCGGTGAGAGCAATACGGTATCGAGCTCGAGAGCGTTCAAGGCTTAATCCCCCTCGGTGTTTTTCTTCATTCTGACACAGCTTTCCCCGCTTGTCAACGGCGGCAGACACCGCAGGAGATATGCCGCGTACGCAGCCGCGAGAACGATGAGGATCCGAAAGATGATGCACTGTGTAAAGATGATGCACTGTGTTTTGTAGTCCGGTTCCGGAGCGAACACGCTCAGCGCGTTCAGCACGCCGTGCGCAAGAATGCACGGCGCGGACACGGAGCGTATCCCCCCCTGCTCGCGGACGAGCGCAAGCGCGGCGCGGACGATCTCCTCTCCGGGAAATTTAACGCCGGGCGGCATACTATTCTCTCCTTGCGGCGTCCGTTGTGTAGCATATGTTATATTATGGATGTGCTATTTTGCCAATAGCAAACCGGCAGCCGATAAAAACCGGCCGCCGGTTTGCTCTCTGCTTTACCAGAACTTCTTTTTCTTACAGATCCAAAGACCGAGAACCAAAACCGCCGCGCTGATGACGCCTACCATGAGATAGCCGTATTTCCAGCTCAGCTCCGGCATATTGACAAAGTTCATGCCGTACCAGCCGGTGAGCAGCGTGAGGGGAAGAAAGATCGTCGTGACAATGGTGAGGATCTGCATCACACGGTTCTGCCGGATATCGATCTGCGCCTGAAACGCGCTTTGGATCTGCCGGCAGTATTCGCACAGGAGCTGCGCGTTCTCCCGCAGGCGGGCAACACGCCCCTCAAAAAGACGAAATCGCTCCGTTTCCGTTTCCGAAAAGAAACCGTTCTCGTTTTCGCACAGCTCGCACGCCACGTCGTCGAGCTGCGAATAATAGCGAAAGAGCGCCATTGTCTCCTTTCGCAGCGCGTTCATCGCAGCGCTGAGAGAATCAACGCCGTCGGCGAGCACCTGATCCTCCAAGGCTTCCGCCTGCTCTTCCAGCTCTTCCAAACGATGCAGATCACGGGCAATGAGCTGTTCAAAGAAATCATAGAGCGTCTGCCCGACCGTTCCCTTCGTCCATCGTTTTTCCTGCGCGATGCGGTGCAGGAGGGGCGGAAGCGAAGCGGAATCGTCCGTGAGAACGATGCGGTTTTGCGTAACGAGCAGACCGTATGCGGCGCGGACACCGTCTTTTCCCTTACGCGGGAGCACAAGCGTACCGGACAGGCAGTCGGGGCGCACCTCGGCACGGCAGGTCCGCGCACCGCGCACCGATGGCGTATGTTCCAGAACTTTTTCCAGCCCCGGAAGGTCCGGGCGTTTCTCCAGCTCCTCCGTTGTGAGCAGCACAAGCGCCGGCACATCCGCGCAGGGTGCGGATTCCGTATGTATAAGAGATTCTCCGATACGATACCAGATCATTGATTTTCCTCCCAAAAGCATAGACCGCCCGCAGCATGACGCCGCGGGCGGTTGAAAGGCATTTTTATTTCTCGGCCTTCATTGCGAGATAGGCGTTGATGAAGCCGTCGATATCGCCGTCCATAACGGCCTGGATGTTGCTGTTTTCATAACCGGTGCGCGTGTCCTTGGCGAGCGTATACGGCATGAAGACGTACGAGCGGATCTGGCTGCCCCACTCGATCTTCTGCTGCACGCCCTTGATGTCCGAGATCTTTTCGAGATGCTCGCGCTCCTTGATCTCAGCGAGCTTGGCACGGAGCATGGACTTACAGTTTTCAAGATTCTGGAAGTGGCTGCGCTCGACCTGCGAGGAGACGACGATGCCCGTCGGCAGGTGGGTCAGACGCACGGCGGAGGAGGTCTTGTTGACCTTCTGGCCGCCCGCGCCGGAGGAGCGGTACACGTCCATTTTGATCTCGTCGTCGCGCAGCTCGATCTCGCTGTTGTCCTCGGCGATCTCGGGCATGACCTCCACGGCGGCAAAGCTTGTGTGGCGGCGGCCGGAGGCGTCGTACGGCGAGATGCGCACAAGGCGGTGGACGCCGTTTTCGCTTTTAAGATAGCCGTAGGCGTTGTCGCCCTCGATCTTGATGGTGGCGGACTTGATGCCGGCCTCTTCGCCGTCCTGATAGTCGAGCAGCGTATACTTATAGCCGTGGCGGTCGGTCCACATGGTGTACATGCGGTAGAGCATCTGCGTCCAGTCCTGCGCCTCCGTGCCGCCGGCACCGGCGTGGAACGTCAGGATCGCGTTGTTCGCGTCGTACTCGCCGGTGAGCAGCGTGGAAAGACGCATTTCTTCCAGCTTTTCCGAGAGCGTATCGTACTCCGCTTTCAGCTCTTCAAGCATGGAAGCATCGTCCTCTTCGAGCGCCATTTCACACATGGTGAAAAGATCGTCCCAAGACGAGCAGAGCTTGTCGTACTTTTCGCACTTGGTCTGCAGCTGCTTGATGCGCTGCTGCACCTGCTGCGAGTGGGAGACGTTGTTCCAGAAGCCGTCCTGCGCGCTCTCCTCCTGCAGCTCGGCGATCTCGCGCTTCGCCTCTTCCAGATGGAGCGCGTCCTGCAGATCGTCCAGCGCAGGCTTGAGCGTGTTGAGCTTGCCTTTATACTCTTCAAATTCCAACATTGACATGACAAAAAATCCCTTTGCATTCCAAATCAAATTAGCTAAGATATTATATACAAAAAAACCACAAATGTAAAGGCTCGAAAAGTTGAACTTTCTGCTTTCTTTCCTCGGAGAATGTGGTATACTTATTGTGAAAATATGTGCCCGCACCGGGTACGCCACGAAAATTAAAGACAGAAAGGTGATTTGTTTTGATTTCACACGGCAAAGAAGTCAAGGTATTCTCCGGAAACTCCAATCCCGCTCTGGCGGAAAGCATCTGCAACCATCTCTACAAGCCCCTCGGCAAGGCCGACATTAAGCGCTTCGCCGACGGCGAATGTTCCGTTTCCATCCTTGAGCCCGTCCGCGGCGCGGATGTGTTCATCGTGCAGTCTACCTGCAAGCCCGTGAACGACAACCTGATGGAGCTGCTCGTCATGATCGACGCGATGCACCGCGCCAGCGCCGGTCGTATCACCGCTGTCATCCCGTACTTCGGCTACGCCCGTCAGGACCGCAAGGCCAAGAGCCGCGACCCCATCTCCGCAAAGCTCGTTGCGAACATCATCGAGGC
>ERZ773148.3760-NODE-3760-length-10185-cov-4.533959_pt1 | contig 10185 bp, 8 predicted proteins | sample MGYA00580846_ERZ773148 | MGnify/ENA primary metagenome ERZ773148 (study PRJEB29015, sample SAMEA2737879) | human gut metagenome | biome: human gut; feature: human-associated habitat; material: faeces | place: China | collected 2012 ...
GGTGCCGCAGATGAGGATGCCGCGCTCGCACTCCCCGTCCGCGACGGCGCGGGCCACGGCCTCGCCGTAGATGGGGTAGTCGCAGCTCTCTTCGCTGTACGTGCCGAAGTCCTTGTAGGCAAGGCCCAGCTCGTCGAGATGGCGCATGACCTCCTGCTTGAGGGCAAAACCGCCGTGGTCACATCCGATCGCAATCATAAACAATACCTCAATTTCTGTAATTTCCCCGGCGTTAAAACGGCCAGTCCGGGAGCCATTTGAGCACATTCCATGCATAGTCGCGCGGGATCGTCACGCCCGTGAGCACGGGGAAAAACAGCGCGAAGAGCACGCCGTTTGCCGCCGTGAAGGCATACACGATGCCGAGATAGCCGCGCTGCCGCAGCCGGTCGAACATGTACCCGAGCGCGAGCACGAGAAAGAGCGTCGCCGCGAAGTAGTGGTATTCGAACGTCAGGCGTGAGATGAACACCCACGGCAGCACCTGCGCCAGATAGCCGACGAGGAGAAACAGCGCCGTGCGGTCGCGCTTTGCCGCGCGGTATGCGAGCACCGGCAGCGCCAGCAGCCCGCCCCAGCACAGCAGGGGATTGACGAACGCGCCGATGGTCGACACCGTCCCGTCGCCGTACGACAGGTAGTAGAGGATCGGCCGCAGGTCGAGCAGCCACTGCCACCAGCGCGAGGAATACGGATGCGTGGTGACAAGGCCGGAATGATAGGTAAACATGAAGCGCTGGTTTTCCAGCACGATGGCGGCGTATTCGCGCGTGAAGTACATGCCTGCGCCGTGCAGGCCGCGCGCCGCGCCGTAGGGGTAGTAGCTCGCGTAGTAGATCATGCCCGGCACGAGCACGAAAAACACGAGGCAGAAGCCGATGTTGCCGAGCAGGCGGTGCGCATACCGGCGGCCGTCACCGTCCCGGTGCGCCTGTACACCGGAAAAGATCCAGTGCAGTGCCCAGAGCACGCCGAGGCCCGCCCCGGCATAGAGACACGTCCACTTCGTGGCCGCGCCGATGCCGAACGTGACGCCGCAGGCGGCGAGGTGGCGCAGCCGCCCCTCCGTGAAGTACCGGTACAAAAACAGGTACATGAGCAGGATGAAAAACGTCGCAAAGCTGTCGATCGTTGCAATGCGCGTCTGCGTCAGGTGCATGAAGTCGAACGCCAGCAGCGCCGCGCCGCACAGGGCCACGCGGTCGTCGCGGAACATCCGGCGCAGCAGATCCCACATCAGCGGCAGCATGGCCACGCCGAAGAGCGTGCCCATGAAGCGCCAGCCGAACGGCGTCATGCCGAAGAGCACGATGCCGAGCGAGAGGATCTCCTTGCCGAGCGGCGGGTGCGAGACTTCATACGGATACACGCCGCGCAGGTGCTCATAGGCCGTGCGCGCGTGGTAGATCTCATCAAAATACGTGCTGTTGTAGTACGTGGACGCGGCGGGCACGGTGTCCGCTTCGTCGCAGAGCGCGTCCGCGCTCGCAGGGCCGGTGATGGCGCGCACGCCGATGCGGCTGCCCTGCGGGTCGTAGAGTGCGAGCTCGCCGAGCTCCACGTGCGCGCTCGCCGTGATGCGCACATAGGCCGCCGCTGCGGGCGCGGTGTCGGCCATTTCCGGCTGAAGCCACTTGAAGAGGTCGGCGTAGCCCTGCGGCATCGTGCCGGCGGGCGTGAAGGTCACGCCGTCGGTCGAATAGGCGAGGGTGTATTCGCCGGTCGACAAACCGGGGTAGTACCACACGGCGGAAATTTCACTCTCGCGCTCGAGCGCGAGCACGGCGGATTCCCCCGCCTCGAACGAGCAGAACTGCTGCGGGTCGCGCGCAGAGCCGAGGCTAAAGAATGCTGCGACGGCGTACACCGCCGTCAGCGCCGCGATGCCAAGCCCGCCGCGGCGGCCCGTGCGCCGGGGGATAGGGCCGCGTGCGGGCAAAACCAGATGCGCCAGCAGCGTGAGCGTGAGCGTGATGGCGGCTGCGAGCAGAATGTACCGGAGCGCTGCCATACGCTGCCCCTCCCTTCGCCGGAATGCCGGATGGTCTATATTATAGTACAGCGCGGCGGCCCTGTCCAGAAAAGAATCCGCCGGAGGGGCAGCAGCACTTGACAACTGTCCGGAATAAAGTTAGAATAATGTGATTATATTTTTGGCGGCGGATGGAGCGCCGACACGAATATCGTTATGTTCCCGGCGGGTGCGCTTGATGGCCCGCCTTTTCCAACTTGAAAAAATATCGTAGAAAAAATCTGAAGAAATGGAGGATCACAATTTCATATGTCGTTACCAATAGCACTCGGTTGTATCATCGCAGCGCTTGTGGTTGGTTGTATCCTTGGCGGACTTTACCGCAAAAAGGTCTCGGAGCGCGAGATCGGCAGTGCGGAAGAGAAGGCCAAGCAGATCATAAATGATGCCTATAAGAGTGCCGAGAGCAAGCGGCGCGAGACCCTGCTCGAGGCCAAGGAAGAGATCCACAAGAGCCGGACGGAGTACGAACGCGAGGTCAAGGAACGCCGCGCGGAGCTGCAGAAGCAGGAGCGCCGCCTCCAGCAGAAGGAGGAGACCCTCGACCGCAAAACGGACACGCTCGACAAAAAGACGGACGCCCTCAACCAGAAGATCGCCGCGATCGACACCAAGCAGAATGAGATCAATCAGCTCAAAAAGACCCAGATGGAGCTGCTCGAGAAGATCTCCGGCTATACGGTCGAGGAGGCCAAGGCCTTCCTCATCAACAGCCTGAAGGACGACGTCGTGCATGAGCAGGCGCTCATGGTCAAGGAGGTCGAGGCCCAGTACAAGGATGAGGCCGATACCCGCGCCCGCGAGATCATCGCCACCGCCATCCAGCGCTGCGCCGCCGACCATGCCAGCGAAGTGACCGTGTCGGTCGTGCCGCTGCCGAACGACGAGATGAAGGGCCGCATCATCGGCCGCGAGGGCCGCAACATCCGCGCCATCGAGACGCTCACCGGCTGCGACCTCATCATCGACGACACGCCCGAGGCCATCACGCTCTCGAGCTTCGACCCCGTGCGGCGCGAAGTCGCGCGCATCGCGCTCGAAAAGCTCATTCAGGACGGCCGCATTCACCCCGCCCGCATCGAGGAAATGGTCGCCAAGGCCCAGAAGGAGGTCAACGCCACCATCAAGGCCGAGGGCGAGCGCGCCGTTTTCGAGACGAACATCCACGGTCTGCATCCCGAGCTTATCAAGCTGCTCGGCCGCATGAAGTACCGCACCAGCTACGGCCAGAATGTGCTCAACCACTCCATCGAGGTTTCGCACATTGCCGGCCTGCTCGCTTCCGAGCTCGGCGTCGACGTGGCCACCGCCAAGCGCGCCGGCCTCCTGCACGATATCGGCAAGGCCATCGACCACGAGGTCGAGGGCAGCCACGTGACCATCGGCGTCAACATCGCCCGCAAGTACAAGGAGTCGGAGGAAGTCATCCACGCCATCGAGGCCCACCACGGCGACGTGGAGGCCCACACCGTCGTCGCCTGCCTCGTTCAGGCGGCCGACGCCATCTCCGCTGCGCGCCCCGGCGCCCGGCGCGAGAACATCGAGAACTATGTCAAGCGTCTCGAAAAGCTCGAGGAAGTCACCAAGAGCTTCCCCGGCATCGCCAACTGCTTTGCCATTCAGGCCGGCCGCGAGATCCGCATCATGGTCAAGCCCGAGGAGGTCTCGGAGGATCAGATGGTGCTGCTCGCGCGCGACATCGCCAAGAAGATCGAGGACGAGCTGACCTACCCCGGCCAGATCAAGGTCAATCTCCTGCGCGAGACCAAGGCCATCGACTACGCGAAGTAAACCAGATCCCGAATCCCCAACGCCCGCTGGATATCCGGCGGGCGTTCGTGTATTTGCTGCCTTTTGGCGGCGGTGGGCGGAAGTGCCGGTTTCCCGACAGATGCATCAAAAAATGCATTAAAAACGAATCTGTTACAAAAAGGAAAGAAATACTTGACAAAAACGGCCGATTTATGGTAATATTTTTCTGGAACTGATAAAAATTGTTCTAAAACACGAAAGGAGAGTAAAATTCATGATTTGGGATTGCCCGTTTTGCTTCCTCGGATGGCTGCATGATCAGTGGGGCTGGGACCACGAAATGGCCGAGAAGTTCAGATCCATGTGTCCGAACAAGTAATTGAACAAGTAATTGATTTTTTGTGTGCTGTTAACCGGTAGCACGCTGTCAGCCCGCCCGGGGCTGAGCCAACCTTACGCGGCCTGACGCTTTGCGTCAGGCTTTGTTTTTTGCCCGGGTTTGACAGCCCGCGCGCGGGTGTGTAGAATGGGCGCAGAGACCGAAACGGACGGGCAGGGAGATGCGATGAAGCAAAAGTGGCATAAACTCTATGATCATTACTCGACTTACTATGTTTTAGTTGGGATTGCATTGATGTATGCCTTGTTGGCAGCGTTGAACATTTGGATATATAAGAAATGCGATGCTGTTTCAGAGAAAATTGCACTCATGCTTGTACTGGATATTCCGGGATGCATTTTCCTTGTTTTGGCGTATAAGCCACAGGTACTTAGTCGATTTTTAACGCGCTGCAGCTTTGATGCCGAAGGCATCCATTGCCGGAGTTCGCGCTGGGGGCGCTTTACGCTTCGGTGGGATGAAATTCGTACATATGGCTTTGGCGTGAATTCATTTTCGTACATGTCTGCATCATTTTTGTATTTCTCACGGAATGAGGAGGAGTATGTGCCGAAAAACGGCATGGAGCTGCTGCGGATCGGCCGTGACCGGATCATTTTTCAGTATCGGCCGTCCATCTGGGCGGCGCTGACGGAGTATATGCCGAAGGACATGGTCAAGCGGCTGGACGATGTGATCCGCAATGAACGCGGCGGGCATTTCCGGCGCAGGCCCGGCGCGTGAGCGGGCGAGCCTGCTGCACCGTGGATAGAGAAGAAAGCAGACAGCAAAAAATCCGGCGCCCGCATCGCGGGCGCCGGATCTTGCTTTGTCTGTTGTTTTGCAGGGGCAGGGGGGATCAGTACATACCGCCCATGTCCGGGGCAGCCGGAGCGGCCGGAGCGGCCTTCTCGGGCAGGTCGGCCACGAGGGACTCGGTGGTCAGGACCATGGAGGAGACGGACGCGGCGTTCTCGAGTGCGCTGCGGCAGACCTTGGTCGGGTCGACGATGCCGTTTTCGATCATGTCGCCGAAGGTGTCGTGCGCGGCGTCGTAGCCGTAGTTGACGCTCTTGCTCTTGCTGACCTTGTCGAGGATGACCGCACCTTCGACGCCGGCGTTGGCCGCGATCTGGCAGATCGGGGCGCGCAGAGCGGCTGCGATGATGTTCGCACCGGTCTTCTCATCGCCGGAGAGCTTGGCAGCGGTCGCCTGTGCGGCCTTGCTGGCCACGACATATGCCGTGCCGCCGCCGGCGACAACGCCCTCTTCAACAGCCGCGCGGGTCGCGTTGAGCGCGTCCTCGATGCGCAGCTTCTTTTCCTTCATCTCGGTCTCGGTGGCAGCGCCGACCTTGATGACAGCCACGCCGCCGGCGAGCTTGGCAAGGCGCTCCTGCAGCTTCTCCTTGTCGTATTCGCTGGTGGTCACGCCGATCTGGGCGCGGATCTGCGCCACGCGGTCAGCGATGGCCTGCTTGTCGCCGGCACCGTCGACGATGGTGGTGTTCTCCTTGGTGACCTTGATCTGGCGGGCACGGCCGAGCATGTCGATCGTGGTGTTCTTGAGCTCGTAGCCAAGCTCTTCGGAGATGACCTGGCCGCCGGTCAGGATGGCGATATCCTGCAGCATCTCCTTGCGGCGATCGCCGAAGCCGGGCGCCTTGACGCACACAACGTTCAGCGTGCCGCGCAGGCGGTTGACGATCAGGGTGGAGAGAGCCTCACCCTCGACGTCCTCGGCGATGATGACGAGCTTCTTGCCGCTCTGAACGAGCTGCTCGAGGATCGGGAGAATGTCGGAGATGACGGAGATCTTCTTATCGGTGATCAGCAGGTAAGCGTCGTCGATGACGGCTTCCATCTTCTCGGTATCGGTGACCATGTACGGGGTGATGTAGCCGCGGTCGAACATCATGCCCTCGACGACCTCGCTGTAGGTCTCGGCGGTCTTGGACTCCTCGATGGTGATGACGCCGTCGGCGCTGACCTTCTCCATGGCCTCGGCAATCAGCTTGCCGATGAATTCGTCACCGCTGGAGACGGTACCGACGCGGGCAATGTCGTCCGTGCCGTTGACCTTCTGGGAGTTGGCCTTGATGGCGGAGACAGCAGTCTCAACGGCTTTGGCCATGCCCTTCTTCATCACGACGGGGTTTGCACCGGCGGCGAGGTTCTTCAAGCCCTCACGCACCATGGCCTGCGCCAGCAGCGTTGCGGTCGTGGTGCCGTCGCCCGCGACGTCGTTCGTCTTGGTGGAAACTTCGCGCACGAGCTGCGCGCCCATGTTCTCGAACGGATCGTCGAGCTCGATCTCCTTGGCGATGGTCACGCCGTCGTTGGTGATCAGCGGAGCGCCGAACTTCTTGTCGAGCACGACGTTGCGGCCCTTGGGGCCGAGGGTGACCTTCACGGTATCGGCCAGAGTATTGACGCCGACTTCAAGCGCCTTGCGGGCCTCTTCGCCGGATTTAATGAGCTTAGACATAAGAGTGTACCTCCATTAGAAATTCCGCGGAACGCGAAAATAGTTTAGATTATTTTTGCCGCGACATGTGCGTGGCAAAAATACTTTGACCCAGCCGCCTTGGGCTGCGTCGCCAGTCCGCAGACTGGCGGCGGGGAATCCAAAGGGGGAGCCTGCTCCCTCTTTGCGCATTTTACTCAACGATGGCAAGGATGTCGCTCTGACGGACGACGGTGTATTCCTCGTCGTCGACCTTGACCTCGGTGCCGGAATACTTGCTGGTGATGACCTTGTCGCCGGGCTTGACGGTCATGACGACGTCGTGGCCGTCGACCATGCCGCCGGGGCCGACGGAAATGACTTCGGCAACGGAGGGCTTCTCCTTGGCGCTGGCGGTCAGGATGATGCCGCCCTTGGTGGTCTCTTCGACCTCGACCATCTTGAGGATGACGCGGTCAGCAAGCGGTGTGAGTTTCATGGCTTGGTGCCTCCTTGTATATTTTAAAAATTTTAACGGTTTCAGGCGGATTAGCACTCAAACTTGATGAGTGCTAACCAACGGTGCTATCATAGCGCACTGTCAAGGCATTTGCAAGGGGTATTTGGGGATTTTTTCAAAAATTCACAGCTTATTCAAAATCTCCTCCGCCCGCTTGCGTCCGCTTTTCCACCGGAGAGGCGAAAGAGGTCGAATGCCGCAGCATTCGACCTCTTTTGTCATTTATTTCGTTATTGAGCTGCCGCGTTACCGCGCCGTCGCGTCCGGATCGCAGCCCTTGGGCGCGAAAAAGTTGACCTTCTTGTCCGCGAGTTTGAGCGTCACGCACTGGGAGTGCATGCTCTCGCCGTCAAGGCAGGTCGTGAGGTCGCCCTCGAGCGCCTCGATGCGCACGAGCTTCGCTGTCGAGACGCGGATGATGTCCTGCGGCAGCTTTTTGTAGTCGCCCGCGCTGTAGCCGCCGAAAAGCGTCGCAAAGCGTGCCTTGCTGACGTTCTTGACGAGCACCGTATGTAAGACGCCGTCGGTCATGCGGGCCTCCGGCACGGGGGTGGAACCGCCGCCGTAGTAGCGGCCGTTGCACATCGAGACGAGCGCAAATGTGTCTTCGATCACCTCGTCGTCGAGCGTGACGCGCCATCTGCGCCCGATCTTGTGGAAGAGGAAGTTGACCGCGACGCTCGCGAGGTAGCTTCCGCGGCCCGAGAGCATCGGCGACGCGCCGAACTCGTGTACGCTCTCGGCGATGCGCGCGTCGATGCCCGTGCAGGCGATCGTCAGGCAGTATTTGCCGTTGCAGTCGATGAGGTCGAGCGCCTGCGTTTCGCCGTTCCAGAGATTTTCCGCATCGAGAAACTTTTCGTAGTCCGCGCCGAAGTTTTTGAGAAAATCATTGCCCGTGCCGATGGGGATACAGGTCATCGCGGCGTTGGCATAGCCCGCGATGCCGTTGGCGACCTCATTGACCGTGCCGTCGCCGCCGCAGGCATAGAGCCGCACCTCTTCTCCGCTCTCGGCGAGGCCGCGCGCGAGCGTGGCCGCGTGGCCGACTGACGCGGTGAGCATACACCGTACGTCCAGACCGTGCTTTTCCCGCAGCGCCTCTGCCATCGTGTAGATGCGCTGGCGGCTGTCGTTCTTACCGGCCGACGGATTGATGATAAAAACGTGTTTCAAGGCGTTTTCCTCCTTACACTCTCTTCCCGTACATGAACAGGTCGCACTTGAGCATACCGTTGTAAAGCTTGCGCTTTTTGTCGGCTATGCGGCCGAAGCAGCGCTCAAACTCCGTATGCGACGAGAGCACATAAACGCGCCAGGTCTCCGGCAGCTTGTCTATCGCGCGGCCGAAGGCGCGGTAAAGCTCCTCGACCTCCTTCTGCTCAAGCAGACGCTCACCGTAGGGCGGATTCGTCACAACGCGCCCATACTGCCCGCCCCAGTGGAAGCGCGTCGCATCGTCCACCTCAAAGCGCACCGTATCGTCCACCTCGGCAAGCTCCGCGTTGTGCCGCGCGATCTCAATGGCGTGCGGGTCGATGTCGCCGCCCCAGATCTCGTAGGTCTTGTCGTGAAATTCGTTGTCCATCGCCTCGTCCGCCGCGTCGAGCCATATCCTTTTGTCCACCATCGCCCAGTGCTGCGCGGCAAAGCTGCGGTTCAGACCCGGGGCGCGGTTCCTGGCGATCAGCGCCGCCTCGATGGCGATGGTGCCGCTGCCGCAGAAGGGGTCGCAGAACGGGTCACGCCCGTTGTAGTGCGAGAGCTTCACCAACGCGGCGGCCAGCGTCTCCTTGAGCGGAGCCGCCACGCCGACGGCGCGGTAGCCGCGCTTGTAAAGCCCCTCGCCGCTTGCGTCGAGGCAGAGCATCACCTCGTCCTTCATGATCGAGAAACGGATCTGATAGCGCTTACCGGTCTCCGGCAGCGTTTGCAGCCCGTAGGCCGCCCCGAGCCGCTCGACGACCGCCTTCTTCACGATGGACTGGCAGGCGGGAACGGAGTGCAGCGTGGAGTTGATGGAATAGCCCGTCACGGGGAACTCGCCCTCGCGGGGGATCCAGTCCTCCCAGCGCACGGCGCGGGTACCCTGAAAGAGCGTTTCAAAATCCGTCGCGCGGAAGCTCGCGAGCACGAGCAGCACGCGCGCACCGCAGCGCAGATTGATGTTCAGCCGCGCAAGGTCGCGCTCCTCGCCGCGGCACAGCACACGCCCGTTTTCCACGCGGACGTCGGCAAGGCCGAGCTTTTTCACTTCATCGCCCACCAGACTCTCGAGCCCCAGCAGGCAGGGAATGGCAAATTGCAGCATGGCGTTTCCATCGCTTTCCTCTTTCGTTTTTTCCAGTATAGCGGACGCGGCGCAAAAACGCAATCGTCCGCGCGCAAAAAAAGCATGGTAATTCCCCTCGCCCTATGGTATACTATGGAAAAGCCCCAAACGCCCCTCCGGCGGGCAATGTAACGTTAAAGTTGCGCGCCGGACAGGCAAAAAGCGCAAAACGCAAGCGCAGGTTGGTGGAAAAAACACGGCGCGGGCGGTAGGATAGCCATACAGAGAGAAACGGAGGAACAGGGAAATGGCCTTTGGCGAAAAGCTGCAGGAGGTCCGAAAGCAAAGCGGCATGACGCAGGAGACCTTTGCCGAGCAGCTGCACGTCTCGCGGCAGGCGGTGTCGCGCTGGGAGTCCGGCCGCGGCTACCCGGAGATCGAAAAGATCCTCTACATCTGCCACCGCTACCACACGACGCTCGACACGCTCTTCGCTGACGAGCTTCCGCCCGTCGAGGCGGAGGAGGCCGAAGTCGAGCAGCCCATCGCCGGCAAGCCGCTCAAGCGTTCCTTTGTTGACTTTCTCAGCAATCTTTCCCCCTATGACAAGCTCATCGGCGGCACGCTGATCTTTATCGTTCTGCTCTCGCTGATGGCGCTTGCCCACAGCATGAAAGGAGGTTCGGGAGGCAACATGACATTCGTATGGATCGCCGCCATCGTCATTTTCGGCATTGCCGAGGCGGCGACGGCGGGGCTGGTCTCCATCTGGTTCGTGGCGGGC
>ERZ773148.3766-NODE-3766-length-10176-cov-4.190100_pt1 | contig 10176 bp, 10 predicted proteins | sample MGYA00580846_ERZ773148 | MGnify/ENA primary metagenome ERZ773148 (study PRJEB29015, sample SAMEA2737879) | human gut metagenome | biome: human gut; feature: human-associated habitat; material: faeces | place: China | collected 2012 ...
CTATCAGGAAAAATCTTCTTGCAAGTTCTAATATGTTTCCAGCAGCACTTCTTTTTTTCTCCCAGAAGCGGTCAATGATCGGTATCAGATATAACAGACTCCACCATACATACATCTTTATAATATGGAAAAGATATTTTTTTACCCTGTCTTTGTCTGTTATTTTTTCTCCGATAAAATAGCCGGTGCACACAAAAAAGAACGGAACTGCCATACGGCAGATCACCTGCTGAAATTCGTGTGAAAATACCGGTGCGATTTCCTCAAACGGAGGAATATGAATGGCAGCAACCAAAAATGCTGCCACAAATTTTGAGAAATCAAGTGCTCTGTATTCCTTTTTTTCCGATAGATATATCGTAGACATCCCAGATCCTTTCCTTATTCTGCTCTATTCCATTTCTTTTTGTTTTTTCCTTCCGTTCCGATACCTGAAAATAACGATCCCGATCACCGACAGGATTCCAAGTCCGCTCAAACCAGCACCTGTTTTTAAATACGGCGTACAGTAATAAAATTCGATCTGATGTGTTCCCTTCGGCCCATCAACTGCCATATACATCGTATCCGCCTTTAAAATCTCTGTTTCCACACCATCTATATACGCCCGCCAGCCGCTACTGTACGGAATTGTCATACAGAGCAGTTTTTCCTGATCTGCCGTAAGGGTACCGGATATGTGATTTGTATCCATGACAACATCTTTTAAAATATCCTGTTTCAGACTTTTCGTCCAACCGGCAATCTGTTTTACCGGCTGGCAGACAATCTGCATCTCATCAAACCGGTAAGTTCCCTTTTCATGAAAGGTCAGTGTGATCTCATCTGCTTTTTCATCACGATATCCGGCATTGATCAGATAGTCATCCACACCACTGTAAAAATTATTCTTCTTTGTCAGAAACGTGATCATTTTCGTGATCTTTCCACAGGTCACATCAATGTGCAGACGGCTCTTCGACTGTGTTAACGTCTTTCCCTCCTCCGAAAACTGAAGCCCTTTTAATATGAAGTAAGTTTCACTCTCCGGTATTCCCTCAAAGGAAAGTGTGACCGACGCTTTCTTTTCCGTCGCAGTAAATCCCTGATCCGTCAGTTCCACATTGTGCATATCCGTGATCGTGTAGGAAATATCCTGATCCATAAACTCTGGTTTCGTTTTCGTGCCGGCTAACGCAGACGGGATCTTCTCATCCTCCACGACAATCCCCTGTAACAGTGCCTGCTGTTTTTTCGTCACATCCAGTTCTTCATAAGTGCTCCGTGGAATCACCGCATCACTTGCAAATCCAAGCGGCAGTACCGAATCATTTTCATAAGCATCGCATTTTACCTCATACTGTCCCCCGGCGCCTAATGTTCCACGGTTGATGCAGACGTTATAACCATACGGGCGCAGTCCGCTGTTTCTGGACGGCACCACATATAACGCACGCCGGAAAGCACCTCCAACATCGTGCGCGCATCAAATCCGGAATAACAGAAATCCCTGGTCTGATTGATGTACATTTCTCTTTGAAACTGGTTGATATCCGGGTTTGCAAGACTGAAATAATAGGAGGTACCATTGATTCCAAGCTGCATCGCCGTGTTTTTCCACTCCTCAGACTGCAGGGACTCATAGCGGTATGTCGTATCTTTCGCATGATTTTTCACAAGACTACCCGCCCCCTCGTGCGAACGGGCGTTGTGGAACGTGTAGCCGTTCTCCACGCAGAACCGCTTGGCCTCCATGCGGATGCCGTTCGACGGGTCGGGCTGCAACCAGCATTTGCGGATGTCCAGCACCTTGTCGAACATCCCCGGGATGTGGAATCCCACGGCCGGCGCGTCGCCGATGTCGCCCGCCGACTCGATCTCCTCGCGCGTCAGCCAGCGGCGGTCGGCGAAGGTGAATTCGAGTTTGTTGCGGTAGAACTGCGTCTCGGCCGAGCCGAGGCAGGGCGCGATCTCCGGCAGCTCGATCTTGCCGATGCGCGTCAGCTGGTCGCGGACCTGATCGGTCTTGAAGCGCAGCTGCTCCCCGTAGGGCAGGTTCTGCCACTTGCAGCCGCCGCAGACGCCGAAATGCTCGCAGAACGCCTCGGCCCGCAGGGGCGATTTCTTCACATAGCGGACCACGAAGCCCTCCATGAAGCGGCGGCGTTTGGAGCGGATCTGCACGTCGACCACGTCGCCCGGAACGGTCAGCGGAACGAAGACCACCACGTCGTTCCAGCGGCCCATGGCCTTGCCCTCGGCCGCGAGGGTCGTTATTTCAAGCCCCTCGACGAGGGGATAGTTCGCTTTCTTTCTTGCCATCGGTTTTTAACTTTGCGTGCAAAGTTAAAAACAATTCATAATTCAAAATTCATAATTCAAAATTATTTCCCCGCAAAACGTATCGGAACCATCATACGGAACCGTCAACGCTTAATTTTTCATTTTCAATTTTTCATTTTTAATTCGGGCTTTGGCCCGCACGCCGCCCAGCCAGAAGCCCAGCGCGAAAGGCCCGCCGATCAGCACCGCAAGCGCCAGCACGACGTAGAGCAGGATTTTGCCGACAAGCCCCGGCACGGCGTCGAGCGTCGTCCGGACCAGTTCGTCGCCCGTCGCCCGCAACTGTTCGACCAACGCCTCGCGCTCACGCGTAACGTATTGCTGCAACTCGCCGCGCTGGCGGTCGAAGTCGGCGAAAGCGTTGTCCACCGAAGCGTTCATCGTCCAGATGAGCTGCGTGGCCTGCCGGTTCAGCTCCTCCAGCACCTTGTCCGAAATCTCGGGCAGGTGCTCGGCGACGACCACGATACGGTTGAAACTGCGTTCCAGCGAATCGAGCTGCGCCCCGACCTGCAGGCGCAGGCTGTCCCGCCGGAGCCGCATCTCGAAGATGTCCTTCGACCAGCTCACGCTGTTGGTCACCTGCTGGGTCTGGCCGCTCAGCCGGTCGTTGACGTCGGCCAGCACCTCGGCGATCGAGCCGGTGGCGTAATCCTGTTCGACGCCGGCCGCCCGGAGGTATTCCAGCCACGCGAGGGTCGTGTTGTCGGTCTCGTCGCCCTCGGAGGCGGGGTTGTCGCGCACGTAGTCCGTAACGAACCGCTCCATCAGCGCATAGCGGTCGTCCGGAAGCACCTGCCGGGCGAGCCTTCCGGCCCGGCGGTCGAGCCGCAGGGCGGCGTCGCGGGCGATGTCGCTCTGAAGACCGAACAGCAGCGAATCGGGCGCCTGGGCGAAACCCTCGTTCATGCGGCGGCACAGAATCCACAGGTCGGCCAGCGCCACGTCGGGAATGCCCTGCATGGCGGCGGTCACCCCGGCGCGCGTGGCGCGGATCTTCCACCGCACGGCCGCTACGCGCACATTCACGTCGAGCGACGCAGCGACGATCGAGTCGGCCGCACGGGCCACCTCGCCAGCCATGTCGTAGTAAAAGCCGCGCGTCATGGTCCGCACGTTCATCTGCTCCTTCGACAGAGGGTCGCCCGTGGCCACGGCCACCTTCAGCAGCGAACACCCCGCAAACGACACCGCGGCGAAAAGCGCGGCCGCCAGTTTCATCCATCCGTTCATCGTCATTCCGTTTACGGGTCCGGCCCGCAATTACCTTTCCAGTTTTTTCACAAAGTCGCGGATGTAGCGCACCGCGACGTAATGGCCCGCCTGGGGCATGTTGCCGTGGTCGAACCCGTCGAATTCCCGGATCTCGACGTCGGGATGCCCCGCCACCTGCATCATGCGCCAGAAATAGGCGTTCTCCTCGTAGCGGCCCAGCATCTCCCGCCCGCGGTCGCCCGAGAGGATCAGGATCGGCGGGCAGTCGGGACGTATGTAGTTCAGCGGCGCCATGTCGTCCACGACCACCTGCGTATCGGGAATCCCCATTTCGCGGCGTCGCGCGAAATGGGTCACGACCTGCCCGCTGTAAGGGATCAGCGCCGCGAACGCCGTGTCGGGGTCGATGCCGTAGGGCGCCATCCAGCGTTTGTCCAGCCCGATCATCGAAGTCAGGTAACCGCCCGCCGAATGTCCGGCGATGAAGATCAGCCGCGGGTCGCCGCCGTAGGAAGCAATGTTTTTCACCACCCATGCGGCCGCAGCGGCGGCATCCGCCACGCAGTCGGCGACCTTCACGCGCGGAGCGAGGCGGTAATCCACGCCCACCACGGCGAATCCTTTGCCGCACAACGCTTTCGGAATCTCGCGCCGCCCGCCGGTCAGGCCCCCGCCGTGGAACCACACGACGGTCGGAAATCCCTTCCTATCCGCCGGCCAGCAAATGTCCAGCCGGCAAAGCGAATCGACATAGCCGTCGCCCGCCGCGTCGCGGTAGGCGATGCCGGTTTCGGTCCGGCAGGCGGCCGTCTGGGCCGAAATCCCCGTGCAGAACAGGGTCAGAGCCGCGAAAAGCGCAAAAAATCGTTTCATGGAATCAGGTCGTTTTGGGTCATAAAGATAGGTAAAATCCCGTAAAAAACACTATCTTTGCAAAACCGACTGCATTAAAACAGCCATCATTATGAAAATCGCCTGCCTGCAATTCAATCCGATACAGGAAAACACCTACGTCGTCTGGGACGACACCAAAGCGTGCATCGTCATCGACGCCGGAAACAGCAACCCGCGCGAGGACGCCGCGCTGGACAACTTCATCGCCGAGCACGGGCTGAAACCCGTCATGGCGGTCAACACCCACGGCCATTTCGACCACACGCTGGGCGTCGAGCACCTCAAACAGCGCTACGGCATCCCCTTCGCCCTCTCGTCGAAGGACCGGTTCCTGCTGGACAACGCAGCGACGAGCGGTTCGGTCTTCGGCGTGAAGATCGGCGCGATGCCCGCGGCGGACCTCGACCTGGACACCCTGTCCGAAGTGCGTTTCGGCAACACCGCCCTGCGCGTGATCCGCACCCCCGGCCACACCCCCGGCCATGTGGCGCTGTACGAGCCGGACTCGAAATCGCTCTTCACGGGCGACACGCTCTTCCGCGAGTCGATCGGCCGCACCGACCTGCCGGGCGGCGACTATTCGTGGATCATGCGCTCGATCCTCGACTCGCTGATTCCGCTGGGCGAGGAGGTGCACATCTATCCCGGCCACGGTCCCGAGTCGACGATCGGCCACGAAACGCTCTACAACCCCTTCATCGTCGAGGTGCTGAACGAGGAGGTCAACTACCGGAACTAAAAATTAAAAATTGAAATTGGGGAAATTCATCCATAAGATTCTCTACCGCACCCTGCCGTTAGAAGGCTACCTGCGCGCCGTGAGCCGGCTGTTCTTCCTCTGGCAGCGGCTGGGCATCGGACGCGAGGCCCCTGCCACGGAGTACGTCTACCACCTGCCGAAGCTGGTACGCGCGGGCGACACATGCATCGACATCGGCGCCAACCTCGGCTACTACGCCCGCACGATCTCCCGCCTCGCAGGCCCCGCGGGCAAGGTCTACGCCGTGGAACCGGTGGCCCCGATCCGCAAGGTGTTGAGCCGCAACCTCCGCCGCTGCGCCAATACCGAAATACTTCCCTACGCCCTGGGCACGGAGTCGAAACCCATCGTGATGGCCAACGACTCGGCGCGCGAGACGGGCTACTTCGGAACCGGACAGAACTTCGTAAACGACGCCGGCGGCCGAGCCGACGTGGAGTTCACGGCCCAGATGCGCCGCGGCAGCGAACTGTTCGGCAAACTGGAGCGCCTCGACTTCATCAAATGCGACATCGAGGGTTACGAGGTCATCGTGATGCGGGAAATGCGTCCCCTGCTGGAGCGTCACCGCCCCACGGTGCTGATCGAAACGGGCGGCGAAAACCGTCCGCAGATCGTCGCGCTCTTCACCGGGCTGGGCTACCGGGGCTATACGCTCGAACACGGGCAGGAGATACCCCTCACGGAAGATTCCACGAAAGACATTATTTTCAGATATGCGCATTGACATCCTGACGGTCGTCCCCGAACTGCTGACCTCGCCGCTCCACGAATCCATCCTGAAGCGGGCGCAGGAGAAAGGTCTCGTGGAGATCGTCGTACACAACCTGCACGACTACGCCCACGACAAACGCAAGACCACCGACGACTATCCGTTCGGCGGCGAGGCGGGAATGGTTATGAAGTGCGAACCGGTCTTCGAACTGGTCGAGAAGCTCCAGTCGGAACGGCCGTACGACGAAATCATCTACACCTCGCCCGACGGCATCCGCTACGACCAGCACGAGGCCAACCGCCTCTCGACGCTCGAAAACATCATCATCCTCTGCGGCCACTACAAGGGCATCGACCACCGCATCCGCGAACACCTCGTCACGCGCGAAATCTCGATCGGCGACTACGTGCTGACGGGCGGCGAGCTGGCGGCCTGCATCATCGCCGACTCGGTCGTGCGGATCATCCCCGGGGCCATCGGCGACGAGGCGTCGGCCCTCACGGACTCGTTCCAGGACAACCTGCTGGCTCCCCCGGTCTACACGCGGCCGGCGGAGTTCCGCGGCTGGCGGGTCCCCGACGTGCTGCTGTCGGGCAACTTCGCCCAGATCGCCAAATGGCAGGACGACGAGGCCTACGAACGCACCAAGCGCCTGCGCCCCGACCTGCTCAACGAATAGCAGCCCCCTTACGCTCCCGCACTTTTTGATTTTAGAGGAGCGGATTTTGACATAACGAAGGCCGACGCAGAAGGGACATACCAGTGTATTTCCCTTTTGCGAAGGACGAGGCAGGGCAAAAGGCGCCCTATAAAATCGAAAAGATGAAATACTACCTCATCGCCGGGGAGCCTTCGGGCGACCTGCACGGCGCAAACCTGATCCGAGGGCTGCAAAAAGCCGATCCCGGGGCGGAATTCCGCTTCTGGGGCGGGGACTGCATGGCCGCGGCGGGCGGCGCGGAGAATCTGCGCAAACACTACCGGGAGACCTCGTTCTTCGGCATCGTGCAGGTGCTGAAGAACCTCGGGACCATCCGGCGGCAGATGCGGGAGTGTCAGGCCGACGTGGCGGAGTTCGCCCCCGACGTGCTGATTCTGGTGGACTATCCGGGATTCAACATGAAGATGGCCCGCTGGGCCAAAGAGCACGGCATCCGCACCTTCTATTACATCGCCCCGAAGGTCTGGGCGTGGCGCGAATGGCGGGTGAAGGCGATCCGCAGATACGTCGACCGGCTCTTCATCATCTTCCCCTTCGAGCGCACCTATTTCCCGAAACACGGCATCACGCCCGTTTTCGAGGGCAACCCGCTCGTCGACGCCATCGAGGCCCGGCGGACGACGCTCCCGACGCCCGAGGAGTTCCGCCGCCGCAACTCCCTCGACCAACGCCCGATCGTCGCCCTGCTGGCCGGCAGCCGCCGGAACGAGATCCGCGACAACCTGCCGCTGATGGCCGCGCTGTCGCGAAAATTCCCCGAGCGCCAGTTCGTGGTGGCGGGCGTCGCATGGCTCGACCGGGCGCTCTACGAACAATACACAGCCGGAAGCGGCATCCGCTACGTCTGCGACCAGACCTACGAGACGCTTGCGGCGGCCGAGGCGGCCGTGGTGACGTCGGGCACGGCGACGCTCGAAACGGCCCTGCTGGGCATTCCCGAAGTGGTGGTCTACCGCACGGTGTGGTGGCAGGTCTGGCTGCGGCCCTACGTGCTGAAGGTCCCCTGGGTGTCGCTCGTGAACCTGAACCTGGGGCGCGAGGCCGTCGCCGAGATCATCCAGTCGGATTTCTCGGTCGACCGCGCCGAACGCGAGCTGCGGGCGATCCTGCACGGCGGCAGCAAGCGCGGAAAGATGCTCGCCGACTTCGGCGAACTGAAAACGATCATCGGAGGCCCGGGAGCCAGCGAACGGTTTGCGGCACGGATGGTCGCAGAACTACACGCACAGAAAATAAAATAGCTTCCGATGAACGACCCGCTCGCTCCTCTGCTCGCCGGAGCATTTGTAATCGTATGCGGCCTGCTGGTCAAACGGTTCCCGATGCTGATCTCGGGTTACAACACCCTGCCGAAGGAGAAACGCAAAAACGTCGACATCGACGGTCTTTCGTCGTTCATGCGACGACACCTGGTGATAATCGGAGGTTTATTGATTTTATTTACAACAATACTCGAACTGACCGGCCAACAGGAGGCTTTTTCCATAATCCTCGCTGTCTACCTGCCGGTTTACGTGATCTGGATGGTGGTCCGGGCACAGCGCTACGACCACAATAAATAAGGAGAGAGCATGAAAATCATCTGCATAGGCCGCAACTACGCCGAACATGCCGCCGAGTTGCACGAACAGCTCAACGACAGCGGGAAACTCCCCGAGGAACCGATGTTCTTCCTCAAGCCCGACACGGCGCTGCTGCGCAACAACGACCCGTTTTACATCCCGTCGTTCTCGCAGGAGGTGCACTACGAATGCGAACTGGTGGTGCGGATCAACCGCGTGGGCAAGGCCATCGCCGAGCGTTTCGCCCACCGTTATTACGACGAGGTGGGACTGGGCATCGACTTCACGGCCCGCGACCTCCAGCGGCGGGCCATCGCCGAGGGGCTTCCGTGGGAGAGCTGCAAGGCTTTCGACCGCTCGGCGGCGATCTCGCCGGAATTCGTCTCCTTGCAGGAGCTGGGCGGCGACGTGCAGCGGCTGCACTTCACGCTCGACGTGAACGGGGAGCGCCGCCAGAGAGGCGACACGGCGGAGATGCTCTTCACGGTCGACCGAATCATCGCCACGGTGTCGCGGTACATGACCCTGCGCATGGGCGACCTGCTCTACACCGGAACGCCAGCCGGCGTGGGCCCCGTCCGCCCCGGCGACACGCTGCGCGCTGCGCTCGAAGGACGCGAACTGTTAAATTTCGACATCAGATGAACCTAGAAAAACGATTGTTCCGAAATCGAAAAAAATGCAGAACCGCTCCTAAAACCTTTCACCTTTAACTTTTCACCTTTCACCTTTATACATGCTGCTCAACGACAAACTCAAACCCTACCGCCTGCTGCTGGCGTCGCAGTCGCCACGGCGACGGGAGCTGATGACCGGCTGCGGGTTGCCCTACGAGCTGGCCGAAAAATTCGACTGCGAGGAGACCTATCCCAACGACCTTCCGCTTATCGGCGTTTCGGAGTACCTCTCGACGCTCAAAAGCGAAGCCTATCCGGTTCCGTTGCTCGAAAACGACATCCTGCTCACGGCCGACACCGTCGTGCTGGCCGGCGGCGAATTCCGGATGACGGCCGAAGGCTCGACATGGCACGGAGGGAAGATTCTCGGCAAACCCCGCGACCGCGACGACGCCCGCCGCATGCTGAAAATCCTGTCGGGCGCGCATCATCTGGTCACAACCGGCGTCACCCTGCGCTCCGCCGCGCGGATGACCCACTTCACTTCGCTGACCTATGTCTGGTTCCGCACGCTCACCGACGAGGAGATCGCCTACTATGTCGACACCTTCCAACCCTTCGACAAGGCCGGGGCATACGGCATTCAGGAGTGGATCGGCTACGCCGCCATCGAGCGCATCGAAGGCTCGTTCTACAACGTCATGGGACTTCCCGTCCAGAAAGTATACACCGAATTAGATAAATTTTTGAATCCATGAAACGCACCCTGCTGACCCTGCTCGCCGCCCTTGCCCTCCTGCCTGCGCTGGCCGACGAGGGCATGTGGCTCCCGAGCCTGATCTCCGAACGCATCGACGACATGCGTGCAAAAGGCTTCCGCCTCACGGCCGAAGACATCTACTCGATCAACAAGGCCTCGATGAAAGACGCCGTCGTACTCTTCAACGGCGGCTGTACGGGCGAACTCATTTCGCCCGAAGGCCTGCTGCTCACCAACCACCACTGCGGCTACGACGCCATCCAGAAACATTCGACCGTCGAGCACGACTACCTGACCAACGGTTTCTGGGCCATGTCGCGGGCCGAGGAGCTGCCCAACGAAAAACTCTGGGTCCGCTTCCTCGTCCGCATGGAGGAGGTGACCGACCGGATCGCCGCGGGCGAGACGGCCGCGCAGATCGTCGAAAAAGCCAAGGCCGAAGGCACGGGCTACAAAGCCTCGGTCGAACAGATGTACTACGGCAACCAGCAGTTCCTGTTCGTCTACGAGCAGTTCGACGACGTGCGCCTGGTGGCCGCGCCGCCCTCGTCGATCGGCAAGTTCGGCGGCGACACCGACAACTGGATGTGGCCCCGCCACACGGGCGACT
>ERZ773148.3772-NODE-3772-length-10158-cov-3.521330_pt1 | contig 10158 bp, 5 predicted proteins | sample MGYA00580846_ERZ773148 | MGnify/ENA primary metagenome ERZ773148 (study PRJEB29015, sample SAMEA2737879) | human gut metagenome | biome: human gut; feature: human-associated habitat; material: faeces | place: China | collected 2012 ...
CAGGCAGCTTGAGCTTGAAAGAGCTGATGCTATTGAAGAGGGGATGGAAATAGGAGAAAATAAGATGCTGTTTACTTTAGTAACAAAGGGAAAGCTCGATATTGATACTGCAGCAGAGGAAGCAGGTGTCAGTGTCAGTGAGTTTGAAAAATTAATGAGTGAAGCAGGCTATAAGGTGCCTGAGACTGTGTAGCATCAGGCATGAATAATTTATCAAAATGTAAATAGCAAAAATCCGCTAACCTTGTATTTGGTATAGCGGATTTTTTGTGCCAAAAAGTATCACATCCGACTGTTATTGTACTGCGCTATTGCATCGGCACCGCCTAACAGCTGTATGATAAGTATAGCCCCAATCCATGGAAACAATATCGTAAAAATTCCAAACCATGCGCCAAGTGAATCGCTACTATAGTCCCAGAAAGGCTTGTTCGGGTCATCAAGCCAGTACACATTTATGATAGTCCTAAGCTCAGAACGGGTGCTATGTCTTTTATCGCATGAAAAACGCTTGCGGTACTCCTTTCCGTCTACAGTATATGTGTATCTGGCAGCCCAGTAGCTGTAAGCGGATTGTGAATTATTGACAACGAGCCTCTTTGCATCCTCCTTCACAATCATGCCTCTCGCCACATGTCCGCGCTCCTTTGCAAGTGCTATCTTGCGCTGTAAACCAATATTTAGTTTGCAGAAAAACTTAAAATCTATGATGTACAGTGGTATTAGTGAAAGCACCCCACATTTACCTGCCACGGGTAGCTTGCGATAGCCTTAAAAACTTCTGAAAAAGTGTCCATTGAAAATCCCCTTTCTTAATATGCTGCATTTGAATATATGGTATGTTAATATTATAGAAATAAGGAAGTGGATTGGCAATGGGAAATTATTTTTTATTTATATTGTCTTTGATTTTATCATCATCTTTTGTCATTTCAAGGTAAAACTCAGCTAGTTTCATAGCTCTTTCAAGTTGTCTGTTTTCATAACTGTCATTTAGTCGGTTAAAAGTCATTTGCAAAGGGTCGCAATTGGGATCATCCCCGAAAACAAGGTAATCGAGGGTGACGTCTGTGAATTTTGCTATATGAATAAGTAAGTCGAGATTTGGAACTCTTTTTCCTGACTCTATAAGGGCGAGATATGAAGAGGAAATATAGAGCATATCGGCAAAGTATGATTGTGTTTTATTCTTTTTTAATCTTAATTTTCGTATTCGTTCACCTAACTCCTGTGGGTTTAAAATAATGTTGTTCATGTAAAATCCTCCATAACAAATATGTTGCTATAAGTAAAAATTATTATGACTTATTGTATATGATATTAAAATTATTAACTTTCATTATGAAAAAAGACATTTTACAATGTGTAAAAAACGTGAGTCTAACAAATAATATTGAAAGTATTAACAAATGGTAAATAATATATTGACATATAGAAAAATTAGTGGCACAATGTAAGTAATAAGGACTATAAGGAGGTCAAAAGATGAAAAAAAGTATGTGGAAAAAGCTGATGTCCACAATACTGGCATTAGTCATGGTATTGGGATTATCGGGTACACTAGGTTTTCAGCATGTAGATGCATCTGAGAAGGCTAAACTTTCAGTATCTGTTGATAAAACAGAGGTTAAAAGGGGGGATATAATCACTTATTCAATTGATTTGGCAGGAAATGAAACGGGAGTTGGATTAACATTAAGGATGTTGTTTGATAAAAACGTTTTAGAACCTGTAGAAGGAAATGACGGCATAATAAAAGGTAATGTCATTACAAGTGCTTTTATGGGAGATCCGTATGCATTAAAAGAAAACGGTAGATTTGGAGTGACTGTAGGAGCAAATGATCCTCTTGAAAATGGTAATATTATTAAAGCAAAATTCAAAGTAAAAGATTCTGCAAGTGGAGACTTTAAATTACAGACTTTAGTACACGATCTGACAAATTATAAAGGGGATTTGCTTGATTTTAATTATGATGAGGCTCCAAGCGTAAAGGTTGTAGTTCCGGCAACAGGTATTACAGTTGATAAAACTGCAACGACAATCGTGAAGGGTGCTACAGACAAACTTACAGCTACATTAGTTCCGGCAGATGCAAATGGAACAATCACATGGTCAACAAGTGATTCATCAGTAGCAACTGTTTCAAGTGATGGAACAGTAACAGCAGTTAAGAATGGTACAGCTACAGTAACAGCAAAATGCGGTGATTTATCTGCACAGACAAAAGTTACTGTTATTAATCCTTTAAAGGCAATTACAATTACAGGAACAACACATAGCATTAAAAAGGGACAGACAACACAGCTTGGACTTACATATGATCCGGCAGATACAACAGATAGTGTAGCTGCAACATGGACATCAAGCAATACATCTGTAGCAACAGTCAGCAAGACAGGTCTTGTAACAGCATTAAAGGATGGTTCAACAACCATTAAAGCAACAGTAGGAAATGTGAGCAGTACATATGATATTGCTGTAAAGGAAGTAAAGCTTACAGGAATTAAAATGGAAGAAAAGGCTCTTATTCATAAGGGCGACACAAAAGCTCTTACAGTAGAGTACACTCCGGCAGATACAACAGATGATAAGACTGTAGCATGGTCATCAAGTGATAGTACAGTAGCATCAGTTGACAACAATGGAATCGTAACAGCAGTTAAACCAGGTTCAGCAGTAATTACTGCAAAGGTAGGAAACTATCAGGCAACATGTGCAGTAACAGTTGATGCTCCTTTAAAGGAAATTGTACCTGAAAAATCTGCAATTAATATGGTAAAGAAGCAGACAGCAAATATTGCGTACTCATTAGTACCGGCTGATACAACAGACAGCAAAGATGTAACATTTACATCTTCTGATGAAACGGTAGCTACAGTTAATTCAGATGGAAAGGTTACAGCAAAGAAAGCTGGACAGGCAACAGTTACAATTATAGGCGCTAATAGTATTAAGGCAACAGTAACAGTAAACGTAAGCGAGATTCCTGTAAATGAAGTAGTACTGAGCGCACAGGATGAAATCATTGAGGCTGGAGCAAAGAAAGCTATTACAGCTATACTTAAACCGGAAAACAATACAGATGATAATCAGGATGTAACATGGACAACATCTGATGAAAAAATTGCAAAGGTAGTTGTTGATAATGAAGATAGCCATAAAGCAACTATTGAAGGTGTCGCAGCTGGTTCAGCAGTTATCACAGCAACAGCAGCAAACGGCACAAAAGCTGAATGTACAGTAAAGGTTCCTAAGCATATTACAAGCATTACATTACCGGGGGCAGTTGAGCTTACCAGAGGTACATCAACAACTCTTAATGTAACAATTACACCGGCAGACACAGATGATGATACAGAAGTTACATGGAAGTCATCAGATAGTGATGTTGTAAAGGTAGATGAGAAAACAGGTATGGTTTATGCAGTAAAGGCAGGAAAGGCATATGTTACAGCAACAACAAAGGCTGTAGATAATGCAACAGCTAAGCCGTTTACAGCAACAACAACTGTAACTGTAAAAGAAAACAATATGACAGATGAAATCGGAAAGAAACTTGCATTTGATGAGTTTGATGATTTATTAATCGGTCAAAAAGATAATGCAAACAATTACTTTAATCTTAGTGATTTAATCAAGGAAAACAATATCACAGATAATATTAATGTAGAGTTTGCATCAAGTGATAAGGCAGTAGCAACAATTGATAATGATGGAAATGTGTTTGGTCTCAAAGCCGGAAAAACAATAATAACAGCAACTGTTACAGCAATAGCCGGAGATGGTTCAAAGAATGTTTATACAGCAGAAGGAGAGCTTACAGTAAAGGCTATTCCACTTAATTCAATTGCATTTGATAAAGTAATCAAGGAAATGAAGCTTGGTGCTACAGATACACTTAGCATCATGTATAATCCACAGGATACAACAGATGCAAGGGATGTAACATGGACAAGCTCAAATCCTAGTGTGATTTCAGTTGAGAATGGAAAATTAACAGCTAATGCTGTTGGTACAGCAGATATCACAGCAAAAGTTGGTGATAAGACAGTAACATGCACAATCACTGTTAAGGAAGAAAAGAAAGCTGAGCAGCCAAAGCCGGTTATCACAAATAAAAAATCAGACAATAAGCCGGCATCAAAATCAGTTTCAAAAGCAAATGATGCAAAGAAAGCAAAAACAGGAGACAATAATAATGTTGTTCTGTTCCTGGTAATGTTTGCAGCAGCAGTAGCAATAATTGGAGTAATTACAGGAAAATCATTAAGAAGGAATAGAAGATAGAAAATAGATCAGAAATACAAGTATGAAGAAAATAATTAAAAAGGCCATATATTTTATCTGTGCTATATTATTTTTTCAATCTGGGTCAATACCTACATATGCTGATGAGAGTGCCGCCATATATGTTCAGACAGCGGCGGCACTGTCTGATGGCATGATCAGGGTATCTGTTTATATGAAAGATACAGATAATCTGGCTGGTATTGATGCAGAGCTTTTTTTTGATTCGACAAAGGTTTCATTTGAGGGCAGCAGTCTGGGAAAAGCTTTTTCTAGTTCATATGCTGATATAAATTATGATAAGGATAATTCAAAAGTTCATTATGTAATGCTATATCCGGATGGAGTATCTGGTGATGGAATCATGATGACATTAGATTTTAAATTGTTGGGCACAGATAAATCGTATCAGCCCGAGCTGAAGATTAACAGTTTGATTGATTCAAGCAATGAAATGAATGAAATTCCATATAGTATAAAATATCAGCAAGCAGATGGAAACTGGAGTGATAATACAGATCAAAGCGGCAATATTGCAGATAAAAAAATAATAGCAGATACTTTGAAAGAGTATGGTTCAAAAGAAGATAAAAAGACAGATGGAAACCCATCTAAGGATACAGTGAGCGTTGATAGCAATAACAATCTAAATGGTTCAACGGCTGAATCTGGTGATAGCCAGACTGATGTAGCAGAACAGCCAAGCGATGTTGTGACAGACTCAGAGAATACAGAAGCAGTTGAGCAAAATGCAACGGAGAGTAACACGGAAAGCAGTACAGAAGTGTTGGCATCTGATAAGAAAGCTGTAGAATCAAAGAGAACAAAAGATAAGCATGGAGATTATGCAGTGTACATAATTGTTACGTTGCTTATTATATGTGTTATTGCTGCAGGCGTGATAGCAAAAATAAAGAATAGGATAATGAAATAAGACCAATACTGTGAAGGGAGAGAATATATGATTAAACGAGTAAAACAGCTAATGGGAATCGTATTGGCTTCAACAATGGTTGTGAGTGGAAATGTGGTGGTGCCTAATATATGTGCATATGCAGAGGAAGAAAATGCAAATGTTCAAAGTGGTACTTATGGAACTAACATAACGTGGACATTGGAAAATGAAACCCTGACGATTAATGGAGCAGGAAAGTTGACAAAAATAGATGGTATTGATTTTCCATGGGCGGAAAGCGATGATATCAAAATATTAAATATTAATACTGGAATAACAGATATTGGAGCTGATGTTTTTTACAATGTAAATAATTTGCAGGAGGTTAATTTACCAGATGGATTAAAGAGTATTGGAGATTGGGCTTTTGCAAATAGTGATATACGTAGATTGCGAATACCTGATAGTGTAGAGAGTATAGGCGAATATGCTTTTTCTTGTGCAAACTGCAAAAAAATAGTTCTTCCTTCAAATTTGAAAAGTGTAGGTGTAAATGCATTTTCCATTCCAAATTCAGGATGTATTTATTTGACAGGAAATGCTCCTGAGATTAAAGACGAAAACTGGGTAGAGGCTCCTGGTGTTGTTGGTGGAAGTAATGTAACTATTATATATCCAAAAGGAAATAAAACATATACAGAGGCATTTAAGAATAGATTTGCAAATTCTTATGTGAATTGGATAGAAGAGGATATTAATGATATGAGCCTTGAACTCGAGAAAGGTGATGCAAAAGTTCAGTCAGTATCTTTAGATGTCCAGGGTAAAACTGTTGAATCAAATGAGGATAATGGTGGATCTTGTAATATATCAATAAAAATTCTAGATTATTCAGGAGATGGGTTAATGGCAACTCATGTTTATGTTTACTTGAAATCTGAACGCAGTAATTCTGAAATAAAAATTATGGCTGAGTATGATGCTGATACAGATTCTTATGTAGTAGACAGATCGAACCTGTATGATCCATTTTCGGAGTATATAGCTGATACAGATACATTTAGGAGTATAATTGTAAGCGGTAAGGTATGGATAGAAAAGATTGAGGTAGAAAGTGATTCGGGAAAAACCAAGCCACTTGATAATGGCTATGAGGAAATTATTCCAGTATCATCTTATGGTATTGTCTCAAAAGGCAGTGATCCATATGTAGCGGAAAAACCTGAAGATGCAAAATATTGGTTTAATGTTCATAGAACGCATGCAATGTATTTTTATGAACCTGATCTTACTATTAAATCATTAGCGGACAATGACGGGGAAATATATCATGAGACAAAAAATATATTCGTTGAAGATGGAGTTTCTGCAATAGGAATGAATAATATATACAAGGCAAACGATATTGATGGCTTGAAATTTAAGAGATGGTATTGTCCATATTTTGATTATATGGAAGACGATGAAATATATTCTTGTTCTTGTGTATTATACCCTGAATATGATAGAGACATTATTGTGTTTGATGTAAGGTTTGCTGATGGACAGGATGAGATCGTTGATATCCAAAAGACAAAATATGAGGAGTTATCGGAGGATGATTTTCCAGTAATAGAGGGATATGAAAATTATAATTGGGAACTTAGAAGAGATACAGGTGCAATATACTACTTTATGGATGTTCCGGATAACAAACCGGATACTCCGTTAAAAGTTAAAAATTCATCTACTTTATCAAAGGATAAGATTACAGCGGCTGTTGATGCTATTACAAAGGCAGCAGAGAAAACAAATGTAACAGTTAGCATGGATAATGCCACAGTAATTTCTAAAGAAATTTTAGATGCTGTGAAAGGCAAAAATTTGGATGTTACTTTTAATTCGAAAGATAGTAGCTGGACAATTAATGGTAAGGATATAACTTCAGATTCTGTAGATGATGCAAACATTTTGATAACAAGAGATGAAGAGAATGCAGTTGATTCAAGTATTAGTGGAATTATTGGCAAGCGTAGTGCAGAGAAACTTACATTTGGAAATAGCAATGAGTTCGGATTTAAAGCAAATGTGAATTTAGCGGTTATGAATGGGATTGCTAATAATAAGGCTGTGCTAATACAGAAAAATGAAAATGGATTTGCTTATAAGAGTTCATCAAATGTAAATAGTGAAAACTTTAATATTACTGTTGATAATGGAAATGAAGGCTATGTTGTTTATGGTGATAATGGAGATTTGAATTCTGATAGTAAAATAGATATCAGAGATGCAATGAGCAGTTTAAGACATGTAAGTGGAAGAGAAGATTTGGATTGTGTAAGAGAGGGATTTGCAGATGTCAATTTTGATGGCAATGTAAATATACAGGATCTTATAAAAGAAATACATGTTGTAAGCGGAAGAGAAGATAATTTTTAAATGACAAAATGACAGTATGATTAGAACAGCACGCGGTAAAGAACCGTGTGCTGTCTGACTATATGGAGAGAAAAGAATGGAAAATGCAAAAAAGATATGGAAAGTAATAATAGCAATATGTCTAATAGGAATAATGTTTTTAGAAAATTTATATACATATAAAACTGTGATATATGCTAATGAGACGGAAAAATATGTTAGCAACCTTAACCTGTATACATATAGAGCAGATAAGTATTTAGAACAGAATTCTGTGTGTAGGACAGTTATAAATAATATGATGGAGACATCATTTCCATCACAGAGAATTGTAGACTCACTAAGTAAAGATAATTCATTTCAGAAAAAAGTTGATGCATGGAAATATATTCATTATACGGATTCTCCATCTAAACTGGCGGATGATGTAATGAAAGAGAAGGATTTATATTCTGCGATAATAATTAGTGTGTTCGTATCTGAGGCAACAAACGATAATAATATTATGGATTATACAAAATTAATTTCCAAAGAGACTAGTGATGTTATATCGAGTGTTAAAAAATCTATTTCCATAAATGAAACACAGAATCTTACAGATTTTTCTAAAAATGATCTTGAGAATATTTTAGAAAAAGCATCAAAAACTTTTGAGAATAATCATCCAAAACTTGATGCTTTATCCGATTATAGTGAAAATATATCAGATTTATTTGAAGCAGGGGGAACGCTAGTGGAGGCGATACAGAGAATGGCGGAGTACACGCAGATCTGTGAGTTATCTGTTGAGATAAAAAATGTTTTGCAAGATATGTATAATAATTGTCAGTCAGATAATGGACAACTTAAATCAGCATTGAGTGAAGTGATTGAAAGTATGAGGAGCTTCGATTCAGGAATATGTGCTAATATTATGAACGTGACAGAGAAAACACTATTTGATATAGTAGGAACCATTTTGGATGAATGTTGGAAAGATTTTTTGAAGGATATGCCGGTGGTATATTATTTTTGTGTAGGAGCAGATATTGGCATTAAATTTGGTGATATAATGTGTACGCATTTGTTTTCAACAGATAAGACGATTGAGCAATATGAAAAAATGAGATGTTTATCTGAATTTACATGTTTGCTAAAATCATCAATTCAACATATGGAAAAAGAATATGTAAAAAATAGAACATCAGATAATGCAAGAAATTATTTTGCTTCAATAGATGCATTATTCTCAATAGCAGAGCTAAGTTGTAAATATGCTGTAGAATATGCAGATATCATCTATACAGATTCGTTAATTGGAAATGTAAAGTACTTATTTAGTAAGAAAAGTCGGGAAAATTGTGATAGTTTTATTTCTGCAATTAATGACATTGAACGTAGTTATAATAGTGAATCACAAAGTCTGATTAATAATTATTTGAATGGGTTAGACGCTGAGCACCATGATATATACAATATTCTTATGGGTGAAAGTGATCCTGTAGGTGTTACGGGGATATCTTTTGTTAATAAGGATATTACAATAGGTATTAAGGATGAATATATTTATAGTGCTGGAATTGTGGAAGTAGAACCGAAGAATGCAACTAATAAAATTTTAAGTTATAGTTCGTCAGATGAAAGTATATGTGGTGTTGAAAATAGTGCAGGATGGCTTATTCCTAGAAAGGCTGGTGATGTAACAATAACAGCTTCGTCTGTTGATGGAAATTATACTGATAGTGTACATGTTCATGTAATAGATGGGTATAGTGATGCATGGCAGGATATGGGAATGTTTAATTGTGTATCCAGTGGTAATTGTGGGGACAATGTTAGTTGGCAGCTTTGGAGTAATGGTAGATTGTTAATTAATGGTCATGGAAATATGACTGATTATGGCTATAATGAATCACCATGGTACAATAATACATTTATAAACTATGTTGAAATTGGTTCCGGAGTGAAGAGTATAGGTGATTGTGCTTTCTCCGGATGTACTAATCTTCAAAATATATATTTTGTGGGATCACCCGAAAAAATAGGAAAAAGTGCATTTTATAATACAGGACTTACGGATGTTAGTCTGCCAGACGGAATGAAATCTATAGATACTTATGCTTTTGCTAATTGTAAAAATCTAAAATCAATTCAAATAGCTGATTCGGTTGATACAATGGGACTTGCTGTGTTTTTAAATTGCAAATCGCTTGAAAAGATTACACTATCCAAAAGGATGAACTGTATTACGCAGGGGTTATTTATGAATTGCACGAAATTATCTGAAATTTCAATGACTGATAATATTATAGAAATTGATGATAATGCATTTTATAAATGCAGTAGTTTAGAAAAAGTTGAAATATATAATGATAATGTTGATATTTGGGATGATGCGTTTACAAACTGTGAATCCAAATTAATCTTATATGGAAATGCAGGCTCTAATGCAGAAACATTTGCAAAAAATCATGGTATTTCATTTGTAGCATTTGATGATATAGATAGAGATTTATATGTAAAAGATTTTACATTTGATAATCTATCCGCTGGAGGGCTGTGCGTCCGTATTTGTCTCTCAGGGAGGGGGCTGCGCG
>ERZ773148.3773-NODE-3773-length-10155-cov-13.650297_pt1 | contig 10155 bp, 6 predicted proteins | sample MGYA00580846_ERZ773148 | MGnify/ENA primary metagenome ERZ773148 (study PRJEB29015, sample SAMEA2737879) | human gut metagenome | biome: human gut; feature: human-associated habitat; material: faeces | place: China | collected 2012 ...
CAGGGAGAGCAAGAAAAGACGGAGGAAGGAAAAGAGGAAACGAAAAAAGCTGTAAGCTCTCTTTAACCACATGCCTGCCGTGGGGTGCGGTATAAAAAATCCCTCCCGTCAAGGGGAGGGATGAAAGAAAACGGCCGGAATGTTAAGCTGCGCAATTTCGCCACCACACGCCTGTCGCGGAGCGGTATAAAAAAATCCCTCCCGTCAAGGGGAGGATGAAAGAAAACGGCCGGAATGTTAAGCTGCGCAATTTCGCCGCCACACGCCTGCCGCGGGGCGGTATAAAAAAATCCCTCCCGTCAAGGGGAGGGATGAAGGAAAACGACTTATTGCAAAGGCGGAATGTTAAGTTGCGCAATTTCGCCCGGTTTGATTTTAATACTGGAATAGCGCATGTTTCCGGTTTCGATCATAAACCGCTGGCGCCCGGTCAACTGGGCGGCCAAATCGTAAAAATCGCGGCCGTTTAAGTCCTGACGCTGCGGATTCATAATGTACAAAACGCAGCCCTGTGTTTTTTCGGCCACGCCGCAGCGGGCTCGTCCCCGCGGTACCTCCGAGTTGATGACAACGCCTTGCAAACCGTTTTGAACGGTGGTCGGACCGCTTAAGAATATTTTGGCAAACATGATACCGAACAAAAGGAAAACGGCGGCGGTGACGAAAACGGCAAAGCCGGTGTACAAATCGCCGACGACCATTCTGTCTTTCCAGCTGGGCGGCGTCGGATTGATGTCCTCGTCGCGGATAAAGCCGCGTTCAAAATTGTTCTGCTGTAATCTCGTATCTTGTTGAATAGCCGGCAGATTGTCGCCGTCAAGAAAGGCGTCCAGGCTGAAAGCGTCCATTTTTTCCGGCACGGGCGCCTGATGTTCCTCCGCCGCGGCGGAGGAAGTCATGGCCGGAGCAATACTTTGATCCGGACGCGAAGCGGCAAATTCCGTGGTTTTAGGCGGGACGGAAAGTGTTTCCGGCGTGCTGACGGGGCGTTTGATCGGTCTTTTTACCTTTTTCAGCTTATGCCGGACGGGGGTTCCGCCGGGAGCTTTGTTGATGTTGTCCATTTTCCCTAATCTCCTTTAATTGCGATAATTATTAATTTGCCGTCGGTACCTGTTTTTTTAAGGTACGGATGATTCTCGGTACCATAAACACGATCGTTTCCGATTTCGGGCTGCTGATGCCGAAAATTTCGTTGGGGATGCCGATGATCAGGAAATTTTCTCCCAGTTTGCTGCGAATGTTGAACTGGGTGATCTGTCCTTCGGTGCCTTCCAGCGTAATGTCCGAAAAAATCCGGTTTTGCGGCATCAGGGAGGATTTTGCCAAGAGCGAAACCTGAGCCTCCGGCGACTTCCGGGCGGCGCATTTGCCGATGTCGAAACGAGCCAGCCACAGGTTGGGAACCACGAATTTTCCCTCTGCGGCCTTAACCACTCTGGCCTGGCCGGAAAGGAACCGCTGCAGGGTTTTGAAATTCAGATCGTCCGAAGTGGTCAGCACCCGTCCGATAACGCCGGTTTTGGCGGTTTTGATGGTGCCGAAATCAAAGATGTTCAGCAGTTTTTGCCACTCGATGTCGTTTTGCGCATTATACGGATAAATGGTAAATACGCTGACGTCATATGCGATCAGCACCGGATTTTCCTCAAAATAGTCGAGAAGATCCTGAATTTTGGTTCTCAGTTCAAAATCGGCGTCGAAGGTGATCGAGTAATCGGACCAGTCGGTCGTGATGTTGGTGATGCCCGACCCGCGCAGAACGTCGAGCAGTGCCAGAATGATCGGCCGCGATTTCGGCACATAGAGCGTAAAGTTGTTTTTGCGGCTGATGGTCAGCGTTTTGGTTTCGGCGTTGTAGTTATAGTAAATTTCGGCCGCGTCGGTAATCATTTTGACCACTTCCGACAGTTCGCCGCGCAAATTTTCCGCCGAAATGCTGGTGTAAGGCGCATCTTTGGCCACCAGCCGGATATCCGCTTCTTTAAGCAGTTTCAGGAGCGCTTTTTCCGCCGGCATGGTTTTGAAGGAAAAACCGGTTACCTCAAAGCGCGGCAGCGGATTGTTGATGCCGTTGCGGGTGAGGTTGAAGGCTTTCATGTTGTAAGGCAGGGCGGTGATCATTTCCTGCGTTTTCCAGTTGACGTTGCAACGCAGCGGCGTTTCCAGATCAAGCGAACTGGCGCCTTTCGGCGTGCGGATCATGTTGGGATCCTGCAGGTTGATGAGGGAGGCGGCGGAAAGCGGATCCGCTTCGACCGGCTCCGGTTCCGGCGCCGGCGTTTTGCAGCCGGCCAGCATGCCCGCCCACAGAAGACAAACGGTAATTTTTTTGAAATTATGACAGATTTTAAACATTAGTCGGTTACTTTCCGTTTTAATAAGGTTGACTGTTAAAATTATTTTTTATCGTCTTCGGCCGGGAAGTTGGGCTTGATGTTGTTTTCCTGCATCAGCTTTTCCATCAGTTGTTCCATTCCCATGCCGGCGCCCACGGTCGGGTCTGCCGATTTGTCGACGTCGCCCAGCGCCTGCTTCATTTTTTCCACTTCCCGCGCGTCTTCCTTGATCATGTCGGGAGTGGAATTGCTTTTCAGTTCGTTCTGATATTCAATCAGCGTTTTTTTCAGCCCGTTCAGCCCGCCGGCGATTTTGCGTTCGACATACGGGTACAGTTCCCGGTGCTGCAATATGTATTCGCCGGTTTCGCTGATTTCTTCCAGAACGTCAAGTATGTATCCGAAAAAGGGGTAGTCTTCGATCGCAATGTTGCCTTTGCGGACGCAGCGGGCGGCAATCCGGGAAATCGTGCGGTCGTAATAGTCTTTCAGCAGGATGTAGTTGTCAACGTACCACAAGTCGGCTGTTCCGGCGGCTTTGTTTGGTTCCATTATGCGTCACTCCCTTCGCGGTAATTCTGGTTGTCGTTTGTTTCAGGCAAATTGTTTTCCTTTCAATTTACCCGATATTGTCACTGTTTTCAATATAAGGATCGCGGAATTTTTCGTCCTCCAGTCCGAGCAGCACGAATTGCTGCAGGCTGTCGACGACGATTTCCGAAGTCTGGGCAAATTCATCCGGACTGAGGCTGCTGTCTTCCGCCGCCGCTTCTTCATAGACCTCATCTTCCGTTTCAGCCGCGGCTGCCGGGGTATTCTCGTATTCCCATTCCCAGTCCCCGTTTTCTTCACCGGCCGTTTCGGCGTCGGCGGGCACCTCTTCGTATTCCCACTCCCAGTCTTCGCCTTCTTCTCCGCTCGTTTCGGCATCGGCGGGAACTTCTTCGTATTCCCATTCCCAGTCTTCGCCTTCTTCTCCGCTCATCTCGGCGTCGGCGGGCACTTCTTCGTATTCCCACTCCCAGTCTTCGCCGTCGCCGGCGTCGGCAGTTGCGGCTGCGGAATAGCCGTCGTCGTCGGTTTCAAAGCCATAGCCGTCGCTTCCGCCGGCCGCATTGTCCGTCTTTTGGCTGTCGCTTCCGCCGAAACCCCAGCCCCAGTCGTCGCCCGGATCACTGTCTTTAATGTCCTGCACGTCGGCAAAGGCGGTCGAAATCGTCATCAGTTTACGCAGCATCGGCGAAATCTGCGGTTCTTTTCCTTCCTCCGCGGCAGCAGCAGGTTCGGGCTTTGAGGTTGCCGTTTTGTCCGCTTTGGGAGCGCTTTCTGCCGGTTTTGCCTTTTCTTCTGCCGGTTGGGCTTTCTCTTCCGTCGTTTTTTCTGCCGCCGCTTCCCGGGCGGCGTTTTGATTTTCTTTTTCCGTTTTGTCCGTCGGTGCTTTCCCGGCGGCAGGTTTGCCTGCTTCTGCCGCTTTGGGAGTTTCTCCGGCCGTCGGCGCGGAAACTTTGCTTTCTGCCGGCGCCTTTTCCTTTTCGGCGCCGCCGGCCGCCGGAGTTTCCGTTTTTGTTTCCTGTTGCGTTTTTTCTTCGCCGGCCGGCATTTCGTCCGATTCGTCATCGACGGTTCCTGTCGTGCCGTTTTCGGCTTCCCGGTTTTTCTTCTTTTTCTTCTTCTTTTTCTTTTTCGGCGTTTCCTCAATTACCGTCGCGTTTGCTTTCTCTTCCGTCTCTTCCTCTTCGTCAACGCCGTCCAGATACTTGTCGATCATCGGGGTGGACACGGTCGGTTCGGGCATTTGCGGCGCCGCCGGCCGCTCATGAACCGCGGGCTGCAAGGCGGCGGGAATTTCCCTGTTGACGGCAGGCATCGGTACCGGTACCGCCACCGTCTGCACCGGCGCCGTTTGCAGCTGGCTGAGTGCGGCAATGATTGCTTCCGTCGACTGACGCTGGCTTTCTTTCAGCGCCGAGGATATCAAGGCCGAAAACTCCTGATTTTGCGCACGGGCAATGTCACGGAACAGGTTGGCCTGCATCCGCATGATTTCTTCAACCTTGAGATTGTTTTGTCCGCCGGCCGAAACGGTCGAATCTTTTTTCAGCGTTTCCAGGGTTTCGATAATCGTCTGCGCGGAATTTTTCTGACTTTCTTTCAATGCCATGGAGATGATGGAAGAAAACTCTTTTCCCTGCGCTTTCAGCGCCTGTTCGACCGATTCCATTGCCGGCTGGCCCTTCGGGGACGAGGCGGCGTAAGTGATCGGCGTCGGAATTTTTTCTTCGCTGATTTTCTTAAAAGATTCAATCAGCGCCTGGGTGGAAACTTTCTGACTTTCCTTGATGGCGGTGGAGATGATGGAAGAAAGCTCTTCTTTCTGGCTTTTCGTGGTTTCTTTTAAAAAGGCGGACTGGGCTTTGACCAGATCGTCGACCAGCCCTTTCATCTGAATGGGAGCCGCCGCCGTTTTGCCGTCGCCGCCGGAAATAAATTTAAGCTGACTGCTCTGTTCGATCAGTTTGGTCAGGTTTTCCTGCAGCTCCGTAAACGAACGGGCAATCATTTTGTTGTCTTCCAGCCGTTTCTTTTCTGAGTTTTCTATTGCTTCGGCCAATGCTTTGGAGATGATGTTGGTAAAGGATTCGTCGGCAACCAGTTTCATCGGGCCGTCAAAGCCGCCGCCCGTTCCGCTTCCGCCCTCAATGCCGGCTGCCGCCGGGCGGGTGTTTTGCAGTTCGCGGATAATTTCGGCGTTTGACTGGGCCAGACTGCTGGCCAGAATCCGCGCGAAATTGTCGCCGTTGATGATTCCCTCGCCGCCGGTCGTTCCCCCCGTGCTTCTGTTTTCGGACAGGGCTTCCTGCAAAATATTGCTGTTTTTCTGGTGGCTGTGGTGTGCGACCGGCTCAAGCCCTTTGCTTTTTTGCTCCAGATCTTCCATATATTCCTGCAACGGGGTGCCGCCCGGCAGGCTCTGAAAAATGGATTTGACTTCCGGCGGCAGTTCCAGCAGCATCTTATTGAAAGCTTCGCGCCTTTCGTCGCTGAAAATGTGCAGCTGGCGAAAAATGTTTAAAAAGCGCTGAGCGACAATGATCGGCAATTCTTCACTGTCGTTTTTGCTTTGGCCGAAACTCGCCGAGCTGTTGATGTCGTCTGCCACAGTCGTCCCCCCTTTAGAATATATATAGAATATACTGAATACAACATAAAGTCAAATCCATAAATGTCAATCAGTCAAACGCGGAGAGCGAAAAAAATCGCTGCTTGCGGGAAAGCGGCGAGAGGTGAATGACAAAAACGAAACTTGCCTTCGTCCGTTGTCGCCTTAGTTGCTTTTCCCGCCGTCCGGTTCGCTTTTTTCCCCGTCTTTTCCCTTTTGCCTGTCTGTTGTTGTTCGCCTGTCGTCGTTTTCGCTGTCCGGCATTGGGACTTGCCGGCTTTTTCCCGCGGCGGATTTTTCGCTATCGTCTTTCTGTTTTTTTCTCGTCTTTTCCTTCCCGCCGTCCGGTTTGCTTTTTTCCCCGTCTTTTCCCTTTTGCCGGTATTTCCCTTCCTTGTTTGTCTTTTCCTTCGTCGCTTTTTGTATCTGGTCTTTCTTTTCTGCTTTTTTCTTCTCTTTTTTCTCCGTTTTGTTTTTTCTTTTTTACAGGGAAGCGGCAAGCGGTCGTAAGACCGGCGGACATGGCCGCCGTATGGCGTTGAAACTCTTTCTTCCGATGGCAAGGCAAAAAGAAACCCCGCCGAAGCGGGGAAAATTTTATAAGTAAATGGCGACGACCTTATGCAGTTTGCTTAAGTCGTTGTCGTCCAGCTTGATCCTTTCGTCCGGATTCCAACGGATGCCGTAAAGTTTTCCGTTATCGTCTTCGCGAATGCTGACAACCATTACTTCTTCGGGGTCAATCTGATAAACGGCGATGTCGCCGACACTGACCACTTCCTGCGGATCGACAAGCAAAACGGAGCGGGCCGGCAACAGACTGCCCAAACGCCGCGTGCACAGGTTCAGTCCGTATGCGTCTTTTTTGCCGTTTAAGACTGCGGGGCGGCCGACCCATTTGATTTCTTTTTCGTTGTCAATGATAACGTTGCCGTCTTTGCCCGGAACGCCGTATACCGGCACTTTCTGACTGTCGCGCGGAGCCGTGTCAAAAGTGGAAATTGCGCCGCGGGGGTTGGACAGCAGCTTGTATTTGGCGTCGTTGCGCTGGATAATTTCGTCCAGCATGCCTTTGCCGTCCAGATTTTTGATCGCTTCTTTCAGTTCTTCGGCCGTATATCCGAGCGATTTGGCGATGTTTTTCATTTCCTTGTCGGAAACTTCCCGCTGTCCCATCTCAATCCGGTGATAAACGGACAGCGTCATGTCCGAACTTTCCGCTACTTCGATCAGTGTCAGGTTCTTTTCGTTGCGGATTTGGCGCAAACCGGCACCCAGTGTTTTCAAGCCGGCCTTTTCGTTGATTTTGTTTCTTCTTTCCTGTTCCCGGCGCCATGACAGAATGACGTCTTCCTGAGAATTCTGCTCGTTGACGAACAGGTCCTGCATCGGGCAGTCCAAAAGCTCCGCCACTCTTACCAGCTGTTCCTGATCAATTCTGCGATAGCCTTTTTCAATTTTGGAGATGGCCGACAGACTGACGCCCAAATGATCGGCCAGTTCCTGCATGGAACGTCCGCGCAGTCTTCTGTACATTCTGATCTGGTTGGGGAAAATAATTTCTTCCATAATTACCACCTTTGCATTGTTACAGATTGTTAAATTTTAGCTAAATAATAATCTAACTTTGGAATTAATCAAGAAATTTGCACAAAAGATGACGATTTTGTGCAAAAAAAATGGCAGAAAATAAAATTTCTGCCATTTTTTTGACTATTTACCGAAAGGAACGTCAGTTAAACTCTCTGAAAGTATAAGCTTTGTTTCCTTTCTTGCCGACCTGATGGGCAAAGCTGCTCATGTCTTTTTCGCCGAACATGATCTCTCCGGCCGGAATGTTGTCCGCCATGTCGCCGTTTGAGTACAGGGGGCGGTTGGCGATCTTGGAGTAGTAACTGCTGAAAGCGTATCTGTTTTCAACAATGGTTTCCTTACTGCCGTCAGCGTTGGTTTTGACGGAAATGTAAGACTTCCGCTGAACGATGCCGTCGGTGGCAAACGCTTTGCCCTTGCCGCTGGCGTCGACGTTCTTGAATTCCGACAAAACGCGGTTGTTGGCGCCGAAGGTAACCTTGAAGGTGGAACGGCTGCCGTCGCGGTTGGTTTGGTTGACGGTCCAGGTTTCGCGCCCTTCCTCGTCCTGTCCTTTTTCTACCGTGCGGCTTTCAAACGAATCTCCCATTTGTTCGGCAGCTTCGCCCATCCGCTCCTTCATCACCGCCTGAACAAACATGATTTGTTTGTTTTCTTCGCTGAGCAGGGAATTCTGCATGAAATTGCTGACGACTTCCGGATTGTAGGTTCCGTCTTTTTTCATCGCGTATTTCAGCAGAGCGGCGTTGACTTTCGTATCCTCGCGCATCTTGACGCCGTCCCGGTCATATTTGCGGGTAACGGTGGCATAGGCGTCGGTTTCGACCTCCGTCCGTCTTCCTTTTTTGTCCTGAACGGTAACGTTCATTTTGGTGTTGCCGCTGGCGTCCGTCGTAAAGGTCCGATATTCCTTTTTGCCGCGGAGTTTCTGCCATGCGCTTGTCGTATCGTACACTTCGTTACCGTTTTCATCTCGTGTTTTCTCAATGCCGCTGTTAATTCTGCTGAACGGATTGAAAGGATTGATGACTGTTTTTCCCTCGGCTGCTTGTTTCCAGCCGTTGATTGATGCGCGGTGAACGCCTTCGGAAATCGCCCTCCCCGTGGCCGTGCCGAGCGCTTTTGCACCTTTGGCAATCGGCTTGCCGACGGCCATGCCCGGCCGTTTGGCGAAAAATTCCATCCCGAAGCTGCCGGTCGGACTGCCGATGCCCTCATTTCCACCGATTTTCAGGCTGCCGGCAAAACTGTCGGCGAAATGTTTCATTTCCTCCAAAACGGCATAACCGAGGAAGCAGACGGCGACGACTTTGATGACCTCCGCCATCCACCAGAAGAACTTCATGATGATGCCGACGTCGGATCCGCCGATCATCTCGCTCAGTGAGTCAGCCGCAATTGAAGCGATGATGTAAATGATCAGCGACAGGAAAATGAAACTGAATATGGCGTTTAAGAATATCTTCCAGATTTCCTGCAGGTAGTTTGCCGTAATCTTAAAGGCAAAGGCGCCCAACGCCGCCGGCAGCAGAGCCACCGCGATCGACAGTTTCAGGATGCAGTCTACCAGCATAAACGGATAAATGAACAACAACATAAATCCGCCCAGATAGAACAGTATTGCCGTCAGCAGATAGCCCAGATGCGGAAAGACCAGCATTACTCGGTATTCCGAACTCCAGGACAGGCACCAGCTCAGCTCGCCCAACGCCAGAATGTCTCCGATCTGGTCCTGAATGGCTTTGATGGTGCACAGGATGCCCGTTCCCATCGACGGAGACAGGCCGCCTTTGTCGGTGCCGACAATGGTAATGTTATGGCTGCCGAGATCGCAGGTGTCGGAAATTTTGCCTGCCAGTTGCGCCACTTTCAGACCGGTGGAAAAGACCGGATCAACGCTTAAGGCCAGTATCTGACTTAGGCCGGAGTTCAGCAAAATGACGACCACCAGTACGCGGAATGCCTGATTAAGCAGGGTTTTGACGAATATGCGCGGTTCTCTGATCTCCATCGTCGAAACGAAGCGGATGGTTACAAACGAGAGCCAGATGGCAAACGCCACCACCACCACCGCGATAACGGCTTTGGCCAGATTGTCAAACGACTTTTTGGCCATTACGCTGGCCGTGTTGAACAAAATTTCAAACGGTTTGCAGAAAATGCAGCCCCATTCGCGGTAACTGTTGCGGACCTCTTCATAGGGCGCGCAGCTGGCGGAAGATTTCGCCGGCGTTTCGGCATTGTTGGCCGTGCCGACCGAAACCGCGGTAACGCCGGCGGCCGGATCTATCGGCGTGGAGCTGGAAGCGGCGAAAGTCGCGTCTTTGCATTTTGACAGACCGCTGGACGGAACCGGCGTTTTGCAGTTGCAGATTCCCTGAACCTGATCGCACATCGGGTTGACCAGCGCGTCGCCCGGTCCCCGCAGCTCAAAGTGCAGGTGAGGGCGTCCGCAGGCGCCGCCGGTGCCGCCGACATATCCGATCAGGTCGCCTTTTTTAACTTTTGAACCTTCTCTTAAGCCGGGAACGGGTTTGTTGGTCAGGTGCCCGTAACGGGTCGTATAAGTGCCGTCACAGCCTTTATGCTCAATATATACGACGTTGCCGTACCCGCCGCCGCTGCTTTGGCAGACGCCGCGTGCCGGTTCGGAAACGCCGAAGGAGTATCTGGTGATGGTGCCGTCCATGGCCGCCGTTACCGCGGTGCCCATTCCTGCTGCATAGTCCATGCCGTTGTGGTTGCGTTTGCGGCTCCAGCCCTCTCCGCGGTGGCAGACGTCTTCCGGAATGCGGGCGACGTTGGTGACCGGCATCGTGTTCAGGCAGTTGCCGGCCGCCTTATTGGCGTCTTCAATGCATTTCGGACTGATGTCATAACGGGCTTTTCTGCCGTCCGGACATTCGGGAGTCACGTTGCCGCCGCTGTATTTGACGGTACAGGAGCTGGCCGCTTCGGCACCAAATGAGGTTAAAGCGGCAAATGCAAGCATCGCAGCAAATACGATTCCTTTTATGCCTTTTCTTTTATATGTCGCTGTCATCGTCATCGCTTCCACCTATT
>ERZ773148.3780-NODE-3780-length-10142-cov-3.834143_pt1 | contig 10142 bp, 12 predicted proteins | sample MGYA00580846_ERZ773148 | MGnify/ENA primary metagenome ERZ773148 (study PRJEB29015, sample SAMEA2737879) | human gut metagenome | biome: human gut; feature: human-associated habitat; material: faeces | place: China | collected 2012 ...
TAGTTCATCAGGCTGCGGTAGGCGTTGTCGATAATCGCCAGCCGTTCCGCGTCCGTGAGCGACATCCCCGTCACGTTCACCACGTTCTTCAGGTCTTGCAGCACGTCCGAACTCTCGTCTATCAGCATGGTGTAGCCCGACGATATGGCGGCAAGCTCTTCCGGCGTGTAGTTCTCATCAGAGAGCATCTTCTGGTAGTTATCCACATAGATTTCTGATATTTCCATCACCAACCCGATGCTTTTCGACACCTTCACGCCGCCCTTCACCACGTCATGTACGGATTTCAGCGCGTCGTAATACTTCTTTCCCTGCTCAAACACTTTCTTGGTTTCCAAGAAGCCGTTGAGCGTGTTGGCTTTCGTGCCCGCCGTTTCCACCATCTCCTTGGCGGAGTTGATGATGCTCTGCGCGAGGTTCGTCGGGTCGGACACCACCCATTGGGCGTTTGCCGTGCCTGCACCTGCAAGGCACAGGCAGGCTGCCACCAATGGCATTTTCAGTTTTTGTCTCATATTCACATTGGATTTAGTGGTACATTCTTATTGTTCTTTCTTCTTTTCGCCATTGGCTGTTTCATCCGTGTTCACCCGGATATAGTCGCCGTTAGGCGAAAAGGACAGGATGTCCGTTTCCTCGTTGTATGCCACGTCGATGCGGAAGCCCGTGTTCAGGTAGAGGTTACCGTCCGCCTCCCTTTGCAGCAGGTAGGTCTCCGGCTTCAGTTTCCGGTGGACGCCCGCCCTGCGGAACAGCGTCACCTTGTAAAGTGCGCCCTCCTTGTACACCAATATGTCGGGCTTGCCCTCCACGCTCTGCCAGTTGCCGCAAATCTTCTCGCGGATGTCTTCGTTTTCTTTCATTACCGTCTCGCAGGCTTGCAGCATCAGCGACGCCAAGCCTATCAGACCGCCGCAAAGCAGCAGCCGTTGTGTCTTTGTCAGTTCAATGTTCATAATCTTCAATTCTTGTTTTTTTGTTGATAAAATGTGTCTTGACCTCATACGCCGTTTGATACACCCTTATATGCCGTATAAGGTGGCCTCAAACGCCGTCTGTGGTCGGGTGATGTTTCCATCGGTTACTTTTCTTCGTCCATACGTTTCTCCGCAATCTGCCGTATGGCGGCTTCCATGTCGCTGCCCAGCTTCCCCGCCAGTTCGCGGACTTCCATCTTCTCCGTTTCCTCCGTTGTATAGGCAAGGTATTCGTGTATGGACACCTCCGTGGCGTACACCGCCGACTGTGTGCCGCCTAAGCCTATCCACACCTCCTTGTATCGTCTGGACGAATCGTTGGACTGGTTGATGGAAAGTATCTGCGACTTCTCCTTTTCCGTCAGCCCCAGCAATCCCTGTATCTGGTCGAAGCGGTTCATGAACTTCCGCTGGTCGAGCAGTATCTTGCAGTCCGAGTTGTTGATGATGGACTCCTTGACGATGGGCGAGCTGATGATGTCGTCCACCTCCTGCGTCACCACTATTGCCTCGCCGAAATACTTTCTGACCGTCTTATAAAGATACTTTACATAGGAAGCCATATTCGCCGAAGCAATCGCCTTCCAAGCCTCTTCAATTATTATCATCTTTCTGATACCTTGCAGACGGCGCATCTTGTTGATGAACAACTCCATAATGATGATTGTCGTAACCGGGAACAAGATGGCGTGCTCTTTTATCTGGTCGATTTCAAAGACGATGAACCGCTTGTGTAGCAAGTCCAGTTCCTTGTCCGAATTAAGCAGGTAATTATATTCACCGCCCTTGTAGTACGGCTCCAGCACATTCAGGAAACTGGCAATGTCAAAGTCCTTTTCACGCACTTTCTTATCTTCCAATACCTTGCGATAATCCGTGTCTATAAACTCGTAGAACGTGTTGAAGCATGGGACAATGCTGTTGTCTTCCTTAATACGTCCTATGTACTGCGACACGGCATTGGAAAGTGCAACCTCCTCCGCACGGGTAGCAGGCTCATTGTCCTTCTTCCACAGCGTCAGCAACAAAGTCTTGATACTTTCCCTCTTTTCGATGTCATACACCTTGTCCTCCGTGTAGAACGGATTAAAGGAAATCGGGTTGTCCTCCGTATAGGTATAATAAACCCCGTCCTTTCCCTTGGTCTTGCGGTGTATCATCTCGCACAGCCCTTGGTAGGAGTTGCCCGTATCGACCAGCACCACATGGGAGCCTTGCTCATAGTATTGTCTGACCAGATGGTTCATGAAGAACGATTTGCCGCTGCCCGAAGGACCCAATACGAACTTGTTGCGGTTGGTCGTCACGCCGCGCTTCATCGGCAGGTCGGAGATGTCGATGTGCAGGGGCTTGCCGCTGATGCGGTCCGCCATGCGGATGCCGAAGGCGGAGGGCGAGTCCTTGTAGTTGGTCTCGCCGGCGAATAGGCACACCGCCTGCCCGATGAACGTGTGGAACGCTTCCTCCGACGGGAAGTCGGCGGCGTTGCCGGGGATGCCCGCCCAGAACAGCGTCGGGCAGTCCGTCGTGTTGTGGCGCGGCACACAGCCCATGCTTGCCATCTGGCTGCCCACGTCGTTCTTGATGCGTTTCAGCTCCTCCGCGTCGTCGCTCCACGCCATCACGTTGAAGTGGGCGCGGACGGACTTCAGCCCCTGCGAGTGCGCTTCGTTCAGGTATTCTTCAATCCACTCGCGGTTGATGGCGTTCTGGCGGCTGTACCGGGAGAGCGACTGCATGTTCCTCGCCGTTTTCTCGAAGCGGCGCAGTTCCTCGTCGCTGTTGCCGATGAAGACATACTGGTTGTAGATGTGGTTGCAGGGCAGCAGCAGTCCCAGCGGCGCGGCGAAGGACAGGCGGCAGTCCGAGCGGTCGGTGGACAGCCTTTCGTAACGGCAGTCCGTGGCCACCGCTGCGGGCAGGTCCTCCGTGTCCGACAGGGTGTGCAGGCACAGGCGGTTGTCGCCGACGCGCATTTCCCTTGCCGTCATCTCGATGTCCTCCAGACAGTCCGCGTTGCCCAGCGACAGGGCGAAGTACCTGCCTATGATGCCCGTCTCCTTGTCCGTGCCTGTAAGCTCGTCATCGGAGAGGCGGCGCAATTTGATATGCCCCGAATCGTTCAGGATACGCGCGAACTGCTCCACCGCCTCGATGAACTTCACCGCCGTCTCCTTGTCCTGTATTTCTTTCGGTACGATATGCCCCCGGCACAGCGTATTCCAGTTGCTCTGCTGCCTCATGCGCTCCTTCGTAGTCTTCGTCAGGAACAGGTAGCACTTGTGGTGCAGGAACGGGCGCTCGTTGAAGTGCATCTCGTAGCTGCGGGCGAGGAAGCCCATGCCCTCCTTGCCGAGGTCGGGGCGGTACCGTTCCTTCACGTACCAGTCTTGCTTGTGCAGCACCGAATGGTCGGGCAGTACCTTGATTGCCTTGCACCACGTGGCGTGGATGCCCTCGTATTCCTCCGCCGTGACGGTATAGACCTCCGGAAGCTCCACCTCGAAGGCGGCGGTGATGTCCGCGTCTTTCGAGACGATGCACCCGTGTTCCACCGAAAGCAGGGGGAAGCGGCTTTCCAGCGTGGTGGCTTTCATGATGTTTCTCATACGTTTCTTCCTTTCTTCTTTTTTCGTCTTAACAGATTGGACACCCGTCTGCGGTGGAGCACATGGCGTGGGCGCATCCGTGCCGCGCCCAACTTCATCAGCCCGTGTTCGCCGTACTTCGCGTTCAGCCGGAACGTGAGCCACACGAGCGACGAGGCGGATACCGCGCCGAAGCCGATGCAGAGCCACTGGCCCGCGCCTGCCATGTACAGGATGACAAAGAGGATGAAGGCGGCAAGCAGTCCGCCTGCGAAGATGAACAGGTATTGCGCCTTCAGTCCCTTGAACTCCACCGGACGGCCTATGCCCTTGTTGATAGGGTATTCAGCCATTGTCCTTACACCTTATTATATATGTATGGGAATGTACGTTTATTAAAGGAAGAACGAACGGAGAATCGTCGCGCTCACAATCAGGAAGATGCACGCCCCGAACCAGCTCGCGGCGGTCTTCGAGGTGTCGGGGTCGCCCGACGAGAACTTGCCGTACACCTTGATGCCCCCGATAAGCCCGACGACCGCTCCGATGGCGTAGATGAGTTTCGTGCCGGGGTCGAAATAGCTGGTCACGAGGTTGGTAGCCTCATTGATGCCCGCCATGCCGTTGCCTTGCGCGGACGCTGAGATGTTTGCAGCCAGCAGAAGGGCTGCGAGAATGATTTGCTTTTTCTTCAATGTCTTTGTCATAATCGTTTCTTTTTGTGCCTCCGGGTTGGATAGTCCCTTCGGCGGTTGATACTTGTTTTTACTTCTTGCGGCTTTGGATGAAGCCGGCTTGTGGATTTAGTGGTTCGGTGGCAAGCCGAAGTTTAGCCGTAGTCGATTTTCTTTTTTCGCATCATTGTTACGTTTTACTTGTCGTTATACATAGTTCCGGATGTCAAAATCCGCAATCTCGTCAGGCACTTTCGGCATATCGCTTGACACATCATCAACGGAAGCGGGACGGTTCCCATTTTTGCCCGTTCCGGCTTTCGCCTTCTTGTCAAGACATCTGTTCATCACTTCCCGCACTTTGGCATACATTCCTTCGGATTTGGTCAGCTTGTCGAACAGTTCGTTGCCTTCCATGTCAATGAAAACTTTCCCGGCATGGTCAAGCTCGCTGTCCGCCGCCTTCGGCTTCTTCACCGCAAGGACAGCCCTATCAATGTCCTCGAAGGTATGGCCGCCCGCCTGATGCGGAGTGCCGTCAAAGCCTTCGTTGTCGTCATACTCGGACAAGTCAGAGACACGGTAGTCGGTAAAAGTCTCGTCCAGCTTGTCATTTGGTACTTGGCGCGACGTCTTGGTTTCCTGCTTTTGACCGTTTACGGGACCCGTTTCATCGGCAAAGGTAACATCCTTTTCATCTACAACCTCGGCTTTCGCTGGGGTGGCAGCTTCTGGCACGGTGGTGTCCTTTTCTGTCCTTGTCCGTTCTGGCATCCTGAACTTGCTCTTGCCCATGATGTCGGGCTGTGTCCTGCTGTTCTCTGGCTCCGGGGGCTTCTTGTTCCCGCTTCCCGCTGTCATTTTCCTTTCGTTCATCATATAGAACACCGTCCATACGTTGAACAGCATCAGTAAGACTATCAGCACTGTTTCCATAGGTCATACGTGTTCCCGTAAAAGGTAGTGTTCAACGTAAAGGCTGTTTATTTCGGCACGGTACGTTTCAAGATGTTCACAAAGTACCTTGTCAATGTAGGCGCCGATGGTTGTCTTGTTCCTGCCTAACGTATGCACGATGTCCGCTATCTTCTCTTGGACCTCCCGGCTGATATACACGCTTTGCCTTGCCTTGAGTTCGTCCCTCTTTTCAAGAAAATACGGGTATGGACGGCCATGCTGTACTTCATGCATGTCGGCGAACTGTATATCGCCTTCATTGGCGTATTCCGGCGATGGCTCTCCGTCAATCCCGTCCATGATTGAGGAGATGTCCTCAAATGACGCGCGTTCATGACTCGTTTTTTCGTTCCCGTTTGCGGAAGCCCACCCCTTTGGTGTGCGTTCTGTCTTCTTGTTTTTCTTTAATAATCCCATTTCAGTCTTTGTTTTTAGATGTTGAATGATTTGATATGTCTGTTGAATGATTCGGTGATGCCGTCCCGGTATTCCTCGAAGTGGGCGGCCAGCACGTTATCCACATAGCTTGCCATCGAAATCCCGTTTCCGCTTACCACTTGTATGATTTTCTGTATGCGGTCGTGGAATTCCGGGCGGATATATGTCTGCCTGCCCCTCCGTGCGGTTATGTCGGATTCCCTGATGAACCTTTCTTCATATTCCTGCCACGCTTCTCTTACCGGAGGCTTCTTCTTGGACGGCTTGCTGCTTGCGGTTTCCTGTCCGGCTCTTTCATTGTCCGTGGAGGCGGACGCGGGCGTTTCAGGCTTCGGGGGCAGGATGTCCAAATCGTCCTGCCTGAGCGAGTTGATGACCACGTCGGCATAGTTCTCGTCAATCTTCCTTTTCTTTTCCATGCCGCTTTATGCCTTTACGATTTCCAATATCTCGTCCACCAGCAGGTCAAGGTTGCTTCCGCGCACGAGGGTCTTGTCCGCAGGGAACACTGTGGAGCGGAATACCGCCTTGCGTTCACGCGCCGTTTCCTTTCTGAAACGCTTGCTGTCCGGCAGGGCGGTTTTCAAGATGGGCAGGGCGAGTTCAGCGCATACGTCCGTGTACAAGGAATAAAGCTCGCTCTTTTCCCGTCCGTCCACCATGTTCCAGACAAGGTGTATGGCTTTGACGTTGCCTTTGCCCATGCTGATGAAATGCTCGTTTATGACTTTGGCGAATACGATGGAACTTTCCATGACCACACGGTCGGCGATGATGGGTGTGAAGATGTAGTCCATCTTGGCTACCGTGTTGATGACATCCCTGTTGTTTGCCGTTCCGGGCATGTCGAAGAAAATGAAGTCAAGGTCCGGCAGCTTGGCTTTGAGCCGTTCAGCCGTTTCTATGGCCTCACCCGCCGGGCAGCACACCACCGGGTAAGGCTTCTTGTTCAGCTTCTTTATCTGCTCGTAAGCAATTTTCTGGTAATACGGGTCTTCCACGGACGCCTTGGTGTCACGCTTGCGCATGTCAAACACGCTGTACTGGGGAAAGTCGCAGTCTATGACCGCCACGTTGTACCCTTTCACATAATGCAGGTAGCTTGCGACGAGGACTGTCAGTGTCGTCTTGCCTGCGCCTCCTTTTTGGGTGGAGAAAGCCACATAGTTGGTCTTTTTCATTCTTTTTTGTTTTTAGCTTGTTGGACATTGGCCGGGAGTGTCGCGTATTGCCGGCAGTACGCACACACGCCCGACCGTTGTTTCATTCATGCGCCCTTCCGTCCGTCCATTCGTTCCGCCGGGCATTCTTGCGGGTTTTCGCGCGTGTTTCCGCAAGGGTTTCCGACAGTCCGCAACCGTGGCCGTATGCGAGGCCCGGCTTATGCCCGGACTTATGGGCGTTGGTTCATCCGTTCCTGCGTGTGGAGGTTCCTCCGTGTGCCTGAATGTCTGAACACGCTGCAAAGTAAAGGGCATTTTTCCATATCCGTATCGTTTTGGAGTTTGGTGGCAGCTTGTGGCAGCAAGTGGTAGGGAGTGGCTTCGTTCTTGCCACTCTTTCAAGGGCTTAAACGCCCTACCTTTGCACCCAAGCGGCAGGGCAATGCTCCCGGCGCGTACCGCAGCCCCCGGCTCCGTCCTTCTTTTGGGCAGCCGGAGGGTATCGGGCGACCGATACCTTTATGGGATTATTATAATAGGTATATCCCCAATCCGTCTGCTACGGATTTTTGTGTCCTCAAAGACACAGCAAGGTATGTTTCGAGTTACCCGAAACCTTGCGGGTTACTCCCGCAAGCCTTGCCCCTGAAAGGGGAAGGGGGCTTCCTCTCCGAAGTCGGGAAGCCTGTTTCTTACCTGCGGTATGTATGCCGGAAGCTGCGCTTATGGCGTGAAACCACTAAATCCATAGTAATAATGAACAGAGAACGTAAGAAAGGGGGAAGACACCCCAAGTTGGAAAAGAAAACGCACCATGTGATGCTGCGTTTCAACGACGAGGAATGGCTCAGGTTCCTCGCCATGTACGAACAGACGGAGGTGAAGGCAAAGGCGGTGTTCGCCAAGGCACGCATCTTCGGCGGGGAGTTCCGTGTGTTCCGGGAGGACAGGACGCTGGTGGAATACTACGCCAAGCTGTCTTCATTCCATGCGCAGTACCGCATGATAGGCAACAACTACAACCAGACCGTCAAGGAGCTGCGCTGCCATTTCTCCGAGAAAAAGGCGATGGCATTGCTCTACCGGCTGGAGCAATGCACGAAGGAACTGGCGGCATTGACCCGCCAAATCGTGGAACTGACAAAGGAGTTCGAGGAACAATGGTCGCAAAAATCAGTTTAGGGAAATCGTTGTTCGGAGCATTGGCGTACAACGGGGAGAAGATTGACAAGGAACTGGGCAAACTGCTCGGCACGAACAAAATCTTCGACGGCTGTTCCGGCAGGATGGACATCAGCCGTGCCATGCAGGACTTCTCACGTTACCTCTCGCCACACGTGAGGACGGAGAAGCCCGTCATGCACGTATCGCTCAACCCGCATCCCGATGACCGCCTGACGGACATGGAACTGGAGAACATCGCGCGTGAGTACATGGAACGGATGGGGTTCGGCGAACAGCCGTACATCATCTACAAACACGAGGACATCGACCCATTGATACGTCGAAATATCTCTGCTGCTGTGCAAAAATGCATCCGCTTAAGCTGCAAAGGCCGTTAGCGATTGCAAGGCCGATGATTTTTGTGATGCCCTTGTCCACACCCATAGATGTAACGATAGTCTCGTTGTCACCTACGGCGCGAAGCAGATATCCTGACTTTGTGCTCATGTACCAGTCGAGCAGGAATTTCATCACAAGTGTGATAACAAGGATGATAATCACATTTGAAAACTGTGCTAAGCCGCCCTTAAATACATTTCTGACAAAATCATTGTCGAAAAGTGTGGTCATATTGTATATTGGCAGGTTTGCTCTTCCTGCAATACGAAGATTCACCGTGTAAAGCGCTGTCATCATGATAATTCCCGATAAAAGGTCACGCACCTTGAGCTTCACATGGATGATTCCGGTCAGCATTCCGGCAAACGCACCTGCCGCAAATGTCACAAGCAGTGTGAGTATCGGATTAACGCCCTTTGTGATGAGTACCGCCGAAAGTGCCGCTCCAAGCGGAAAGCTTCCATCTACGGTCAGATCCGGAAAATCCAGTATGGTGTATGTGATATATATTCCAAGAGCCATGATCGCATAAATCATGCCTTGCTCTAAAACGCTTAAAACTAGTGTCACGGTGTATCCTCCCCTGCTTTAAAAATCAACGTAACTATTTTGCTTCAATCTTATCAAATGTCTCGGCTGCATCCTTGATATAATCTGCATCAAGTGTCATGCCAATCTTGTCTGCTGCTGCAGTGTTTACATAAAGCTCAGCCTTTGAAGCTGTGATAAACGGAGTGTCAGAGGCTTTCTCCTCACCCTTTAAAATCTTTGCTGCCATCTTTCCTGTCTCGATTCCAAGCTGATAGTAATCAATTCCCATGGAAGCAACACATCCGGATTTTACCTGCTCAATCTCACTTCCGAATACCGGAATTTTCTTTGCATTTGCCTTGTCAAGGATCGTTGCCAGAGAAGCTACAACTGTATTGTCTGTCAGGTTCGTCAGGCAGTCAACTTCTCCGAGAAGTTCATCTGCCGCAAGAGAAATATCTGCGGTCTGGCTAATACCTTTTTCTACGATCTCAAATCCATAGTCTCCTGCAAGATCATCATATTTTGCAAGAGCGGATACGGAATTTGCCTCACTTGTCGTATAAAGGATACCGATCTTCTTTGCATCCGGCATCATCTCACGGATCATTTCAAGCTGTGCCTTGATCGGAAGCTCATCACTCGTTCCTGTTACATTTCCGACTGCTGTTCCGTCATCTTTTGCAAGCTTTGCCGCAACCGGGTCTGTGACTGCTGTATAAACAACCGGGATTTCTGAATCCATCGCTGAATTGTATGCTGCCTGTGCACTCGGAGTTGCGATTGCACAGATCAGATCCACTTTATCGGATACAAATGAATCACTGATCTGCTTTGCTGTACCCTGATCTGCCGCTGCATTCTTTACAGAAACTGTCGGGTTCTTACCCTCTTCAATTCCCTCTTCTTTCAGCCCTTCAAGGAATCCTTCCCTGCAGTTATCCAGTGAACCATGCTCTGCAAACTGGGAAATTCCGATCGTATAAGTCTTTTCTCCATCGGAGGAAGCTTTTTTATCCTCTCCTGATGTTCCTGAGCCGCATCCTGCCAGGCTCATTACCATTACCGAACCTAAAACTACTGCTAAAATTCTTTTCTTCATAATACTTTGTCTCCTTTTTTCTTTTCATTTTCTGCAAAAGCAAAGGAGCCGATCTTGGATACAGGCTTTCATTTCCGGCTGATGCAACAAAAAACCGCCTCAAGCGAAATGCTTGAGACGGTAATAAATTTCTTTACTATCGCGGTACC
>ERZ773148.3781-NODE-3781-length-10141-cov-6.926829_pt1 | contig 10141 bp, 10 predicted proteins | sample MGYA00580846_ERZ773148 | MGnify/ENA primary metagenome ERZ773148 (study PRJEB29015, sample SAMEA2737879) | human gut metagenome | biome: human gut; feature: human-associated habitat; material: faeces | place: China | collected 2012 ...
AACCTGCGCTGTATCACCGTCAATTGCCTGACGGCCGCCTACAATAATATCATATTCACCGATCTTACGGATAGCCGTAGCCAGTGCGTATGAAGTAGCCAGCGTATCTGCACCGGCAAAAGCACGGTCAGTAAGCAAATAACCATTATCAGCTCCTCTGTATAATCCTTCACGAATAATTTCAGCGGCACGGCCCGGACCCATGGTCAGAATCGTAACGGTAGAACCGGGATGTGTGTCTTTCAGTCTGAGTGCCTGTTCGAGGGCATTCAAGTCTTCCGGATTAAAAATCGCCGGAAGTGCCGCACGGTTAATTGTACCGTCAGCATTCATGGCATCTTTTCCCACACAACGTGTATCGGGAACTTGTTTAGCCAATACTACAATTTTCAAACTCATTAGATTATCTTTTTGGTATTAGTAATTTATTGTCGGCAAATTTAATGAAACCATTTGTTCTGCAAAACGATATAATAAAAAAAAGTTTAAGAAAGGAAGGTCCCGTCAATCCCCTGACAAAGAAGAAACAGCCTGATACAAATCCTCAAAAGAAGCTATCGGATTGTCCGTAAAAAGGTAACGGACATTACAGGCTGTATCGGAAACATAAACCAAAGGAACTCCTTCTTCCGAAAACAAAGAATATACTTTTCGGTCTGATTGTGCAGAATAAGGCAGAGTCAGAGCATTACTTTTCCAATATGCCAGTATTTCTTTTTCTGGTTCTTCCCGACTGATACAGGCAATTCGGACACGAGGATTTCCAGCATAAACCTCATACAATTGCTGAACAACCGGAAGTTCACGCTGACAATCCGAACAGGAAGTATGGAAAAACACCAGTACCGAAACCTTTCCCCTCAAAGAATCCCGGTCAAGTATTGTTCCGTCATTCATCTCTACCATAAATTCCGGTAAAGCATCTCCCGGCTGTATATACTGAATATGCTCACCTACTTCTTCCCGTATACAGGAAACACAACCTATCAGAAATACTAGTACTACTGTTACAAGCAACCTCATTATATCAATTCTTTAAGAATGCGCAAATATACATATTGTACTCCTGGCCGAACAGATTCTTCCTCCAGAAACTTCTGCTTTACCCGATACCTGCGTAATGTTTTCCGAATATATGATTCCACCACGACTGAAGGTTCATCTACATATTCCAACACCTGCACGGAGCCATCCGGCTGAATATTCACCTTCGCTTTCACATTCAGTAAACTCTTGCCTTGAGCAGAAGTTCCACGACGATCATAATCAATCCACAAAATCATTGTAGCTTTAGGGACAGATTCTGCCACAGATTCGTTCACTTCTTTCTTACCAGCCTTTTCATCTTCTTTCGCACGTTCGGAAATACAGGCACTCACCAGCAACAAGACAGAAACCAAATATAAAAAACATTTTCGCATAATCGGTTAACAACTAAAAATCGAATATCCAAAGATACAAAATTTTATTAACTTTGCCCAAACAAGTAATATTTATGGAACAAATCAATCAAAGTATCGCTCAGTTTTTACTTCACATCGGTATAGACAAAGAAAATATTAACTGGAGCCTGCAGATACTCCTTATTATATGTATAGCCCTGCTGTCTTACATTACAACCAAGTTATTCCGGTACATCATCATCCCTGCTGTACAAAAAATCACCTCCCGGACCAAAGCCAGGTGGGACGATTACCTGTTCAACGAGAAGATGATGATCAGCTTCTGCCGCCTGATTCCTCCTTTGGTTTGGTATATACTGCTTCCTCTTGTATTCAGCAAGTTGCCCCTTCTGCTGGAATTCCTGCAAAAAGCATGCGAAATCTATCTGGTTGTCTGCATGCTACTGCTGGTCAGCGCCTTTCTTAACTCCCTTTATGAGATCTCCAATGAGCACGAGACCCTTCGCAACCGTCCGTTGAAAGGGATCTACCAGATGATTAAATTAATTGCATTCGGCATTGGATTTATTGTAATTATCAGTATCATCACCGACAGCAATGCAACAAGTATCCTTGCCGGATTAGGAGCTTCAGCGGCTGTTTTAATGTTGATCTTCAAAGACAGTTTACTGGGACTGGTTGCAGGAGTACAATTATCAGCAAACGATATGCTACGTCCCGGCGACTGGATTACCATGCCCAAATACGGAGCAGACGGAGATGTTATCGAAGTTTCACTTACAACGGTCAAGGTGCGTAACTTTGACAAGACAATTACTACCATTCCACCCTATGTACTGGTCAGTGACTCCTTTCAGAACTGGCGAGGAATGCGGGATACTGGCGGAAGACGTATCAAACGTTCTGCCAGATACGGCAATGAGTTCGTAAACGGACACCTATGTGTCCACTCACAGTGGATAATCGCCATCAGTTTTCAAAGAAAGGGGCAATGCCTATTGTAAGAAATTCATTTATACAGATGTCAAAACTGACAAATTTAAAAGGAAGAATTAACTATATCTCTAGTCACGCAAGGCAGGAAAATTTGTACGCAGTTTATGAAACAACTGACCGTAAATTTTGGACGGAACTTGCCAAGTGCAATCAGGAGGAGTTTAAGAAAAGCGGAACGGAAGGCAAGTGCATTGAAGCAAGAGAACTGATTATTGCACTGCCGGAAAGTTTTGTGGATTATGATCCGGACAAGCTGCTGAAACTTTTTACGGAACACTTTAAACAGAATTACGGTGTGGAGTGTATCGCTGCCCTGCACCACAACAAGCGCAAGACCAACTATCATATCCATCTTATCTTTTCGGAGCGAAAGCTACTTGATGAGCCTGTGGAGAAGATTGCCACAAGGAACATGTTTTATGATGAAACCGGAAAGCATGTGCGCACCAAAAAAGAGATACTGGATGAAGCCGGACAGCTTCGAAGCGGGTGCAGAATTATTGCCAAGGGAGAAGTGTATGAGCGCAACATTTTTACCATCAAGGACAGCCGATTTAAGAGTGACAGTTTTCTTGATGAGGTAAAACGTTCCTATACAGACCTTATCAATATTTATGTGAGGGATGATAAGGAGAAGCTGAAAGTATTTGATAAGAATGGTGTGTATCTGCCCATGAAAAAGGTTGGCAAAAACAATCCAAAAGCAGAGCAGATAGAAGCGGATAATCGGGTTCGTACCATGTGGAACCAGACGGTGGACAGGGCATTAGTGAGTGGTGTGCCGGAGAAACAGATTTTGGAAGTGAAGCAGAGTGAAATCGGGCAGAAAGCAAAGGTTTCCATTCAGAAGTCGGGGAGGAATCCGGCACTGTTCAAAAGCCTAATTATGACGGCTATATATGCTTTGGAGCTTCTGATTAGTAAGGTGTTTAAAACAGCTTTGGAAAAGGCTGATAAGGTGACGGAAACGTTTGTAAAGTCAGAGCCGGAGCAGATGAAAGTTCGGGCAGTCAATGCGCTTGTGATGGCGAAAAGTGAACCGATACCGGAAATGCCGAAGAAGTCTGAGCTCGCTTCCAAGTTTCTGAGACTTGCAGACATCTATAGCAAGCTGGAGAAGCAGAATGCAGCCATTTATCAAAGGGAGCAACAGCTTGCAAGTGTTGAGAAGGAGATTGCCAGAACAAAGGGTATCTTCAAAGGAAAACAGCGCAAGGAGCTTCAGGAACAGGCAGAGCAGTTAAAAACGCAGATAGCCAATATGAAGCAGTATTTATCAAATATTGTGCAAGGATATGGTTATAAGAATGTAAAGGAGTTCTTGGTTGAATACAGAGCTTCTAAAGCAGAGTACAATGATTATCAGTCGGCAGTTGCAAGGTGGGAGCAACAGACCGGAAATAAGGCAGAGTCGGACAGCTTTAGGGCAAGGTTACAGCAGAAGCAAATGGAAGTAAAGGAGCGAGAAAATAACAGACAGAGCCACTATTACAGGAATGACAGAGGTGGCAGATAGGAGCAGATTATGAAGAAGCATATTATTGGAGAAAACGGAATAGGGTACACACTTGGGGCAGACTTGAAAGCAAGCTTTCTCGTTAACTCATCAGGTGAAAGTATGCAAGCATCCTTTCCTGCTGATGAGTTATATTATCCGGATTTAGAATTGCCGGAGGGTACGCACTATGAGATTGGAAAATATGGACGGATGCGGTGGGAGTATTTGAAAAACCACCGCAGAGGGGAATATATCAGGCTTCTTATGGACGGAAAATTAAATGAGTACCTGCATGAGGTTGATGAGGAATGTTATCAGAGAATGGAGATTCTTGTGGAGCAGATGAAAGCTGGTGCAGGGATTACGGAAGATATAAAGGCAAGTGATCAGATGAAGTGGGTAGGACTTATGAATAATGTGCGGAGTGCGGCGGAGGGGATTGTAATAAGGGAGCTGATATATGTGTGATAAGGGTGCGGGGCATAATGCTCCGCATTTATTAAATCCTAATGCGGATTAACTGATGTTATGATATAATCAGAGCAATAGACTGAAAAGGTTGAGTCACTGTAAAATTTATTGATCATTTTTAAAACTGTCTCATTGCATAGAAGTGTTTAAATGCTTATTCTTAAAGGAGGAGGTGGCAGATATGGCTAATGAAAATAAAAAGGATTTTAATGCTATGTTGCATGATAGCAAAGATATGCCAAAGTTTCAGATTATTACAGACAAAAAAAGTATTGAGAAATACGGTGGAAATAAAATGTACTTTGCTCCACCGATTGACTATGACAAGGTAATGAAACAAATTCCTTGTGGCAGAGTAATTACTGTTGGCAAAATACGGGAGCATTTTGCAAAACTAAATGGTGCAGATTTTACAGAGCCCATTACAGCAGGTATTTTTGTTTCCATTGCTGCGTGGGCAAGCTACCAACGCTCCAATGATGAAACACCATATTGGAGAACATTAAAAGCAAATGGCGAGCTAAATGAAAAATATCCCGGTGGTGTAGAAGCACAGAAAGAAAAGCTGGAAGCTGAAGGACACACAATTCTTCAAAAAGGACGCAAAAACATCAAGTATTATGTAAAGGACTATGAAAGTGTTCTTGAAGATTTGGAGTAAACAAAACTGGAATATGCGGAGGTGGTGTTTGTGGTAAGTAAGTTGAAATACGGCAATACAAATACATTTTTTGTTCGTGGAATAAACGGTAATTTGCTTGTTGATACTGACTATGCAGGAACATTGCCTGCATTTTATAGGGCGATTAAAGAGCACAACATAAAAATCAGTGATATTACTTATGTTTTGGCAACACATTACCATCCTGACCATATTGGTCTTATAAGCGAACTTATGGAACTGGGTGTAAAACTTCTGCTGATTGATACACAAGTCGAATATATTCATTTCTCTGATGAAATATTTAGTAGGGATGCACGGATGAAATATGTGCCAATAAACAAAGAAGATGCTGTTTTGGTTAAATGTAAAGAAAGCAGAGTATTTCTTCACAGCATAGGAATTGAAGGTGAAATTTTATCTACGCCAAGTCATAGTAAAGATAGTATTTCTCTCATTTTGGATGATGGATTTTGTTTTGTTGGCGATTTGGAGCCTATAGATTATCTTGACGCTTATGATAACAATGTAGAGCTTAAAGAAGATTGGAAAATTGTCATGAGTCGTAATCCTAAAGTTATTTTTTATGCACACGCAAATGAAAGAGTAGTATTGTAATCGGCAAATTCTATATTTATTTGTGAGTATAAAACGATGTCTTGATGCGATAAGCTGATAGTGAAAATCGCACCATTGGTGCGAGAAATGGAAATGGTGAGGTATATGGAAAAGAATGAAATTGTGGGATATGAGCCTTTGGTGGATGATTTAAAGCATTTAATACAGGAAAAACAGTATCATGTGTTAAAAACGATTAATTCTGAAACTATAAATTTATATTGGGAAATCGGTGAAGAGATTTATAGACAACAGCAGGAAAACGGCTGGGGAAAATCAATTGTACAAGTCTTATCAAAAGAATTGCAAAAAGAATTTCCCGGAGCTAAAGGATATTCAGCAGCAAATTTATGGAGAATGCGAAATTTCTATTTGACATATTGTGAATCTGAAAAACTCGCACCACTGGTGCGAGAAATTAGCTGGAGCAATAATATTGTCATTATGGAAAAATGTAAAGATGATTTGCAACGAGAATTTTATATTCAAATGGCAAAACGCTATGGCTGGACAAAGCGTGTGCTGACAAATTTTGTAGAAGCACAAACATATGAAAAATATTTATTAAATCAGACCAATTTTGACGTGACACTTCCGGCAGAACGCAGAGTACAGGCAAAATTAGCAGTTAAGGATGAATACACATTTGATTTTGCAGAGTTATCACCGGAATATTCAGAGCATGAATTGGAAATGCAGTTGGTTAATAATATTAGAGCATTTCTTATAGAAATGGGTGGGGATTTTACTTTCATAGGTAATCAGTATCACTTAGTAGTGGGAAGCAGAGATTTGTATATTGATTTATTGCTTTTTCATCGCAGACTTAGAAGTTTAGTTGCAATAGAATTGAAAATAGGCGAGTTTGAAGCGGAATATGCTGGAAAAATGCAGTTGTATTTAACCGCATTGGATGAGCAGATAAAATTACCCGACGAGAATCCGTCTATTGGTATTATTATTTGTAAGAGCAAAGACAAAACATTTGTAGAGTATGCTTTGAAACAAACGAATGCCCCGATTGGTGTTGCTACCTATCAGTTGCGAAATACAGTACCAGAAGATATGAAAGCAATGCTGCCGGATCCGGATGAGATTGCGAAACGGTTGAAAATATTTGAGGAAAAATAGTCAGTATGATTATCAGCATAGATATGTAATCAAGAGAGCGGGTGAAGTAATGAATTTGTATAGAATTATCAGTTTGGAAACATTTATAGATTTGTTACATAATAAGAGAGAACGCTATGTACGTCCGGCAACATGGGACGATAATTACGAAGGATATTTGTTTAGAAGAATTGAAAATCCCGAGGATAGACGAAAAATAATAGAGGATATGTATTATAATGTTTGTCCAAGAAATTACGAAGCGACGATAAACAATCTGCTTAAATTGGAGCATGGTAAATATTTCGTATATGGACAATGCTGGTCAACTTTGTCTGATAGTGATGCTTTATGGAGAATATATTCATATAATCAACATGCAATTCAAATTAAAACCACTGATGTCAAGATAAAGAATTTGTTAAAAACGGAATCAGATATTTTATATGAAATCAGAAAAGTAAAATATGATGTTGAACCGGAAGACAATCTGATGCATGAGCAAGTGATGCAGTTGAAAGAAACGAAGACAATATATGAACCGTTTTTTCATAAGAGAAAAGCATTTAAACATGAAGCAGAAGTAAGGGTATTGGTTGATGATGCACGTTGGTATCAAGTAGTGGGAATGAGTAGCATGGGAGCTAATTGGAGAATTTATAAAAAAATGCAAGAAATTCCAGAAGATGTAGATAGACTTAATGAAGTAGAAAAGAGATTAACGGAATATATGGGGCATTGGATAGAAAAAGAACTTCCTGTAAATTTTTGCCAATCAATAACATGTCTCAATAAATACATATCAGGAGTTAAGGTTCATCCAATGGCTGAAGAATGGTATGTAGAACTTATAAAGGGATTATGTGAAGAACATAATATAAAATTTGAAGGGCAATCAAATTTATATGGCAAGACAGAAAAAGGAATGTAGGAAAAATATTTTCAGGGAAAATATTTTTGTTCAAAAGTTCTTTGCAAATACCTGGAATCTTAGTATAATATCCTCATGGCAACACTTTGGCAACAGAAAATCAGTAAGCCAAAATAAAATGTGTAAATGAAGTAAAATATCGGCATATTTCAAATAGAACTTAAACAATATAGTTTAAGATAAAACAACACCTTGCCGAGTTTGAATAGTACGAGAGTGTACAGATTATTTTATATGGCGGGTAGTCTATGAGATTGCCTGTCATTCGTTAAATTTACATGTTATTGTTATTAATTGTTGCCATTCATGAAGTACTTATAAGTATAAGATGCGATTTTCGAAGGAGTATTAAAAATGCAGGAAACAGAAGAAAAAGGTGTGTATATGGACGGGTTAGATGAGGGAATTAAAACAATAGTAAAGAGTTCAAGCGAAAAGGCTGTGAATTCTGTCTTAAAGTTTATATCTGATAAGTACGGAAAGGCTTGTGTAGCTACTGGTAGTGCATTTAATTTATATTTAAAGAATTCTGAATTAAGGTATAACAAAGTAAAAACATTAGCAGATATGACAGAACCACGAACACTTGAAGGTGAAAATGGAATATATGTAGATGTTTATGTGGAATATAAAGGTAAAAGAATATCTACATCTACTGTAGATAATATGATGCAAATTAGTAATAATATTATAGTTTTGGGAAGTGGTGGAACTGGAAAATCAATGCTTATGCGACATTTATTTGTTAATACGCAACACAGAGGAAGCTATATTCCTGTTTTAGTAGAATTGAGAAAAATGTCAAACGTTGATAAATCGGATTCATTGCTTAAAATGGTACATAGTTGCATAGAAGAGTTTGATGTCAGATTAGATCAAACTCAATTTGAATATAGCTTGCGTTCAGGCAAATATTTACTACTTTTTGATGGCCTAGATGAGGTAAAAGAGGAGATTCGAGATAGGGTAGAAAATTTAATTCAAGAATTGAGTAAGAAATATCCTCGAAATGGTTTTGTTGTATCGTCAAGGAAAGAAGGTGTAGATTTTAAAGAGCTTGAAACATATACTGTAGTAAAATCACTTCCACTAGAAAAGGAACAGGCGGTTGAATTAATCAATAGAATTGGGAGAAATGATGATAAAGTTAAAGAATTTTCAGAATTATTATCTAAAGAGCTGTTTAAAAAACATAGAGATTTTGCATCTAATCCATTACTGTTAACAATGATGTACATTACGTTTGTTGATAACAATATAATACCTGAACACTTAACTGATTTCTATGAAGCGGCTTATGATGCATTATATAAAAGACATGATGCAAATAAAGACGGAGTATTTGAAAGAGATTATAAGTGCAAAAAATTGGGAGAAAAAGAATTTAAAGATTTATTTTCATATTTTTGTTTTCAATCATATTTTATACAACAATATGAATTCAGTAAAGAGGAAATTTGCGAGTACATAAAAAATGGTATTGAAAGATTAAATCTTAAAGAATTAATTGAAAACCCCGGAATGTTCTTTAATGATATTAAAGATATTGTATGTCTGATTGTTGAGGAAGGCAGTAAATTTAAATTTACACACCGATCTTTTCAAACATATTTTGCTGCATATTATACAGCTACTCAAGTTTCAGATGAACAGCAAAAGACCTTTTTGGGTAAAGAAATAAGAAATCAGAATTTTCTAAGGGATGACTTCTTTTATATGTTAAGTAGACTAGAAGGAGACAGATTTAGTAGTAATATACTGGAACCAGGGATAAGAAAAATTTTGAAAAAAATAAGGGAAAGCGAATCGCCGGAAGTAGGTTTATTAACATTAATGTTTCAGTCAGTATCGGTTCATGAAGGAAGACTAATGAGGGGAATTAATTCTGCTAAACATATGAAAATTCCATATGAAAGAAAAATACTAATGTTATACAATAAAATATTTTATAAAGGATATATTGGAAAAGATAAAGAGGAAGAAATTATTGTTAAGAAGTTAGAAAAATTGAATCAAGAGAATTATTTGCATGAAATAGAAATTACAGAATTAGTATTATTAAAACAAGAGGATCAGACAAATGATTTAATTGATTTACTAATTTCATATTTGGGGATAAATGATTTGCTAGATGAACTCTCAAAATGGATGATTTCCCAGGATAATAAAAAAAATAATATAAAAAAGGAAACAGATAGAATAAGAATGCTCGCATTATTGTAGTAGCTATTAAAGTATTTTAGCAACAAACATGCAAGTGTAGTGGCAACACTTTGGCAACGGAAAATCAGTAAGTCCAAATAAATTATGTAATTGAAGTAAAAAATCGGCATTTTTAGAACAAAACTTAAACAAAATAGATTAAGCTAAAGCTACAATTTGCCGAGTTCGAATAACAGATTAAAATGCCGAAAGCCTGTATTTATGCGGGCTTCCGGCATTTGTTTTATCAA
>ERZ773148.3786-NODE-3786-length-10132-cov-2.951970_pt1 | contig 10132 bp, 8 predicted proteins | sample MGYA00580846_ERZ773148 | MGnify/ENA primary metagenome ERZ773148 (study PRJEB29015, sample SAMEA2737879) | human gut metagenome | biome: human gut; feature: human-associated habitat; material: faeces | place: China | collected 2012 ...
AATATACAGCAGATGTTTATTGTCCCTGCCCACTTCAGAAGAGAGAAGTTCGGCATTGGCGCTGATGACGGAGAGTGGAGTTTTCAGCTCATGACTGGCATTGGAAATAAATTTTTTCTCGGAAAGAATTGTATTTTCAATGGGTTTTACCATCCATCGCGAGAGTGCTTTGGAGGAAATGGTAAATACGATAATTCCAATCAATGCGAGGATGAAACAGAGAAAGACGGTTGGCAGTGTTGATTTTAGAGCCGGTGTTCCACTGAGCATTAAAACATAATATTGTCCTTTTTTGGCGCGGAGATGATTTACGGAAACATAGCGTTTGAAAAAGATATATTTTTTGTTGTTGGAAATAAGGGCTTTTCCCTGTTTTAAAAGGAATTTATCAGATACATCGGAAAAAGTGTCAAACATGATTTCCATTTCATTGGATTCGTCAATGGAAAAAAGGCAATAGGGAATATGATCAAGTTCGGATGGCGAGGTCTGTCCATTGGAAATAACGAAGGCATCCCATGTCGTATAGTGGAGAGCTGCACGAACGGTTTGCTGCAGATCACTTAAGTTATTCCGGTATGAGTTATTAATAAAAAGAAATAAAATAACAAGCCAGATGATGGTAAGCAGAAAAATAAAAAGTGTACTAATTCTTTTTTGCAAAGATTTAATCATTCGGAAACCTCCATAATATAACCGACACCGCGGATCGCACGAATTGTTACATTCACTTGTAAGTGGTGAAATTTGCGGCGCAGGAAGGAAACATATACTTCTACATTGTTGTATTCGGCGTTAGAATCAAATCCCCATATTTTGGTAGTAATCTGATTTTTTTCGAGAACCTGATTACAATTGTTCATAAAAAATTCCAATAGCTGCATTTCTTTTCCGGAAATCTGAACGGATTTTCCAGTCTGGGTATTGCAGATTTCACAGGTAGCAGGATCGTAAGAGAGGTTTCCTACTACAGGATGTGAAGTATCCTGATGGTTGCTTCGTCTGCTGATTGCCTGAATACGCATAAGAAGTTCACGAATTTCAAAAGGTTTGGTCATATAATCATCCGCACCGGTTGTAAATCCCTGAATTTTATCATCCAATTCTGTTTTCGCAGAGAGTATCAGCACCGGTACATTTTGTCCGTCTTTGCGCAAAGAAGAAAGAACTTCATATCCATTCATTTTAGGAAGCATCAGATCTAAAATAATCATATCGTAGATGCCGGTGGAGGCATGCTCATAGCCTGTCAATCCATCATGAGCAGTATACACCTGGTAGTTTTCATTTTGTAAAGCTTCTGCAATGGTATCCGCAAGTCGGATAGAATCTTCAATTACTAAAATTTTCAATTGGAATCCCCTTTATTTTGTAAATCATATCTGTTGTATTTGAAATTTATTATAACGAATCTGGAAAATCTTGCAATCAGAAATTTAATTTTCCAAAAAATTCCTATTATTGAAAGAAAAAATGATATTTTCAAGGTTCATTCAAGGAAGAAAATATATGATAAACGTGTAAAAAGGATTATAACAGGAAAGGATTTAAACATGAAAACACTGTATTTACATATAGGAACACCAAAAACAGCAACATCGTCGATTCAGAAATTTCTGAAAGAAAACTGGGATGTTCTGCAAGAGCATGGATATTTTTTTCCTGAATCCTTACATATGTATCCTGGCGTAAATGCAAGGAGAAATGCACATTTTTTAGTTGGGAAAGTTCAAAATGAGAAGGGAGAGAGGGATAAAAAGAAAGAAACCATTTATTTAAAAGAGGGATTACAACAGATTCGGGATGCGTTTGAAAACTATGATCATGTAATTCTGACAGATGAATCTATTTGGTATTGTCTTAGTTATGGAAAAAAATCTTTGCTTTATGATTTGAAAAAGGAGGCAGATGAACAAAATTATCAAATTAAAGTGATCGTTTATCTTCGCAGACAGGATAAATTTTTATTATCCCGTTGGAATCAGAGTGTGAAGCAGAGAACTTCGCATGTGTCGGAAATGCCATGTGACCAGTATTTTAAAATGACACAGGAAAAGAACGAAAAGATATATCAGTATGATAAAAAACTGGACGAAATTGCAAAAGTGATCGGAAAAGAAAATCTGATTGTGCGGCGGTTTGTACCGGAGAGCTGGCGAGATGGTTCTATTATTCATGATTTTATGCATGAAATCGGAATGGATGTAACATCAGAATTTCAGGAACTGGAAGAAAATGTGAATCTTCGTCTGGATAAAAATACAACGGAAATTAAAAGAATTCTGAATCAGGAATCAGAATTCTCTGAAAAAGAAATTTCGTATATGGGAAAATATCTGAAAGAAATTTCAAAGACCTATATAGAAAAAGATACGACAGAAATGCTGTCAAAAGAGGAATTGCAGCAATTTCTGAAAAAGTACGAAGAAGGAAATTATAGAGTAGCAGAAAAATATATGAAGGAAGAAGGTCCGTTATTTTCCGATAAAATAAAAGATTTGCCAAAATGGTCCCCACAGAATGAAGGAATGTTGGAAGAAGTAATTTTGTTTTTTTCAAAGTTTATGATTGATTTGAAAAGAACCAATGATTTACAGAAAAATCAGATTAAAGATTTAAAGACAGAGCTTCGAAAGACTGAAACAGAGTTTAAGGTGTTCCAGAACAAAGTAAGACATCCGTTCCGAACGATCTTAAAAAGAATATTTCGATAAAAGAAATAGGTGGCTGACAGAAGATGGAAGAAAAAGAAAGAAATGAAAAAGAAAAAATGGTATTCTCTTCTGGCGGTTGTGGTGATAGCGCTGCTCCTGTTCACGGCGTGCACGCCGGCTGAAACAACGGCGACGGAATCGGCTTCCGCATCCACTGAAGCGCAAGCAAGCACGGAAGCAAGCGGCGAGGAATCGGCCCCCGCATCCGCTTCAACCGAGGCTGCGGCGGGCGAGGTGCATGAAATCTACCAGCTTATGCCTAAGCTTTCCCTCGCGGGCATCGTCAACCCGTATGTGGAAGACCGTGCGGATCTCGATAAGGCATGGCCCAAAGAGCCCGCGGCGGAAGGAACGCTCAAAATTGGCTGGACCGAAATTAACCAGTCCAGCGATTGGTTTATCGCAGTCAAGAACAGTGCGGAAGAAAAAGCAAAGGAATATGGCTATGAGCTCGAATTCCTGATCGCGGAAGACGGTTAAACCTTCTTTCAGGCTGAGCTGGAACCAGTCGCGGCAGGTCACTCGGTTACCGGTCCAGTTATGGAAATATTCATGGCCGATAACGCGTTCAATATCGAGATAATCTTTGTCGGTGGCGGTGTCGGTGCGGGCCAACACATATTTGGAGTTAAAGATATTCAGACCCTTATTCTCCATTGCGCCCATATTGAAGAAATCCACCGCGACGATCATATAGATGTCGAGGTCATACTCCAGGCCAAAGCGTTCTTCATCCCATTTCATGGAGTTTTTCAGCGAGGTCATCGCCCACGGCGCGCGATCAAGGTTGCCGCGATCGACGTACAGCTCCAGTGCTACTTCGCGACCAGAACGCGTGGTAAAGGTATCGCGCAGTACATCAAAGTCGCCTGCCACCAGCGCAAACAGGTAGCACGGTTTCGGGAACGGGTCCTGCCACTGTACCCAATGGCGTCCGTTTTCGAGTTCGCCTTGCGCAACGCGGTTACCATTGGAAAGCAGGAAGGGATATTTGATTTTATCGGCAATAATTTTGGTGGTAAAACGCGCCAGCACGTCCGGGCGGTCGAGATAATACGTAATATGGCGGAAACCTTCGGCTTCACACTGGGTGCAAAGCGCATCGCCTGACTGATAAAGCCCTTCCAGCGCCGTATTCGCCGCCGGGCTTATTTCATTAATGATCTTAAGCGTAAAACGCTCCGGCAAATTACTGATGACCAGTGCGCCCTCTTCTTCTTTCCAGGCGGTCCACGGCTCATCATTAATATGAACAGAAACCAGTTTGAGGTCTTCGCCGTTGAGACGAAGCGGAGCATCTGATGCACCATGACGGACAGCCTGGCTGACCGCGGTAACGACCGTCTTTTGCGCGTCGAGGTCAAAGGTCAAGTCAATATCAGTAATCTGGTAATCCGGCGCACGATAATCGTGACGGTATTTGGCTTGTGGCTGTTGAGTCATAAATAACCTTTAGCATCTTTTATAGAGTCTGGTGTTCAGTCTATTCCTGTTGCGTAAATCGCGCTATGCAGAATCTTCATCTTTTCAGGTACAAACGCCTTTATTGCTACATTTTTATAACATACACCGCGTAATGCCATCGACCAGAAAGGTGGCATATGGTGTGATCGGGGTTCAATAAATTGCGAAACAAGGTATACTCCAGCAGTTCCTGAAGATGTTTATTGTACTAAACGCTCCTGTACGAGGACGCTACTGCGCACCTATGACACAATTCGCTTCTCCTGTTCTGCACTCGTTGCTGGATACAGATGCTTATAAGTTGCATATGCAGCAAGCCGTGTTTCATCACTATTACGATGTGCATGTCGCGGCGGAGTTTCGTTGCCGAGGTGACGATCTGCTGGGTATTTATGCCGATGCTATTCGTGAACAGATTCAGGCGATGCAGCACCTGCGCCTGCAGGATGATGAATATCAGTGGCTCTCTGCTCTGCCTTTCTTTAAGGCCGACTATCTTAACTGGTTACGCGAGTTCCGCTTTAACCCGGAACAAGTCACCGTATCCAACGATAATGGCAAGCTGGATATTCGTTTAAGCGGCCCGTGGCGTGAAGTCATCCTCTGGGAAGTTCCTTTGCTGGCGGTTATCAGTGAAATGGTACATCGCTATCGCTCACCGCAGGCCGACGTTGCGCAAGCCCTCGACACGCTGGAAAGCAAATTAGTCGACTTCTCGGCGTTAACCGCCGGCCTTGATATGTCGCGCTTCCATCTTATGGATTTTGGCACCCGTCGCCGTTTTTCTCGCGAAGTACAAGAAACCATCGTTAAGCGTCTGCAACAGGAATCCTGGTTCGTGGGCACCAGCAACTACGATCTGGCGCGTCGGCTTTCCCTCACGCCGATGGGAACACAGGCACACGAATGGTTCCAGGCACATCAGCAAATCAGCCCGGATCTAGCCAACAGCCAGCGAGCTGCACTTGCTGCCTGGCTGGAAGAATATCCCGACCAACTTGGCATTGCATTAACCGACTGCATCACTATGGATGCTTTCCTGCGTGATTTCGGTGTCGAGTTCGCCAGTCGCTATCAGGGCCTGCGTCATGACTCTGGCGACCCGGTTGAATGGGGTGAAAAAGCCATTGCACATTATGAAAAGCTGGGAATTGATCCACAGAGTAAAACTCTGGTTTTCTCTGACAATCTGGATTTACGCAAAGCGGTTGAGCTATACCGCCACTTCTCTTCCCGCGTGCAATTAAGTTTTGGTATTGGGACTCGCCTGACCTGCGATATCCCCCAGGTAAAACCCCTGAATATTGTGATTAAGTTGGTTGAGTGTAACGGTAAACCGGTGGCGAAACTTTCTGACAGCCCTGGCAAAACTATCTGCCACGATAAAGCGTTTGTTCGGGCGCTGCGCAAAGCGTTCGACCTTCCGCATATTAAAAAAGCCAGTTAATATCATCAGGGAGCTAATCGGCTCCCTTTTTTTACCTTTAATTCCGAAATCTTTCGCTGCATTTGCGAATTCTGCTTGTCTGATTGCAGATGCCAGGTAACATAGGTATCCCCCCATTTACGGGTGGACAAGTGTTTATTTTTTCCGACTATTAACAGAGAGAATATTATGAGCGTTGTGCCTGTAGCCGACGTACTCCAGGGCCGCGTAGCCGTTGACAGCGAAGTCACCGTACGCGGATGGGTACGTACCCGCCGAGATTCAAAAGCTGGCATCTCCTTCCTCGCCGTTTATGACGGTTCCTGCTTTGATCCTGTACAGGCTGTCATCAATAATTCTCTGCCCAATTACAATGAAGACGTCCTGCGTCTGACCACCGGCTGCTCGGTCATTGTGACGGGTAAAGTCGTGGCGTCGCCGGGCCAGGGGCAACAATTTGAAATTCAGGCCAGCAAAGTTGAAGTTGCTGGTTGGGTTGAAGATCCAGACACTTACCCGATGGCGGCAAAACGCCACAGCATTGAGTATCTGCGTGAAGTCGCTCACCTGCGTCCGCGCACAAACCTGATTGGTGCCGTCGCGCGCGTTCGCCATACGCTGGCGCAGGCGCTGCATCGCTTCTTTAACGAGCAGGGATTCTTCTGGGTTTCAACGCCACTGATTACCGCATCTGATACCGAAGGTGCCGGCGAAATGTTCCGCGTTTCTACGCTGGATCTGGAAAACCTGCCGCGTAACGATCAGGGCAAAGTGGATTTCGACAAAGACTTCTTTGGTAAAGAGTCTTTCCTGACCGTATCTGGCCAGTTGAACGGCGAAACCTACGCTTGCGCATTATCCAAAATTTATACCTTCGGCCCGACTTTCCGTGCTGAAAACTCCAACACCAGCCGTCACCTGGCGGAATTCTGGATGCTGGAGCCGGAAGTGGCGTTTGCTAACCTGAACGATATCGCGGGTCTGGCTGAAGCCATGCTGAAATATGTCTTCAAAGCGGTTCTCGAAGAACGCGCAGACGACATGAAATTCTTCGCTGAACGCGTAGATAAAGATGCCGTTTCACGTCTGGAACGCTTCATTGAGGCCGATTTCGCGCAGGTGGATTACACCAACGCAGTGACCATTCTCGAAAACTGCGGCAGGAAGTTTGAAAACCCGGTTTACTGGGGCGTCGATCTCTCTTCTGAGCATGAGCGTTATCTGGCGGAAGAACACTTTAAAGCACCGGTAGTGGTTAAAAACTATCCGAAAGATATTAAAGCGTTCTATATGCGCCTCAACGAAGACGGTAAAACCGTTGCGGCTATGGACGTTCTGGCTCCGGGCATCGGTGAGATCATTGGTGGCTCCCAGCGTGAAGAACGTCTGGACGTTCTGGACGAGCGTATGCTGGAAATGGGCCTGAATAAAGAAGATTACTGGTGGTATCGCGATCTGCGTCGCTACGGTACTGTTCCGCATTCAGGTTTCGGTCTTGGTTTTGAACGCCTGATTGCTTACGTAACTGGCGTGCAAAACGTGCGTGATGTGATTCCGTTCCCACGTACTCCGCGCAACGCCAGCTTCTGATTTTCTTCCTCAAAGAGCCAGCGCCTGCTGGCTCTTTTTTATCCTTTCTGTCAAGTTATCTGTTTGTTAAGTCAAGCAATCTATTTGCAACCCCGCCATAACGATCATCCTGTTACGGAATATTACATTGCAACATTTACGCACAAAAAATAACCCGCATTCTTATTGCGGATTAGTTTTTTCTTAGCTGATAGCACAATTTTCATACTATTTTTTGGCATTCTGGATGTCTGAAAGAGGATTTTGTGCCAGGTCGATAAAGTTTCCATCAGAAACAAAATTTCCGTTTAGTTAATTTAAATATAAGTAAATCATATAAATAGATAAAAATTGCTGTAAATATCATCACGTTTCTATGGAAATATGACGGTGTTCACAAAGTTCCTTAATTTTTACTTTTGGTTACATATTTTTTCTTTTTGAAACTAAATCTTTATCTTTGTAGCACTTTCACGGTAGCGAAACGTTAGTTTGAATGGAAAGATGCCTGCAGACACATAAAGACACCAAACTCTCATCAATAGTTCCGTAAATTTTTATTGACAGAACTTATTGACGGCAGTGGCAGGTGTCATAAAAAAAACCATGAGGGTAATAAATAATGATGAAGCGCAATATTCTGGCAGTGATCGTCCCTGCTCTGTTAGTAGCAGGTACTGCAAACGCTGCAGAAATCTATAACAAAGATGGCAACAAAGTAATCTGTACGGTAAAGCTGTTGGTCTGCATTATTTTTCCAAGGGTAACGGTGAAAACAGTTACGGTGGCAATGGCGACATGACCTATGCCCGTCTTGGTTTTAAAGGGGAAACTCAAATCAATTCCGATCTGACCGGTTATGGTCAGTGGGAATATAACTTCCAGGGTAACAACTCTGAAGGCGCTGACGCTCAAACTGGTAACAAAACGCGTCTGGCATTCGCGGGTCTTAAATACGCTGACGTTGGTTCTTTCGATTACGGCCGTAACTACGGTGTGGTTTATGATGCACTGGGTTACACCGATATGCTGCCAGAATTTGGTGGTGATACTGCATACAGCGATGACTTCTTCGTTGGTCGTGTTGGCGGCGTTGCTACCTATCGTAACTCCAACTTCTTTGGTCTGGTTGATGGCCTGAACTTCGCTGTTCAGTACCTGGGTAAAAACGAGCGTGACACTGCACGCCGTTCTAACGGCGACGGTGTTGGCGGTTCTATCAGCTACGAATACGAAGGCTTTGGTATCGTTGGTGCTTATGGTGCAGCTGACCGTACCAACCTGCAAGAAGCTCAACCTCTTGGCAACGGTAAAAAAGCTGAACAGTGGGCTACTGGTCTGAAGTACGACGCGAACAACATCTACCTGGCAGCGAACTACGGTGAAACCCGTAACGCTACGCCGATCACTAATAAATTTACAAACACCAGCGGCTTCGCCAACAAAACGCAAGACGTTCTGTTAGTTGCGCAATACCAGTTCGATTTCGGTCTGCGTCCGTCCATCGCTTACACCAAATCTAAAGCGAAAGACGTAGAAGGTATCGGTGATGTTGATCTGGTGAACTACTTTGAAGTGGGCGCAACCTACTACTTCAACAAAAACATGTCCACCTATGTTGACTACATCATCAACCAGATCGATTCTGACAACAAACTGGGCGTAGGTTCAGACGACACCGTTGCTGTGGGTATCGTTTACCAGTTCTAATAGCACACCTCTTTGTTAAATGCCGAAAAAACAGGACTTTGGTCCTGTTTTTTTTATACCTTCCAGAGCAATCTCACGTCTTGCAAAAACAGCCTGCGTTTTCATCAGTAATAGTTGGAATTTTGTAAATCTCCCGTTACCCTGATAGCGGACTTCCCTTCTGTAACCATAATGGAACCTCGTCATGTTTGAGAACATTACCGCCGCTCCTGCCGACCCGATTCTGGGCCTGGCCGATCTGTTTCGTGCCGATGAACGTCCCGGCAAAATTAACCTCGGGATTGGTGTCTATAAAGATGAGACGGGCAAAACCCCGGTACTGACCAGCGTGAAAAAGGCTGAACAGTATCTGCTCGAAAATGAAACCACCAAAAATTACCTCGGCATTGACGGCATCCCTGAATTTGGTCGCTGCACTCAGGAACTGCTGTTTGGTAAAGGTAGCGCCCTGATCAATGACAAACGTGCTCGCACGGCACAGACTCCGGGGGGCACTGGCGCACTACGCGTAGCTGCCGATTTCCTGGCAAAAAATACCAGCGTTAAGCGAGTGTGGGTGAGCAACCCAAGCTGGCCGAACCATAAGAGCGTCTTTAACTCTGCAGGTCTGGAAGTTCGTGAATACGCTTATTATGATGCGGAAAATCACACTCTTGACTTCGATGCACTGATTAACAGCCTGAATGAAGCTCAGGCTGGCGACGTAGTGCTGTTCCATGGCTGCTGCCATAACCCAACCGGTATCGACCCTACGCTGGAACAATGGCAGACACTGGCACAACTCTCCGTTGAGAAAGGCTGGTTACCGCTGTTTGACTTCGCTTACCAGGGTTTTGCCCGTGGTCTGGAAGAAGATGCTGAAGGACTGCGCGCTTTCGCGGCTATGCATAAAGAGCTGATTGTTGCCAGTTCCTACTCTAAAAACTTTGGCCTGTACAACGAGCGTGTTGGCGCTTGTACTCTGGTTGCTGCCGACAGTGAAACCGTTGATCGCGCATTCAGCCAAATGAAAGCGGCGATTCGCGCTAACTACTCTAACCCACCAGCACACGGCGCTTCTGTTGTTGCCACCATCCTGAGCAACGATGCGTTACGTGCGATTTGGGAACAAGAGCTGACTGATATGCGCCAGCGTATTCAGCGTATGCGTCAGTTGTTCGTCAATACGCTGCAGGAAAAAGGCGCAAACCGCGACTTCAGCTTTATCATCAAACAGAACGGCATGTTCTCCTTCAGTGGCCTGACAAAA
>ERZ773148.3787-NODE-3787-length-10123-cov-3.835916_pt1 | contig 10123 bp, 8 predicted proteins | sample MGYA00580846_ERZ773148 | MGnify/ENA primary metagenome ERZ773148 (study PRJEB29015, sample SAMEA2737879) | human gut metagenome | biome: human gut; feature: human-associated habitat; material: faeces | place: China | collected 2012 ...
GCCACGGCTACACTACCTATCGGCTGACTCTGCACTGTTTTGGCCTGGAACTGGCGGATGCGGCGCAGTCCGCTTTGCCGCAACTCACTGCCGCCACGGAAAGCCGCTGGGCGCGCCCGGAGGAGCTGGACGGCCTGGCCATGCCCGCCGCGCACCGCAAGCTGGCGGACCGTCTGTTTGCCGTGGCCCCGTCGGCCGCGCATACCCCCTGACCGTCGGCCTGCGCGCCGCGGCCCCGGAGTCGCCCCATGTGGGATCTTGCCTGGATTGCGGACCCTTCCGCCTGGATAGGACTGGGCACGCTGGTACTGCTGGAAGTGGTGCTGGGCGTGGACAACCTGGTTTTCATTTCCATTCTTGTCACGCGCCTGCCTGAAGCCCAGCGGCGGCAGGCCTTTCTGACGGGCATCAGCCTGGCCCTGCTCATGCGCCTGGGCCTGCTGGCCTTCATGGCCCGGCTGGTCACTCTGACCAATCCGCTGTTTACCCTGGGCGGGCACGGGTTTTCGGCCCGCGACCTGATTCTCATGGCCGGCGGCGTGTTTTTGCTGCTCAAGGGCACTACGGAACTGCACGACCGCGTGGAAGGCCGTGCGGGCAGTTTCTCCGGTCCGGAACGGCATGCGGGCTACTGGCAGGTTATTGTGCAGATCGTGGTGCTGGACGCGGTTTTTTCGCTGGATTCCATCATCACGTCCGTGGGCATGGTGGAGCATGTGCCCATCATGATGCTGGCCGTGGTGTCGGCCATGGCCATCATGGTGCTGGCGGCCGCGCCCCTGCTGCATTTTGTGGAGCGCCACCCTTCGGTCATTGTGCTCTGCCTGGGCTTTTTGCTTATGATTGGCCTGAGCCTGCTGGCCGATGGTCTGGGCTATCACATCCCCAAAGGGTACATGTACGCGGCCATCGGCTTTTCCATCCTGGTGGAGGCCTGCAACCAGTGGGCTCTGCGTAACCGGCGGCGGCGTTTCAGCATGCGGGACATGCGGGAATCCACGGCCAGGGTTATCCTCAATTTCCTGGGCGGCGGCGTGCCTTCGGGCGATATGCAGCTGGACGCGGCCGCCCTGGCCGGCGAGGCCGGCGGCCAGCTTTTTGCCCCGCAGGAGCGCGACATGGTGGCCAGGGTCATCCGTCTGGGCGGGCGCACGGCGCGCTTCATCATGACCCCGCGCCAGCGGGTGCGCTGGCTGGACAGCAATGCCGACCTGCCCACCGTGAGCCGCTACGCGGCTGCCGCCAACCTGCCCTGGCTGCCCGTGCTGCAGCGGGATACGGATGAAGTGCTGGGCGTGCTGCGGCCTGGCGACCTGCTGGCCGCCCCGCCCCCGGCCAAGGGCGCGCCCTGGAGTTTGCTCCCCTTTGTCCGGCCCGCGCCCACCATTTTTGAGCACACCCCTCTGCCTACTATTCTGGATAACTTTCGCACCCATCCGGTGCCTCTGGCCTTTGTGCGCGACGAATACGGCGATGTGGTGGGTGTGGTGACCCCGGCGGAGCTGATCAGTGTGCTGGCCGGACAAATGGGCGACATGCCCGCCGGGCCTGAGGCTTGCCGTCGGCCCGACGGCAGTTGGGTCATGCCGGGCCGCCTGAGTGTGGATCTGTTCGCTTCTTGGTTGGGCGTGCCGTTGCCCAAGCGTCTTTCCAGCGCCACCTTGGCCGGTCTGATTATGGAGCGCCTGGGCCGCATTCCGGTCAAGGGCGACCATTTGCTCTACCATGGCTGGGAACTGGAGGTGCTGCGCATGGACAAGCGCCGCATTGATACGGTGCGCGCCGTCAAAGCTCTGCCGCCCGTGGGCGTGGGGCGCAAAAAGCGCGCGGCAAAGGTGCGCTGAGGCCTTTCAGCTTTGAAATGTTCGGCGGCTCTGCAGGCAGCCGCTCGCCGTGGAGGCGCAGGCCTGGCTTCAGCCGTTGCACGAAGGGCGTTACGGGCCAAGACAGCAGCGCCTAGCTACGGATGCAGACAGCACCGCTGTATCTTTGCGCGGCTAAGCGCCGGGACGAGCGTCCGTGTACTTTACGGGTGCATATTCTTAAAGGTAATCTTGTTCTAAGGGCGAAGGGCCTGCACGGCCGCAGTGCCCCTTCAGGGGTAAGCCACCGCGCCTGTGAAGAGGGCGCTTGGCCCTGTTGTCGGCGCTGTCGGAGGCGGTCGCGTTTGCGTGAAAAAAATATTATTTTCACAAATAGCCGCTATCACGCAATGCGTGACGCGCAACCCTTTGTACCTCTTGAAAAGCTAAAAAATGGCGTGGGCCAAAGCAACGCGCAAATCGGGCTCCGCCCAGGAAAAAAGTTTAAAGGGGCCCAGCTCGTGATAAATTTCTTTTACAACCATTTCAAAATATGTCAGTGTAAGCCCATGTGCTGACGCCCCCACCTGCGGGTTGGGGCTCCTGAGGCTGGACCTGTGCGGGTTAAATTTTTGTCCGTGGCCAGGCAGCCTTGATGGCAAGGCCGGACCCCGCAGCGCGCAAAAAGCCGCGCGGGGGCGTTTTGCCAAAGGGGCGCTGTGTTGCACGGCTAGACCGTTGCAGCATGTCAAGACGCCCACGCCGCGCGCAACAGGCAATTGCACTGCGCTCAGACTACCGTAACGGACGCCTGTTTTGCGCAGCCGACAGCGCGATGGCACTGTGAAATTCTTAAAATTTTTGAGGCCATACGGTCGCACGGGACGCGTCGTGCGGCTTTTGAACAACTGGTTTGAGGCCCTGTTCCCCGGCCCTGTGCCGACACAATCTTGCATGGGAGGAGTGTATGCGATTCGGCAGACAGGTGTACGAATTTCTGCTGAGCGGCTCGCAGGCGTATGCCAAATGGGATCTGGAAGTTTCCACTTCCATCCTGCGCAACCGGAAAAAGCTGCTCATCTTGCTGGCCCTGGCCGTGCCCATTCTGGCGGGCTGCCTGGCCGAGGCGTACGAATACCATGAGATGTTGGGCGGCAAGACGGCCTATGCCCCGGCTTTCTATACCACCACCATTTTTCTGGCCTCCATTGCCGTGGGCCTGGCGGCCGGGCTCATTACCGGCTGTATCGGGGCTGGCGGCGGCTTCATTATCACGCCCGCGCTTATGGCTGTGGGCGTAAAGGGCATTCTGGCCGTGGGCACGGACCTCTTCCACATCTTTGCCAAGGCCATCATGGGCACCACGGTGCACAAGAAACTGGGCAATGTTTCGGGCAAACTGGCCGTGGCCTTTTTGTTCGGCTCCATTATCGGCACCTTCATCGGCGGTTTCATCAACAAGGGGCTGTATAACAAAGACCCCCTGCTTTCCGAGCTCTTCATCAGCACCATCTATGCCGTACTGCTGGGCTTTCTGGGCTTTTACGCCCTGTTTGACTTTTTGCGCAGCAGCCGCGGGGCCAAAGCTGCCAGCCAGGACGCCCACGGCGGCGGCAGCGGCGGGCTGACGGGCGTTTCTGTCAAGCTGCAAAGCCTCAGCGTGCCCCCCATGATCACCTTTGACGAAGACCTGGTGCCCGGCGGGCGGCGCATCTCCGGCTGGATCGTGGCCTGCGGCGGCGTGGTGGTGGGCTTGCTGGCCGCCATCATGGGCGTGGGCGGGGGGTTTGTGACCTTCCCCATGTTTGTGTACATCTTCGGCGTGTCTTCCATGACCACCGTGGGCACGGACATCCTGCAGATCATCTTCACCGCCGGTTTCGCGGCCGTGGGGCAGTACGCCATCTATGGCTACGTTTTTTACACCCTGGCCATCGGCATGCTGCTGGGTTCCCTGCTGGGCATCCAGATCGGCGCGCTGACCACCAAGGTGGTCAAGGGCATCCACATCCGCGGCTTCTACGCCATCTCTATCATTGCGGGCTTTATCAACCGCGCCACCACACTGCCCAAGAAGCTGGTGGAAATGGAGGTGCTGCATTGGTCGCCCAGTGTGGTGAACATCATCGAAGACGTGGGCAACGTGGTTTTCTGGGTGGTGGTGGCCTTTTTCGGCTTGTGGGTGTTCAGCAAGTTTTTCCTTAATCTGGGCAAGCTCAGAGGGGAGGCCTGATTATGCTTATCCATGAAAAAGGCCCTTTTTTGCGGGGCAGCTTTCTGCTCATTTCGTTTCTGGTGCTTTTTGGCGTGCTGCTCACGCCCATAATGCGCGACGAGAGCGGCAACCACCTTACCGGTCTGCAGTACGCGGACAGCGTGTTCAATGAGCTTTCCAAAGGCTCGTCGTATTTTATTCCCGGCGTGCGTGACAACATTAAGACCGTGGCCGGCAAGCAGGTGACCGTCAGCGTCAAACTGAAGAAACCCGACCTGGCCCCCGTGGCCGTGCAGGTGCTGCAAAAGGCCGGGGCCTCCAATGTAAGCGCCGCCGATGGCAGGGTGAGCTTCAGCGGCGACCTTGGCGTGATTCTCTCTTCCGCCACGGACGATGCCGACGCCCTGTACCACAACAAGGCCGAGGCGGTATCCCTGAAGTACGACGGCGCGCCGGCCCTTAAGACCGCCGCCGCCTGGTGGTATGTGCTTTCGCCCACCATCAAGGAATTGCAGAAGCAGAAGATGGTGACCGCCGCCCAGGTGGTGGACCATGTGGTGCGCCGCGCCGTGGAGCCGGGCAACAATTTCTACAGCGTGCCCCCGGCCAAGGTGGCGGACCACGTCTGGCTTATGAGCGCCATGCTTATTTTCTATGTGCTTTACACCCTGTGGTATGGCTTCGCCATTTTTGAGCTCTTTGAGGGCATTGGCCTGGCCATGACCAAGTCCAAGGTCAAGCAGGAGAGCTAGTCCTTCACGGAGGAGCGCCGCCCTTGCCGGATTTCTTGTGGTGGGGGCGGCGCGTTTGCAGCGGGCCATTGCGGACCGCAGATTCCCATAGCGACATGTCCCATACAGAAGACCGGCCCCGCAAAGCTGTGCATGCAGTCTTGCGGGGCCGGTCCTGGCTTAGAGCAGATTGCCTTTGAGAATAGGTATTCGCAACGTGTCCGGCAGGTTTGTTCCGGCGCTCAAGCGCGCAAATACATAGCAGTGCGGTCTGCATACGTAACTGGCGCTGCTGTTTTAGCCCGTAACTTCCTTTGTCGTAACGGGCCAAGGTCCTTGCGCCTCCACGGCTGAAGCGGCGCCTGCGCCCCACGGTGGGCGGCTGCTTACGCAGCCGCTAGGACATTGCAACGCTGCAATGTCCTAGCGCCGCTCCAGGGCCGCCATGACTTCCAGGGCGTCGGGCTGGTCGGGGTCGCTTTGCAGGGCGCGCAGGGCGGCATCCTCCGCCGCCTGTTTTTTATGCCATTCCAAATACATTTTGGCCATTTTGCCAAAGGTGGAGGGATGCCCGCCAAAGGTGCGCAGCACGGCCTTGTAGACGTTTTCGGCTTTTTCGTATTCGCGCAACCGCAGCCAGGCGGCCACGGCCCCGGTGTAGGCGGCGGCCTCGCGGGGCTGGGCTTCCATGGCTTCTTCGTACATGGCCGCGGCTTCCACATCCTGCCCGGCGGCGGCAAAAATGTGCCCCAGCTGCAGGCGGATGTCTTTTTCGTCGCTGTATTCCTCGGCCACGCGTTTCAGAAAAGCGCGGCCCTTGGCCGTTTGTCCCTCCTGCAAAAACTGCAGGCCCGTTTCAATGAGGCGTTTTTTGCGTTCCTGCCGGGCAGCGGCCTCCTGCGCTTCCGAGTGGGCGGCCTCTTTTTGCAGGATTTTTGCCAGCCCTTCCAGCACCGTACTTAAGGCGGCTTCTTTGCCGGGCTGAAATGGGATGGCGCGCGGCTTGCCCGTGCGGTCCGGGTCCAGCAAAGGCTGCATGACGTGGTGGCGGATGAGGGTGGAGAGGAATTCGTCAATCTGAATGTCCAGTTCGGCCCTGGCGGAACGCACCAGGCGGACGCCCGCGTAGCGCCGCAAGGCTTCGGCCATGGTCAGCAGAGAACGTTCCACGTCGTCGCGGCGCAGATAGCCTGTGGCGCGGGCCACGTTTTCACGGATTTCCTTGGGCGCGGTGGTGAGCATGATCAATCCTTTTTTTGCCAGTGCTGCATGACGACCGGGCGCGCGGCCTCCAGCATCCGCAGCACCACGGGGGGCGTCAGAAAGTCCGTTCGCCGGCCGGCGAGCCAGAGCTGCCGCAGCCGCGAGGCGCTCACGTCCAGCCAGGGCAGGGGCGCAAAAACGGCACTCCCTCCGCCCGGCAGATCCAGGCAGGGACAGCCCGGCAGTAAAGGTGCGCGCTCACGCGCGGTGGGCCAGAGCCGACGTACGGTGGAAGCAAAAAACGCCGCGTCCTGTCCTTCACGCGGCACTACCAGCAAATGGCAGAGCTCCGGCAGGGCCAGGCCGTTGCGCCAGGAGGGAAGCAAGGGCAGGTTGGGGCTGCCGAGCACAAAATACAGCGTCGTGTCCGGCAGGGCGTGCCGATAGGCGCAGAGCGTGTCCCAGGTGTAGGAAGGGCCGGGCCGTCGGCCCTCCAGCCGGTTGCAGTGCAGGTCGGGCAGGTCGGCCGTGGCCGCCTCCAGCATGGCGGCGCGCAGCGCAAAGGGCAGCAGGCTTGCCGCGCGTTTGTGCGGCGGCACGGCGCAGGGCACCAGGTCCACCCCGCGCACGCGCGGGCCCAGAAGTTCGCGCACCTCAATGGCCAGGCGCAAATGCCCCACATGGGGCGGATTGAAGCTGCCGCCCAGAATGGCCAGGCCCGCCGACGGGCCCTTGTGGGCGCGGCTGGCGGTTTTGTCCGCGGCGGGTGTGGCGTCCGCCGGAGCAGTGCCCGCCGGACGGGGTTTTGCAGGCATCTAGGGCCGTACCTGCCCTTGCCCCAGAACCACAAACTTGGTGGTGGTGAGCTCTTCTACGCCCATGGGGCCGTAGGCGTGCAGCTTGGAGGTGGAAATGCCAATTTCCGCGCCCAGACCCAACTGGCCGCCATCGTTAAAGCGGCTGGAGGCGTTGACCGCCACCATGGAGGCGTCCGCCTCACGCAGGAAGCGGCGGGCGTGGTCCAGGTTGCGGGTGCAGATGATTTCCGTATGGTTGGAACCGTAGCGGGCAATGTGGTCCAGCGCCGCGTCCAGATCTTCCACTACGCGCACGGCCAGAATTAAGGCGTGAAACTCCTGACCGAAATCGTCGGGGCTCTGGGCCGTGACCCGCGCTTCAGGCACGGCGGCCAACAGGGGAAAGGACGCCGGGCAGGCGCGAAATTCCACCCCGGCCGCGCCCAGACGCGCCCCCACCAGGGGCAGAAAGGCCGCGGCCGCGTCCTTGTGCACCAGCAGGCATTCCAACGCATTACACACGCCGGGGCGCTGCACTTTACCATTGTAAACAATGTCCAATGCCTGCGTAATATCCGCATCCACGTCCACAAAGGCGTGACAGACGCCCTTGAAGTGCTTGAGCACCGGCATGGTGGCCGCTGCGGTAACGGCCCGCACCAGGCCCTCGCCCCCGCGCGGGATCATTACGTCAATATAGGCGTCCAGCTTGCAGAGGGCGGTGACGGCCTCGTGTCCGGGCACGGCCACCAGCTGGACTGCGTCGGCGGGAAGCCCCGCCGCAAGGAGGGCCTGCTGCAGCAGGGCGGCCAAGGCTTTATTGGAGCCCAGAGCTTCGCTGCCCCCGCGCAGGATCACGGCGTTGCCCGCCTTGAGGCAAAGGATGGCCGCGTCGATGGTGACGTTGGGTCGGGCCTCGTAGACCATGGCAATGACGCCCAGAGGGACGCGCATGCGGCCCACCAGCAGGCCGTTGGGCCGCTGCCACTGGCGCTCGGTGGCCCCCACGGGGTCGGGCAGGGCGGCCACATGGCGGCAGGCGGCGCGCATTTCTTCCATAATGGCCGGGGTCAGGGTCAGCCGGTCCAGGCGCGGGGCGTCCTGCCCGGCCTGGCGGGCCGCCTCCACATCTGCGGTATTGGCCGCCAGTATGGCCTGCTGGTGGGTTTGCAGCAGGTCGGCCAAGTGCAGCAGGGCGCGCGATTTGGCTTCGGGGCTGGCCTTGGCCAGCAAGCGGGCCGCAGCCCGCGCCCGCAGGCCCAGAGTTTGCATTTCTTCCGCCAGAGTCATGGCATCTCCTTGGTTTGCCGTGGCCCGCGACGCGGCAACGGCAGGCAAACGCCGTGCGCCGGGCAAAGGGATGCAGCCGCGTGGTCCCGGCGGGGGCGGATATTGCAGGGATATTTATTTTGACAGGGGGGCGGCTTGTGCCTATAAAAAGGGCTTGCGCCCATGTCCGCGCCGACGCGCTTCCCTGGCGCATCGGCCCCCCCAAGGAGTTTTGATACATGAATCCGCAAAAGAATCAAGGCGCGCCGGAATCGCCCCTGCTGCGCGACCTCCAATCCGAAGTGAGCGCCGAAAGTGCGCCTTTGCTGCAATTCATGCTGCGTCACGCCGGCGTCATCGCCGGGGTGGTGGTGCTGCTTTTGCTGGTGCTGGGCGGTACGGGCGTCTGGCGTTGGTACCACAGCTCACGCGGCGAAGCCTCGCGTGACGACCTGGCCCGCGTTGCCCTGCTTGAGAGCGGGGCGCAGCAGGTGGCTTCTTTGCAGTCTCTGGCTGAAAAAGCCCACGGTTCGGTTCGCTTTGCCGTGCGCATGACCTTGGGGCAAAGCGCCCTGGCCCAGAATCAGCCCGACGTGGCGGCCCAGGCCTATGCCGCTGCCGCCGCCGAAGACCCCAAGGGCGCGTTGGGCCTGGCTGCCGGCTTCAATGAAGCCGGGGCGCTGCTCAAGGCCGGTAAGGCCGCCGAAGCGCTGGCCCTGCTGCAAAGGCTTCAAAGCAGCCTGCCGGGTGAGGTGCGCGCGCCGCAGCTCCGGCAGATGCTGGCCGAGGCCGCCGCCGTGGCCGGACAGCCGCAGGAGGCCGCCAAGGTCTATCTGGCCCTGGCGCGTGAAACGCAGGGCGCGGGCGGCGACTATTTCCACGCCTGCGCGGAACGCCTGGCCCCCCAGGTGGTGAAGGAAGAAGCCGCCAGGGCGGCCTCCGCCGCCACGGACGCGCCCGCCGGAGAGCAGAAGCAATAACAGTTTTTCCGGGTTGCGCCGGCTCTTCCCTTTGCGTCGGGAACGTCCCGTGCGGTCCCCTGCGGCAGCAATGCTCCTGGGGCGGGGGTCTTGTCGCCAACGGAGGCCCCGTAACACGGGCCGCGTCCGATTTTTTCCATACGTTCCGGCGGCGCGGCCTCAGGCTTGCGCCGCCGGACGGGTCAGTATCCAATGACGGTCCGCGCGCCATGCGCCGGGGCCGGGAGGAAGCATGAGCGAACATCCTTTGTTGCGCGGCGTCCGCGGGGAGCGCCATCTGCTGTTGGGCAACGAGGCCATCGTGCGCGGCGCGCTGGAAGCGGGCGTGCATATGGTGAGCTGTTATCCGGGCACGCCCTCTTCTGAAGTGCCGGACACCTTCCACGCCCTGGGCGGCGAAGGCCGCTACCGCATGGAATATTCCGTCAACGAGAAGGTGGCCCTGGAGGTGGCGGCGGGCGCGGCCCTGGCCGGAGCCATGAGCTTGGTGACCATGAAGCATGTGGGCCTCAACGTGGCGGCAGACCCCCTGTTCACCTGCGTCTATACGGGCCTGCCCGGCGGCATGGTGGTGCTTACGGCGGACGATCCCGGCTGTCACTCCAGCCAGAACGAGCAGGACAACCGCACCTACGCCCGCTTTGCCCAACTGCCCTGCTTTGAGCCCGCTGCGGCTCAAGAAGCCAAGGACATGACGCGCGAGGCCTTTCGCCTGGCCCGGGAGCTGCAGCAGCCGGTCATGCTGCGCACCACCACGCGCATCAGCCACATGCGCGGCCCCGTGGATTTTGACGACCTGCCCGCCCCGCAACCCAAGGTGCCTTTTGCCCGCAACCCCGGCCGTTTTGTGCCCGTGCCCGCCGTGGCCCGCGCGCGCCACGCGGCCCTGGACGCAGTGATGGAAAAGGCCCGCCAGTTTGCCGAAGGCAGCCGCTTTAACCATGTGCGCGAACCCGAAGCCCCCACCCGCCTGGGCATCATCACCAGCGGCGTGGCCCGCGCCTACCTGGCGGACGCTCTGGCCTCCGGCGGCTGGGAAGGCCGCATCCGCACCCTGGAACTGGGCATGACCTGGCCCCTGCCCACGGAACTCCTGGGCGACTTTCTGCGCCGCTGCGACCGCGTG
>ERZ773148.3793-NODE-3793-length-10118-cov-5.924078_pt1 | contig 10118 bp, 9 predicted proteins | sample MGYA00580846_ERZ773148 | MGnify/ENA primary metagenome ERZ773148 (study PRJEB29015, sample SAMEA2737879) | human gut metagenome | biome: human gut; feature: human-associated habitat; material: faeces | place: China | collected 2012 ...
AGCAGGAAAGCGGTCGGAAATGTAGTCTACCATATTGCTGACCGCATTAGCCAACAGAGGGTCACGTTTTTGCAGACTGTTTACAAGTTCATCTTTCGTCATGATGCTATGGTCTATTGTTCATTTCATTCAGACGGTTTGCAGCCTCCAGTCTTATCTCCTCCTCCGACATGGCTCTTGCGCCACGCACCCAGTCAAGCAAGGCTTTCTTCTCAAAGAAGATGAGCTTGCCAGCAGGCTTGAAGTACGGCAACTGGTTAAGATGCGTCATCTTGTAGAGCGTGCTCTTGGCAATGCCGAGAAAGGCGGAAGCCTCTTCAAGGTTCAATACTTCCTTTGTCATGTAGCAAAGGTTCTCCAACTTGTTCACTCTCGACTGAAGCTCCACTATCTTGCGTTCATGGTCGAGGTTCATCTTTAATGCGTTCTTTTCTGTCATAAATCTGATATTTTGTTTATTTCGTTATCGATTTCGGCTGCAAAGTATATTGTTGCCAATGATATTCAAGCAGCCGTTATGGCTTATTAAAAGTGTTGGTTTTCAATTCTTTGGCTCTATTTACCATGCTGCAATGTGGTAGATTGGTCGAACACTCACTCTTCGGGAATAAAGTGGAGAAGTTATAGTGGGCTATATCAGGGCAAGCCCTGTCATGTACGCCACACCTCTTTGCCTCCAGCCGCCAAGTCAGAATTTGTTTCTTCCCTTTTGTTGGAATGCCATGCTTTTGTTCATCAGATACTCGTTGAGATCTTTGTATTCTTCATACTCATTTGAGGCATCAGTACACTTGTCTCCCAATGCTTTCATTATCTGCCAGGTGGCCATTCTGCCAGCTTTGTCATTATCCAAGTGGCAGCATATTTGAGAATACTTATTGAGCATGGAGAGAGCACTCGGGATGTTTACAATGGAGTTGAGTACCACCGCATCACATTCGCCATGTAGTATGAGATAGGAGAGATAGTCCACGAATCCCTCGAATATGTGACAAGCTGTTTCGTGGTTCCTTATCGTAGTGATTGCTTTCGGAGCAATACATCCCTTGAAGTATGGATTCCGAAGTTCATAGCCACCAGCATCATTCTTGAAGCCAATAGCAAAATATCGCTTGCCAGCACTTTTGTAGTGTATTTCCACGCACTGCCTTTTGGCTGTAATAGAACCAATTCCCCTTCCCAAGAGGTATTGTAGCAAAGCAGGATGAGCCAGTTCTTTTACCTCAATATCTTCAAACGAAGTGTCCTTTTGTGAGCAAGTAGAATGGATTGGTATTGTGGGTAGAATGATTAAATGCCCCATCATGTGCAATACTTCTGAAATGTTTTGCGTGTGGTATAGTTGCATCGCCAAATCAATGATGTTACCTCCTTTGCCCAGTGCAAAGTCATACCACACGTTTTTGGTTAAATCCACCTTAAATGATGCGGTTTTCTCCGTATGTAGTGGCGATAAGTACCACCACTTATTTCCTTTTCTGTTTATTGGTTCATATCCCTTGCTTGCAAGGAAGTTGGATATTTGGATTGCCTTTATTTCTTGTATAGTCATAATGTGAGTGATTTGTTGAAATGTTGAGTTGTTGAGAGAATGGGCTGGTGAAAAGAAAAATAGCTTTCTCTTTTGCCCAGTTACACCTCTTGTTGAGTGCTTGTTGAATTGTATTTGTTTGAGTACCAAAGATTAGTCTGTTGTTCTCAACAATTCAACAACTCAACAAAGAATTATAAACCTAAAGAGTCTATAAATTCCTTGGTCACCGTGTAGAAACGTCCCACTCTGCTAATTGAGGAAACACGCCCCGGCTTAGTGTAGTCACATTGATAGGCAAGATAGGTCAGTGCATTGTGAGCAGGGGTAAGTCGCCAGACATCTTTCACGACCTTTCGTATCTGCCATTGCTCCACTTTTACACCGTTCATGGTCAGTAACGGTATTAAGTCTTGAGGGATGAACGACAGCTTGTCAACGTGTTGCGTTTCCATAATGTCACGTATCAGCTCTACCATATCCAACTCCGTATGGTTGCGGTTGCACTGGATAATGCGGTCAAGAGCCTCTGTCCTGATAAGGGTAGGATGAAACCACATACGCCCCTCTTTGTTGGTGGAGAGTGTGCGGTGCTGGAGATAATAGAGGAATGCAGGTATCTGTTCCTTTAGCTTTTGCAGGAAATTGGTATCATCGCTTTCAAGTGGTCGGATTTTACGCACCCAATAGCGGTTTTCTCCCGGGTCAATGATAACAGGGTAAAGTTCGTTGTTGGAACATAGTACGAACTTGGCAAAGAAGTTTACCTCCTGTCTGTCTTTACCCTTGGCCTCTACCTTGTAGGTTTGGGCTGTGCTTAGGTTCTTCAATCGCTCTGAATCTTCTCTACGACTCAACAGCACCTCGTCCACAACGATGAGTAGCTTGCCAGCCCAGTCAGCATTGAACTGGCTCCTGAAATCCTCGTTTGTATTAAAGGTGGCATTGTCCTGAAAGATACTTTTCAGAAAGTTCAGGAAAGTGGTCTTTCCTGTGTTTCGTTCCTCTGACACCAATAACAGGATGGGGAGTTTCTGAGTCGGCTGCATATAAAGCAACTGCATATAGTCCAACCCCAGTTCGTATTGCTCCTCAAAGATGTGGTGTAGCAGTTTTTCAATATCAGAGAAATTCCCTTCTGCCGGAACATGGTCAATTGGTTCATACAGATTATAGAAACCTGCAACATCCTTTTGGTAGTCTGTGTGACTTGGCACTGTGCAAAAACCATTATATTTATCAATAGTAGGGATATTGTGCTTACCATAATCTTGTCGGATAGTGCCAAAGCTCCATTGCAATCTGCGGGTAGTCATCGTTCCATCTGCCAAAGGCTGCTGCACTACCTTATATAGTAGTGCCTACTCGAATGTATTGTTCTTCCATAATGCTTGCTTTTAGATTAAACATTTGGATTAGCGCTATTAGCAGTCTGTACTTTAGCTTTCAGAAGTGAGGAGATTTCCTTCTTCGAGTAAAGATTACGTCCTCCCAATTTGTGAACTATAATTCTTCCCTCCTTCTGCATACGCCACAAGGTGGTATAGGTTATGTGGAGTCGTTCACATACCTGATCGCGAGTAAAATACTCGTCACTCTCTTCTGGTGTCAAATCGGCCTGTGGCTTTTTCCCAACTAATTCTTCCACCAATTCAGAAACAACCTGTTTCAGGTCATCCTTCTGTAACATTATAAAATTGCCTTGCATATCATGTTGTTTTAATAATTACGCTGCGAAATTACGATGGAATAAAATGAAAGCACCTCGGTAAAAATCATGACGATTTCTGCCGAGGTGCTTTTAACGGAACAGCGTTTCTTTTTAACAAATCAAGCCTTTATGATGCAATCAATATACATCAGGGGAAAGTAAGGTGCGCAGTCTTATGCTTATCAACTTTGCCTGTTCTTTTCCTGTTTGAACAGTCTTTTCTGATAAACTCAAATTATAGTCGTTGCCACGTTCACTGACAATGGCATTATAAAGGGCTTCTCCCCAATCAAAGCCAGACTTAAATCCAAGGGATGGGAATTTTTCCAAGATGGCTGTATGGAAAGTACGATAGTTATAGGTATCATTAAGCAAGCTTCCATTGGTCAGCGCAGCAAAAATATAAGCAAGAATAGAATCCGTATCATTCGTTTCCATCCATTCGGTGAGTATTTTTTCTATCTCGTTGGTAAGAAATTCTGCATGAGGTTGTATAAGCATTTCTTCAAGCAGGACACAGACTTGCTTACGTCCACGTCTGCCTTTACTCTCTTGTAATGCAGAAATAGCTACATCTTTGACTACACGATTGTTTGCTGCTTTCCATGTGCCTTTAGTGTAAGTCGCTTTATCCATACTGGTAAGCATCAAAGAGCGCATAATTTGTTCGCCAAAGTTTTTCTGCCAAAAAGAAGTCTTCTCTCCCATCATTGTTTTAGTTACTAAATCAGCGGACTTCACGAAACCATTATCAAATATCATCCAATAGAACACACTGAACAAGAAAGGATTATTGTGCTGCAATTTATCTTTTGTTTCCTCTTTGTTAAATGTAGAGGCAAACAATTCAGTCAGTTTTTCGTGTGCCTGCTGACTAACATTAGAAAATTGAGCTTTGTTGTAGCTCTCAGTTCCTGGGCATAGGCTTAACAATAATTCGGAGATACCTTTTATACCATCAAGTGACAGCAGTTCTATCAAGTAGGAAAAACCTTTGAAGGCGAAGCTCATGTCACCCTCGTATGCTTTTGTGAAGAGATTTGTGAACTCTTGATATTCTTTCGGGTGTTCGTAATGCCAACGGCGCAAACGCAATAGATTCAGTTCTCGGTCTGATGCCTCTTGAGTTTCCTGCTCTTTATCCTGCAAGTGGAATTTAACCACATCTTTGATATATTGCGCATCCGTAGATTGCTCAAATTTAGTCATGGCACTCTCTATTTCCTTAAACCCATTATCCAATTCCAAATAGCAATGCATACAACAAGCAGCCATATCACCTTCTTCTGCGGCTTTAGAGAAGGTGTTTATTATGTTCTCAACAGGCATATTCTTTGCTGCCATTGCCTCTAAAAGCATATTTTGAAGCGAGTAAGTTTCATCGCATTCTGCCACATTGGTTCCATCTTGTGATAGAATGTCCAATGTGGAATGAATCTTGCTTTTGAACTCTGCATAGATTTCTTGGTTCGCCTCAAACCATTCCTTCATCTTATTGCCCATAAGTGTTATTTTAGCTAATAGGGTTAATCTTTAAGACAAGCCAACGGAATGACTTTCACGCCATCCTGACGAGTGTATGCCATGCTTCCACCAGTCATCACTATCAGCAAATCTGGTTCCCGAATGGGCATCTGTTTCTCTGTTGTGTTATGTTCCTGTATAAGCCTTTTGAGTTCAAGCAGATGCTTGGCTCCATCGTCAATCTCACGACTGCCAAGTTTGCACTCTATCAAGGCATACCGTCCATCTTCCAGATGCAGCACTATATCCGCTTCCAAATCATATCGGTCATGATAATAAGACACGTGACTATTTAAGTCTATAGTATATGCCTTTAAGTCACGAATACACATCTGTTCAAAGATAAAACCAAACGTCTTGAGCTGCATGCTCAACGCTTCAGGAGACAACCCCAAAAGAGCAATCGGAATGGAAGGGTCGCAGAAACATCGTTTCACGCCACTTCTAATAGCGGTTTTACTTCTAATTGCAGGACACCATGCACTTATGTTCTGGATAACAAATAGCTTTTCCAAAGCTGCAACATAGTCATCAAATGTGTCCACGTGGCAACTTACTTCGCCAGATGAGGTCACATCATCCAAAAGCGACTTCTTCTTGACCAGAGTAGAAACATTTCTGGCATACGCCCGAAGTATCATACTGGTCAGTCTGGCATCTCTTTTCTTGCCATCAATGCTAGAAATGTCGTTGGAGCAAATTGTTTGAACATAGTTCTTTGCAACGAGTAGTTGAGCCTTTGGGGTACGAGCCAACAAAGAAGCTGGCCATCCGCCTCGGGAGGCTGCAAAGATTAATTCCTCAACGGTCATCTTAGACATCTTGCCGTCAATATCATAATCTGGATTGTTGAAAAGTTCTTTCAACGAAACTTCACCTGTAGATTCTTGTGATTCCCACAAACTCATAGGCAGCATACGCAGTCTGGCAATACGACCAACTCCAGAATGGTGTATTTGGGATTTGTCAACGGCATTGGAACCTGTAAGTATAAATTGTCCGGGGATTTGACGATCATCAACAACAGTTCGTACTGCATCCCACAACATTGGAGCATCTTGCCACTCATCAATAAGGCGAGGCGTAGCTCCATTTAACAGAATGGACGGCTTAGTTTTAGCGGTGACCAAATACTCCTCACGCAAACTAGGATCTTGCATTCTCAAGATGCTGTTTGCAAGTTGAGACGCAGTCGTGGTTTTGCCACACCATTTTGGTCCTTCTATCAATACAGCCCCAAATGCATCCAGCAAGTCTTGCAACAGGGCATCGGCAGTTCTTTTATAATAACTCATATAATATGCTTTTTCAATTGCAAAGATACACATTTTCTGCGAAATGCATGGCCAATTCGTGTTTTTTGTGGCATTTCAATCCACTTTTTTGCGGTGTTTTATTCGGCATTTTTGTGGCATTCCAATCCTCTTTTTTGCGGTATTTCACTTGGCATTCTTGCGGTGAGCAACTATAATTAGTCTGATAAGTTAGCCATCAACTCCGTCCGTTCCTCCTCGCTCAAGCCTTTCAGCATCTCAAGCAGGGCTTTCTTATCTACCACAGGAGTACTTTCTTTCGACTTCTCATTGAGTAGATAATGGTTATACTCCAGCATCTTTGCAAGAGGATAGGCACCGATATAATTGGAAGTAATGTCACCGCCGCCACTATGCCCCATGCTGTCGCTTATATATTTATAAGGTACGACACCAGAGTTATTGAGGTTGGTAGCGAAGCTGTGCCTTGCCCAAGTGGGTGATGGCACCTGTTCCATATCCAATAGTTTGGCAACTTTTGCCATGTGCTCACGTATATATCTGTTGTAGCGTTGGATAACCCATATCTCTTGTTCTGGTGTGATTAGCTCACTCATGATGGGGAATACCCTCCGCCCAAGTTTTGGGACATTGCCATACCGGTTGAGTATCTCTTGAATCTCGGGAGTGACAGGAAATATCACTTCACTGGCACTCTCGTTCCGCTCACGAGTTTTGTGGCGAAGGAAACGAAGCTGTTTGCCATGAGTGGCATAGTATAGTTCATCATAAGTCAGTCGGAGTGTATCAGCAAGGTTCTGTCCATCGCCCAAATACATAAAAAGGAATAGTCCAAGGTCGCGAAATATGGCATACTTCTCTCTGCCGAGGAACAGTTCGTTTCCATCTTTGTCTTTTGCCTCGTCAGCTTTCCAAAAGTCATAGAGCTTCCGCATGGTAGCCACGTCAAGAAACTCATGTTTACGGCTCTGCGCTTTGTTGTAGCCCGTGTCCTTAAACATTTCTTTGGTATCACCTTTCATCAGTCCGTTAGCGATGCACATATTGATTATAGTCCTTAGACTGCGAAGTGCGATAGCAATAGTGGTGGTGCTCAATTCATTCTTCTTCATGATTTTTACCCATTTCAAGATAAAGTCACGGTTAATATCTGCAAACGATACATCCGTTCCCAAATCTTTCACAAAGCGATTGCGTACATCCTTACTACAACGAGCGGAACCCACCTTACCTTCATTGGTCTTAGATTGAATGTACGAATCCCAAACTGTGATGATGGTGCTGTCATCGTCTTTCTTGCCTTGGAACCTGTCTTGCAACTTGCGAAGAGAGAAATTGTTTTCCGAGATAAGTTGGTTAACCATCAGTTCCACTCTGTCCATCAGATTCTTCATATCGTTACGCTCCGCTAATTGGATGCGCCGACCGCTTTTCTCATAATCGCAAAGAACCAACCATTCTTCCATAGTGTATGATTTTCCTAAGCGCAGGAAAATCTTTTGTCCACCATGACACACACGCACAGCTACTGGAAGCGGTTGCGAATAGTCGCCCGCTTTTCGTATGTCAAGAGTCAGCGAACCATATACATTACCATTCGCAGCCGTAAATTTCGCAAGGCATTTTTCTCCTCTTGCATTGGATTTTCCGTTCTTCTTTGCCATTTCGGTGACCTTATTCGTTTTTTCAATCTCCATAATGCACTTATTTATAGTTAATATTCTGCTCGTTTTGGTGACCTTCAGGTGACCTTTTCGCACGAAAACCACTGCAAATATACGCATTTCCCTGCAAACAACAAAACGTGTTAGATGCTGATTATCAGTACAATTACACTTTATGCAATCCTATGAAATAATCCACAAAAAGACTCTTGATCTGATTGTCGTCGTTGCGGTATTGGCCGCCGTAATTGGTGGCGTCCCAGTTGCCCTGCATCTGTTGCGTCAGCGGGCTCATGTATCGGTTGCAAATCGAGCCGATGTCCATACTGCCCCATTGCCTGAGTTCGATGCCGGTGAGCTGGAAGTTCGGATTCAGGTTGGCGGATTTGGTAGGATCGTTGTTCAGATCCTTGTCCACGCACGAACCCAGTAGCAGGAGCGATAAGATGAGCAGTATATTGATTGGTTTCATGTTGATTAGAATTTGAGGTTAATGTTGAATCCGAAACTGCGGCGCGAGGGCAGCGAGCCGTACTCGATTCCTTTTCCGTTGCCGTTGTTGTAGTTGGAGTCGGGGTCGATGTTCGGAACGTTCTTGAAGATGATCAGCGGGTTTCGGGCTACGAACGACAGGGTCAGTCCGTCCAGCGCCTTTCCGATCATCCTCCGCGGGAAGCTGTAGCTGAGCGTCATTTCGCGGATCTTGACGTAGGAGTTGTCCAGCACGAAGAACTGGGGAATGTTGTTGGAGATGAAGTTCCAGTAGCTTTCCGGGTTGCAGTAGCGGGTATTGGGCGCCCAGCTGATCGTGCCGTCGTCGTTTTTGACCTGAACTACGCCATCCACCAAATAGCCTCCCGTAGGATTCCATGCTGCCGTTTCGAGTCCGGCGGCAAGGCGTCCTTCTTCGGACTGATACCAGCCGTCCCGTCCTTTGAGCGTCTTTTTGGAGCGTCCGGAGCTGTAGGTGCCCCGCATGGTCGAGGTGTAGAGGTCCGCGCCGACTTTGATGTCGAAGATGGCGCTGAGGTTCCAGTTCTTGAACCGGACGTTGGTGTACATGCCGCCGGTGAATTTCCAGTGGGCGTTTCCCAGCGCGGTGTAGTTGTCGCTGACCGAGGGGATGCCGGTGGTCGGATCGACGATGATGTCGCCGTTTTCGTTGCGTTTGTAATCCTTGCCCATGATCGTGCCCAGCTCTTCGCCCACCACGGCCATGACGCGGACGCCCGCTGCGCCTACCCATTCGGCGTTCTCCACCTCGTACATCTGCGATTCGCCCAGCGAGTGCACCTTGTTGGAGTTGCGCGCGAAGTTGAAGCCCAGATCCCACTGCCAGTTCTTGGTCTTTACGGGAATGGTGTTGAGCTTGATCTCGATGCCTTTGTTGGTGAGCACGCCCGAATTGAGCACCCGCACCATAGACACGGTGACGGCGGTGGCATCCAGCACGGCAACGGACAGCTTCCGGTGCCACAGGGCCAGAAGCCCTTCTTTGATGTACTTTGCAGAGCGGATCACAGCCAGCGCCGACGTCACCGGCGCCGGCAGAAACAGGTTGGAAGCGCAGCGGCGCATAACAGTGAGGGCGAGCTTGTCCTCAAATTCCCGGTTCAAGGTGCGGGAGGTGTGCTCCGGCGCCAAGTCCAGCTTCTCCGCTTTTTCAAAGGAGAACCGGGCCAACGCACGGATCATGCGCTCCCGCTCCGCGTCATACACCACCACGGCGTCCCGCGTCCGGTCATAGACCTTGACGGAGCGCACGCCGTCCACCGCCAGCAGATAGTATTCCAGCACATCCGCCTGCCGCAGCGTCATTCGCTTACAGCAAAGATGGACCCGCAGCCGCCCGGCTGTATCATGTAGGATCTTGCATTTCATGGATTACTCTGCCTGGCTTTCCTCTTCTGCGGAGGTATCCTCCACCACATTAGCGGTCTCAGCCTCCGTGCGCTGGGCGTTGAGACGCTGACGCTCGGCGTAACGGCCGTCGGCATCCATCGAATCGAAATAACCATTGGCAGTCACACGACTCATATCATACATGGTCGAGGCAAGAGTCGCCTTGATGCGGGGATCGGAAGCGGCAGCGTTGATTGCAATTCCACCCCAGCCGCATATCCCGATGATTCCCACTTTCTCACGATCCACTTCAGGATTCGTCACGAGATAGTCCACTGCCGCACTGAAATCCTCGGTGTTGATGTCAGGTGAGGTCATATAACGGGGTGTGCCGCCGCTTTCGCCTGTAAACGATGGGTCGAAGGCGATGGTAAGGAATCCACGCTCCGCCATTTCCTGCGCGTAGAGTCCGGCAGCCTGTTCCTTTACAGCGCCGAAAGGTCCGCATACGGCTATTGCCGGGAGTTTTCCCGTGGCACCCTTGGGTTTGTACATATCTGCGGCAAGTGTTA
>ERZ773148.3796-NODE-3796-length-10113-cov-2.680056_pt1 | contig 10113 bp, 10 predicted proteins | sample MGYA00580846_ERZ773148 | MGnify/ENA primary metagenome ERZ773148 (study PRJEB29015, sample SAMEA2737879) | human gut metagenome | biome: human gut; feature: human-associated habitat; material: faeces | place: China | collected 2012 ...
TACAAGGTACACGTCCCACAACCGCGGAACAGTCATTATCTTACCACATGTCTGCCATCTTGTCAACTACTTTTTTACCTTTTTCAGACATTTTTCGTCGACCAGATTTTACTCATGTGCGCCGCCCTGTCGGACAGCTTCGTTAGATTACCACGCTTGGAAGCATTTGTCAACGGCTAATTTCGTCTTTTGTCTACTCCGAATAGAACCGTTCTTATTATCAGCTCCGCTTATGTATTATCCCCGTTTTCCCGCGTCTAAACCTTACAAAAACACTTCATTGGCCGCCGGGCGCGCATAGACCTCCTCCAGCTCGCTCTTGTGATACAGATACCCCGCGTCGTCGAAATATTTCGCTTCCGCAGGACAGCCCTTCACGCAGGCGCAGCACTTGATGCAGATCCCCGTCACCTGCGACACATCCGCCGGGTCGATGCTTCCCATGGGGCACCGCGCCGCGCACAGCCCGCAGCCGCCGCACCTGTCCATATCCGTTTTCGGCTTCACCTTCAGGATGTTGATGGGGTTCCCGTGCCGGTCACGGGGCGTATAGTAGGGTCGGATCGGCGTCTCGCCCCAGACGGCCACCGGCTCCGCAGGCGCAGCCGTCAGCGCCGTCACCTTCTCCGCTGCGCGGCGCGCAAAAGCATCCATCTCCGCCAGATCGTCCCCGTTGGGACGCCCCGCGCCCAGCGTGCGGGAGAAGGCGTGCTCGCCCACGAATGCGCCGCCGGCCACCGGCATGAAGCCATCCTCCGTCAGGATATTCCGCAGCTCGATCAGCCCATCGTCAAAGTTCCGGTTGCCGAACAGCACCACCGGCACCGCCAGTGCGCCGCCGCCGTGCAGCCGCTTCGTCAAGTAGGGCAGCAGCACGTTGGGCACACGCCCGGCGTACACCGGTACACCCAGCACCACCAGCTCCTCCGCGCCGAAGCGCAGCTCCCGCTGCCGCGCCGCCGGGGTGGTAAAATCGTATACCGCCAGCTCCGCGTCCAGCGCCTGTGCCATGCCCGCCGCGATGCGCCGCACCGTCTTTTCCGTGGTGCCGGTGCCGCTGAAATATACCGCCCATACCTTTTTGATACGCATTTCCGTTCCCTCCATGCGCAGACAGCCGCCCTGCGGCGGCCGTCTGTTCTGTTTTTACAGCTGAAAGTCCTCTTCGCTCAGCCCCGCTGTCTCCAGCTTCATCGGACGGGGCGGTACCCGCTTCAGCGGATCGTATTTGAATGCGCTGCACCGATCCTCCGGCAGCACGATGCCCCGCTCTTAAAAAGTTTTTAAAGCACGGATGGCCGCGGCGGTGTCATCCGCACGGAAAACAGAGGTGCCCGCCACGCAGACATCCACGCCTGCCCGGGCGCTTACTTTTACAGTTTCCGGATTGATGCCGCCGTCGACCTCCACAAGCACCTGCGGGGCCTTTGCCTTGATGGCGCGCACCTTGTCCATCATGTCCGGCATAAAGCTCTGACCGCCAAAGCCGGGCTCTACCGTCATGACCAACACCATATACAACTTATCGAGATAGGGGAACACCGCTTCTGCCGGCGTTCCGGGCTTTACCACCATGGCTGGTTTTGCTCCGCCGGCTACAATAGCGTCTATGGTTTCCAGCGGATCGTCCTCTGCCTCCACATGAAAAGAAATAATATCCGCCCCGGCCTTGCAGAACTGTGGAACGTACTTCTTAGGGTGGATGATCATCAAATGAACGTCGAACGGGAGGCTCGTATAAGGGCGCATCGCCTCCACCACGGGAAGCCCCATAGAAATATTCGGCACAAACACGCCGTCCATAATGTCCAGATGAACCCAGTCGGCGCCGCCGGCGGTTATTTTTTTCAGCTCGCTTTCCAAATGTGCAAAATCCGCTGCGAGCATAGATGGGGCTATCAACATCATTTTTCCCTCCAAATGGTTAGTATTGTTTTATTTTACCTTACTTCGAGCTTTTTTTCAAGGAGAGCCATGGGATGAGCCAGGGCTCCTTGATGCCGGAAAACCGTCATGGTAAAATAATACTATGTAAAAACTTTGGAGGTCTGGCTATGGAACAGGTTGATTTAGAGCGTACGCAAGCGGGATATCTCCAGTGGAAAGCCGCCATAAAGCAAAAGCTTTTTTCCGCGGGCTCCTTTGAAATCCACTGCTGGAGCGATGAATCCGAATGGACCGAAAAGGCGCTGCAATACGGGAAATTAAAAGAAACCGACTGGAGTTATGGGAATGTGGTTTGCGGCAAAGTGACGCCGGAATTTATTGAGATGCTATTAAACATGCCAAGGCCAGCGGATACTGAGCCGCATCCTAAAATGACGCCTTTCTTTTCCATTTTCCTAGACAACGGTTTTTCCTCAGAGCATTACGGCACTGAGCTGTGCCAGCTGTAGCCCCGCCTTTTGCCAAAAAATTAGCCTGCCCCGGCCAGGCGGCCAAAGGCAGGCTATCTATGATAAAACGGTTACCCCGCACTCCATTCTATGCGGGGGAGGGCGGTTTTGCTCCTTCAAATCATACCGGCCAGCGACTGCGCAGCCACTGTAATCACCGGCATGGTAAAAATGGAAAACAGCGTGCTCACCGCCACTAGCTTAGATGCCAGCTTTGTGTTTTTGTTGCGCACCATCACAGCGAACATCACCGTATTGCCTGCCGCGGGCGCGCCGGCGAGGATGCAGCAGGTGACAAAAATCATAGGATCAAGGTGCAGGGGATACATCGCCAGCATAAAAAGAAGAGGCGCTAGGACAAGCCGGATCCCCATGACGCTGTAGACATCCTTGTCGGAAAAAAACTCGCTCCACTTTACCTGCGCGATATAGGTGCCGATAATCACCATAGAAAGCGGCGTGTTGAGCGCTGCAAAGGAATCCACCACTGTACCCAGAATCTCCGGCAGCTGGATATCGAATACAAACAGTAACAGTCCTATAATCACACCTATGATTCCTGGGTTCAGCAGGAGTTTTTTTAGGATGTGGTCGCGCTGGCCGCTTAAAGATATATATCCGTGCGTCCAAACAAATAAAAGAAACATCACAACATAGACCGACGTATATACAACGCCGGTTTCGCCAAGTACCGCTTGTACAAGCGGAAGCCCCATAAATCCCACGTTGGAATACACAAGGGCAAAGCGCAGAATTTTTTTACGCTGATCTTCTTTTTTCCGGTAAACAAAAAAACTGATTCCCATGGGAATCAGGTGCCCCACACCGGCAACCAGCGAGCAGATCCCCAGCTTTTGCAGAGTGATTTCCCCGCTGTCAATCTGAAAAGATGAAATCACAACGCAGGGACTGACTATGTACATAAGAAGGTTTGTGAACTGGGAGGCGCCGCGTGAAGTAATAAGCTTGCTTTTATAACAGCCATAACCCGTACCGATCATCAAAAAAAGGATGATGACCTTGCTGACGACCGTGAAGAATGCGTCCAGCATCAGGATTCACCATCCTTGCGTTCCCCAGAACCGCTATCTAGCTTTTCCTGCCTCTTTTTCTCCTTATCCGCTTGGCTGGAACTTCTGGCCTCCTTAAAGAACACATAGCACAGCACCAGAAGCGCCGCTGCCGTAACCACCCGGAGCAAAACACCCCAGACGCCTTCAAACACATTCCATTCCGGATGCATGGCGCTTGTGAGCCACCAGGCTCCCAGCACCAGGAAAAAAACGCCGGCAAAATAAAACACCTTGTTTTCTTTGCCCATCCGAAAAATCAAAATGATCCCGGCAATCAGCCACATCGCCGCGTACACAAAATTCATCGCTATCTCTCCGAACTTCTTTCATGGTTTCCAGTATAAGCCGGGCAGGGGCCGTTGTCAAGAAAATTATGCACAGGCGCGCGGGGGAACCGGCGCCCCCTCTTTTAACCTTCCGGATTTACGGCGGTTTTTTAAACGTTCCTTTCTTCGGTTGAGGAAAATGCGTTCCCGGCGGAACCGTAAGAAGCAACAGCCTACCATAACGGCTTGCATCGTGTGCTCAACCGCCTGCAAAGGCAGAAGCCCGTCCGACAATATCATAGACAAAATCGCAGTTAATCCGCATAAAAAACAGAGTTCCATGCTCTCTTTAGATTTGGGCCTGTATTTTATAAAGAGAAACACCGTTGCCGCCAGCATCAAAAAGCCAAAAAACATATTCATTATATTTTCCTCCAAAGATTTCGAACTAACGTTTAGCTCATATGTTCGATTTTTATTTTATCAAATAGATCCGCAAAAAGCAAGCTGCAAATTTGATATTTTTACCATTTACTTGTTCAGAGTCCCAAATTTGGGACTCTGAACCCTTATTTTTGACTTTCTTGGCAAATTTATCCCTAATTTTCTAAAAAATAGAGCCTAACGGCAAAATAGTTCTTCGAACGGGAGAATGTGATCAGTATAGCAGACCAGATGTGTCGAAACGGAACAAAAATTGTAAAATTGGAAAAAATTTACAATTATATTTTTAATGCGGCTTTTGCACTTTCAGATAGCTTAACTATTACGTTATGGTATATGGGCTGTATGCATCAGGAGAGGTTTGCTGTTTTCGGACCATTTCCAGAAATGATAGTATGTATTTCAAAAGTCCCGCATCCACACAAGAACTTCTTAGAGCAGGAAAGAATTGGACAAAACAATTTGGCTGCCGTTCCTCCACAAAATTTATTTTTGGGGACTATAAAAAGGAGAACCCGAAGGCCCTCCTTTTTTGACTTGATTTATTCTAAGATATAAACCCTCATGTTGCGCACACCAAACTGATAGCACTCCGCTACCGTATCGTAATACAAATCGACCAAAATCCTGCCGCTCAGCATCGCCCCGCCCGTATCTGCGGCGGTTGCATAGCCGTAAACAGTTTTGCCGTCTTCAGAACAGATAAACAGCTTCGTCCCATATGGGATGACTTTGGGATCTACCGCTACCAATCCTTTGGCCGCCTTCGCGCCTGTAGAAGTATAGCCCCCGTTAGACGTATAAGCGGTACATTTTCCGGTAAGATATTTGCTGTAATTAACCTTGACGCCGTTCTGATCATACACACTGCCGTCTGCCATCACGGTTGCATAGGAAGACGGCTTTACCTTTGTGCCTTCCTGCACCACCTGTGCTACCGGCTCTGTAATCACTTGGGATGACAGGATTTCTGTCTCTACAACAACGCCGTCCACCAGTTTTTCGCGCTTCTCAACCTTTTGAAGCCCGTCTTTGCCAGCGGTCTCAATCTGAGTAATCCCCTTGTACAGGGTATCCGTAGGCTTGCTAATCACTTCAAACGGGATAGTTTCTTCCGCAGTAACGGTGCGATATGAAACCCTGCTGACGTTGATGTTCATCCCTTCGTACAGGCTGATATGACGTCCTACGTTTACAACGTCGTGCTCGCCGAGCAAAACCCCCGCCTCAATGAGAGCGTCGCCAACCGTACCGCCCTCCATCAGCTTTGTAATCTGCTGGCCGTCCGCATTGATGGTGATATTATATCTGCGGGTTACGACGATTTTGTCCCCGGAAGACAACGTATCGCCGACGTTCGGGGAAACTGTATCGTTAGCCCCCAGCGTGATACCCGCCCTTTCCAGCGCGTCGCCAACCGTTTCCCCGCGGTAAGCCGGCTGATCAAAAATATGGCCGTCCGCATCTATCAATGTGTTGAACGCTTTCTTTATGGTGATAACGATACCGTTATCGTCACTGCGCGTTACGATATCGTTCGCTTTCACCTGGATATTCGCCTGTTTTAAAATATCTTCCGTTTCCGTGCTCAGCACCTGGATAGTGGAAGCGCTGCCGTCAACAACAATAGTGGCGCTGACGGTTGCAGCCATAACCGTGGCTAAGGAACCCACTCCAATTATGATCATCATCACAAACATGACGAATCTTTTTATGGGGAATCGTAATTCTGTCTGCATAAATGTAAGCTTCTCCTTTGTCTTGTTTTGGCTTTTAAAAGCCCGCATTTCCCGTTATAATAAGGCGCGGATTTTCATTTAGCCGAACAGCAGATGTTAGGATGTGTGTCAATGTTTGGTATTATATTCACTAAATGTCCAGATGTCAAATTTAATACCCATAACGTTTTATGCAAAATATACAATTCCCTTATTTTTTATTTTCTTCATTAGACTTAAAATTCAGGAAAACTGCAAGAAATGATTTTTTATTGCAGAGTACATCCTTTTTTCTTCTGTGCAAATTGTAAGAATTTAATGGTTACAAACTTGTTACAATCGTTACAGGGCTGTTTTTTTTATTAAAATAATACGATTTGTAATATTTATAATGAACTCGGCACAGGCTATTTCCCCTTATTTTTGGCTCTGGGCTTGACTTTTTGAGGTTTTATCTAAATTTTCAGCTTTTGTCGGATATTCCAATTTTATGTAAACTAAAATCTTACCACATTTTCCTGCCAAACTAAAAAATAAATCGGTATTTTTTTGACTTTTTCGGAAATCTTCATCTCCAAAACAGCACTCCGGATATTATATTATAGAACTCAACCCTCGTTTTTCTATATCAAAAAGCCCGCGCAATTGCGCGGGCTTTTAATACAGTTTGTAAAATTACCTCTTGGAGTTATCAAGCGTTCTTTTCATAAGGTTTCAGAACATTGTATTGCTTGGTATATCGTATCAGCGCAAAGCCTTTATCCATTGGCGGTTACAGCAATTTGCCGGGATTGGATTTATCATAGTTATAGCATATCCTATTCATAGGTTGTCATAAGTTTAAATTACATGGCGTATTGGGTTTTTAATGGGTTTAGATACTGCCCCGGTGGGGGATACAGAAATCAGAGCATGGGGACAGGGAGTGTTTTCAATAGCTCCAAAGAATAAAAGAATTTTCAAGATGCTTATATTTTCTACAGTTACAGTAGTTACTTAGTTACATTTATATATAAACCCTTATTTTAGGCCATTCTTGCGTGATTATTATGTAACTAACTATGTAACTAATTGATTTTTTAACAGTTACAAAGAAGTCAGATGGTATTTTCAGTTATGGTGCAAATTCACAACATATAGTTCTTATTCTTCTTATAAATACGATATGTTGTATTTTTCTCGTAAGAGTACTTGACTTTGAGAACGCTGTCTGTTATAATAAAAGCATAATTAAATATAGGCACTGCAACAATGACAGGCGGAAGCTCACTCAAAGGGTGGCCTACGGAATTTCTATTCTTATAGAAATGCACGCCACTTGCCTGAACGTCATAGTTGAAAATGGTAAAGGATATTTATCCCGGTAACGTCTCATGTACGGCAAAGTCTGATTTATAGTTGTTGCGGTAGTTGATAAAGCGAATCAGGGCAGAGGATGCGTATCAACTGGATTTGGCTCATTATTGAGCAGATTCAGTTGGTGCGCTTTTTTTATTTGCCCAAAAAGGAAAGGAGAATAAATTGTGAAAAACAAAACGGACGAGAAAAACGAATTGAGAGCGGCATATTTAGCATATCGCGCTGAATGGCGGCGCACTCATAAAGAAAGCATTCGGCGTTCCAATCAAAAGTACTACCAAAAGCGAAAAAAGGCTATGCGGGAAGGTGGCTCAAACAATGGAAACAAAGCATGACGCGCCTTTTCAGCCGATTAAAAATGTACCCCGCCTAACAGGTTTTTCTGAGCATTTTGTTCGGGAGGGCGTTAAATCCGGTGCAATCCCTCACGTCCGGGTTGGTGTGAAGATATTAGTAGACGTGCCAAAATTCTTAGCCAAAATGCACGAGCAGAGCGGGACAGGTGATGTGAATGAGCAAGCGTAGAACAAAAGACCAAATCTCCCCTGTTGGCGCAACCGCTTTTGAGTTCGACATATCCCCGGGCGGAGACGGCATTCTGAAATGGGTTGAGTGTAAACAGGGCGCAGACGGTAGCCCATTTACTGACAGTACACCGATAGCCAATTTTACACCTGTACTGGTGGAACGGCGAGCGGTTCATACTGGATTTGATACCGTTGAGGAGCTTGTATTTAACGCTTTTCGCGCCGGTAGGTATAGCGGGGAAGTTATCCTCACAAAGGCCGATATAACAGGCTTGCGCCCAGATTTAAAATTCCCGGCAGACTGCCGGTATTATTCGGGCAAAGGAAACCGGGAATGGCTAATTGAATTTATGCTAAAAGAATGCGAGGACAAACCGCTTGTAGACATTTATGAGCATACCGGGTATATCGTAAAAGATGGCGAGCGGGTTTTTGTCAACGGATTAAACAGCATTACTTGTAAAGGGTTTACAAAGGATTATATCGTCCGTTTGCCGGAGGATTTAGCGGGATATCGATTCTTGGAAATACAGGATTCTGAATCGGAAATCTTTAACACGCTGTTGATTCGATACCCCGCTGCCGTACCCGCTCACCTATATTATACGCTTGTCAGCATGGCTTTTCTATCCCCGCTCAATACCATATTGGGCGAAGTAGGGCATACGCCGCGATTCATCCCCGCTATCATCGGTAGAACAGGAAGTTTTAAGACCACTATAGCAAATCTAAATCTAAATTTTTTCGGCGTATTTTCATACAATGACCGTGCGCCGATAAGTTTTGATGATACCGAAAACGCAGTAGTGATAAAGCTGTCTTTGCTTGATGGTGTGCTTGCTTCGTTAGATGATCGGCTCCCACCGACCACACAAGACATCAAGCGGAAAACAGAAAAAATCGAACAAGCAGCGGCGCGTATGATTGGTGACCGCAGAGGGCGGGGGCGAGTTACAAGCGATATTAAATTGCGTGATTCGTTTATTGCAAAGGGAAATTTGACAACCACTGCCGAGGAAATGTATAGCAACACCGGCGAAAGCGGCGTAGCAAGATATATTTCCATTGAGATAAAACAAGGCGATATATCAGTTGAAAAGCTTGTCGAGGTACAGAACCGGGCATACCACCTAAACAATGCAATGAGCCTTTATATTCAGTGGGTATTGCAGAATTGGGAGGATATCACGAGCCATATCAAAGGACAGTTTATCGACTTGAGAAACAAAGCGCAGAGCGGCGGCCATTTCCGACTTGCGGAAGCGGTTGCACATTTACAAATTGGAATCATTTATTTTAGTGAATGGCTGATTGCTGCTAAGCAGATAACACCCGAACAGGCTGAACAAATGCAATCCAAAGCATGGAAAATTTTTCTTAACCTTGCCGCAAAGCAGGAGCATAGGATTGTCGAGGAAAACCCTATTGAAATGTTTATTGCAGGACTTAGGGAAATGCTGGCGCGGAAAACGGTTAGAGTAGTTGACCTTGCGACTTATGAAAGTGGATTGACTGGGCTGAGTGAAAAGCTAATCGGTTACCGGGACAATAGATTTTTCTATTTATATCCCGACGCCACTTACAGCGCAATTCGGACGCACTACGCCGCACTGGACAAACAGTTTCCGTTATCGAAACAGATTTAACTGTTAAGCAGTATATCAACGATTTACAAGCCAACGGAAAGAACCAATTCAACGGTAAGCCATTAGCCCACAAAACCATATTAAAACACTATATTGTTTTACACGCACTTTTTGAAAATGCTGTTGAAAATCAAGTGATAGCGGTTAGCCCCATGCAGAACATGAAACGCCCAAAGCCACGGAAAGACGAAACACCCAAAGAAGCTATTGCATATAGCGAAAGCGAAATTGCCTATATTATGGATTGTTTGAACAATGAGCCGCTAAAGTGGCAAGCGTTAATCATGTTTGCCATTGATAGCGGTTGCCGTCGTGGTGAAATCATCGGCTTGAAGTGGTCTGAAATCGATTTCCAAACGGGCAAAATCAACATTTGCCGCAATGCCCAATACACAGCCGGGAAAGGTACTTACATCAGCACCCCAAAAAACCACAAAAACAGAGTGATATATTTAAATCGTCCCGTTTTAACAGTATTGGCAGAATGGAAACGGCAACAGGCGCTTTTGCATTTCGGGCAAGGCATACCGCTAAACGGGTTCTGCTTTACACAGGACAACGGCGAAATGATGAACCCACAAGCCCCTACATCCTATTTAGCCCGGTTCGGAAAGAAATATAATTTGCCGGGGATTCACCCCCACGCCCTACGCCATACAATGGCTACGCTTTCCATCGCCAACG
>ERZ773148.3799-NODE-3799-length-10107-cov-4.916932_pt1 | contig 10107 bp, 6 predicted proteins | sample MGYA00580846_ERZ773148 | MGnify/ENA primary metagenome ERZ773148 (study PRJEB29015, sample SAMEA2737879) | human gut metagenome | biome: human gut; feature: human-associated habitat; material: faeces | place: China | collected 2012 ...
GGCTGCCTTTTACGGCGCGCCATTCCCCCTCAAAATTGCGTCCATTTAAGGAAAGACCGGCGATGACACGGTAGAATGGTGTTTTCACAAAGCTACGGATTTCGCGCTCCCGGCGTACGACCATGCCGAGCACACATGTCATAACACGGCCGACGGAAATAGACTGATATTTAGTGCCGAGATACGATGCGACAGCGCTTCCGTATTTGAGCGAGAGAAGACGGGAAAAGTTAATGCCCATCAGGTAATCTTCTTTGGCGCGGAGATAAGCGGATGCCGAAAGATTGTCGTATTCACTTTCGTCCTTCGCTTCGCGGATACCGCGCAGGATTTCTTCTTCTGTCTGCGAGTCGATCCAGACACGCTTCTGTTTCTTGTCTTTGATACCGGCCATCTGCGCGACGAGACGATAGATGTATTCTCCCTCACGCCCGGAGTCGGTACAGACATAAATGGTTTCAATATCCTCCCGGTGGAGCAGGTTACTCACAATGGTGAACTGCTTTTTTACTTCCGGGATAATTTCATATTTGAAGTTTTCAGGCAAAAAAGGCAGGGTCTCGAGACTCCACCTTTTTAACGCAGGATCATATTTTTCCGGATAGCTCATCGTAACCAGGTGACCGACGCACCAGGTTACGACGGACTGATCCGACTCTAAGTATCCATCCCTGCGCTGCATATTCTGTTTTAACGCTTTTGCGAACTCCTGAGCAACGCTCGGTTTTTCCGCAATGTATAAAGATTTTGTCATTTATCTGCACTCATCATTCGAAGCGGCCAGGCAAGGAGCACACCGCCTCCTATTGCGTTTCCTATAGTTACAATGACCATACTTTTCAATGCGGCAGTCAGAGAAATGCCGCCTGGGACCAGAAGTGCAGCGGTAACAAAGGTGGCCATATTGGCAACGCAGTGTTCAAAACCGGCAACAACGAATCCGGTGATGCAAAGTATAATCATGAAAAATTTGGCAACTTCATTTTTGCATTTCATGCCGCAGGCAACGGCAAGGCAGACGAAGAAGTTGCAGAGAATGGCACGGAAAAACATTTCTCCGGCAGGAATGGAAAGTTTATTTCCAATAAATCCTGCGTAATAATCGGCGGTACCGGAAGCACCTGCCAGTACGAAAATTACGGAGAGAATCAGGCATCCGACAAAGTTTCCGATGTAGCTTACCAGCCATACTTTTCCAACCTGTGCCCAGGAGACTTTTTTGTCATAGGCCCCAAAAGCCATAACAAGATTGTTTCCGGTGAAAAGCTCTGCACCGATAAAAACGATCAGCAGAACCGCAATGGCAAACACAATACCGCCAAGCAGTTTTCCCCAGGCAGGATCTGTACTCTGGAACGTATTGCCTACCACGTTGGAGAAAATCATGGCAACCACGATAAAGAAACCGGCCATGACTGCACGGAGAAAGTATTTCCCCGGGTGTTCTTTCAGCAGCTTTGCTTTGTTTACGGCTGCCTCTGAAAATTTTTGTACGTCATCATAAGGCATAGAATAACTCCTTTCTTATGTCCCGTAGGATGGACATATCCCCTCTCTTTTTGTCCGGGGGATGGTCTTTTTTTCCGGAGCAGCTTGCAAATGCTTCGGATTTCGCGCTTTCAACTTTGGCTATTATAGCATTTCCCGGAAAGATTCGCAATGAAGGAGGAAGAAAAAAGTATATTTCCACAGAAATGTCAGAAAATAAGGGGTAAAACGACAGATTGTATGATGAACTCAGAGGGGTTGAAACAAGGATTGAAAGCTTTTTTTATGTTCTGTTTTACAAAGATCTCGGACACAGTGAAATTGTAAACCATGATGATCCGGCGTTTGTGAAACTTGTTTATCATCTGCACTGATGTTCATTCTTAGCAAAAACCTCATCTGCTGTTTTCATACAAAAGATAAAACGGCAGGTGAGGTTTTTGTAATGGGCCTCTGGAAAGGATAAACTAAAGCCGTATAGTATCCATTACACCGGATTTTTTCCGGTATTCTAAAGGAGTCATATGATACTGTTTTTTGAATAAACTCTGAAAATGAGGCTGGCTGGAAAAGCAGAGATAACTGCTGATTTCAGCCAGACTTTTTGTACTGTAGGTTAAAAGCATTTTAGCTTCTTCTAATTTACATCTTGTAATGAAAGCACCTATGGTAAAGCCGAGCTCAGTTTTGAATTTTTTCATCGTGTAGGAAGTACTTTTCTGAATGGAATCCGAGACATCATTCACAGAGATGGATTCGTTTGTATGTGTACGGATAAAATTCATACAGGTATAAACTTCTCTTGAGATTCCAGCAGGGATTTTGGTTTCACCTGCCTGCTGACAAAAATCCAGAATCATGGAGTATTGCAGTGCCTGGATTTTTTCCAGTGACTGCAGTGCCTCGCATTCCTGAATATAAAGATCCAGAAGCTGATATGTTTTTTCAATATCTACTCCTCCCGGAATGGCACCAAGAACAGCGGTTTTGATTGCTGTCACGATAAAAAGATTTTTGGCATGGCGAATCGGGGTTTTTGCAAGTCTGCCTTCTTCTAATTGTAATGTATTATTCTTCAAAAAATTCTGCAAAGCATTTACATTTCCGTTTTGAACAAACTGAAAAAGTTCGCATTCAAACTGGTAAGTGTTATGCATCTTTTTATTTTCCATATTTTCTGTAATGGATTTCAAATGCTGCTGGCTCTGCCGCAATTGCTGGGGTGCACGCTGTCCCAATAATTTCAACACACTGATTTCCTTGTGGTTCACACATTGATGCAGGAAAACAAGATGCTGACAAAATTGGATATGTGATAACCGGGGAATGGAGGCGAGAGCCTCAGCGATTACTTCCTTGTACTTCAGGGGCGTGGCAGAGTCATGCATATAACTGCGGACGAGCTCATCTGTCACAGGAACGGAAAAAACCGGGCCTAAGATGATATATTCACCAGTAGTTTCAATTTGGATAGAGCCATATACAATGTCGGGAGATGCAAAACGAAATTCGGGATTATAATCGGATGGATAAAGCGGATAAGGGCTCTCGGTTGAGATGTGGAGCTGTTCTGATAAAGCAGAGTAAATAGCTCCTGCTTCAGTAATTAGATTCGTAGGAATTCCTGTAACGGCATAGTAATTTTTACAAAAAGTAACATAATTCATATGATATTCTCCTGGTATCTGTGGGATGCAGTGGATCAAATTTTCGTTTGAAAGTTTCTGCAAAGCAATTCACGATTCCTTCACTTCCAAATTTAAAGTATAAAATGGAAAAAGAAAAATAACAATACGAAAACATATAATTTTGTATGTTTTTATGTAATATCTTTCCTTTCATTTTTGATAAAGTGCGATTAGAAAAAAGGAAAGGCGGATCATACGTATGAGACAACCGATTAAAATTAATAAAACGAATCCAAATAAAGGTGTTCTCGATTATTCTTATCTTTTGGATGCACCAGCTGGAAAACATGGATTTGTAACGACAAGGAATGGCCATTTTTATTTTGAAGATGGTGTAAGGGCAAAATTTCTTGGGTTTAATGTGGCTGCAAGATCAAATACCCCGGATCATGAAACCGCAGAGAAACTGGCGGAACGTTTTGCGAGCCTGGGCGTGAATGTGATTCGGCTCCATGCAGCAGATGCCCCAATCAGCGAAGAACCACGCAGCTGGTCCAGCTGTAAAGAAGCTCCACTTTTAGATTATGAAAAAGGAAACGGGAGAGAATTTCATCCGGAAGGTCTGGATCGATTTGACTATTTTGTCGCAAAATTGAAAGAGCGGGGTATTTACCTTCACATTGATCTTATCGTTGCAAGAGATTTTGTAGAAGGAGATGGACTGGACTACCCAGAAAATGCGGGAAGCTGCATCAAACGTTTTCCCATGTACAATAAACGGATGATAGAGCTGCAAAAAGAATATGCCAGAAAGATTCTCTGTCATGTGAATCCTTATACAGGTCTTGCACTGATTGACGATCCGGCGGTGATCACGGTTCAGATCAATAATGAAGATTCTGCGATTAAAGGAACGATGGAAACGGATCAGCGGGAAGAGATGCAGCCATATCGGGATGAGGTACAAAATCGTTTTAACAGCTTCCTCTTGATGAAATATGGAACAAGAGAGCGTCTGAAAGAAGCATGGACGTTTGAAGGAAAATGTGCGCTTGGCGAGGAAGAAGATCCGGAGAAAGGAACTGTGCAGGGAGCCGCAGGTAATTTCTATCAGCCGGAATGCGACCCTTTGGGAAAATGGGAAGAAAATGAAAGTCCGGCCCGCTATGCTGATTTTATGGAATTTGGCATTACGATGAATCGTAATTTTTATCAGGATATGAAAGATTATCTTCATTCCCTTGGAGTAAAAGTTCCGATCGTGACAAGCAATCTGGTTGCCGGTGCAGCGGATGTATATGGCCATACCGACGGGGATTTTATGGAAAATAACAGCTATTTTAATCACCCGCTGCTTCCGATCCAGGAGGCAAATACCTATCTGGTTGCAGGGCCGGCCGAATATGTGTCAACGAACCCGCTGACCATGCAGACAGGAGTTGGTTCTATGGCAACAACACTTTTAAATCTTGCTTCCGTTGCCATTGTAAAAGGAAAGCCTTTCATGCTCAGTGAGTGGAACGAATATGGGGAACATCCTTTCCATTCGACAGCATATGTGCACACGGTTGCCTATGCATGCTTGAACGACTGGGACGGACTGATTTTATACAATTATCATACGTCGGAAAAGGCGGACGATCAGCCGGACGATGAAATCTGGAGTGTTTTTGATGTATATAATGATCCGGCGGTTATCTGTCAGTGGGGATTTATGGCATCTGTATTTCTCAAAGGGCTGGTATCGGCGGCTAAAAATCGTGTAGATGTCGTATATACACAGAACGATTTGAAAACACTGCCGAAAATGCACGCAATGCCAACTACTTTTTTACCTTACATCACATGTATGCGAAATGTATTCCTGGACGGAGGGGATACCTATCAGGGAGACGCGGCTGTTGCAGTGAACGCAGGATTTTTGAATGGGGCAGATCTCTCGGAGGCAGAACACGGTGTGTATTATGCATGGTCACCGTATCGTGACGCATGGCGGAAATATAAAGACCACAACAGGCTGAAACAGGCAGCAAAGAATGCAGAAGAGATACGAGAAGGCGTGTATCTGGGAGCACAGGCACTTGTCTTTGATGAAATTCAGAAAATCGCAGGCACAGGAGATTATCGTGAATTTGCTGCAATTCTTGACCGGGCAATGAAAGAATGGAAGATACTTTCGGAGGAATGTGGTCTGGTAGATGGAAAACTGATTTCTGATACAAAAGAGCTGGTGTTTGATCCGGCACATGCCCGGTTCGCAATTCATACACCGTATTGCGGATATTTCAGTGGAAGCCCAGCAGAAAGTCTGCGGCTGTCTGAAAAAATTGAGATCCAGTCAGAAAATGAGCGGATTACGTTGGCACTTCTTCCAGTGGGAAAGGAAAAACTGGAGCAGGCAGAGGAATTTGTGATCACTGCGATGGGAACAACGGGAATGGACAAGACAACGTATCAGGAAGGTGCACAGATGATGGGCTTTCCGTTTACTGCAGTACACTTTCAGGGAAAATTATATGCCGAAACGCTGGAAGGAAGAATCTACGTAAAAGCTAAGGAGGCCGTTCTTACAGCATTAGATCCAACGGGAAATGAAATTGGAAGAATAGAAGGAAAAGAGACAGAAAAAGGAGTATGTTTTCTTCTGTCAGGCAATCTTCCAAGTGTTCAATATAATTTAAAAATAAAAAAAGAATGCCCAAATATATAATATTAAATTGCTATATGTAATAAAAGAAACAAAATACTTGATAGAATACAAGTATAAAACAGCGGCTGTAAAAAACGATGGGAGAAAAAGATATGGGAAAAAAGAAACAAAAAGTCCTCTATGATGCAGACGGGGCAAGAAGAGTTATGAGAAAAAGAGATTATATGGCTGATATGGGAGGTCAGTTAGCGATAGGCGTGATGGCCAATCTGGTTGGCCAGCTTACTTACTTTTATACAGATAAAGTCGGCATGGCGGTAGGCGGAGTCGGAATTGCGATGATGATTGCTAAGATTATAGATGCACTGACGGACGTTCTGGTGGGAAATATGATTGACCACTCCAAAGGTGGGAATAAGAAATATTACTCCTGGATGCTGAAAATGGCGATTCCTGCAGCAGTCATCATCATTATGATGTTTACGGTCCCGATTCAGGCAGGACAGACAGCGGCATTGATTTATGTACTGGTTACCAATCTTCTTTTAACAGCAGTTATTTATACTATGATTGCCACACCGTTTTCAGCGGTTATGATTGTGCGTACCCACAGCCAGAGTGAGCGAAGCAATATGGGGCTGTTCCGTGCAGTCGGAAACTACGGTGCCGGAACAATCATTGCTATTATCACAATTCCGGTAACCAATATGCTGGGTGGCACACAGAGTGCATGGATCAAATATGGTGTTGCGCTTGCACTTGGCGTTTTATTACTTTTCCTGATCTGCTACAACAATGGAAGAAAAGCAAAATTTGCTTCGGATTATGAAAGCGAATCGGAAAACGCATCAGAAACAGCACCGACAGAAACAGAAGAAGAGGAAGCAGTTCCATTTAAAGATGCTATAAAAATGTTATTGCAGAATAAATACTGGGTGATCGTTCTTTTGTTCAATTTGATTACCAATATTACCGCTGCAGTGGCAGCAGCCTCGGGTACATACTATGCAAAATGGATTTTTGGCAACGATAATCTTGTTGCAGTCATAGGAGCGGCAGGTATGCTGGCAACGGTAATCGGATTTGTGGTTTCCAAGCCGATCATTTCGAAGCTGGGTGTTACAAAAACAATTCAGCTTGGGTTAATGGGAGCTGCCATTCCATCCCTGATCCGCTGCTTTATTCCGGAAAACTTTATGGTTTATGCAGCAACCAGCCTTGTGGCGAGCTTTATCCAGATTCCACTGATGTGTCTGTACGGCGTATTAACAGCAATGACGGTAGATTATAACGAATGGAAATATGGAAAGAAATTAGTTGCAATGTCGGGCGGAGCCATAGGATTTGGAAGTAAAGTGGGAAGCGGCCTTGGATCTGTTATCTTATCCGCATTTCTTGCCATTGGCGGATATCAGGCATCGCTGGAAAGTGCAACTGCTTCCATGCGATATTCGATTTATGGATTTTCCAACTATCTTCCGCTGGTTGTAAACCTGGCTATGTTCCTGATTTTTACCAGATTTGATCTGGAAGAAAAATTACCAAAGATGCGGGAAGAAGTACTTGCGAGAAAAGAGAAAAAATAAACGGAGAAACTACAAGGTCGGTACAGGAAAGACTGTACCGACTTTGCAGTTGTCATTCAATTTACAGAAACTGCCAGTGGCAGGCTCTGTAGGTTAAAAGTAAGGAGAATTGAAAATGAGCGATACATTATGCAATGAAAAAAAGAAACCTTATACATTTTCAGAAGATGGAAATTCCTGCATTATAACAGAAACCAGAACACCAAGATACTGGTATAATTATCTGTGGAATGAAAATCATTACTGTGCGCAGATTTCCCAGACAGGACATGGGCGCAGCTATTACCTCAGTGAAAAAGCAGATATGTGTATGATGAATCAGGACGATGCAAGATATATCTATCTAAGAGACGAGAAAAGCAAAGAATGCTGGAATATTGGCGAAGGTCCATTAAATACGGAAGTAGAAAATTATCAGTGCGTACACAGCATTGGATCTTCCAGAATCCAGTCTTCTTATCAGAATATTGCAAGTTCCTGGCAGCTGTTTGTACCGGAAGAAGGATACCAGGAAGTGTGGACTTTGAAAATAAAAAATACAGGGGAAAGACAGCGCCATCTCAGCATATTTTCAGCAGTCAGCTTTTATCTGGAGGGCTTTTCTTATCCGCGATATTATGAAATGTATCGTTGTATGGAAACAGATTATGATGAAAAGTTAAAGGGTGTATATTGCAGATCCGCACATCCTTTCGCACCGCACAAAAGATACAACGCATTTCTGGCAGCATCAGAGCCGGCATACGCATATGATGGAAATCTGGAAGCATTTTGCGGGACAACCAGTACCATAACAAGGCTGGATGCATCAGCAAGCGCGCTCTTCCAGAGACCGGACATTGTCGTAAAGGGAAAAGACTGTACAAATTCCAAAGCGGCCCTTTTTATTCTGGGCGGTGTGCTGCAGCATAAAATTGTGCTACAGCCAGGAGAAGAAAAAGAATTACAGTTTGTATTTGGAATCAGTGAATCACTTGAAGAGGCAAGGGCGGTATCGGAAAAGTTTTCCAATTCTGCAGTTGTGGAAAAGGAACTTGAAAAAGCAGAAACGCATTATCTGGAAAAATATCGTTCGCTGACCGTGGAAACGCCGGATGAAAAAATCAATCACATGATGAATAACTGGGTGAAAAAACAGGTAGATTTTTGCATTGTCGGGAAAAAAGGAGTCCGCGATAATCTTCAGATTGCAGTTGGCCTGTTAAACTATCGGCAGGAAACAGCAAAAAAAGAGATTCTGGAATGTCTTCGCCATCAGTTTCGGGATGGTCATGGAGTTCTTACGTGGTATCCTTATGATGATACCCGGTATTCCGATCAGCCGTTCTGGATCATATGGGCTGTCTGCCAGCTGATAAAAGAAACGGGAGACTTTTCTATCCTGGATCTGGAGATTGAATGGCAGGATGGAGGGAAGGCGGCGGGCCAGCATACTTTTACCCGAACCGGGCGGCCCGATCAGCAGGATATTGTGGGAACCGGCGGCCGCCACCTCCAGCGCGCGGCGGGCGGCAAGCTGCCCCTTTACGTCGGCAAAATCCGCCGTTTCGCCATCCCCGGCGCACAGGCCGGGAAAATCCTCCGGCCGGGCGGGCCGCAGGGGTGCTTCGCCCGAAAAATGGGTCAGGAGAGCCGCCACCGTTGTTACCGGATAAACCTCGATCCCGTCCACCACCGCGCCCTCCGCCGCGTTGCCGGCGGGGATAAAGACCCGGCGGAGCCCCGCCTCCCGCGCGGCGATCGCCATCGGTAGCACCCCCCGCACCGGACGAACCTCCCCGGTCAGGGACAGTTCCCCGACAAAGGCCGCGTCGTCCAGCGGCTCGCGGAGCTGTCCGCTCGCTTTCAGCAGGGCGAGAAGGAGCGGCAGGTCGTATACCGAGCCCTCCTTGCGAACGTCGGCGGGTGCAAGGTTTACCGTAATCCGGCTGACCGGATAGGTAAAGCCGCAGTTTTTCATGGACGCCCGCACCCGGTCCCGGGACTCCCGCACCGCCGCGCCGGGCAGGCCGACCACGTCAAAGCCGGGCAGGCCCTGAGAAAGATCGGCCTCCACATCGATGCAAAAGCCCTCCACCCCGAGCAGACCCAGACTTCGAATCCTCGCAAACATCCTGCCGCCCCCTCTTTTCCATTTCTTTCTAATAAGTATAGCCCGCCCCCGCTGTGGTGACAAGCGGGTTGGCGTGAACAAACCACACAGAGAGCGTGTTTCCCCCCCTGTTTCCACGGCCCCGGGCGATTGCAACCGGCGGTAAAATATGTTACACTGAAACCGCGCCGCGGAAAGCCGCGGACGGTATGGTCTATAAACGAACGGCGGAGGATGGACATGGACGATTTTTTCACCCCGACCCGGTATCTTGTTGAAAAGATAGACGGAGATTACGCCTGGCTTGCCCGCATCGACGGCAAAGGCGAAGCAACGCTGGTGGCCCGCGCCCTCCTGCCCGCCGAAATTGACGAAGGGTCCCGTCTGCTCTGGCAGGATCTTCAATATACGCTGGAAGCATGAGCGGGCGGCTGGAACGCGCCGAGCGGCTGACCCTGCTGGCCGAACGGCTTCAGGAAGAGGAACGCCGCCGAAAAACAGCCGGGGAACGGTCTTTGCCGGATGGACGGCGATCTTCTCCGTGCTCTGCTCGCCCAAATAGGGCAGGCGGCTCCGGAATCGCCTTCCCCCTCCCCTCAGACCGGAATCGCCGGAGAAAGGGAGCATACGGTGTTATGAAGTACAGGACGCACGCCAAAACAA
>ERZ773148.3801-NODE-3801-length-10096-cov-18.179763_pt1 | contig 10096 bp, 8 predicted proteins | sample MGYA00580846_ERZ773148 | MGnify/ENA primary metagenome ERZ773148 (study PRJEB29015, sample SAMEA2737879) | human gut metagenome | biome: human gut; feature: human-associated habitat; material: faeces | place: China | collected 2012 ...
CCGTAACCCCATTGAAACGATCGCTCCGCGAAGGGGTACGGCACTGTACGCCGTGCTTGTACTATACAAAAAACTCCCCTCTACGGGGAGTTGTCGAACGAAGTGAGACTGAGGGGTTGAAATAAACCTAAAGCCTCTCCCTTACCTCACAAAATTGGTACTCACGCGGGGTTCGCGCTCGGGCAGGGTTATGCCGGCGGCCTTGCCGGCAGCGATGCATTTGAGCAGCCACGCCATGTTGCGGCCAAGGGTGCGCATTATCTGAAGGCCTTCTTTGTCCTGCGCCACTTCATCGGGGCTGTTGCCGTGCACCATGCACCAATACTGGCTGGGCACTATCGGCATGCCGCGAATTATGAAATACTTATTCAGCACATCAAGCGTGGCGGTGGTGCCCGCACGGCGGGCGGAGGCTATTGCTGCCGCGGGTTTGCCGGCGCAGTTTACGCTACCGCCATAAAACAGGCGGTTCATGAATGCTGTAAGGTTGCCGTTAGGGCCTGCGAAATACACGGGGCTGCCTACTATTATGCCGTCCGCCTCGTTCACTTTTTTGCGGGCGACGGCAACAACCTCGTCCTCTTTATCAAACACGCAAGGCTTGCCGCCGGCGCATGCGCCGCAGTCCGTGCAGCTCTGTATCGCCTTTGCACCTATGTGGAATATCTCGGTTTCTATTCCGGCTTCGTTCAGCGTCTTTTCCGTCTCCTTCAGCGCGGTATAGGTGCATCCGTGCGGGCGCGGGCTTCCGTTGATAAGCAATACCTTCATTAATATATCCTCCTGTTTATTATTCCTTGCCCTGTATCATGTAGCAATCCGGCGTGGGCGTTTCCTTGGGCAAAAGCCGCGCACGCAGTTCTTCATCACGCTCTAATTCATCGGTTATAACAACCGTTGTGCCGGGGCAAAGGTAAAGATACACCCATTGCGCATCGTCCGGCAGCAGCCGTATGCACCCGTGCGACGCGGGCTCGCCCAGCTTCCAGAATTCTTCTTCCATCAGATATCTGTCGTCCCGCTCTGAATACGGCACGGAGTGGAAATATATCCTGCCGCGTATCTGGCTCCAATACTGGGCATAGCAGTTGAACCGCACAAAAAACGCGAAGCGCTTGTAATCATCGCCCATTGTAAACGTTCCGCGCGGGCTGCGGCTGGTTTCCTCTATTCCGCTTGAGCATATCATCTCGCGCACAAGCGTGGTGTATTCGCCGCTTTCATCCGCGGTATATACAAAAACGGCTTGATTGGTCAAATCTACCACCGCCTTAAACAGCGCCGGATCGTCGTTCAGCTTAGCCTCCTCCGCATAGCGTCCGCCCTCATGCGTCCGCAGGCTTTTTGCCGCAAGGGGATAATCCTCGCTGCGGTATGCCATGGGTTCAGGCGTAGGCTCCGGCGTAGGCTCCGGAGTCGGTTCGGGCGTTGGCTTCGGCGTGGGGGTAGGCGTAGGCACGGGAGTGGGCGTTGCGGGCGCGGGCGTTGGCGGCTGTATTTCAACCGTTTCCACCGGCGCATAAGGATTGATTATGCCGCAGGCAGCCATCAACAGCGCCAGCGGTATACAAAGCAACAATGTATACTTGTGTATTTTTATGTTTTCCATGACATTATTGTAACACATATGCCGCCGCGCTTGCAATAAGTACTGCTTCGGGGTATAATCATTTTGGTTAAGGCTATATGACCTTATTATGCGATATTCATCGCGCAACGTTGAAAGGAGCTATTTGAAAATGAGTGATTACATTGAGGCGCTTGGCATAATCGCGCCCAAGGCCGTGTACAAGAACCTTACGCCTGCACAGCTTGTAGAGCATGCGCTTCGCCGCGGCGAAGGCACGCTGAGCGAGACCGGCGCGCTGGTAGTGACCACCGGCAAATATACCGGCCGTTCCCCCGACGACCGCTTCGTGGTCGATGCGCCCAATATTCACGACGATATAGATTGGGGCAAGGTAAACGTTCCCATAAGCGAAGAAAAGTACGAAGCCATATACAACCGCATGACCGCCTACCTGCAGGGCCGCGAGCTGTTCGTGTTCGAAGGCTTTGCCGGTGCTGATGAGCAGTATCATCTGCCCGTGCGCGTTGTTAACGAGCTTGCCAGCCAGAACCTGTTCATCCATCAGCTGCTTGTCCGTCCTGCCGAGGAGCAGCTCAAGGACTTCGTTCCCGGCTTCACCATAATCGCAGCCCCCGGCTTCAAGTGCTCCCCCGAGGTGGACGGCGTGCACAGCGAGGCCGCAATAATAGTCAATTTCAACAAGCGCACCGTTATAATCGCCGGCAGCCAGTATGCGGGCGAAATAAAGAAGAGCGTATTCTCCGTGATGAACTATCTGCTTCCCAAGCAGGGCGTGTTCACCATGCATTGCTCCGCCAACGTTGGCGCGGAGGGCGACAGCGCGCTGTTCTTCGGCCTTTCCGGCACCGGTAAGACCACCCTTTCCGCCGATCCTAACCGCAGCCTTATAGGCGACGACGAGCACGGCTGGAGCGAGAGCGGCATATTCAATATCGAAGGCGGCTGCTACGCCAAGTGCATCAACCTTTCCCAGGAAAATGAGCCCCAGATTTGGAACGCCATCAAGTTTGGTTCTCTGGTTGAAAACGTTGTTATGGATCCCGAAACCCGTAAGCTTGACTATGCGGACAACAGCCTGACCGAGAATACCCGCGTAGGCTACCCCGTGGATTATATCCCCAACTGCCTCATTCCCGGCGTTGCGGGCCATCCCAAGACCGTTATATTCCTTACTGCGGATGCCTTCGGCGTGCTGCCTCCCATCTCCAAGCTCAATGCCGACCAGGCCATGTACCACTTCGTGTCCGGTTACACTTCCAAGCTGGCCGGTACCGAGCGCGGCATAGTTGAACCGCAGACCACGTTCTCCACCTGCTTCGGCGCGCCCTTCCTGCCCCTGCATCCTTCCGTATACGCGAACATGCTTGGCGAGCGCATTGAAAAGCACAACACCAACGTTTATCTTGTAAACACCGGCTGGGCCGGCGGCAAGTACGGCGTAGGTTCCCGTATGAAGCTCAAGTACACCCGCGCCATGGTTACCGCCGCGCTGAACGGCGACCTGGAGAAGGGCGAATTCGTGCTGGATCCCATATTCAATGTTATGGTTCCCACCACCTGCCCCAACGTGCCGGATGAATTTCTCAGCCAGCGCAGGCTTTGGAACAACGACGCCGAATACGAAGCCACCGCAAAGGATCTGGCCGCCCGCTTCGTGAAGAACTTCGAGAAGTATTCCAACATGCCCAAGAACATCATCGAAGCCGGGCCGAAGGCTTAAAGCATAGCTTTTTCGAAGAAGCGGCTAATTGCCGCTTCTTCGACTTTTTCTCGGGTTTTTCCTCTCGCGTTCGCTCCCGGGCGGCAAAACCCGCATGGTATGAAATCCCTTCGGGCTTTCTCCGTTTCGGCGGCAAAGCCGCCAAAGCCGGAGTAAAATTAAAGGGGCTTATCGCCCCTTAACAACCCCTTTTTCACAGTTTCTGTTCTACATTACAATCTTACTTAACGCGCTGGTTTTTCCGTCCGGCTTTTTGATGCAGATATAAAGCGCATTGCCGTCGGCTTTTTTATAAACCCTCAGCCGTTCGCCTTCAAGGCTGGGCGCGCTGAAATGTATCTCTGCGGACTTTGTTTTGCCCGATGCTATCTCCTTCGCGCTCAGGCAATCCAGCGCCAGCCGCGCATAGCAAACGTTGTTCATATGCTGCCCGAAGTCTATGTCCGTTGAACGGACGGTATATTCAAATGCGAGGTCATCTTCGCCGAAATCATCCGCAAAGCGTGCGGGCGCGTCCGTTATGCCCTGCATGGGGCTGTATTCAAAATCCTTCGGAAAGCCCGTATCGCAAAAGTGCATCAGTCTGCCGCCATTCCCGAGTATTGCCCACTGCGTCCTGCCGAGGGCGATGAGCCTTTCGCCCTGCTTTAAGCTGTAGCTTCTGAAGCAGCGGTAGGCTTCGTTTGCACATTGCTCGGGCCACGTTGCCGCCGTGACCGTATCCATAAGCCGCGCGCGGGAGAAGAAATCTATCCGCGTGTGTACCGTCAGCCAAAATTCGCCGCGCTTGGCCATTGCCATCCCGCCAACGCCTATCTGCTCCGCATGTTCCGCGGCCATTGCCTGAAATATAGTGAACGCCGCCAGCGGGGACATTGCCGCCGCCGCATCGCAATAGTCCGGCGAAATTATATATTCCTTTTCAAATACGCTCTGTGCCATTGCTTCTCCCTCAGCTGTTCAGTTTAAGCGCGTTTATCATGTGCCGTATGTGTATGCTCATGGCGTGGCTTGCGCCGTCCCCGTCGCGCTTCATAATGAATTCAACTATCAGCGCGTTGTCCCGCCGCACAATATCTTTGAGCAGCTTTTGATTGGTGGATACGAGCATTACCTCATGCACGGCACTGTTTATAATTGGGAAAAGACGGCTTATGAATTCGTTGTGGCTTGCCGCGCCTATCATCTCATGAAACTCCTGGTCTGCATCGGGCCAGTTGCCGTCGCTCCTGAGCAGTCTGTTAACCTTCTTCGACTGCTCCTCTATTGCGGCAAGCTCGCTGTCGTCCGCCCGTTCGCAGGCAAGCTTAACGCTTTGCGGTTCAAACATAAGGCGTATTTCGTAAAGATCGCTCAGCCGCACGCGCATAAAATCGATTGAACTTATGCTTACGTCGCCTATGCTGGGCAGTTCGTTGGCGATGAATGTGCCGCTGCCGCGCTTGACCACCAGAACCCCCTGCGCTATCAGCGCGCTCACGGCTTCCCTGAGCGTTGCGCGGCTAACGCCAAGCCTTGCGGAAAGCTCAAACTCGTTGGGCAGCTTGTCCCCCGGCTTGAACTGCTTTTGTATCAGTATCATGTCGTAAAGCGCCTCTCCTGTGCGCTCGGTAAGGCTTTTTGCCTTGGTTGAGGGCATAGCGTTCATCCTCCGTTTCTGCTTTTGGCATATTATAATCGAAAGCGGCGCGCAAATGCAATAGATATGCGCCCTTTGCAAACGCCAATAATGTATGATACAATATATATTCAATAAAACAAGTGTGAATTAAAACGAAGAGGAGTACAGTGCAAATGGACATGATAAAACGGTTTGTCAGGTATTACAAACCGCACAAGCGCCTTTTTATGCTGGATACGGCATGCTCTCTAATGGTCGCCGTATGCGATCTTTTTTACCCGATGATAGCCAAAAACATAACCAACGTCTATGTTCCCAATAAGGAGCTCAGGCTGCTGCTGGTTTGGGCGGGCGTGCTGCTTGGGATATATCTTATAAAGGCGGCACTGAACTATATAATTCAGTATTGGGGCCATATCGTGGGCGTAAGGATACAGGGAGATATGCGGCGCGACATGTTCCGCCATCTTCAGAAGCTGCCCTTCTCCTTCTTTGACGAAAACAAGACCGGCGCGATAATGAGCCGCCTTGTGAACGACCTGTTTGAAGTATCGGAGCTGGCGCACCACGGGCCGGAGGATGCGTTCATATCCGGCATAACGCTGATAGGTTCCTTTATAATGCTTGCAAACATAAATCTCTACCTTGCGCTGATAGTTTTTGCGGTGATACCGCTTATGATATTCTTTGCCGTTAAAACGCGCAGGGAGATGAACGCTGCGTTCAAGGCGTCCCGCGTGCAGGTGGGCGAGGTAAACGCGAACGTTGAAACGGCGATAGCCGGCATGCGCGTTTCCCGTTCCTATACCGCGGACGAGCATGAGAACGCCAAATTCGGCGTGGCCAACGAAAACTTCAAAAAAGCGCGCAGCCGTGCTTACCGCGCCATGGCAACGTTTGGCAGCGGCATGAACTTCTTTAACGATATGCTCTATCTGCTGGTGCTTACTGCGGGCGGCCTGTTCTTCTATTACGGCAAAATAGACTCCGGCGATTTTGTGGCGTTTTTGCTTTACGTTTCAATATTCATGAAGCCCATAAACCGCCTTGTGAGCCTGTTTGAGCAGCTTCAGGAGGGCATGACGGGCTTCCAGCGCTTTACGGAGATAATGGACGAATCCGAAGAGAAGGACGAGGGCAAGCTGAATCCGGACAAGCTTGAAGGCAACATCGTTTTTGACGACGTATCCTTCCGCTATTCAAACAGCGACTCCGCCGATACCGAAGCCAAGGTGATATCGCACCTTTCCATGCACATAGACAAGGGCAAGACCGTTGCGCTGGTTGGTCCCTCCGGCGGCGGAAAGACCACGCTTTGCAACCTTATACCCCGATTCTATGAAATAGACTCCGGCGCGATAACCATAGACGGCATGGACATACGCGACATGACGCGCTATTCCCTGCGCCGCAACATAGGCATAGTTCAGCAGGACGTTTTTCTTTTCAACGGCACCATACGCGAAAACATTGCCTACGGCGATCTTGACGCAACGGACGAGCAAATAATTGAAGCCGCAAAGAAGGCCAACATACACGATTATGTCATGACCCTTGAAGAAGGCTACGACACAAATGTGGGCGAGCGCGGCGTTAAGCTTTCCGGCGGGCAGAAGCAGCGCATATCCATTGCGCGCGTGTTCCTGAAAAACCCCAGCATACTTATTCTGGACGAGGCCACGAGCGCGCTGGACAACGCAACCGAAATGCTAATTCAGCAGTCGTTGTCGGAACTTGCCAAGGGCCGCACCTGCATAATAGTTGCGCACAGGCTTTCCACTATCAAGAATGCGGACGAGATAATAGTCCTTACCAAGGACGGCATAGAGGAGCGCGGCACGCATGATGAGCTGATGAAGCTTAATAAAATGTACGCCGGCCTTTATATGTATCAATTCAAGGAATAAGAAAAGAGACAAAAAAGCGGGCTTTACGCTGTTTCAGGTAAAGTCCGCTTTTTCTTCCCCCCAAGCCTCGCCGCTTGTGGAGAGTATTGTAGCACTTTTAATAAGAAAAGTCTTACACAATTTGCACAATTTCAAAAATTTTTTATGCGCCCTTTTTCACCCGCTCAAATTCGTCCTGTATCTCCTTTGAAGGGGCGTTTGTGAGCAGGGACACGGCAATTATGAATATGCCGGACACTATGAACGCGGGCAGCAGCTCATATATGCCGAATATGCCGCCGAGGGGCTTTATAACAAGCTTCCATATGAACACCATGCCGCCGCCGGAGAGCATGCCGGCTATAGCGCCCGCGCGGGTCATGCGCTTCCAGAACAGGCTGAACAGCACCAGCGGCCCGAACGTTGCCCCGAAGCCAGCCCATGCGAAGGAGACTATTGTGAATATTACGCTGTTTTCATCCAGCGCAATCACTATGGCTATGGCGGTTATTACCGGCAGCATTATGCGCGAAAGCGTCATGACCTCCTTATCGGTGGCGTTCTTCTTAAATATGCCCTGATAGGCGTTTTTAGCAAATGCGGACGCGGCGATGAGCAAATATGAATCGGAAGAGCTTATGGTCGCCGCCAATATGCCCGCCATTGCGAGCCCCGCAAGCGCCGCAGGCAGCAGCGAACGGGAAAGATAGATGAACACGTTTTCCGCTTCGGATGCGGTTGTCAGCGCCGTGGGGAACAGAGCACGGCCCACTATGCCTATCATTATTGCCGCCGCAAGCGAAATCACTACCCAAACCATTGCCACGCGGCGCGCGCGCTTGAGCTCATCCTCCCTGCGGATGGCCATGAAGCGCAGCAATACCTGCGGCATTCCGAAATAGCCAAGGCCCCATGCCAGCATACTTGCCACGTTGAGCGCGCCGTAATCCTGCCGCGCGCCGAATGAAGGCACGCCGTTCACGGCAAGCTGCACCCCGCCTTCGGTAACGGGATCCGCTATGCCGAAAAATTCAAGGAAGCCGGGGAAATCCTTAACGTTTTCAAAAACCGCGCCAAGGCCGCCCGCGCTCGCCACGCCCAGCGTAAGCACCGCCACGAGCACAACCACCATTACAATGGCCTGCATAAAGTCCGATGCGCTTTCCGCCAAGAAACCGCCGAGCAAGGTGTATATAAGCACGAATGCAGCGCCAACGAGCATCATTGTGATATACGGCGCGCCGAACAGCGTTGAAAACAGCTTGCCGCAGGTAACAAGGCAGCTTGCCGCATACACCGTGAAGAACACCAGTATGAACGCGGCGGAAATGCCGCGCCATTTGTTTCCCTGGGTTTGAAAGCCAGCTTGATGGCGCCTCTCTTTCGCGCCATCGTGTCTGTACGGACGGCAGGATCATTACAGCTAAGGGCCCAGGCGTCGCAATTGAATTTTCATTAAAAATCGTGGAATTGCTGTCCGGCATTGAAGCCTCGGATAAGCTGAAAGAGTCTCTGCAATGCATGTGAGAAACATCAAAGAACTAAAAATAGGGTTGCGCCTCAAATACCGCAATATTCGGGAATCTATGGAAAAAGAACGGCAGAATTCCATGGACGCCGCAATTTTGAAGAAGCTGCTAGCGCTCCGGGAGTATTCCAGGGAGAGCGTGCTGTTTACTTATGTCAGCAAAGAGATTGAAGTGGATACATTGGCATTGATCTCCTCTGCGTTTCAGGATAAGAAAAAGGTGGCGGTGCCTCGATGTGTTCCTGGTACGTATGACATGGAGTTCTATTATATCCGTTCTATGGAGGATTTGGCGCCGGGAATGTTCGGTGTTTTAGAGCCGATAGCGGGAAAATGTGAAAAAGTGGATGACTTTACGCACGGCTTTTGTGTGGTGCCTGGGCTTTGCTTTGATTCGCAAGGCTACCGTTTGGGGTATGGGAAAGGGTATTACGATAGGTTTTTATCCGAATTCAGCGGGTTTACGGTCGGGATTTGTTACGCGGATTGCGTGCAGTGGAAACTGCCGCACGGATATTTTGACCGGCCTGTGGATATTCTTGTGACAGAAAAGTATATCCGCAAAACCGCGCGGGACAACAGATAGGAGAACAATATGAGTGACGAAAGACCGATCGGCAGCGTCCCAAGCGGGCAGCCGCCCCGCCGTCAGGAACGGGTTCGGGAGTTCCAGGTAAGGATTCCGGAGGAGGAGCTGAACGCTTACGGCGCGCCGGAGGATAATTCTATTAGCAGTTTTAGCACACCGCCGCGGGAACCGCAACATGCGGCTCAAAAAGATAAAAAAATGCTGCGTAGGGAGCGTAAGGCTCACCGCCGCCGCAGTAAAGAAAAGGGCAGGCGAAATAAACGGATTTTTAAGCTTGTCTGGCTTGTTATGGTAGTGTTTGCCGGGCTTGCTCTCGCGCAGTACCTTTTGGGCGGCGTAAACGACATGCTGGCGGTGAACCGCCAAAAATTGACTGTGACAGTGGAAATCCCCAAGGACGCGGATATGGATGAAATTGCCCAGCGCCTTTTTGACAACGGCGTGATTGACAATATGGATTTCTTTAAGTTGTATGCGAAGGTTACCAAGGCGGACGGCGATTTTGGGACAGGTACTTATCAATTGACCACAGATATGGATTATGAAGCAATCATAAACCATTTACAATCCAATACTTACCGTGTGGATACGGTGAGGGTGCAGTTCCGCGAAGGCATCAGCGTGCGTGAGATTGCGGAATTGCTGGAGGAAAACGGCGTTTGCAGTGCGGAGGATGTGCTGGAGGTTGCGAATAGCGACGCTTTCGATGAGTTTGATGTGATCAGCATGATTCCCAATGCCTCCAGCCGGTATTATAAGCTGGAGGGGTATCTCTTCCCAGATACTTACGATTTTTACCTGGATGAGGATCCGGAGGACGCGCTGAGCAAATTTATCCGCAACTGCGATAAGAAGCTGACAGATGAAATTTATGAAGAGCTGGAAGCTAAAGACATGACGCTGGATCAGATGATGACTATTGCGTCCATAATCGAAGCGGAGTCTGCCAACGCAGAGGATATGTATGTGGTTTCTTCCATCATTCACAACAGGCTGGAGAACGGTGTGGAGACAGGGACTGCACAGCTTGGATGCGACTCCACTGTTTTCTATCCGTACCGTACTAGAGAACAGGTGCCGGCAGATATTCGCGATACCTTTGAAAGCCGCTATAATACCTATCAAATTACGGGCCTGCCGCCCGGTCCGATTTGCAACCCG
>ERZ773148.3802-NODE-3802-length-10095-cov-3.318127_pt1 | contig 10095 bp, 6 predicted proteins | sample MGYA00580846_ERZ773148 | MGnify/ENA primary metagenome ERZ773148 (study PRJEB29015, sample SAMEA2737879) | human gut metagenome | biome: human gut; feature: human-associated habitat; material: faeces | place: China | collected 2012 ...
ATAGAAAGTACCTGCCGGTGCGGGCATGCCTCCGGTGCGGAACCGGCGGACGTTGTAGTCTTCAGCCCCTTCGGGAGCCTGGCTGTTGGTCAGTGCCACGTAGTAGACCGTGTGGGGCGACAGTCCGCTGAGGCGGTAGCTGCCGGCAGCGACATCGGTGGCTGACAGGGACACCGCGCTGCCTTCCGTTCCGGCTTCCATCTCCTCCTCCGTCCAGACACAGAGACCGTCGACAGGGTTTGTCTCGCCTGCGCCGGTCCATTGCAGCAGGACAGAGCCGTCGGTGATGTTCCTCTCGTCGACCGGATAGAGCAGCTTCGGCACGATGCGTGAGAGGGTGCTGACGGTCGACTCGTAGACCGTCCAGTTGGAGACGAGCTGCATCGCCTCGTTGTTGGCACGCACACGGACGTAGTAGGCGGTCTCATACTTCAGGTTGTCGAAGGTGCACTTCCCGCCCTCGACAGTCTGGCTGAGTGTGGCGGATGCGGCAAAGGCGGAGTCTTCCGAGAGCTCTGCCGTGTAGGAGGTCGGCTCACCCGAGGTGCGCCATGCCAGCGAGATGCTGTTCCCGTCCGCCACGCAGGACGAGGCGATGAATGAAGGACGGAACAGGCGGGGCATTGCCTCCTTGTCGTCGCTGCACGACAGGAAGCACAGGGAGGACACGAGGAGTGTCAGGTATAGTGTCAGGTGTAGTGTTGTTTTCATACGATGCATGTGTTTAATATCCGTAGTAGTTCTTCAGCAGTCCCTGGTGGCTCGACAGCGCGTCGGGCGGGATGGGGCAGAGGTAGCGCACGGGGTCGGTCTGCGGGTTCACTGAAGAGGCGTTCGACTCGTTGATGTAGCCGTAGAACGAATAGAGGATGGCGGCAGCCGGTTCCCACTGTGCCGGGTTGGAGTTCTTCACCTGCGCACAGTACTGGTTGCACATGTTGAACTTGGTGTAGCCGGCGGGTGCCGATGACGGATAGGACTCCAGTGCCTGGTCGTAGGAGCTGATGCCGTTCTCGCTGTACCAGCCGATGGTCTGCGCCACGTAGTGGTTGACCGGATTGACGGCATCCCCCATCTTGTAGTAGGCGACGGCAGGATAGTCGTCAAAGCGTTCGTCGTACGTCGGGTCGGCGAACGGCTTGGTCGTGTTGGCAAGCTCCTTGGTGCGTGCCACCTTGCCGAGCTGTATCCAGTTGTGATAGAGGTTGTAGAGCGTTTCCCCGTAGAGGTTCCAGCGTGCAAGGTCATAGCGGCGTATCTTCTCGCCTCCCAGCTCCCATGCCCGTTCCTGCACAATGGCATCAAAGAATGCTTTCTTGGTGGTGAGGGCGTTCACGTAGGCATCCACCTTCTCCGCCCAGTCTTCCGAGCTGAACGCCCTGCGGCGTACGGTGCGCAAGGCTTCGCGTGCCTCTTCGGTTGGTCCGTTATGGTTCTCGTTGACGGCTTCGGCGTACATCAGCAGCACGTCGGCATAGCGCATGTAGGGCCAGTTGATGCCCGTACCCTTGTTGGACGTGCTGCCCAGGGGGTTCTCCATAAAGAGCCGGTTGAACTTGCCGCAGAACACCGTCAGTCCGGCAATGGGTTTCTGGGTGAGGCTCATGGTGCCGTAGTTCTCGTAGCGGAAGAGTTCGCAGGTGATGTCGCGGCGCAGGTCTTTCCGGTCGAAGGAGAGCATGTAGGTCAGGGCGAGCTTGTCACCACCCGAGGAGTAGCCGTAGGGAGCGTTGGAGGCGTTCTGTCCCTCGTCGTTCTTCTGTGAGACGATGTACGTGCCGAGCGAATAGCCGATTTCTCCCGAGCCGCCTACCTTGGCAGGCACGTCGAAGATGTTGTCGTCGTTCACCGGGACAATCCAGTTGCACTCGTCGACCCACACCTGACGGAACGTGCGGCTGAGGCTGTGCTTCCCCTCCTTGACCACCTTTCCCGCATACTCTTCGGCGATGCGGTAGTACTCCTGCCAGTCGTCGCTGCGCTTCATCGTGCCGATGGCGGAAGGGTCGTCGTAGTCCGGTCGCAGGCTCCATCCGCCACGGCACAGCGCCATGCGGGCAATGAGTGCCTGACAGAACTCGCGCGATGCTGCCTCACAGCCGCGGTCGGACGACTCGGCATAGAGCATGGTCGGCTCTGCCTCGATGAGGTCGTTGATCATGTCGGTCAGGATGGTGTCCCGGTCGGTCGTCCCGATGAAAAGCTCATCCTTGTTGCCGGCAGGCTTGCGGCGGTAGGGGACGTCGCCCCAGTTGCGCACCAGCTCGAAGTAGTACATGGCGCGGAGCACCTTCGCCTCGCCGTAGTAGTGCATCAGCTTGGAGGGCTGTGTCTTGTCGGCTGACGCGAACAGGGCACTCTGCTCGATGCCTTCGATGACATCGTTGGCGCGGTTGATGCCGTCGTACATGCCAGCCCAGATGTCGTCGTACGAGCTGATGTCTCCCGTGCTGGGGACGAAGGCACACTCCTTGAGATTCGAGGAGGTCGTGCAGGTGGTGAACTCCACGTCGGTGTTGAACAGCATCTTCTTGGCGAGTACGCCCACCCAGCCCTTTCCGCTGACCATCGGGACGTAGATGCCGTTGACGGCAGTTCCGATTTCCGATTCACTTTCAAAGATGTAGTTGCGGTCGAAGGTCGAGGGCGACTCCACGTCGAGGAAGTCGTTGCACGACGCCAGGGCGACCGTCAGTAGTAGAAGTATCAGTTTTTTCATAATTCGTTCGAAGCAGTGTGTTAGAAACTAAGGTTGATGCCCACGGTATAGGTGCGGCTGCGTGGGGTCTGGTTGTTGTCGATACCCGGGGTCAGTCCTTTCTGGATGTTCACTTCGGGGTCGTAGCCGCTGTAGCCGGTCAGCGTGAAGAGGTTGCTGCCGGAGAAGTAGAGTCGCAGGCTCTTGACTCCGACGCCGCTCAGCCAGCGTTCCGGCAGGGTGTAGCCGACGGTCAGTGTGCTCAGGCGGAGGAAGGAGCCGTCCTCGATGTAGTCGCTCATGGTGATGCCTTGTGTCACCGACATCCACGAGTAGGTCTTGGCGTTCCGGTTCAGTTCGGCGAGGGCGACAGGGTCTGAGGAGACGTTCACGCCGTTGTCGTCGACATAGTGCCAGCGGTTTGCCAGGTTCATGTCGGTGGAGAGGTTGGAGTAGTTGCGCCGTATGGCGGAGTTCAGGTACGCCTTGTTGACGTTGAAGATGTCGAAGTCATACATGAAGTTGAAGAAGGCGGTGAAGTCCAGGTTGCCCCAGTTTCCCGTCAGCCCGAAGCCTCCGGTGAACATCGGGTTGGTGTCGCCTATCTGTGTCATGTCGTCTTCCGTGATGAGGTCGGAGCCGTTGTCCGATAGGTCCTTCAGCTTCATGGCACCCGGCTTCATGCTGAAGTTGCCCGAGCTGAACGAGGAGTTGTCCGCCACGCCCGGCTTCAAGGTCCACTTCCGGGTGGTCTCGTCGAAGTTGAAGTCGTCGACGGTGTAGAAGCCATCGTTGACAAAGCCGTAAATCAGTCCCATGCTCTTGCCCACCTCCATCTTGTAGTTGTAGGAGCCGTACCAGTTGGACAGGGACGCCTTGGTCTTCCATTCCGTCTCCCCGTTCGAGAGCTTCTCCACCTTATTTTTATTGAAGGCGATGTTGAAGTTGGCAGAGAGGTTGAAGTTCTTCGACTTGACGAGCTGGCCCTCCAGAGTGATTTCCACACCCCGGTTGGAGGTCTCGCCGACGTTGGTCATCTGACGTCCGTAGCCCGAGGAGTTGGGGATGATGGTCGGGACGAGCAGGTCCTTGGTCGTATTCCAGTACACGTCGAACGTACCGGAGAGCCTTCCCTTGAAGAAGCCGAAGTCCACGCCGAGGTTGCGGGTGATGGTGGTCTCCCACTTCAGGTCCGGGTCATAGAGGTAGGTCTGGTCGGCAAACTGGTAGTAGTTGTACTCCTCGTTGTTGAACTCCGGTGCCGTGCTGCCGCTCTTGACGGTATAGACACTGTGCCACAGGTCGTCGTTGATGCGGTTGTTTCCCGCCAGACCGTAGCTGGCACGCAGCTTCAGTTCGGAGATGAAGCGTACGTTCTTCATCCACGGCTCGTTGGACAGACGCCAGGCGATGGACCCTGCCGGGAAGACGCCCCACTGGTTACCCGGTGCGAACTTGGTCGACCCGTCGGCACGCATGGTGAACGTGGCATAGTAGCGGTTTCTCACATCCATTCCCGAAACGGCTGAAAGTTCTTTCAGATTGGGCATAGTAGCGGTTGCGGAAGTTGTAGAGTGCACGTCCGAAGTAGGAGGCAGTGCGGGTCGGGGCTTCCTTGGAACTGGTGCTTTGGTTGGGTGTACCCAGGGCGAAGTTCTCCAGTGCCGCTTCCGCCGTGATGGTGGCGGGGAAGTAGCGGGCACTCATGAAGGTCTGTTCGCTCTGCGAGTGGTTGATTTCCTGACCCACCATCAGGTTGACGTTGTGCCGCCTGTTGAAGGAGTTGCGGTAGGTCAGCGTGTTGGCGAGGCGGTAAGTCTCCTTGTATCCCTTCGTCCGTTCAGCCGACGGCAGGTTGTTCATGCCCGAGCCGGATGCCTTGCTCGACAGGGCACCGTAGAACTTGTTGTCATTGGAATACTTGGTGCTGATGCCGTACTCCGAGCGGAACTGCAGCCCCTTCACGATGTCCCACACGAGGGCGGCTTTCAGGTCGACGAGCTGTTCGGTGCGTTTGCGGTAGTTTTGCTCGTTCTCTTCCAGCGGCGTATAGCGCTTGTTCAGGGTGTTGCCTTCTTCGTCGAGGTTCTCCTCGTCGCTCTCCGCATCCTCTATCACGTCGCTGCTCAGTCCGTTGGTCGGACGGTAGCGCAGGGCTGTCAGGACGCTTGTGCCGGCTGTGCCCGCTCCGTCGATGGTCCGTGTGCGGTAGGTCGCGTTGGTCTCCAGACGGAGGTTCTTCACCAGTTCCTGATTCAGCTTCAGGTTGATGTTGTGGCGCGACATGCCCGAGCCGATGAGCTGTCCCTCGTCGTCGTTGAACGTATAGCTCAGGTTGAACTTGGTCTTCTCCGTGCCTCCGTTGATGGTCACGTTGTAGTATTGCGAGATGGGGTTGCCTCCGAGGATTTCGTCCTGCCAGTCGGTGGAGTCGGTGTACTTGTACAGTTCGATGTCGTCGTAGTAGCCGAAGTTCTTGATGAATGACTCGTCCGAACCCTTGCGTATCATCTCGTACTCATAGTCCGCCATGACGAACTCGTAGTTGTCCATCACGGGCAACTTCTTTGCCAGCGTACGTGTCTGCACGTAGCTGTTGAACTGGATGGAGGTTTTCCCGATTTTCGGGTTCTTGGTCGTGATGATGACCACACCGTTGGCACCCCGTGCACCGTAGATGGCGGTCATGGAGGCTTCCTTCAGGACGTCGATGGACTCGATGTCCGTCAGGGGAATGCCGCTCAGGTCGTCCACCGGAAAGCCGTCGACGAGGTAGAGCGGGGAGTTGTCCTGTGTGATGGAGCCTCCGCCACGTACCCGGACGCTGATTTCCGCGTCCAGCGCACCGTCGGCTGTAGTCACTTGCACACCGGCCATCTTACCGGCAATGGCGTCGGCGATGGAGCTGGAAGCCACCTTCGAGAGCGTTTCGGCTGAGACCGACGCGATGGAACCCGTGACGTCGCTGCGGCGGATGTTGCCGTAACCCAGGACAACCACTTCGTCGAGCAGCTCGGCATCTTCTTTCAACTCGACCCGTGCCAGTGCTCGGGTATCACTGGCCCGGATATCCTGTGACTGGAAACCAATGTAGGAGAATGAGAGGGTTGCCCCGTCGGGGACGTTCCTCAGGGTGTAGCGTCCCTCCATGTCGGTGATGGCACCCAGCTGCGTCCCTTTCACTTGTACGGTGGCTCCGATGATGGGCTCGCCCGACGCGTCGATGACCGTTCCCTGGATGGTTTTTCCCTTCCGGTCGGTCGTGTTCTCCTTCTTCCCCACCGTGATGGTCTTGTTGTTGCGGACGAACGACAGTCCCGTCTGTCGGGAGAGTTCCCTGAGGATGTCTTCCAGCGAAGCGTTCCTGAACTTCAGGGTCACCTCGTAGGTGGAGTTGACCAGCTCTTCGTCGTAGAAGAACTTGTAGCCGGACTGCCGGGTTATCTGATTGAATACATTTGTGATGCGCTCATTGCGCACGTTCAGTGTGACAGCGGTCTTCTCCTGCGCCATCAGCGAAGGGGCAGGGACTGCACATAGCAGTGACAGTCCCAACAGACAGGTACAGGTCTTCCGCTTGAATGGATGTGTGTGTTTCATTGGTTTATGTGTATTTGGCAATAGGGTATGATAAATGCGAGGTTGTTCTTCCGGGGGTGCGCTCCTGTCGGAGCCGTGTTTTCAGGTAGGTGCTTTTCGCTTCATGAGGTTGCGGGTTTTTGATGGATGTTTCAGTCTTTGTAGAGGAGGATGTCGTTCCCTTCCTTCCGGTAGTGTATGCCACTGGTGAACTCGATGGACTGAAGCACGGATTCGAGGTTGGGGTTGTCATGCTCTCCGGAGATAAGGTTGTCGAAGGTCTGACCGGGTGTCAGGCGGATGTGGCAACCGTAGAGACGTTCCAAGGTCTTCACCACATCGCTCATGGGTGTCCGGTCAAAGTAGAGGAACCCTTTCCGCCAGGTCGCGGCTTCGTGCTCCATCCGCTGCTTGTTGAACACGTCGGACGAGGTGTTGCACACCATCTGCTCGTTCGCCTTCAGGCGCATCATGGCTTCCGGAAGGTCGACCTGCACCTTGCCCTCTTCCACTTCGACCGCGATAATCTCGTCGGTGGAGTAGGACTTGACATTGAAGCGTGTTCCCAGTACCCGGACATCCATGCGGCTGGTCTTTACCACGAAGGGGTGCGCTGCGTCGTGTGTCACGCTGAAGAAACCTTCGCCCTCCAGTTCCACTTCACGGGTTTCGGCAAGGAACTGTTCCGGATAGCGTACCCGTGAACAGGCATTCAGGGTGAGCCGTGTCCCGTCGGGCAGCATGATGTCGCGGTGTTCGTTGACAGCCGTGGCTACCTCCAGGTAGTCGACCGTTGCCTTCCGCCAGTAGTCCCACAGGTAGACACTGCCCAGTACGAAGCAGGCCACTGCCGCCACTTGGAGCAGGCGACGCACGAACCGTGTCTTGCTGCGTTCGGGTTGCGGGGCAGGTGCTTGCAGCTGTTGCAGCAGACGGCGTGCCTCTGCACGGTATTGTTCCTTCTCCTGTTCGTCAGGAGTCAGGGCGGGAGAGGAGGCCTCCTCCCACAGTCCGGAGTCGTCCGCTTCCGTGATGTCGGATGCGTCCTTGTCCTTGCCAAGGTCAAACAGCCGTTGGGCATCCTCTGTCGTATAGAGGTTGTCCCAGTAACGTTGCAGCCAGTCAGGTGTCTTTCTTGTTTTCATCGTTGCAGGTGAATGAAGGGGAGTGAAGCTTCATTACATCAATTAATACACATAAGAGAAGCCTACCTGGGGTATGATTTGCTTTTATTAACAAAAATGTAGGGCGACCGGTCTGGGCGCCCCTACATTGGGATTGGTGAACGTTCCTGAATTGTGATTTGACAAAATGTCAAACGAAGGCCTCCACAATGCCCGTCCTCGCACCAAAATACCAAATAAGGTACGTGCAAATAATAATTGACTTGATATTTTGCTTGTATATAATAACCTTTAGTTGTAGTGCTTAAAATTTTTATAACAATATCATTATTCTTTTTAAAACCATAGGTAATCTTATTACTATGTTTTATTTTATTTACATTTTTATCGTCACCATTAGCTAAAATAATTTTAGAATTATTTGCGGCTAACTGAAAAGCATTTATCAACTCTTTGATTGATTTATAAAAATCAGTATGATCTAATTCAATATTATTTATTATTAAAAGTTCGGGGTGATAACTTAGAAAATGCTTTTTGTATTCGCATGCTTCTAAAACTAATAATTCATTATCGTAACCCTTGCCATCTCCATCACCAATAATATAATTACATTTTTTATCTAGCATTCTTGTTAAAAAATATGTTGTTGTTGTTTTACCATGAGTTCCACAACAAGCTATTGTTTTTTTATTAAGCATTTTACCAATGAAATCATGATAATACATATATTGATACTGATTAATCTTAATTGTTTTCACTTCAATATTCTCATCATTAAAAGCATTACCAATAATATAAAAATAATCACTATTTATATTATTTTCATCAAAATTTTTTATTGTTATTCCCTTTTCAATTAAAGAGTCTTCTGTAAAATAGTGTTCAACAACATCTGATCCTACTACTTCATTTCCTTGATCTTTTAAAAGTTTTGCAAGCCGGTGCGGCGACGGCGCGGCGCTGGAACGCTTCCTCAAGGCCCGCTTTGACGGTCAGCTGGAAAGCCGTCAGGGAAAAATCCGACAGATGACGGCGGCTTTGGACCGGGCAATTCCATTTTTGACGGACTGCTTTGGGGACGGTCAGGAGCTGACGCTGCTGATCACAGGCATTACCGGCAGCAAGGGAATCATGGCCTTTATTGCCCGCCATGGCAGCGACAGCTATTTGACCCTGTGCGGCCGGCTGCAATGCCAAAAGAATGAGGCGCAGCTGCAGGAGCTGTGCCGCCGGGCGGTGGAGAAAAAGTAACGGTAGCTTTTTCCACCGGAGAATGGTATACTGTAGAAAATGCGCGGTTGCGCTTTTTGGGAGGAACGCCGTTGGAACAGAATTTTTGCCATAAGGTCGATCAGAAAACCATTCCCGTCTGTCCCATTCTGGGAGTGGATATCGCGGCCATTGATATGGATTGGCTGCTTGCCTTCACCAAGGCTCACGTGAAGGAACTGTCCGGGGACTATATCTGCGTGTCCAATGTCCATACCACCGTCACCGCCTGGAAGGACGAGACCTACCGGGCGGTCCAGAACGGCGGCATCCTGGCCATTCCGGATGGCGGCCCTCTGTCCAGCACCGGAAGAAAGCGGGGCTTTGCTAAAATGCAGCGGGTGACGGGGCCGGACTATATGCTGAAAACCATCGCCCTGGGGCTTTCTCAGGGCTGGCGGCATTATTTTTACGGCAGTACCCCGGAGACCCTGAAAAAAATGGAGAAGGCCCTTCGGGAGAAATACCCGGCAATTCAGATTGCCGGGATGTACAGTCCGCCTTTCCGCGCACTGAGCGCGGAAGAGGATGGCGCCATTGTGGAAAAAATCAACGAGGCCGCCCCGGATTTTGTCTGGGTTGGCCTGGGTGCCCCCAAGCAGGAAATCTGGATGCACGACCACCAGGGGCGTGTGCAAGGCCTGATGGTGGGCGTGGGTGCCGCCTTTGATTACACGGCGGGCAACATCAGCCGGGCCCCCCAGTGGATGCAGAAACACAATCTGGAGTGGCTGTATCGGCTGATGCAGGACCCCAAGCGGCTGTTCAAGCGTTATTTTGTCACCAACACCACTTACATTTTTGAGGCCAACCTGCGAGGAAAGTAAATGAAGATCCTGATCGTACACAACCGCTATCAGATTCCCGGGGGGGAAGACCAGGTGGCTGCTCAGGAGGCGGAGCTGCTGCGCGCCCATGGCCATCAGGTGTTTACCTACAGCCGGGATAATGGGGAGCTGAAAACCTTTTCCCTCCGGCAAAAGCTGGCGCTGCCCTTTTGGACCCTTTACAATCCCAAAACCTATCGGGATATCCGCCGCCTGGTGCGGGAGAACAGGATCGATGTGGTCCATGTTCACAATACACTGATGCTGGTATCTCCTGCCGTATACTATGGAGCCCTGCGCGGCGGTGCCGCCGTGGTGCAGACCGTTCACAATTTTCGCCTGCTCTGCCCAGGGGCAACCTTTTACCGGGATGATCAGGTCTGCGAGGATTGCCTGAAAAAGGGGCTCTCCTGTGCGCTGAAGCACAGATGCTATCGCGGAAGCTTTCCCCAAACCCTCTGCTGCGTGCTGTCCATGAAGCTCCACCGGGCCACGGGGATCTATAAAAAGCTCACCTATATCTGCCTGACGGAATTCAATAAGAAGAAGCTGCTGCGGCTGAAGGGGCTGAAACCGGAGCAGATTTTTGTGAACT
>ERZ773148.3804-NODE-3804-length-10093-cov-3.021319_pt1 | contig 10093 bp, 4 predicted proteins | sample MGYA00580846_ERZ773148 | MGnify/ENA primary metagenome ERZ773148 (study PRJEB29015, sample SAMEA2737879) | human gut metagenome | biome: human gut; feature: human-associated habitat; material: faeces | place: China | collected 2012 ...
TGTAACGGTGAAGACTTCGTGGAACGGGCAGACATATAAATCCTCATCGGATGGCAAGGGAGGCTGGTCGTTAACAGTATCTACCCCTGTTGCGGGAGGACCTTACAAGATTACTTTCAATGACGGCGAATTGCTCACATTGCAGAATATACTGATTGGTGAAGTCTGGTTCTGTTCGGGCCAGTCGAACATGGAGATGCCTATGGGCGGCTTCGACCGGCAACCGGTCAGAGGGACGAACGATCTCATCGCCAAAGCCAAGCCATCCACACCTATCCGAATGTACACTACAGATTCAAAGGATGGGAGATGGGTACGTCAGTTTAGTAAAACGCCTCAGGAAGACTGCCAGGGCGAATGGCTCGAAAATACCCCGGTGAATGTTTCCCACATCAGTGCCGTGTCTTATTATTTTGCATGTTATATACAGGAAGTGCTGGAAGTACCCGTAGGCATTGTTGTATCTACCTGGGGAGGATCGAAAGTGGAGGCATGGATGAGCAGGGAATCCATAAAGTCTTTTGACAGTATCGACCTTTCCATACTCGACAACGATGCTGAAGTGAAGAATCCCACCGCTACTCCGTGTGTGCTTTATAATGCGAAGATAGCTCCCTTGACTCATTTTGCTGTGAAAGGATTCTTGTGGTACCAGGGAGAAAGTAACCGTGACAATGCCGGTCTTTATCAGAGCCTTATGCCTGCCTTTGTTACTGACCTGCGTGCGAAATGGGGCAGAGGAGAGCTTCCTTTCTACTTTGTGCAGATAGCTCCTTTCAACTATGAAGGGGCCGACGGTACTTCGGCTGCCCGCCTGCGTGAAGTGCAGTTGCAGAATATGAAGGATATACCGAATAGTGGCATGGTGACGACAATGGATGTCGGCCATCCGGTTTTCATTCATCCCGTAGACAAGGAGACGGTAGGAAACAGGCTGGCCTATTGGGCATTGGCACAGACCTACGGTATGAAAGGATTTGGATATGCTCCCCCTGTTTATAAATCAATGGAGATACAGGAGAATAAAATCTATATCAATTTCGATCATGCCCAACGCGGACTGAGCCCAATGTGGACATCGCTCAAAGGATTTGAGATAGCAGGTGAAGATAAAGTGTTCCACCCGGCTTTTGCCGAAATAGAAACCAAGACTGCCCGGCTGGCTGTTTCGAGTGACAAAGTTCCTCATCCTGTGGCCGTGCGGTATGCGTATAAGAATTATGTAGAAGCAAGCATTTTCAGCATTCATGGTATCCCTGCGGCGCCTTTCCGGACTGATAACTGGTAATTCCGTATGAAATATATCCGTGAAAGTCAGTGCGTATATCCATGATTCCCTGTATCTTTGTGTCCTCATTAAAACCATCATTATGGAACTAAAGCATGGATACTATCATCTGATTGCCATACTAACAGTAGCTATCTGGGGACTGACATTCATTTCGACTAAAGTATTGATAAATCACGGGTTGACACCTCAGGAAATATTCTTTTACCGCTTTCTGATTGCATATATAGGCATTTGGGTCATCTCTCCCAAACGTTTGTTCACCGGTAACTGGAAAGATGAATTGTGGCTGGTAGCCGGAGGTATATTCGGCGGCTCGCTTTATTTCTTTACAGAGAATACCGCTTTAGGGATTACGCAGGCTTCGAATGTATCGTTTATCATTTGCACGGCTCCCTTGCTGACCACTATCTTGTCGCTGCTTTTTTATAAGAGCGAAAAGGCATCGAAAGGACTGATATACGGTTCTTTACTGGCATTGATGGGGGTAGGGTTGATTGTTTTTAACGGTAGTTTCGTACTCAAAATATCTCCGATAGGCGATTTGCTGACTTTGCTTGCCGCATTGTCCTGGGCATTCTATAGTTTGATTATTAAAAAAATGGCCGGACGCTATCCTACTGTATTTATCACCCGTAAGATTTTCTTTTATGGAGTGCTGACTATTTTGCCTGCTTTCTCCTGCATCCGTTGCAGCCCGATGCTGCCGTACTTTTGCAACCGGGCGTATTATTCAATTTGCTATTCCTCGCCGTGCTGGCTTCCCTGATTTGCTATGTACTGTGGAATGTAGTGTTGAAACAGTTGGGAACAGTTCGGGCATCCAATTATATCTATCTCAATCCTTTGGTTACAATGATTGCATCGTCCCTTATTCTGGATGAGAAGATTACTCTGGTAGCTTTGGGCGGTGCTGCTTGTATTGTCTGCGGAGTATATTGGGCGGAAAAGAAATAAAGTTCAGGGAGAACTCTTTATTTTAGGCTATATATTATTTATAAATGAATAAGACCGTCTCTGATAAGAAAGAGGGGCGGTCTTATTTTAGCTGTTTACATCTTATTTATCGAATAGGTAGTTGTTTACCTTTAGGAATTATCCGTCGCTGCTTTTATTTCTTTCGGATTTTAATTTGGTCAATCATAACTCCTTCGTCTAAAGCAGTGATTTTCAGACTCTGTTTCTTTGATGAACTTATTTTATGCGAAGTCGTTCGTTTTGCCTGATTGCTGAGAACATTCAGTTTCCATTCTTCACTTCGTCCTTCGGTGTGAAAGTCGACAATTTGTTCCGGTTCGTTACCGATAGAAATAGCATATCTGATTTGTTTACCTTCAACCGGATGGTTAGGAGTTAAAGCAACCTCTATCAGGATTGAATCAGTATCATTAGCTTTAAAGTTATATATGACATCGCTTCCTTTAGGTAGACTGATGGCTCCACGTTGATAACCCAGACCATGGGTAACGGGGCTTTCTCCGTTAAACTGGGAATAATCTTTTCCATTGAATAGGTAAAGAGGATGATCATCTTCCGGTAGCGGGGTGGTGGATCGGGTATGTGGAACTTTCTTGAACACCGGTAGGCTTTGTGGATAGCTCATCATTTTTTTCCATTTGCCGTTATTAAGGGAGTTATATCTCTCCATTAAGGAGGCCATGTTGTTGTATGCCGTATCGCTCAGTCGCCAGTCTGCTAATTCGTGGCGTGCCAGCTGTCCGTAAAGATGCTTTTTGTTCATTTCGTGGGCTGCACGAACAGGAAACTCGATCAACTGAAACCATACAAATTGTTTATCCGGAGCAACCTTTTGAGACATTGAGGTAACTTTAGCTGCAATTGTTTCGTATTCTTTAATGCGTTGTTTAATGTATTTTTCGCTCCATGGAAGATCGGAGATGATTTTGTATTTAGGGTCTTTTTCTTCTATACGTGTGTTGCCCATAAATTCCGGTTTACGTATGTAGGCAAGGCGGTAATATTCATTCATTACCGGAAGCAGTTCTTTGGCATTTTTTTTTCCGAACTCTCTGCTGAGCCAGGAGTATAAGTGCTTGTCCAGCCCGTTTATATTGTTTTCAATAGCATTGATATCCCATGCCATATCCAGGAACAATTCCGTAAGGTATTCACTGGGCTTGATATCGCCTACATTCAGTATCCACATATCTTGGGCTCCTTTGTCGTAGGCTAATTTCATTTGTGTATAAAGTTGGGCGGGATGGTTAGTTGCCAGCCAAAGGTAACTGTGCGGGCGTCCCCAGTATGAAATGTGATAATAAATACCATTTCCGCCTTTGCGTGCACGCTCTTTGCTGTCAGGGAAATGGCGGATGTACCCATAGTTATCGTCGCACCATAGCAAAGAAACATCTTCTGGCACTTCCAGTCCCATTTTGTAAACGTCCAGTACTTCTTTATAAGGGATGAATACTTGCGATACTTGCTCTACATTCGGATTTACATACTTTGCTATCATTTCCCGCTGATCTTTGAGTACATTAGTCAGGGCTGCTTTCTGTTCTTGTAAGGTGTTTGCACCCTGCATCTTACCATCATGTACTCCACGGATGCCCAAAGTGTAAATATTATCGGAACCGGCGAGCTCTTTGACGCGTTCTTCCCAAAATTTGAGCACATTTTCGCGGTTGTTCACGTAGTCGTACTTTCCGGTTCCGGCTGTTTTCCATTCAGCATTGGTATTTCGCATCATTGGTTCGCAATGGGCAGTACCAATAAATATTCCATATTTGTCTGCAGTCTCCTTGTTGCCCGGTGTCAGGTAGAAAGCGACGGAGCAGGTATGCATGGCAGGCCAGAATGTGTTGGCTCGCAGACGTAACAATAGTTCGAATATCCTTGCATGTGTTTTAGGGCCGATTTGTCCTTTCGTATCAGACGGTTCGTGGGTTAGGTAGCTCCATGGGGTTAGTCCCCAGTCTTCGTCGTTGATAAAGATGCCACGACGGGCAACCGAGGGATATTGGAGTGTTTTGAATCCTTCTTTCAGTTTGAATGATTGCTTTTTCTCTACAGGAGAATCTGCCCACCATTCCCAAGGAGATACACCGATCATTCGTGACAGTTCCAGAATGCCATAAGCAGTTCCGCGCTTGTCACTACCCAGTATGATCAGGTGGTTGTCTTTGACACTAACCAGAAAAGCTTCCTCATGCTGCTTTAGTTCCTGAATATCCTTGATAGCGATGAATTGTTCCGCTTTCTTATTCAGTCCGATTGTGCCTATGTATATATTTCCCTGTTGGTTACTTGTTTTCAACTCTCTGTCGAAAACATTGACATAGTCTTTCTGAAACATCTCAAGGGCGGTGTGGACCACTTGTTCTTCACTATCGTTGATGACCACTGTTACATCTTTATCATTCCGAAAGACAAAACCAGCTGAAGCATAAAGTGGAAAAATAACTCCGATTAAAATGCTGATGATTAATTTTCTCATGGATATTTTATGGGAATAAATGGTTAATTCATTTTGTTTTTAGAGCGATTGTTGCTGGTTGTACTCCTCCTGCACTCACTGTCAATTTCATTTCTCCGGGCTCGTAGCCGGAGCGGACAATTACCATTGCTCTTCCTTTGAAAAGCATCGGTTGAAGTGAGCCGAAACTTGCCATATCTGTTGGAGAAGCATTTCCGGAGCCGATGATCTTGCCGGTTCCTTTATGACTAATCTGTATTTTACGGTCATTGTGAGAGATGATATTTCCTTTTTTATCAACAAGTTCTATTAGTACATAGGAGAGGTCCTGCCCATGAGCTTTCATCTTTGTCTTATCGGCTGTTAATCTGAGGGCGACAGGTTCTCCGGTAGTTTCCAGTATGACGGAATCCCCTTTTCCATTCTCGTTTACTTCCACTGCTGTTAGTTTCCCTGCCTGATAGGGCACTCTAAAGGAAGCTTTATATAGTTCGTTTGTTTCTTTCTCACCTACAAGAGAATCATTCAGGTATAATCTCACTTTAGAAGCACGCGTATATACATTAACTTTCATCATTTTATTTTCCATTCCGGGAAAGGTCCATGATAAGGATTCTTCAGGCCATCCCCAGAAACTTACTTTACGGATCTTACCTTCTGGGACAGGTGTTTCGACTGCCATGCTTATCTTTCTGTTGTGCCATAAAATATCACGATAGTAGGATTGAGCTTTTTTTACGCCTAAAAGGTCAATATCTCCACACCAGCCATTAAACCAGGGCCAACCCATGAACTGGTGTACGTTTTCTTCCGGATCTACTTCGATAGAATTGCCCAGTCCCGATTCGCCGAGGTAATCAATTGCTGTCCATATAAAATCTCCTATGACGTAGGGAAGCTTTTCTACTTTATCCCAGTTTTGAGATGCTTCGTTGGCCACACTTTCACTGCTGTACATGATGCGTTCGGGATATTTGGCATGGTCTTCCTCATAAAAACGCCACATATAATTGTAACCGGCGTCAAGATGCCTGAAAGCCTTTTCAAGAGAAAGCATATTCTTCCTGTCTTTATCCCAGTACTTATTTACTCCGGCGGTGACAGGACGGGTATTATCATGCTTAAGTATTTCTTTTTTCAAATCTTCTGCAATCTTGAGTCCATTGTCCGAAATACGTTCCCTGATTTCATTTCCGATGCTCCACATGATTACCGAAGGATGATTACGGTCTCTTAGCACTAAAGACCGGATGTCACGTGCGCTCCACTCGTTAAAATAAAGATGATAATCTTCCGGATTCTTTTTTATTTTCCATTGGTCGAATGCTTCGTCAATAACCAACATGCCTAATCGGTCGCAAGCCGACATAAAACTTTCGGACATTGGGTTGTGGGAGGTACGTACTGCATTGAATCCATTCTGTTTCAGCAATTGTATTTTTCTTTCTTCTGCTCTGTCGAAGGCGGCTGATCCTAAAAGACCGTTGTCATGGTGAACACAGCCACCTTTTAATTTCATAGGTACTCCGTTGAGTTCAAATCCTTTTCCGGTAGAGAAATGTATGGTACGAATACCGAATGGGATGGATAGTTCGTCTTTCTTTTTTTTATTTTTCCAAAGACTGATGTTAGCTATATACAGCTCCGGTGTATCGGTAGACCATAACCGGGGTTTCTTCACTGTGATGGTAAAAGGAATTTCATGTTTATTTCCTGATGTCATTTTTACAGTGCTATTGGTGGTAGACACAACTTTTCCCCTGGGGGAAGTAAGGTTGATATTTACGGTATATTCTCCTTCTTCTGTATCTCCGTTAACAATGGTTGTGTTCAGTATGACGACGGCTTGTTCCTTATCAATGCTGTTGGTGCTTATGAAAGTACCCCAATCCTCAATATAGGACGGTGAAGTACGGATCATCCATACATGACGATAAATACCCGATCCTGTATACCAGCGGGAGTTTTTGCCTTCATTTATAACTTTAACGGCTATTATGTTTTTCTCTCCTGCTGGCTTACAGTAAGGTGTTATGTCTACTCTGAAAGAGGTGTATCCGTAGACATTATAATACGCCTTCTGCCCATTGATCCATATTTCCGATTGGTTATAAATTCCTTCGAAGTATAACTCGTGTCTTTTCCCGGCATCTTCCGGTGAGATAATGAAAGTTTTACGATACCACCCTTTGCCACCCACGGTTTGTCCGGTAGCAAAACCACCTACACTCTCACGGCTGAATGGTCCTACTACTTTATCAGGCTCCTGATTCTCGAGTGGCTCGATGCTCCAGTCATGGGGAAGATCCACTTTTCTCCAGGCAGAATCGTTGTAAACAGGTGATTCTGCATTCCTAACGTCTCCCCGGTAAAAATACCAGTTCCTGTCGAAAAGAGACTTTCTTTCAGATGCTTTCATGTTTAGGGATGGAAGCGTACTCAATAAAAGTAAGTACAAGAAATATTTAAAAAGTCTTGTCTCATAATGGCTGATATTACTCATAGATAGTTTATAGATTGATTATTTTAGAGTTAACCTTTTTAATTTGTTGCAAAAGTAGCGATATGTATAATAAATGTTTTTTCCTATATTTGCATATAGTTATTTCAAATTTGCAATTAACAGAGCTGGTTATGAGAAAGATAATGAACGAGCAGCTTCCTATATCGAAGTCATCCCCTTTGAAGGCTCGTTTTTATGACTACCCTTACTTCACTTATCCGTGGCATTTCCATACGGAGTATGAAGTTATCTATGTAAAAGAAGGTACGGGGATGCGGTTTGTCGGAAATAATGCGGAGAAATATGCGGATGGTGATATCATTCTGCTAGGCTCTGATCTGCCCCATTATATGAAAAGTGATGATGTATATCAAAAAGAAGGCAGTACACTCCGGACAACAGGTACTATCATCCAGTTTGAAAAAGACTTCATGCACCATGCCTTTAATTACTATCCCCATTTCATTAAGATCAAAAATCTGCTTGAAGAGGCACAACGGGGGATTTACTTTCCCGCAGGCTGTTCTTCAAGACTGGTTGAGCTGCTCGAATCCATTCCGTTGGAGACAGGGGTTGACCAGATCACTTCTTTCCTGCAACTTTTGAAAGAGATGGCAAACGTTACTTCCCGGTCTGTAATATCGACTTCTGACTTCGAGAATGATATTATATATGATGGATCGAGAATCGATAAAATCATAGCTTACCTGAATAAAAACTATACGCGACAGATCGACCTGAATGAAATATCCTCTCTGGCTGCCATGAATCCTGCTGCATTCTGCCGCTTCTTTAAGAGTAAAACGGGCAAATCGTTTAAGAATTATATATTGGAGATGCGGATAGGATATGCATGTAAACTGCTGCTTATGGGCGATATGAATATCTCGCAGATTAGTGTGGAGTGCGGATTTGATACTATTTCCCATTTTAACAAGTCATTTAAGAAGCATACCGGATTCAGTCCGTCTTACTATAAAAAGATGATGCTGGCTGAATAAGAAAAAGAGGCGAACGAGACGTATGGACATAAAAAAAGGGTCAACGCCTTGACCCAACCTTTGTTAACCTTAAATCTAATACTATGAAAAACACATTGCAAAGATACGGACTCTTGGGAAATTAGCAAATAATCCAAGTAAAATAGCATGTTTTATAACACGTTTTAAGATTTTCTTCCTGCTTGTTAAGAAATTGGACCTGCTTTTTTAAAAGGATGCAACACTAATTGTGAAAATTGAAACAGGAAATTCCGTTGATTCTCTGACGAAAAACTGTTATCTTTGCTCCGATAATCTCATTATTCACTCAACAAAAAAGAAAAGGAGCGAACCGTGAACGAAGAAGAAATCGTGCTTACCCCCATGATGAAACAGTTTCTGGACTTGAAAGCCAAACATCCGGATGCAGTGATGCTGTTTCGTTGCGGTGACTTTTACGAAACATATTCTACAGACGCCATTGTTGCATCTGAGATTTTAGGAATTACACTGACAAAACGCGCTAATGGGAAAGGAAAGACCGTTGAAATGGCAGGATTTCCCCATCATGCGCTCGATACATATCTTCCGAAGTTGATTCGTGCCGGAAAGCGTGTAGCTATCTGCGACCAGTTGGAAGACCCGAAACTGACGAAGAAACTGGTGAAAAGAGGTATCACCGAACTGGTTACTCCCGGTGTCTCTATCAATGACAATGTACTGAATTATAAAGAAAATAACTTCCTGGCTGCCGTTCATTTCGGAAAGGCTTCCTGTGGAGTTGCTTTTCTGGATATATCTACCGGTGAGTTTCTCACTGCGGAAGGTCCCTTCGACTATGTAGACAAATTGCTGAATAATTTCGGACCGAAAGAGATTCTTTTTGAACGGGGCAAACGCCTGATGTTCGAAGGTAACTTCGGCAGCAAGTTCTTTACTTTCGAACTGGATGACTGGGTCTTTACTGAAACTACTGCCCGCGAGAAACTGCTGAAGCACTTTGAGACCAAAAACCTGAAAGGCTTCGGGGTGGAGCATCTGAAGAATGGTATTATCGCTTCCGGCGCTATCCTGCAATATCTGACGATGACACAGCATACACAGATCGGGCATATCACTTCGCTGGCCCGTATCGAGGAAGATAAGTATGTGCGTCTGGATAAGTTTACTGTCCGCAGCCTCGAGTTGATCGGCAGTATGAATGATGGCGGCAGCAGTTTGCTCAATGTGATCGACCGGACAATCAGCCCGATGGGGGCCCGTCTGCTGAAACGCTGGATGGTTTTCCCGTTGAAAGATGAGAAGCCCATCAACGACCGTCTGAATGTGGTGGAATACTTTTTCCGTCAGCCGGACTTTAAGGAGCTGATTGAAGAGCAGTTGCACCTGATAGGAGACCTGGAACGTATTATCTCCAAAGTAGCCGTAGGACGGGTGTCGCCACGTGAGGTAGTTCAGCTGAAAGTTGCTCTGCAGGCTATTGAGCCCATTAAGCAGGCTTGTCTCGAAGCGGATAATGCCAGTCTGAACCGGATAGGCGAACAACTGAATCTTTGCATTTCTATTCGTGACCGGATTGCTAAAGAGATCAATAATGATCCTCCTTTGCTGATCAACAAAGGTGGAGTGATTAAAGACGGTGTGAATGAGGAACTGGATGATTTGCGCCGTATCTCCTACTCCGGGAAAGATTACTTGCTGCAGATACAGCAGCGTGAGAGTGAGCAGACGGGTATTCCGAGCTTGAAGGTAGCTTACAATAATGTATTCGGTTATTATATAGAAGTCCGCAACATACATAAGGATAAGGTTCCGCAGGAATGGATTCGTAAGCAGACGCTGGTCAATGCAGAACGCTATATCACACAGGAACTGAAGGTATA
>ERZ773148.3814-NODE-3814-length-10080-cov-2.866234_pt1 | contig 10080 bp, 8 predicted proteins | sample MGYA00580846_ERZ773148 | MGnify/ENA primary metagenome ERZ773148 (study PRJEB29015, sample SAMEA2737879) | human gut metagenome | biome: human gut; feature: human-associated habitat; material: faeces | place: China | collected 2012 ...
AGCCACCGATCAGCTGCCAGCACTCGTCGATGAAGATAGCCTTTTCAACCGTCCGGTTTTCCTTGGCCTTATCCCAGACGAAATCCAACGCCACAAACATACCGGCGGTGAGCAAATCCCCGCCCAGCTCTGAAATATCCAGCACCGTGTATTTGTTTGAAAGGTCACAATTTGTTTGCTGATTGAAGGATCGGGCCGATCCATGCACAAGGCGGTTGAGAATGTTCGCCATCCGTTTGGTTTCAGCAGACGAGGCCAGCACTTCATGTAAATCTCCTAAAATCGGCATTTCCCGGTAATGTCCGGGATTCTGCGGATCATCCAGAGAGGCATTGTCATGCGTGATGCCCTTTTTGTTGTAGGTCTTAATCATCGCCTCGTCCAAGAGCTGACGTTCTTCGTGGTTCATATCGGGGATGAGAAGGCTGAAAAATATGTGTAACTGCTGAATTTTCGACGCCAGCGCCGATTTTTCCAAAGCTCCGCCGTCCAGCAGTTCATCCACTGATTTATCGGTAGGCCGGATCTCCATAACATTGATACAATTTTTCGACGCCGGAGAAATCTGGATAAATTCACCGCCGATATTTTTACAGGCTCGATGAAATTCATGGCCTTTGAGCGGCGCGACAATAAACACCTGAATACCTTTTCTTCTCATACGCAAGCCCATGAGCTGCAGCGTAAAGGTTTTTCCGGCTCCGCTGGTTCCCAAGATCGCCATATTAGCGTTCTTATAGACCCGAGAATTGAAAATATCCACAATCACAAGGGAATTGTTGATCTTATTGGTCCCCAGCAAAATGCCGTTGTCGTCGCAAAGCTCGTAGGCGGTAAACGGATAACAGCTTGCAGCGCCGGACGTCAGCACGTTGCGTTTGGAGCGCCCGTACAGGTGCTTTTCCAAATTCGTCAGGGGCAGCGCCGATAAAAAGGCCTGTTCCTCACGAAAGGCGCAGGAGCTCATGGATAAATCCTGAGACACCAGCAGCTTTTTCATTTCCCTTTCCCGCCATTCCAGATCCTCCGGCGTTTCGGCGGTAATGGTAATAAGGATGTTGGCGTAATAAAAATCCTCGCTGTTGGCAAGCCCGTCTTTGAGAAAATACCCGCTGCGGATGGCCCCGTCGAGATCATCAAAATCGGTGTTGGTATCGCTTGTTTCCCTGATCTTGGAACGGTTAATCCTCAGCTGCTGGCCCAGCTTGTGTACCATGCGCTCTTTTGGCTGTTTGGTGAGAAACAGGTCGATGTCAATGCCGTCACCCGCATTGATTAACAGGCTCATCCAACCGGCCGCCACGCGGGATTTGTACCCATCGGAGGGGATCAGCAGATACGAATGATACAGCCCGTCGATACAGATGTATTTGGCATGGGTGAAATCAATGGTTTTCGGAGCGAAAAACTCGGTGCAGGGGATGGCGTCGGTATTTTTGTCCTGCTCCACGTATCGGGACACGACCTCCTGCACACGGGAGGATAGCGGAACCTCCGAGCTTTCCTGTCGGCAGAGGATGCTATACAGCACATCTACTGTAAACTCATCTTCGTTTTCGGGCGTCAGCACTTCGTTGCCGCATTGTTTCAAGTAATTTACTGCGGTACGGGCTGCCACCTGCAACGTGGATATGGCATCCGCTTCATCGCTGTTTCCGCGACGGCCCACCGCTTCATACTCAAACGAAAGAAAAAAACGGCGGGTGGTCGCTTCACGGGAGCCGATACGCCCCACCAGCTTCAAGTAATCTTCCTGAAGCATCCGGCAGTTCGGATCAGTCTCCCGTGCCATCTCTTTTTTCACGATTTCGATGTGCCGGTTGATGTCGGCGCGTTTGCTCAGGGCCTTAAACTGAACCTTAACCGGGCTGATCTTGAGATAGGAAATAAAGGAATAAATGATATTGCGCTGCTCCCGGGCGCTCCGCAAAAGAAAGTTGATCGGCACAACCTCAATCACCTTGATATACCGGTGGTCTTTGGTGTAGATAATGCCGTTTTCAATCTTATCAATAGGAAGATATGCGGCCACCGGATTCAAAAAATCTGTTTCCGGAGCCTGACGCCGGGTGCTGGGCTTTGCAGGGCGCTCTTTCCGTTCCCGGGGCTTCGCCTCTTTTACCGGCTTTTCCTTCTGAGCAGACCGTTTGCGGATGACGCCCAGAATTTCCGCAAGCATGGAGGGCTCTTTGTTTTCAACGGCCTTATTTTCCTTGCGGACGGCCTGCTTTGCCGGAGCCTCCTTTTTCTCCGGCCGCTTTTTCGCTTTCTTTTCCGTACACTCGCCGACCACGCGGCGGTTTTTCAACCACCTGAAAAACGCGATGACGAAGGAGGAAAGGCATTCGCCCGATACTCCGAACAGGCCCAGCAGCGCCAAAGGCAGCGCTGTCAGGCACAAAATGATGATCCGCGTTGTCAGCGGTATATTCAGCATAAAGACCGGCAAGCCCGCTGATACAGCGAGTATGCCGGCCTCGATTGCGTTTCTCAGCTTAAATGCTCCACCAAATAGGGTAGAACCCTCGATAAAGTTCGGTGGGATAGTATAGGTTTCAAATTCGTTGTCTTTGGATTTACTCATCAATGCCTCCTGACGTTATCCTATAATCCAGAATGGTCCTCCGGCGGCTGCCCCCTCTCTGGCTTCATCAATAATCAGGGATAAATCCCACGTTTGTTCGCTCTTTTTATAGCTGGCAGGGTCGGCCACCAGGATTTTACCGTTTTCTACACCTCGGAGAACGATAAAATGGCCGGAGGTTGTAAAATGCCCCTTGCTCATCAAAGCAACCACCAGCTTCCCGTCGCTTAAAGCGTCGGAAATTTTTTGTCCTCCGTCCTTGCCGCAGCCCTCCACCGGGAGATTCCACGCTTTGGCTGCTGCCGGAATCAGGCCGTGATAGGAGCCGTTGCCCGACGCCCAGTAGCCGTGCTCATACGACCACTTTGCCATCTCTACGGGATCGACGGTTTCTTCCGTGAGGGAGGAGATCACAATCGCCATCGCGGTAGGACCGCATCCATAACCGCCGATATCGTCCGTCCCATAAGGTTTGGAAGCATATCGCTCATCAAGCTGATTAAAATAGACAACTTCTGTTTTGCCATTGGTGAATTTAATATCGCCAAGGGACGTGATCGCCTGATATCCGTTGGGAAGCCTTTGGAACATCCCATCACCCAAAAACATACTCAGGTTTTGGGCGTAGTTGTTCGCCAGCTCTTTTTGCCCGGTATCCAAATGGAAGACGTTATCAGCAAAGTAATCTTCGCCGTTGTAGACGATGGTATAGACCATCCAGGTCTCCGTCACCGTCTTCGAGGTTGAGGTTTCCTCGCCTGTACTGCTGTCTACGGTTACGGTGATTTCCTCACGTGTGCGCGTTTCTTCCTTTTTTGTAAAGGAATACAGCTCCCCTTTTGCGTTTCGCAGCGTGGATTCCATGTCAGAAAAGGTAATGGATTCAAAATCCTTATCTTTTGAAGCGCAAAACTGCGAAACAAAGGCGTTGGCGTTATATGCCGGGGCGTTTTCATGGGGATTGATGATCTCCCGCTGGTCGGCGGCGGAGCTGTTATAATCCTGCTCAATTTGTTTCAGGACGTCCTCCAGCGCCTCCGACAATACATCGCTTACGGAATTTGTAATATCGGTCATGTTCTCTGTGATATACGCACTGTCATTGAGTACAGGAACGGTTGGGTCATCCGGCGTGAAGGCGTCCACCAGCCCTCCAAAAATCAAGGCGGGCAGCATCAAAATAAATAATATCGGCAGCAGGAAAATCGCAACCGCCACAAGAATGATTTTTCCAATCAGGTGGCGGTTGCCCCATACGAGCCCCGCCACCGCGCCATACGGACCGCCGGCAGCGGCGCCTTTGGCAGCCCCGGCGATAGCCTTGCCGGTTTTGACCGCACCGCGAACCGCATTTGCGGCCTGCGCTCCTTTTATCGCAGGATTGGAATTTTGATTGTTTTTTTCTTCTGCCATCAGATCCGATCCTTTCGTTTCGGCGGGTCAGGCAGCTTTTTGACAATGCTCTCGTTGTAGGCGATATTTCCATCCGGGGCCTTGTATGGCTTGCGGTCTACCGTATCGGCCGCATACTGCTTATACCAGGTCGTGCCGTCAGCGGCTGTTACCGTGGAATACTCGCCGCTGGGAGCCATATACTGATCGGCATAGTACATTCCCATAGCGATCCCTTCCGGGTGCTCCGCAGAAGTCTCGGTCGCCATGATCCGCCCGCCGCCGATTTCTACGTTAGAAAAAGAAGGAACATCCTCAGCCCCTTCACCTAAAGCGGTATAGCCCATGTAGGAAGATAAAGCCGAGGCCGCTTTTTCTCCGGTCATGGAGCCGGTGGTCGAGATATTTCCGGTCGCCACCGTACCGATGACGCGGTTTGCAAATCCGCCACCTTTGGACATGGAAGAGGCAAAGGCTTTTCCGCTAAGGCCGCCATCCTTGCTTCCGGTAGCGTTTTTGACCGCGCCATTTTGGAAGCTCCGGCTGACAACGCCGGCAAGCCCGCCTTTTAGAGTACCGGTCCCCGATACGCCGCCGGAAGAAGCTCCGCCGTGTGAGCTGCTGCCGCCATGCCTGCTGCCAAAGGATTTTGCCATTGTTACACCGCGGGCGGCGATCATCGCTTCTGCCAGCATGGATCCGCCGGTATGCCCGACGTTGATCCCCAAGCTGCTCATGAAGCTATCGATTTTTTGACTAATTTTCAGAAACCCAACGGCACACAGAAACCACACAAAAATATTGCCTGTCACCGCTTCTTTACCAACAGCGTTCACTTGCTGCTGCACCTCGGCTTCTGTCACCGCGAAGGCAGGGACGGCGAACAGGCTGGTTAAAACCAGAGCCAGAGCCAAGGAAAATAGAATTTTTCGTGTTTTTCGCATACTGTCACCTCCGATCATAGCGAAAGAGGGTTGGATAGGAAGGTGCCGACCATGCTGGTGAACAGCCGCAGGCACCACGCATTCATAATTAACAGGAAAATTTGGCCGCCCAGCATCCGACACCAGCTTTGGAATATTCCAGAGGTTGTTTTTGACGCTCCCAGTGCAAAAGCGACCGGGGCTGTATATACCAACACACCGAGCAGGATGTAACGTTCAGCCGCTTCAAACAACAATTTAATGTAGTTCCAAGCCATCATCAGTACCAGGATCAGTGCGATAATGGCGACTGCTCCGTTGGCGCACACGCCTAAAATGACCGTAATGGCCGAATTGAAATTGGCGAAATCCAGCGCAGGCAGCGAAGACGATAAAATCCAATGATACGGCGTACCGCCGATTTTCAGGATGATATTTACAATCTCGTCGGCAAAATACGCCAGCAGGATGAAGATAACAGACCGGATCGACAGCTTCACCGGGTCTTCCGCCTCGATCCCTGCGGCGAGGCCGTAATTCCGAAAAAGCTGCCATACCCAGTTCAATAAAATGAGGCCGATTGCCAACGCCACAAAGAGATCGTACATCGTCCCCGCTGCCGGAAAATACCGCAGAAAGGTTGACATATCGCAGTCCAAAGCGCCTAAAACCGACGTGCTGATTAAATCCAGGCCATGCATGACCTGCTCGGCAATCCACGCCACAATACCGTCTAATATACCCACGGCATCACGCTCCTTTCCTCATGGGATATACAAACGATGGGCAGCCGGTTGGTTACGGCGTACCCCATTTGCCGCCCGCAAAGAAGGGGGTGATGTACGAGACGATAAAGCCGAGGCCATTGAGGATCGCCCAGGTTATGATGATCCGTTTGAGCCACGCCCGGGATTCGTCTACCGTTTTGCCGCTTTTGGAAAAATTCATCATCAGCAGAGCGATAGACGCCGTGACGACGGCAGCGATTGTGGAAATCAGCAGGATCTGGTTATAGACATCCTTCATGATTTCTTCGGCTTTTTGCCAGACGTTGGTTGCCGCGACTGCCTGCTGCGAAAAGCAGGTGAACATACATACCGTCAGGAATGTCATGTAAAGGATGCGGCCATAGTTGATGCGTTTGCGGGGCTTCGTTGATGCGGGAACAGGTTTGTTGTTTTTCAAATCATATCCTCCTTGAAAAATGAGTAAAGCCGCCCGAAAAAAGGCGGCCGCTGGTCGAAAAAGCCGGGTGAAGGCAATAAAAAAAACACCATTCTAAAAATGGTGTTCATACCGCCTTACCCGGCCTCTCGATACAATTTTCAGCATACTCATTTTAGCATGAGGAGATTTACGCTGCAATCGCAAAACCGTGCCAATGTCGTGCCGATTATCAGCCTTTTTCGTTCTCAGGGAAAAATTGCTCCAAAAGATTTAAGCTGTCCCGGGAGGTGTAGCCCCAAAGGACTGACGAAAGCGCCATGATTGCTTCTTTTCGCTTGCGGAAATACGTCCGGTAACTGATGTCTTGTATATGCGGCCGGAGCTGGTCGATGATTTCTTCCGTGTTCCGATATTGTTGAGAAGAAAGGTAGCTGTAGTACAAAATCCAGTAGTATGCCTCTCCGAATTTGTGTTTGCTTCGCAGCAGGTTGACCGCATTTTCCATCAGCTTGAGCATTTGATAACTCCGTTCGATGCTTCTGGCGTGTTCCTGAATGCCGGTATCCGCAAAGTCTACACCGGCCAGATAGATGGATTCCAGAAAATCCTCGATACTGCTCCCAAACTCGATCTGGAACTGGCGGCGCACCTGCTGCACCGACAATTCCAAGCTCCATACCACATCCCGGTATTTTCGCAGAAGTATCCATGTATCGTGATACAGCGGATTTTCTTTCTCATTCTGTTGTTTGGTCTGTTTCATCGATGCTCCACCTCCGATAATCTGATTTCAAAACGGAACAGCTCCGTCTCTCTGTTCTCCGTGCAGCAAATAGTGAGAAGATAGCGCTTTTCCATACTGTTAAGCATAAAAAGTTTGTTCTTGCAGTCCGGAGATAATGGTAATAACTTATATCTGGATCTATGGCAAGAAAAGCATGGGAAGCCTTGTGCAGAAAGGATTTGACCGACCTTTTGCACGATAATCTCGGTGTGCGAAAATGAACCGCTATTTTCCGGATTTGAACCGCTGATTTTTTCAGTTTCCGCATATTCGTCAACAGGAACGGAAAGGCTGAGAGACATTGCAACTTCTTCCTTATCCACAAGTACATCTGAGATTTGGAACATCGTGGAGAGATAGTTTTTCAAGTAGAGTGCTGTTCCATGTGTGCCTGCAAAGGATACGGCAGAGAGATAGTCAAGTTCAATCAGCTTACGGATATATCGTCCGGCGGTTGCTTTGGAGATTCCCCAGCGCTGTGCAAGTTCGGCATAGCCGAGCAGAGGATTGCCCGTACCGTTGCGAAGATAGACCACCGGACCAACATCTGAGCCCTGTACCTGCTCATCGTTATAGACCGTATTGATCCACAGATCCAGCAAAGCGTCCATCTCAGAGCATCGGCCTTGGCTGACAAGCTCCGTTGCCACGGACACCGGCAGGAAGAAAAAGCCTGTGTCCTTGGCACAGGGCGCGTTATAGTCCAGCACGCGGTTGTGCTTCTGCCAGCCCAGAATTTTGAATTTTATCAGTTTCCCACGACCGAGAAGCGAATAGGCAATCAGGTGACGATTCTGTAAATCCTGAAGAATAGCCAGTGCCTGATGCTGAAAACGGGTGCGGAACCATTCCGCCAGCTCACTGACCCGGCAAAGCCATTCACCGGGATATATGGTGTAGCTGATGCCGTCTATGCGCTTGTAGGACGTGCGGAAATTTGCGTAGTTGCAGAGAACAGCATAGTAAAATAAATGAGCGCTGCCGCCGACGCGAATATCTTTGTCTTGAAGCAGCATCGTGATAAACTGCCGATAGATCCGACAACGCGGATAATCGACGATTTGTTTGATTTCTAATTGATATTCTGACATGGTTTCCTCCTAAACAAAAAAGCGGCGCGGGCCTCCACCGAAATGAAAGCCCGCGCCGCGGATTTGTTGATTATTTGAGCTGTTTATGATATAATTTTAATTAAGGTCTTTATCCTCTCCTTTTATAGTTTCATATCTGTTTCGGAATACACGGAACAATTAAACAACAAGAACAGTGTGATGTTGAGACGTCTGAGACACCTGATTACGGGTACACGAGAGGTACACGGAGCGGCCAAAATCGGCTGAGACAGGCTCAAACAAGTGAGATTTGAGAGCTAAAAGGTACGAAATAACGGCTCAAAAGACCTATGAAACGCATCTAAAAATCGAGTGGGAATAATTTGAGAAGTCGGAAAAACCCAGTAGTTATGCGGGGTTGCGGCACTCGGATAAGTCTTTTGATAACAATTTGATAACAGTTATATCAGAGAGATTATTCTTGTAATCCAGTGGTTTGTGGGTAAGAGAATGAAAGAAATTGGCTTTCTGATATAACAATCCATATTAAAACGCCCTTAGCTGTGGGTAACACGGCTAAGGGCGTTTTTTAGAATCCATGGTTAAGCATAAATTGAATAATATTTGTTTTACCTGATTGTCTTAATGCTTTTAACAGATATTCTCGTGGTGGCCAATTACTCATGTATGGATTATCATCAGGACCTGTGTATAAGCCCCCACCGGGACCTGTATAAAGTCCGCCGCCGGGACCTGTATATGCTCCGCCACCGGGACCTGTATAGAGTCCGCCGCCAGGTCCTGTGTATAAGCCTCCACCAGGTTCTGTATACCTATTTCTCACCCACATAACAATTCCTCCTTTTTAGGCGGAAAACTGCTGGACTGGTGTGCGGCAGCGGCGGTTCTTTTATATCCGTTTCATGATATGGGAACGGCCGGCTGGATTACCACAACGGTAAATTATTTCTGGCCGGTCTGGGGAATGTCCTTTGTTGGATTTCTGCTGAAAAAAATGCTGGTACATAAGAAAATCAATATTGTGGAAGGCATTGCAGGGGTACTTGTCTGTGTGATCGCAAGCAGTCATGAGCAGGTAGCGGTGATCCTGTTTGTGGTTTTTATATTGTATGGCATTTATCTGATTTGTGGGAAATCTAAAAAGATGCCTTTGGTGCAGGATTCTGCTGGAAGCACACTGACGGACAAAAAAGTGATACACAGCAATAATCTGTATCTGGCAGGAATGGTACTTGTTAATATCATAACACTGATCTCAATCCTGTTCTGTCCGGGAAATGCCGGAAGAAATACGGTCAGCATTGCAGACCTTCCAATTTTTGAGACATATGGATTTGGAGATAAATTGTATCTTGGTCTGCTCAGTATTGAGCGTGTGTTTATAGCAAACTGCGATGCCGTATTTCTGACAGTTGCATTGGTGCTTGCAATGCTTGTCTATGTAAAAACGGATGACTATAAAAAGACCATTATTTCTGCGTTACCGGTCTTGATTTTATTCGGGCAGACGGCAATGCGTACTGCTTATCCGGGATTATCAGGTCTGTTTGTCATGCCGCAGGAGATCACAGAATGGAGCTGGGGCACGCTTTCTACCTGGCTTCCGATGGTGTATCTTGCAGTCACAGTGGCGGCGATGCTTTATGCATTGTGGATTATCCTGGGAGAGCAGCCGATAGAGTATATTTACGCGCTTCTTATGTTGGGATGCGGATTTGGTGCAGGCATGATCCTTGGATTTATGGCGACGATCTATGTTTCCGGTGAGCGTGTTTATATTACCCTGTATTTTATATTGTTGTTTGTGACAATGTTTTGCATTTACCGTATGGAAGATGCTGTGGAAGAAAAATTAAAGCAGACAGGTGGAAAGCTGGCGGTGACACTGCTTGCATTGATCTGCCTTATAAATATTGGATTTCTAACCCTATCCTGTTAAGGATAGGGTTTTCTGTCACCATATTTTTTTGTTGACAAAACATAGTATTCATATTAATATAGTAGGAAATAAGAAAACAAAAATATACAATACTTCAGATAAAAGACAGAACAGAAAAGGATAGTGTGAAAAATACATTTTTCACAAGCAAGGGAGATTACTATGAAAGAAATATTATGCTTTGGAGATTCCAATACTTATGGATTGATACCGGGAAC
>ERZ773148.3816-NODE-3816-length-10073-cov-6.121282_pt1 | contig 10073 bp, 9 predicted proteins | sample MGYA00580846_ERZ773148 | MGnify/ENA primary metagenome ERZ773148 (study PRJEB29015, sample SAMEA2737879) | human gut metagenome | biome: human gut; feature: human-associated habitat; material: faeces | place: China | collected 2012 ...
CGTCCGCATGGTGCGGTTCTGCCCACAGGAATGGGAATAGTTGAGATACTAACGGAGCTTTCCGAAGCCGTCTGTCTGCTTAGAAATTACAAGCGAGGAGGAATTTATATGGAGAAAAAACTAATACGATATAGTATGCAGATTGCCATGTTGAACCAACTTCTTGCCCGTAAAATGATTTCTGAGAAAGAATATGCTTTAGCAAAATCAAAACTTATGCAAGATTATAAAATTGTTTCAGATATAACCGCTTGAATTGTATGTTTAAAAGTTATATAATAACACTACAAAAGGAACACAAAAATACAAAAGAATAGATCGCACGACCGCTGCATAGGATAGCATAAGAACGAAAATAGAGTGGTCAACCATGAAAGATAAAAAAAGAAAGTATATCCTGATGATCATTTTGCTGGGGGTGCTTATGCTGCTGAGCGGGTGTGTGCGAAAAGAATGTGAGGAGAAGGTAAAGGATCTGGAGTTTACCGTGACAAAGGAGGAAGAACTTCCGGAAGCCTTAAGACAACAGATTGAAGAAAAAAAGGAGGGGGATTTCCGTTTTACATACAGCGATAATGAACGTGGCCTATATGGAGTCGCTCGGTGAGCCGTATAAGGTCGAGCTCATCAACGACCTGCCTGAGGATGCCGTCATCAGCTTCTACAAGCAGGGCGAGTTCACCGACCTCTGCGCCGGTCCGCACCTCGACTCCACCGGCCGCATCAAGGGCAACGGCATCAAGCTGACCGCCTGCAACGCCGCCTACTGGCGCGGCGACTCGAACCGCGAGGTGCTCCAGCGCATCTACGGCGTCGCTTTCCCGAAGAAGGAAGAGCTGGACGCCTACCTCAAAGAGCGCGAGGAGGCCGTCAAGCGCGACCACAACAAGCTCGGCCGCGAGCTCGAATATTTCACCACCGTCGACTGCATCGGTCAGGGTCTTCCGGTGCTGCTGCCCAAGGGCGCGCGCGTCGTGCAGGTGCTCCAGCGCTGGGTCGAGGATACCGAGCAGAAGCGCGGCTATCTTCTCACCAAGACCCCGCTCATGGCCAAGCGCGACCTTTACAAGATCTCCGGCCACTGGGATCACTATCTCGACGGCATGTTCATCCTCGGCGACCCGTATGACGAGACGAAGGAGTGCTTCGCCCTGCGCCCGATGACCTGCCCGTTCCAGTATCAGGTCTACCTGAACCGCCAGCGCTCCTACCGCGACCTGCCGATGCGCCTGGGCGAGACCTCGACGCTGTTCCGAAACGAGGATTCCGGCGAGATGCACGGCCTCATCCGCGTGCGTCAGTTCACGATCTCCGAAGGCCACCTCGTCCTGCGTCCCGACCAGCTCGAAGAGGAGTTCAAGGGCTGCCTCGACCTTGCCAAGTACTGCCTCGGCACCGTCGGTCTTCTTGACAAGTGCACGTTCCGCTTCTCCCAGTGGGATCCCGCGAACCCGAACAACAAGTACGAGGGCACGAAGGAGCAGTGGGATCACGCCCAGAGCGTGATGGAGCGCATCCTCAAGGATCTCGACGTCGACTACACCGTCGGCATCGACGAGGCCGCATTCTACGGCCCGAAGCTCGACATCCAGTATAAGAACGTTTACGGCAAGGAGGACACCCTCGTCACCATCCAGATCGACATGTTGCTCGCCGAGCGCTTCGGCATGTACTACATCGACGAAAACGGCGAGAAGAAGCTGCCGTACATCATCCACCGCACGTCTCTCGGCTGCTATGAGCGCACGCTCGCCTACCTCATCGAGGAGTATGCCGGCGCGCTGCCGACGTGGATGGCGCCCGAGCAGGTGCGCTTCCTGCCCGTTACCGATCGCGCCGCCGACTACTGCGCCGAGCAGGCCAAGAAGCTCGAAGACATGGGCTTCCGCGTCGAGGTCGACTACCGCAACGAGAAGATCGGCCGCAAGATCCGCGACGCGCAGATGGAGAAGGTCCCCTACATGCTCGTCGTCGGCGACCGCGACATGGAGAACGGCACCGTTTCCCCGCGCCACCGCGCGGACGGCGACCTCGGCGCGATGAGCATGGACGAGTTCTCCGCGCTTCTCAAGCAGGTCGTGGACAACAAGGAAAAGAAATAATAGCATACCGATTTTGCATAATCAGTATGTGAGACCTTCATGCGATCAGGGCGGCGCTTTGCCGCCCTGATTTTTTATACCTAAAGAAAAATTTGAAAACCTGATAAATGTTTAACGAAATAATCGGTCGAATGATGACGGAATTCAACGATAATTTGGCGAAATATCCAAAAAAGTAAAAACGTCTTGCAATAGACCTGTCATTCAGCTATAATGAGACTGCCTGAAAGAGGCAAGTAAATTTCGGAATTCAACGCTTCTCCAACGTAGGTGCTCCGAAGCGCCCCCACGCGGCGGAGCATGTGCCGGTGAAGCGGTGAATGCCGGAAGAATCAAAAAGGAGATTGCGTATGAAAAAGTTTTTAGCTCTGATCCTCTCTCTCGCGATGGTCTTCGCGCTGGTCGCCTGCGGCGGTGAGAAGACGGATGACAGCCAGAACAACGACGGCGATTCCAGCTCCCCCGTTGCGATCACTCTGGCGACCGGCGGTACCTCCGGTACCTACTACGCTGTCGGCGGCGTTCTCAAGACCGTCCTCGACTCCAAGCTGACCCTTTCCACCCTCAATGTTGAGTCCACCGGCGCTTCCGTCGCGAACGTCAACATGATCACCGACGGCGAGGCTCAGATGGCCATTCTGCAGTCCGACGTTATCAACTACGCGCACGAGGGCACCAACTCCTTCGACGGCGCTCCCGAGACCGACGCTCTTTGGGTCGCCGGTATCTACAACGAGACCGTTCAGATCCTTGCCAAGCCCGGCATCAACACCGTTGCCGACCTCAAGGGCAAGACCGTCTGCGTTGGTGACGTTGGTTCCGGTACCGAGATCAACGCCTGGCAGGTGCTCGGCGCTGCGGGTCTGACCAAGGACGACGTCAATGCGGTGAACGGCTCCTTCCAGGATGGCGTTGACCAGCTCAAGGACGGCAAGATCGATGCCGCCTTCACCGTCGCCGGTGCTCCCACGACCGCTATCGTCGACTACGCCACCACCAACACCCTCAACCTCGTCTCCCTCACTGACGAAGAGCTCGCCGCCATTCAGGAAGCCTATCCGTTCCTGATCCGTGACGACCTGCCCTCCACCACCTATACCGGCATGACCGGCGATGTCGTCTGCGTCGCCATTCAGGCTACTCTCGTTGCTTCCAAGGATCTGAGCGAGGATGTCGTTTATGAGTTCGTCAAGGCCATGTTCGACAACAAGGACGCTCTGACCGAAGGCCACGCCAAGTTCGGCTTCCTCGATCCCGAGACTGCCTCCGCTGGTGCTACCGTCACCATGCATCCCGGTGCTGAGAAGTACTACAAGGAAATCGGCGTCCTGTAAGCAGGATCGCTACCGTGTATTGACGTGAATTCTCATCTGCGGAAATACATAATTGCGGCCGCTGCAATAATAACGATTATTGCAGCGGCCGCCGTGCTTCTTCCTCGCTCCGGCTACTATCTGACCCTGCGCAACCGCGACACCGGCGAGGTCTACGCCCGGTACAAAATGGGCGAGGGAGACCGCTTTTCCGTGACCTTTATCCATTCCGTGAACAAATACCCCCTGACCGATACCTACGAGATCGAAAACAAAACGATCTATGTGGAGGAGACGACCTATTGCTCCTTTGGCGCAGGCGTGCAGACGGAGCTCAACCCCGGCGAAACGCTTGACAAGGTCTATGTGGACCGCCCCGATTACAAGGGCTGGGCAATGGTCATCCGAAACATCCATCAGGACAGGACAAACGTCGGCTACATTGTCGGTACGGTCTCTGACCATGTACTCAATGTAAACGGCGAGGATGTCAGTCTGCGTGATTTGTGTGGAAAAAACGCGCCTGTGCGTTTTAATTACGAATTCTGGCTCGTCTGAGCGCACGGACGCTCTCAAATAGAATTAGGAGGAAATTGCATCATGGCTGAAAACGAAAAGCTCAACAATGTTGCAGTCGACAACGACGTCGGCACCATGGAAGACGTCGATGCGATCATGAAAAAGTACGACCGTGAGTCGAACACGCGCGTCTGGGAGGGGACTCCCCGCAAGATTCTGCGTGTCCTTACGGCACTGTTCGGCATTTTCCTGATCGTGATGAACATGTGGATCAAGATGGACGAGCGTGCGCGCCGTCCGCTCTTCCTCGGTCTGGTCATCATTCTCGTGTTTATCTACTACCCCATCAAGAAGGGCTCTCAGAAGGTCAACTACATGCCTTGGTACGATATCGTCATGGCGGCAGTCGGCGCGTTCTGTTTCTTCTTCTACCCCTTAAACCTTGAAAAAATCGTTACCGCCGGTACGCGAATCCAGAAGGTTTTCGTCGTGCAGATCGGCAGCGTTTCCATTCCCCTTCTGATCGTATTTGCGATCGTCGGCACTTTGATCCTCGTCGAGTGCTGCCGCCGCGTGGTCGGTATGCCGATCATCTGCGTGGCGACGGTGTTCGTGCTCTACGCCTTCTTAGGCGCGGGGAAGGACTTAAAGACCGTTATGTATAACCTCTTCTACACCACGACCGGTATCCTCGGCACCCCGATCGGCGTCTGCTCGACCTACATCGCGCTGTTCGTCATCTTCGGCGCCTTCCTGGAGGCCACGGGTGTTGCAAACTTCTTCATCGACTGCGCGAACGCGCTGGTCGGCTGGGCTTCCGGCGGTCCTGCAAAGGTCGCGGTCGTTTCCTCTGCCCTCTGCGGCATGGTCTCCGGTTCCTCCGTCGGTAACACCGTTACCACCGGTTCCGTCACCATCCCGATGATGAAGAAGACCGGTTATCCCCCGGAGTTTGCCGGCGCGGTCGAGGCTGCGTCTTCCACTGGCGGTCAGATCATGCCCCCGATCATGGGCGCTGCGGCGTTCCTGATGGCGGAAATGGTCGGCGTTCCCTATGCTGATATCATCGTGCGTGCAATCCTGCCCGCATTCCTGTACTTCCTCGGTATCTTCCTCGGCGTGCACTTCAAGGCCAAGAAGCTCGGCCTCAAGGGCCTGCCCCGCGAAGAGCTCCCCAAGTGGAAGATCCTGCTCCCGCAGATCTACCTCATCCTCCCGCTGGTCGTTCTGGTCTACATGATCATGATCGGCTTCACGATGGCCACCGCCGCCGTGTACGCGACCCTTTACTGCGTGGTCGTCGCCATGATCAGCCGTGAAGAGGGCAAGAAGAAGCTCGTCATGGCCATCCCCCTGATCCCGCTTCTGTTCATGACCCTCATGAGCCGCAGCTTCGAGCCGGGCACCTTCATGGGCGAGAACGGCAGCACGCTCTGCCTTGCCATCGCCTTCGCGCTGCTGGTTATCAACTACGCCATCAGCAAGCCCAACGTCAAGAGCCTGCCCACCATCATCGACGCGTTTGAAAACGGCGGCAAGAACTGCCTGAGCGTCGGTATCGCCTGCGGTATGGCTGGTATCATCGCCGGCGTCGTCACCATGACCGGTCTCGGCCAGGTGCTCATCGGCGCGATCGTCGGTCTGTCCAACGGTCACCTGATCATCGCTCTCGTGCTGACGATGCTCTGCTGCATCGTGCTCGGTATGGGCGTTCCCACCACCGCGAACTACATCATCATGGCCACCACCTGCGCGCCGATCCTTGCCTCCGGCATGGGTCTCGACCTGATGGCTGCCCACATGTTCTGCTTCTACTTCGGTATCGTCGCAGACATCACCCCGCCCGTTGCGCTGGCTGCCTACGCCGGTTCCGCCATCGCCAAGGCTCCCCCGATGAAGACCGCCTGGAACGCGACCCGTCTCGCAATCGCGGCGTTCATCATCCCATACATCTTTGCTTACAATAACGCCCTGATCTTCGTTGGCAACGACGTCAAGTTCCTGAGCGTTGCCTCCATCGTCATCTCCGCGACCCTCGGTATGGCGTCTATCGCCTCCGGCCTGATGGGCTACCTAATCCGCGACATGAAGGCGATCAGCCGCGTCGCACTGGTCATCGGCGGCCTGCTGATGGTCATCCCCGGCACGGTCACTGACCTTGCGGGTCTTGCGGTGCTGGTCGCCGTCCTCGTTCTCCAGCGTATCGAGAACAAGAAGGACAAGGCGGCTGCGTCCGTGTAACGCAAAGCATCCTGCTAATGAAAAAGAGACCGCTTCGGCGGTCTCTTTTTTTGCATGTGCGCCGCTTTTCAAGCATAGACTGGAAACGACGGGAGGTTTTGCACATGCCCAGAATTTATTTGAGTCCCTCCACGCAGGATTGGAACCCGTATGTCGACGGCAGTGGCAGCGAGGAATACTGGATGAATCTGCTGGCCGACACGCTCGAGCCGTACCTTTACGCAAACACCATCTCCTTTGTGCGCAACACGCCGGAGATGACCGCGGCCTCGTCCATCGCGCAGGCGAACAGCCTTGGCGGCTTTGACTTTTACCTTGCCCTGCACTCCAACGCCTCGGGGGAGGGGCAGGCGGGGAAGAACCGCGGCATCATCGTCTTTTACTATCCCACGAGCAGCGACGGAAAGCGTGCTGCCGAGCTCTTCGCCGCGCAGCTGCGCATGGTCTACCCGCTGCCTGCAAAGGTGACGACGCAGGCGACCACAACGCTCGGCGAGGTGCGGCGGCCCAGATACCCCGCGAATCTCATCGAGCTCGGCTATCACGACAATTACGACGATGCGCGCTGGATCGAAAATAACCTCGACGCCGCGGCGCAGGCCATCGCGCGGGGACTGACGGAGTATTTCGGCCTGCCGTTCATTTACCCGCAGCTCGTGCGCACCGGCGTCGTCACGACCGAGGGCTCAGCCCTGCGCCTGCGAAGCTACCCGGGCATCGACGGGGAAACAGTTGGCAGCATCCCGAACGGCGAGAGCGTGCAGGTCTACGGCAGCTTCCAGGGCTGGTACTCCGTGGGCTACGACGGCCAGCTCGGCTACGCGGCGCAGGCCTACATCGCAGTGTGACATTCGCCCGTTTCCGATATTTTCCGGGCGCGACTTTTCCTTGACAGCTGGTTATAAAAAGTTTACAATGTTTTTTGGATTTATGGAGGGGAGAGAAGGGGAATCTCCCGTTTATGATTCAAAAACCCAACGATAGATCAATCGCATCGATCAAAAAAAGCACACAGGAGGAATCGTATGATCAGCTATCTCTACGCTGCGCTTATCGCGGTGGGGACGCTCGTCATTGGCATTCTTCTTGGTATTTGGATTCGCAAGAGAGCCGCTAAACGCGCCGAGGAGAAGATCTCCAACGCCGATGAAGAGGCGCTTCGTATTGTCAACGAAGCGATCAAGAGCGCTGAAAACAAGAAACGCGAAGTCATGTTGGAGGCAAAGGAAGATATCCTGCGCTCCAGAAACGAATACGAGAAGGAAGTCAAGGAACGCCGCGCCGAGCAGCAGAAGCAGGAGCGCCGGCTCCAGCAGAAGGAGGAGAACCTCGACCGCAAGACCGACGCGCTGGAAAAGCGCGAGGAGGCCCTCAACCAGAAGCATGCCGCTCTGGACAAGGAAAACGAAGAAATCAAGATCATCAAGCGCAGCCAGACCGAAATGCTCGAACGTATTTCCGGTTTTACTGCCGAAGACGCCAAGAAGTACCTGATCGAGCAGGTCGAGAGCGAAGTGACGCACGAGACCGCGCTCAAGATCAAGGAGCTGGAGCAGCGCGCCAAGGACGAGGCCGATTCCCGCGCCCGCGAGATCGTCGCCTCTGCCATCCAGCGCTGCGCTGCCGACCATGTTGCCGAGATCACCGTCAGTGTGGTGCCCCTGCCCAATGACGAGATGAAAGGCCGCATCATCGGCCGCGAAGGCCGCAACATCCGCACGATCGAAACGCTCACGGGCGTCGACCTCATCATCGACGACACGCCCGAGGCGATCACCGTCTCGTGCTTCGAGCCCGTGCGCCGCGAAGTCGCGCGCCTGGCGCTTGAAAAGCTCATCGCCGACGGCCGCATCCATCCCACGCACATTGAAGAGATGGTCAACAAGGCCCGCCGCGAGGTGGACGCCATCATCAAGTCCGAGGGTGAGCGCGCCGTGCTGGAGACCGGCATCCGCGGCCTGCACCCCGAGCTTGTGAAGATGCTCGGCCGCCTGCACTACCGCACGAGCTACGGCCAGAACGTTCTGCAGCACTCCATCGAGGTCTCGCACCTTGCGGGCATGATGGCCGCCGAGCTGGGCGCGGATGTTTACGCCGCCAAGCGCGCAGGCCTGCTGCACGATATCGGCAAGGCCGTCGACCACGAGATGGAGGGTACGCACGTCGCCCTCGGCGTCGAATTTTTGCGCAAGTACCACGAAAAGGACGACATCATCCATGCCGTGCAGGCGCACCACAACGACGTGGAGCCGCAGACCATCGTTGCCTGCCTCGTGCAGGCGGCGGATGCGATCTCTGCCGCCCGTCCCGGCGCCCGCCGCGAGAATCTGGAGAACTACATCAAGCGCCTCGAGCAGCTTGAGGAGATCACCGGCAGCTATCCCGGCGTCGACAAGGCCTATGCCATTCAGGCCGGCCGCGAGGTGCGCGTGATGGTCAAGCCCGACCAGGTCAGCGAGGACCAGATGGTCATTCTGGCGCGCGAGCTTGCCAAAAAGATCGAGGAAGAGATGGAATATCCCGGCCAGATCAAGGTGCACGTCCTGCGCGAGACGACCGCCATCGAATACGCGAAATAAGAAAAAGGCTCCGCTTTTGCGGGGCCTTTTTTCATGCCTTTCTTGCGTTTTGTCCCGCGCCTTGCTATACTGGGGAAAACGCAAAGCGGAGGAACGCCATGCTCTACAATATTCTGGCCATCGGCGATGTGGTGGGCGGCTGCGGTGTCAGCTGCCTCGAGCACCATCTGCGCGCCGTGAAAAAACTCAAGAACATCCACTTCACCGTGGTCAACGGCGAGAATGCCGCGATGGTCGGCCTGACGCCGAACGACGCCGAGCGCATCTTCTCCGCGGGAGCGGACGTCATCACGCTTGGCAACCACACATTCGGCAAGATGCAGATCACCGACTACCTCGACGACTGCCCGTATATTCTGCGGCCGCACAATCTCGGCGCGCGCGTGCCGGGAAGGGGCTACGGCGTTTTCGACTGCGGGCGCGCCCGCATCGCGGTGATGAACCTCATCGGCCGCTGCGACCTCGCGTTCCATGCGGACAATCCGTTCAAAACGGCGGACGAGCTGCTCAAAAGCGGCGAAAAGCCGACGTTCACGCTGCTTGACTTCCACGCCGAGGCGACGAGCGAAAAGCTCGCCATGGCCTATTACCTCGATGGCCGCGTCAGCGCCATCTGGGGCACGCACACCCACGTGCCGACGGCGGACGAAGAGGTCTTCCCCAAGGGGACGGGCTACCTCACGGACCTCGGCATGACGGGGGCGGTGCGCAGCGTGCTCGGTATCAAGCCCGAGCAGTCGGTCGAGACGTTTCTCGGCGGTCTTCCGGGCCGCTACCGCGAGCCGGAGAAGAGCGCCGGCAAGATGCAGGGAGCGATTTTTACATTGGATGACGCGACGGGGCTCTGCGTGGGCGTCGAGCGCGTCGATGTGCGCTGAGAAAGCGCAAAATAGAAAGGAACAACGCAAATGTCCATCGAAAAAGTGAGAGCCTATTTTGAACATTTCGGCATCGCCGACCGCATCCGCGAGTTCGACGTGTCGAGCGCGACGGTCGAGCTGGCCGCCGTCGCCGTCGGCGTGGAGGGCGCGCGCATCGCGAAGTCCATGAGCTTCAAGCTCGCGGACGATGCGCCCATCATCATCGTGACGGCGGGGGACAGGAAGATCGACAACGCCAAGTACAAGGCGTATTTCCACGTGAAAGCAAAGATGCTGACCTTTGATGAGGCCTGCGCATTCACCGGCCACGCGCCGGGCGGCGTGTGCTCGTTTGCACTGCCGGAGAATGTGAAGACCTATCTCGATGTGTCGCTCAAACGCTTCGACACGGTTTTCCCCGCGGCCTTTCGGAATAAATAGGCAAATGATTATTCTGCT
>ERZ773148.3817-NODE-3817-length-10067-cov-17.549041_pt1 | contig 10067 bp, 20 predicted proteins | sample MGYA00580846_ERZ773148 | MGnify/ENA primary metagenome ERZ773148 (study PRJEB29015, sample SAMEA2737879) | human gut metagenome | biome: human gut; feature: human-associated habitat; material: faeces | place: China | collected 2012 ...
TTTTCCTGAATATGTACTGTGAGAAGATCTCCAGTAGCAAGTAGTGAACGCATATATTCCCAGACTCCGTTTTTTAAAATGCTTTCGGGCATTTTTTTAAGAAGTGTCAGATTTTGCATGGAATATCCGTGCTTTCGGAGAAAACTGTCAATACGGATGTTTTGTCCGCTGTCGGTTATTTTATATGTGATCGTACGTTCCATAACTTCTCCATTTCGTTTCGGCGCGCAAAACGAGGCGGCAATTTTTATATGCCGGGTTTCGCATGTCTGTTTTTGTATTGCGTCAGTTCAGTCATATATTATAACAAAGACAGACAAGACCGGTCAATAATGTAAAGCAGTCGTGTAAAGTTCGCGGGAAAAGGTGGAATGGAATGTACGTGTGTGGTAAACTATGTATAATGCTGTTTGTGAATTAATTTAGAGAGAGGATTTTTATAAATGGATATCAATCAAAAACTGACAGAAGAACTTGATGTGAACCGCTGGCAGATTGACGCGGCGGTAACTTTGATCGATGAAGGGAATACGATCCCGTTTATATCGAGATATAGAAAAGAAGCGACCGGGTCACTCAACGACGAGCAGCTTAGGAAGCTTCATGAAAGACTTCTCTATCTGAGAAATCTGGAAGAGAAGAAAGAGCAGGTGATCTCGAGCATTGAAGAGCAGGGAAAGATGACAGAAGAACTCAAAGAGAAGATCCTTTTAGCTGAGACGCTCGTGACAGTGGAAGATCTGTATCGGCCATATCGTCCGAAGCGGCGGACGTTCTCTGTTCTGTGACAATCGATATCATGTTGAATACAGGACTGTCCTGCTTGCTGTACCGCGTGTTCTATGGACTGTTTGAAGGGTGTGTTGTGGAAGGGGTACGGGTATGTCTCTGCTGCTGTTCTGCGTTGAAGGAAGGGTTGATCCTGTGCGTTCTGTGCGATTGTTATGAGAAGGAGGGAGTGATTGCCGATTTCACTGAGCTGGGTGGAGTGGATGGTGAATCCAGAGTGCTGTTCGCTATGCTATCTCCATCCGTGCTGCTGTATCCTCCTCCTCCGTGCGAGATTGCTGTCCATGAGTGACTCCTGGGTGTTGCTCTCTTCCATCTCATGAGTGTGTGTCATGCTGTGTCGCTCTCTTCCATCTCATGAGTGTGTGTCCTGCTGTGCTGATTGCTTCGTGTGTTGTTATGTGGAGAGAGTGTGCGTGGTGTGGAGACGACGTGCGTGCCATGAAGACGAGATGGAGAGTGCATCTACTCATCAACTGCTCTCTAGTGTGTACATGCACTGTGAAGACGACGTGGAGAGTGCATCTGCTATGAAGACGAGATGAAGAGCCTGCCTCATGGAATGTCGACGAGGAGGGGTCGCATAGCGCTCAGAGTGTGTTGTACGGGCGTCTTTGCTGTTCCCCATGATGATGGTGTGAAAAGCCCAGAATGGCCAGAATCGCAAAATGGCACATGTACATTCATGGAAACGCGTTTTGGACACTTTGGCCCATTCGATTCTGTATTCCTTCTTGTATCGATTGGGAGTGGGAGAGTGTCCAATGCCTCCTCCTGACCGTGATCGTGATGGGAGTGTTTTGGGAAGGGATGGTATTGGGGATGGACTTGGAGGACTGAGACGATGTCAGTGCATTGTGTTATGTGCTGGAATTCGTTGATGACTGGAATGAGCAAGTGTTGCATGTGAAGGGTGGAATGGATGTGGAGGGGATGGAGGATGTGAATGAGCATAGAATTGGGTTGTTTGTTGAAAACGAGAGTGAGCCTATGGCGGTTGAAAGTGTGTTGATGGAGAGCAGAGGATGGGAGAAGAAGAGTGGAGGAGTGGTGTGTGGATTTGAGTGATTGTGTGAATGGAGAGAAGAAGGAGGGGTAAGAGGCCGTGTATGGAATGGTTGGAGTGTGGCGAGGTTGTGGTTCGAAAATGGGTTGTTGGTGAAAAATGAGTTTGGCATAGGGGGAAAAGTGTTGAAGGCCTTCATAAGGGTATTTGAAAAGGATGGCCAGTAGGTGCATTGGATTGTTTGTTGAATGAATAGATGGATGACGGTTAGGAGAGGGACTGGCTGGAGGTGAAGAGCGAATGGAGAGACTGTGTTGTTGTATGTGAAGCGGAGTGTTGAATGGATGAAGAGAAGGTGATGTGAATTGGATGGAATGTAGAGAAGGGGTGTAGAGTTGGTAATGGGGGAGTAGGTGTGTTTGTGTGAGTGGAATTGTAGAGTGGATGAGAAGAGGATGGGTGATGGAATGGAAGAGTGGCTGGATTGAAGAGTGGATTGTTGCGGTTCGAGAAGGGTATGGAGGGCAGGAGTATGCGGGATGGATTGTAGATGTGAAATGAAGTGTATGTGGAGAAGATTGAAATTGGCGATAGTTTGTCTCCATGCCTATGGTGATGAGAGAACGCGATTTGGGATGTTGGCTTGTATGGAGAGAGAATGAGATGGTAGAGCGTTTGGGATGGATGCGAGTGGAATAGGGTGCGTGTGGAGTGCATTCGAGTGAGGGTGATTGCGGAATGGATTCGGGAGGATGGTTATGGATGCGTGATGGGATGGCAGGTGGTTTAGAGGTTGAAGGTGCGTGCTTGCCGGTTGAAGACGGATGGTTGCTGCATTGGAGGTTTGTGGCTGCTGAATGAAGACGGACGGCTGTGTGGAAGGGTATTGGGAAGTGAAGAGAGGGAGTGATGCGCGATTGCGAGCAATTGGCGTTGACTGGTTGTAGATGTGAATGGTTTATGAAGAGAGTGTTTGTTATAGAGAGGGTGTAAGAGTTGGGTTAGGCTGATGGACAGAAAAGAGTTGGGTAGAAGGAGAAGAAACGGAATCGGAATGGGTTGGATAGGAGCATTGCGATAATTGTGTAGAAGAGGAGCGAGAGGCGTTGGTTGGTGGAAGTGTTGGTAGTCCTGTTTGGTGTTGAGGATTAGCGATTGTGGAGTGGAGGATGTTGAACGCGCATAACGGAATTGAAGAAACGTGTTAAGACATGGAATCCACTCCAGTCCCTGTCTATCCCATCGTTGAAGGTTTCATTGGTTGAGGATATTGATGATTAGAATGCTGGTTATGGGCAGATGCGTTTGTGGACTCGAGGTTGTTGGAATCGCGTGTTATTCGTTTCCGGGTGTTCTATGGACGGGGAATGCATGTGTTGGGGACTCTTATTGGGATTCGCGTGAGATGGAGAATGCGCGTTCTGTGATGGGTAAAGCAGAGTCTGTGTTCCTTGGTGGTGTTGATTGTCGGTTGGGAGGATGGAGAGCGAGAGGGTGCTGGGTTGGTGGAAGGGATCTGCTGGTGTTATGCGAATCGCGTGACTGCGTGGTTGTGGAGGTGCGCTATGTTGCCGGCTGAGGTGTGCCGTGTCGCTGGTCATCCTGTTGAGGTGCGCTGTCTCTCTTCTGAGGTGCACCGTGTCGCTGGTCATCCTGTTGAGGTGCACCGTGTCGCTGGTCATCCTGCTGAGTCGCGCCGCGCTGACTGCTGTGGAGGTGCTCCATCTCACTGGCCACGTTATGCAGTCACGCCATGTCACTGGTCATCCTGTGGAGGTGCCCCATTCCGCTGACCGTGCTGTGGAGGTGCTCTGTCTCCTCGCCCTTCTTGTGGAGATGCGCTGTCTCGCTGACTGTGCTGTGGAGGTGCGCCGTCTCGCTGACTGTGCTGTGGAGGTGCCCCATTCCGCTGACCACTCTGTGGAGGCGTATCATCTCGTTGGTCATCCTGTGAAGGTGCTGTGGAGGTGTGCCGTCTTGCTGACCATCCTGTGGAGGTGCGCTGTCTTGCTGCTGAGGTTCTCCGTCTTGTCCCCCCTTCTGTGGAGTTGCGCCGTGCCGCTAACGGTGATGTTCCGTGCCTCCCTCTTGGCGTCAGGGTCCTTCGATTTCGGTGTGGATTGCTGTTGGGTCCTTGTTAGTCATGACGGGTTGTTCACTGGGTGGTTCGATGGAATGAGAGGCAGCATGGGTGATGGAGTCTTGTGGTGCAGTGCCGTGCAGTGCCGTGCAGTGCCGTGCAGTGCCGTGCAGTGTTCAGAGACAGATCGCGATTGAGAAGGATGGCGAGACAAGACACTCAGTCTCGAATGAGAAACGATGAATGGAATGAGAGGCGTGTGTAGAAGGGTTGGCATTGGGTTGAAGAGTCTCTGGCGATGCACCCCCACCTATGGAACGGAGAGCAGGAATGAGAAGGACAGTGTATGTGAAACACAAAGAAGAAGAGAATGGCGAAAGTTGTTGGAGGTCAGTGTAATGGAGAGAGAAGCGAGAGTGTGGAATGGGTATAGCAGAATAACAGAAATAGATTGGAATGATTGTTTGTTACAAAGAAGTGACTGGAGACTGATGATCACGCTGGGTTGGAGAGAGGGCAGAAATGGATTGGGCATCAAACATCAAATCGGAATGGAGGTGGAATGGAAAGAATGGAATGGAGTGTAGGAGGTGACAATGGAATGTGTGGAAGAAACGGACTTAGGAGGAGGCAGAGAAATGGAAATTGAAGGAAGGAAGTGATGGTGGGTGTATTGGTCAGAATGTGTTTGCCTCTCATCTGCCAGAATGGGATCTGCAATGGTATCGATTTCAAAAAGCGGAATTGAATGTTAGAATGCGTGTTTATGCCTCTGCCTCTCCGTTTCGTTCCTCGAGCGAGTTGTCTGTCCAGTGCATATCTACTAAGTGTTTATGAAGATTGCGATTGGTTCTGCATGGAATGGAGAGCAGGGAGTGGGAATCGCTGTTGTCTCCCTTCCTGTAATGGATTTGAAATGGGCATGCATTGCATAATTGATTCCTCTTCTGCATCGCTTCGCCGTTCACTCTGTGTTTCCCTCGTGGTTGTGTGCGAGGACTGCGCTGTCTCTCTGTTGTGTTGGGTGAGGAGTGTGTGTTTTCCGTTCCTATCTTGCACTTCGAGTCTGTCCGTGTGTTGTTGGTTGTTCGCGTTGTTCCCTTGCTGGTGCTTGTCTTCCGCATGTTTCTGTCAACGTCTGCTGTGCATGTGCTGTGCATGTGCTGTGCCTCTGCAATTCACCAGCAATTCAGCTGTTGTGCATCTTCAGTGCGTGTCCTTTCCAACAAACGCCTCTCAAATCAACACTCCCCGCTCTTCCATTCGCATCTTCCTCATTCGCAATTCCTGCAGCCAGGTGGTGAGGAAGTGGTGTCTCTTGTTGCTGGTGTTCTGCAGAAAGGTGGCCAGCGCCGTGGTGGCCGTCATCATCCGTTCCCTTTCCCTCTTCAAATCACCCACCCTCTCCGTTTCGTCGCCGGCGATGGTGAAGTAGAGTTGGTCGAAGATAGATGTGGAGCATGGCGGCGGTCTGGTTGGCATGTGGTGAGCGCACGCTGTCCATGAGAGGAGGCGCGGCAGTGGAGAGGGTCTTGAGAGCGCAGTACTGTTCCTCGAGCGTGGGGGCGTAGTAGTCGTGCTTCCTGTGGTGTCATCGTGCTCTCACAGTGCTTGCAGTGCTTGCAGTGCTTGCGCCTGCTGGAGGAGCTTCTCCTTGATTCCCTCCGCGGCGGCGATGGTGGTTAGCATGACCTGCCGCTCGGCGTGGTAGGCGGGGCAGAAGAGGGTGTGGTGCTCGATGGTCCCCGTGCCGTCGTCCCGGCGGGAGGGACACTTCCAGGAGAGGTTCTCCTTACCGGTCCAGAGGTGGTTGGGCAGCATCCAAGTGGCATCCAAGTGGCATCCAAGTGGCATCCAAGTGGCATCCAAGTGTACGTGCGCATGCGGAGGAGGACGCTGAAGCCGCGCGCGAGCTCGGGATGGTGGTAGCATGCGTCGAGGTAGCAGCGATTCCAGGACTTGCCGTTGAGGTTGAGGGTTGAGCGCCTTGGCGTTGCTGGCGTCACTGGCGAGGAGAGTGCCGAACCAGCGGAAGGCGCCGATGCTCTTTTGGTGCTGCTTGGTGATGCAGAAGATGGAGTCGTGAAGGCATACAACGATGGCTGCCAGTGGTGGCAGTGAGAAGAAGACAGCTGCGAAGATGCCTGTTGGAGGAAGAGGAAGAAGAGGGAGAGGTGTTGGTATGTACAGGAATGGTTGTTTGTTGGAAGAAAGGAAAGCGAAAGGAATGGAGAGAAGAGGCGTGAAGGAAAGTGCCAATGAGCTAGCTATGAAGTACCAAATGGGAATAGAAGTGGAAGGGAACGAAAAAGGGGAGGAGAGGAGAATTGTCGAGGCATTGTGTCGGACCGATCGGTTTAGCCCATATACGTCTGTGATTGTCAGCCCCAGCCCAAGCCCAGAAAGTGGTTTAGAAGGGAGAAGTGAATGAAAGTGAATGGTTGGAGTGTAGTGCTAATGAATAGATGGTGATGTGGATGGAGAGATGTAGTGTTGAAGCGCTCTCTTGGTGATGCGGAACGGACGTGTGACTCTAAGCATCCCTGATGAGTGTGTAGAGTATAGTACCCATGGATGAAGTTGAAAGTGGGATGGAGTGGAGTAGAGTGGAGATTGTTGCCGTCACAGGATGCTGCGAATCTGTGAATGGAATGTTGTTGTGGGTAAATACTAGAGTGTGTGAATGCAATAGCGAAGGCGTTGCGTGAGGGATGAGGAGGAATGAGCGGATCCGAGTGCTGTCGAGTGTGAATTCGCGTATACCGACCTGTGTTCATTACGAATTCAATGGGGATTGGAGTGGGAGTTTGTAGCGCGTTGGTTGGCGTTGCAATGCGTTGTATCTCTTGTGGATGATAGAGAGATTGAAATGGCAGGAGAGCCACGCGAATGCTGTTGATCGTGGTGATCGCGTCGAATCCATGTATACTCGCGTCTACTCCATCAGCAATAGGTAGTCCATCTGTGTGCATTTCCTGGAAGTGCATCTCTTCCTCCTGCCTGCGAATCACGCTTGTGAAACCTGCAATCCTTGTAAAGCAGAGTAATTGGTGTTGACAGCAATCTCCACAAGCCTCTCGAGGCGACGATGGCAGAGTCGTCTCGCTAACCATCCTGTGGAGTCGCGCCATCTCGTTGACCATCCTGCTGAGGTGTGCCATGTCGCTGAAGAGGTGCACCGTCTCCCTGCTCATCCTGTGGAGGTGCGCCATGTCGCTGATCATTCTGTGGAGGTGCGCCGTCTCCCTGCTGAGATTCGCCATGTCGCTGATCATCGTGCTGAGGTGTGCCATGTCGCTGGCCGTGCTGCTGAGGTGTGCCGTCTCGCTGACCATCCTGTGGAGTTGCGCGGTCTCACTGTGGAGATGCGCCATCTCGCTGAACATCTCGCTGACTTCGCTGCTGATGTGGGTTCATCCTGTCTATGTTCCCTCGGTACTGTGTCCATGTATTCCTTCTTCCTGTTTTCTTTCACACGCCAATTGGAATCACCGTTCACATGTCATCAAATCGTCTCGAATGAATCCCTTCAAGCAACTAGGGTGCAGAGCCGTGCAGCAGCAACACCAAACGGAAGAATGCGAATTGGAGAGGATGGGGGAGTCCCAGAACGCAAAGTGCACACGCAATCTCTGCAGTGAATCAACACCTCTCTTTCCCGCCATTCATTGCCTTGCTTCCCTCTTGGTCTCGCGGCTTTTGTACTGTAATTCGTTCCCTTTGTGATTCATGAGTAGAGGAACTGGATTTGTAGGGTTTGTGAAGACATCGCAATTGCGGTATCTCGAGGTGTAATGCTTCCGGTTGGTGATGTGCTGAGGTATTACAGATAGAATCCCCTGTGTTTTGGGTTCCTCTCCTACACCGTTGGTAATGTACCTGCGTGCTGCTAATGGACTGCTGCCTTGGTTGGTTTTGGTTGTTAGGGGTAACGCATAGAACAGAGCGCTATTCAGATTGCTGTTTAGAGTTATAGGGTTAAGCGCGTAGCCCGCCTTGCTCCACTGGTTTGTTCCTGGGTTTGATTGGGATGGACACTATGTGTTTGTGCTTGTGGAGGGTTGCGCGTATGTCTGTTGCTGATGGTTCGTCACTGCTGTCTGCGAGGCTTGGCGAGGCTTGGGCGTGCGTGGAACTAGATGGACTTGATCGGTGCGTGGTTGTGATGCGAGGAAGTTGGAGCTTGCGTGGCGGTTCCGTTGCTGTGGTGATTGGAGTGTGTGGGTGTGGTGTGAGAGCGTGCCGTTCATCTGGTGGAGTCAGGGTTGTTGGTCCGGTCTGTTCGAGTCATGATTGCTGGCCCGTCGCTGTTCTGTCTTCTCGACTCGTGGTCACTGGCCCGTTGCTGCTCTGCCGTTGCTCTACTGTTGGTCTGCTCGGGTCAGGGTCGCTGGTCCATCGCTCGTCCTGTCACTGGTTCGTCACTGCTCTGTTGCTTCTTTGTCTGATCGCCCATCGTTGCTCTGCCGCTTGTCTTTCACCGGTCCGTCGCTCGTCTGCTGTTCGTTCATCGCTCGTCCGCCTGTTGCTCTGCCGTTGCTCTGTCTGCTTGGCCGTTGCTTTCCTGTCACTCGTATGTCACCGGTCTGTCCGCTCGAGCCATGGTCACTGGTTCGTGGCTCGTCCGTGGCTGGCCCGTCTGTTCGTCCTTCTGCTTGCTCGTCCCTGGCTTGTCTGTTGCTGGTTTCTCTGTTCGAGTCATGGTCACTGGTGCCGTCACTACTTTGTCTGCTCATACGCTGCTGATCTGTGGTTCGTCACTCGTCCATCTGTTCGGGTCAGGGTCGCTGGCCCATCGGCTCGTCTATCTGCTTGGGTCATGGCCGCTGGTCCTTCACTCATCCGTCTGTTTGTCCATCACTGCTTTGTCTGCTCGGGTCGTGGTCGCTGGTCCGTCTGCTCGGGTCGTGGTCGTTGGTCCTACCGCTGGTCAGGGTCGCTGGTCAGGGTCGCTGGTCAGGGTCGCTGGTCCGTCTGCTCGGGTCGTGGTCGTTGGTCCTGCCGCTGGTCAGGGTCGCTGGTCAGGGTCGCTGGTCTTAGGGTCGCTGGTCAGGGTCGCTGATCGTTACTCGTCCATCTGTTCGGGTCATGGTCGCTCGTCTGTATACCTGACTCGTGGTCACTGACTTGCTCTACTGTTGGTCTGTCACTCGTGCATCGTTGGTGTGTCGCTGACCTGTCTGCTCGTCTGCCTCTGGCCCGTCATTGACGTATCGTTGGTCTGTCTGCTTGTCCTTCACTGGCCTGTCGCTTTCCTGTCACTCGTCCGTCTGCTCGACTCATGGTCGGTCGTCCATCATCTCGTCTGTCGCTGGCCCGTCTACTCGTCCATTGCTGGTCTGTCACTGGTCTGTCACTGGTCTGTCTGCTCGACTCGTTTGTCGCTGATGTTAGGGTCTGCCTGTTTGTGCATCACTGATCCGTCTGCTCGTCTGCCGTTGCTCTGCTGGTCCATCACTGGTCCATCACTGGTCCATCACTGGTCCATCACTGCTCTGTCTGTTCGTCCGTTGCTTTCCTGTCATTCGTCTGTCTGCTCGTCCGTCGCTGGTCCGTCTACTGGAGTCGTGGTCACTGGCCCGTCGCTGGTTTGTCTGCTCGTCCGTCACTCGTCCATCTGTTCGGGTCATGGTCGCTCGTCTGTATACTTGACTCGTGGTCACTGACTTGCTCTACTGTTGGTCTGTCACTCGTGCATCGCTCGTGCATCTCTCATCCGTCTGCTCGTCTGCCGTTGGTTCGTGCATTGCTGGTTTGTCTGCTCGAGTCAGGTTTGCTTGTCGCTCGTCTGCCACTCGTCTCTCACGGGTCTGTTCGGGTCGTGGTAACTGGTCTGTTCGTCCATTACTGGTCCGTCTGTCCTCTCCGTTGGTCCGTCGCTGGTCCGTCTGTCCTCTCCGTTGGTCCGTCGCTGATCCGTCGCTGATCTGTCGCTGATCCGTCGCTGATCTGGCTACTCGAGTCGTGGTCACTGGTCCGTGGGTCGTACATCACTCGTCCGTCTACTCGAGTCGTCGCTGTCCTGTCACTCGGCTCCACGAGGCACTGTTTCACTTCTGTTCGACTGTTCGGCTCTACTCTCCGCTCGTCTTGATTCGACTCCGTTCGGCACCCCGTTCGGCACCCCGTTCGGCACCCCGTTCGGCACCCCGTTCGGCACCCCGTTCGGCACCCCGTTCGGCACCCCGTTCG
>ERZ773148.3818-NODE-3818-length-10064-cov-3.741233_pt1 | contig 10064 bp, 9 predicted proteins | sample MGYA00580846_ERZ773148 | MGnify/ENA primary metagenome ERZ773148 (study PRJEB29015, sample SAMEA2737879) | human gut metagenome | biome: human gut; feature: human-associated habitat; material: faeces | place: China | collected 2012 ...
ACCCATCCTTCCTTAAGCAGCATGAGTTGCTTTCGTAATGCTGTGCAAAGGTAGCACTAATTCTTAAATCTCAAAATTATTTCAGACAAATTTTATTTTTAGATGTTGTTACTTTTCCTTTGATAAAAGAGCTTTTTGTCTGTATATGAGTTTCTTGTAATTTGTTTAAAATTTTGTTCATGATATTGAGGAACTGTCTAAATTTTGTTAACGGATCAGTAGTACTCTGTATTGAGTATTTTTTTATTTCACATTCTTTGCCGACAAAACGGATAAATTATTCAGGAAAAACGATTGAGATTAGTTTTTAATATATTTATCGATGGCGAGTTTATTGTAAGGAATGATTGTTTGAAAATGTAGAGGACAGACTTTTCAATAAAAATCCCTGTCAGATTCAGCCAATGAGAAACCCCTGATACCGTGAGGAAAACTCTCTCACTTAGACATTGCTTGCGGGATTCCGGATTAGAAGACGTTTGACAGGGAATATGAAAAAAGAGTTTCTTATTTCTTTTCACGTTGAGGGCCGAACTCTATCAATGCTTCGGCTTCGGGTGTTGTGGCATATTGCACAAAGTTGTCGGCATATTTATTGGCCAGAGATTGTGCTTTTTTACTCCATTCTTCGACATTAGAGTAAGTATCTCTCGGATCGAGGATTCCGGAGTTTACACCCGGCAGTTCGGTCGGTATGGTCAAATTGAGAATAGGAATATGCTTGGTCGGGGCTTTTTCAATATCACCCGAAAGTATTGCATCGATAATAGCGCGGGTTTCCTTGATTGAAATACGTTTTCCCGTTCCATTCCAACCGGTGTTTACTAAATAAGCTTTAGCACCTGATTTTTCCATTTTCTTTACCAGCTCTTCTGCATATTTGGTGGGATGCAGTGATAAGAAAGCAGCTCCGAAACAAGCAGAGAAAGTCGGTGTCGGCTCGGTAATTCCACGCTCTGTTCCTGCCAATTTTGCGGTAAATCCGGACAGGAAATAATATTTTGTCTGTTCTGCGTTCAGGATGGATACCGGAGGCAATACTCCGAATGCGTCGGCTGACAAGAAGATAACCTGTTTGGCTGCCGGGCCTTTAGATACCGGTTTGACGATATTCTTGATGTGATAGATCGGATAAGAAACACGGGTGTTTTCAGTTACCGATTTGTCGTTGAAATCGATCTTGCCGTTTGCATCTACAGTTACGTTCTCCAACAGGGCGTCACGTTTGATGGCGTTGTAGATATCCGGTTCGCTGTCTTTGTCCAGATTGATTACTTTTGCATAGCAACCGCCTTCGTAGTTGAACACACCTTCGTCATCCCAACCGTGTTCGTCATCCCCGATCAACAAACGTTTCGGGTCGGTCGATAAAGTGGTTTTACCGGTTCCGGACAGACCGAAGAAAATAGCTGTGTTTTTACCTTCCAGATCGGTGTTTGCCGAGCAGTGCATAGAAGCGATACCACGTAACGGATTCAGGTAATTCATGATAGAGAAAATACCTTTTTTCATTTCTCCGCCGTACCAGGTATTCAGTATCACCTGCTCATTGGTTCTTAGGTTGAATACAGTTGCTGTTTCTGAATTCAGACCCAGTTCTTTGTAGTTGTCTACTTTAGCTTTAGCAGCATTGAAAGAAACGAAATCCGGTTCGCCGTAGTTGGCCAATTCTTCCTCGGTAGGACGGATAAACATATTCTTTACGAAATGAGCCTGCCACGCAACTTCCATGATGAAACGAACTTTCAAACGAGTACCTGCGTTTGCTCCGCAGAAAGTATCGACAACGTATAATTTTTTACCTGATAATTCTTTAACAGCTTTTGCTTTCAGATCGGCCCAAGCTTCTTCGCTACAAGGTTTGTTGTCGTTTTTGTATTCTTCTGAAGTCCACCAAACGTTTTTTTCACTGGCTTCATTTTTTACAAAGAATTTATCTTTAGGAGAACGACCGGTATAAATACCTGTCATTACGTTTACAGCACCCAATTCGGTTACCTGGCCTTTTTCATACCCGGTTAAAGAGGGATCGGTTTCGGCTTTGAATAATTCCTCGTAAGAAGGATTGTGAAGGATTTCTTTCACATCGGTAATGCCATACTTGCTTAAATCTAATTTTGACATAGTAGTAAATTTATATTAAACGATTTATTAATACTTTTTTTCCGTAATAACTTCACAAAAGTAAGAAAGTTTTCTTATTAAAAATCTCTTACTACTCATTAAATGCCAGCTTTAACATTTATTAAATGTTAAAACGATAGCGTTCGGCTGCTAACTGAACATACTTGTCTTTATAATTCCGGTTGACAACAGTACGAAAGTAATCTTTAGATATTTTGTCACTCTCTTTATTTAAAATGAGGTATCTGGCAAGGGCTGTCATGATTGCCAGCTGCATGAACGGGTTTTCTGAATTGAGCCATTCTTCCGCTAATTCAAGTAAATCCGGGCGTTTATATAAATAAAGCGAACCTAAATAACCGGCAATTTCAAAATGGAGACAGTGAGGTGCTAATTGCGTAATTTTTTCTTTATTTAAATCTTGAGGGAAAAGCAGGCAGGCCACGATTTGCTCTTCTCTTTGTCCTTGATTCCATAACAAAAGGGCCAATTTTTCATCGGGCGGATAAGCTGCTGACAATTCTTTCAGGGAAACGTAACTGGCACCGATCTGATGATCGGTATTAGCGCCGATGTCTTGCAGGCTATCGATCGTCCCTCCGCTTTGAAGACGACGGATACGTGAAAGTATTTGCTGAAAAACTGCGTTCGTATGTGGGTCTATAATACTGAAATCCATGTTTTACTGTCTTTTTTCACTTATTGGTCATCAAATATCCCAGTCCAGCAAAAAGTATGCCTAAAATGAGGCTCAGTCCGATATTTAATGAAAATAAACCATATGCCTTATTGCTTAGTAATTGCAGATTTTCGAATGAGAAGGTGGAAAAGGTAGTAAAACTACCACAGAATCCTACGGTAAAAAAGAGACGATAGACCGGAGCAGGATGGGAAGTGAAAAAACCACTTAACAAACCGAGTAAGAAACAACCGGCGATATTTACAATAAAAGTTCCCCAAGGGAAGCTTGAGGGAAATAGGTGCCGGCTCCACTCAGAGATAAAATAACGTGAAACCCCTCCGACGATAGAACCCAGGCCTACAAAAATTATGTTTTGCCACATGATTTCTTTTTTTACAAAGTAAAAAAAATTAAAGAAGATTCTGAAATAAAACCGGATAAAATAAAAAATGTTTATATTTATTCGCCTTATAAATTGTAGAATAAGAATGTTTAAAGCTGTGAAAATGAAACGATTGAAGTTCTTGTTGCTGAGTTTTGTTTTGGGATGTGCTATGCTTGCCGGAGCTCAGACACCGGAAGTATTTCCTTTATGGCCCCAGGGAGTAAAAGAGAATAATGGCATTAAAGTGGACCGTACGGTAGATGATCAGGGCGGAATTTCGAACAATAGTACAGCAGAACTGTTGGTTTTTCATCCTGATCCTGCTAAAAATACGGGCAAGGCTGTTTTGATTTGTCCGGGAGGTGGTTATACTTATCTGGCTATGGGATATGAAGGTGAAGAATTTGCGCAGTGGCTGGTGAAGCAGGGGATTACAGGTATCGTATTGAAATATCGGATGCCTAACCAACATGATCGTATACCGATGACCGATGCTTTGCGTGCGATGAAGTGGGTAAGGAGCCGTAGTGAGGAATGGGGTATCGATCCGGCGAAAGTTGGAATTGCCGGATTTTCTGCAGGCGGGCATTTGGCCTCTACCGTGTCGACGCATTTCGATAGTGGAAAGAGCGGAACTACCGACCGTTTGGAGCAATATAGTTCCCGGCCTGATTTTCAGATTCTTTTTTATCCAGTGATCTCCATGACTGCCGGGTTGACACATAGCGGTTCTCGTGAAGCTCTGTTGGGTAAGAATCCTTCTGCCGAAGCTATTGCACAATACTCGAACGAACAACATGTTACTGCCAAGACCCCACCTGCACTTTTATTTCATAGCGATGACGATACAGTGGTGCCTTCGATGAATAGTGTCGTATTTTATCAGGCTTTGAAAAAGAATAAAGTGCCTGCTGTATTGTATATTTTTGATAAAGGCGGGCATGGCTGGGGAATGCGGAATAATTTCGAATACCATAATCAGTGGACTAATTTGTTGGCCAATTGGCTGAAAAAGATCTGAGCCCTGAAATTTTGAACTGCCGGGTTGGGGGAGAAAGTTCCGTTGGCTTTTATTTCAATCGTTTATTGCGTAACAAAAACTGATTTATTGCGTTATATAGCCATACATAAATAAAGTCTAATTGTTAAAATATTTATTATGGCTGCTAATATTGGTTTAAATGAAGGTATGGTGAGAGCCAGCAAAACAGTATTGAATAATTTGCTGTCCGACCATTTTGTGTTATTGGCAAAGACGTGGAATTACCATTGGAATGTCAAAGGGGTAAGTTTTCATTCTTACCATGTTTTCATGGAAGATTTGTATAATGGGTTGATTGAAGATATTGATGCTATTGCAGAACGTATCCGTTCTTTGGACGAACGTCCCATCGGTTCGTTGGCCGGTTATCTGGAGCACAACCGCATTAAAGAACATTGTGAATCGGAACCTCTGCCTGAAGCTAAACAGATGTTGGCTATCCTGAGTCAGGACAATGATACGTTAATTCGTGAAATCCGTAAGGACATCGAACAACTCGAGAAAGAAGAGGATACCGATGATGCCGGTACGACAAATTTCCTGGAAGATATGATCGAGAAAAAGGAAAAAACGGCTTGGATGATCCGGGCATATCTGGAAAAATAATTGTTTGATTGTATTGTTGTATATAAAAAGGTAGAAGTTACCGTACGGGGGGCTTTTACCTTTTTTGTTTTTAAGGAAGAATTGACAACAGTTCCGGTGAAATTGCCATCTCCCGGATTGACCATGGCTATTGTACAGGCTCCTGGTCCTGACCAATCCTGGCTTTTTTTATTTCATCCCTCCGTTTTATACGTTTGTCAAAGAAGCGGATATTAGTTTTATATCGGCAAGTTTGTACGGGAACTGTTTTCCGGACGGAAACTTGGATACTTCCCTTATCCGCATGCAGGCTTTTGGTCCGATGTTCCTTACGAATTATTGATATTCATAAGCGCACCTACGGTGCCGATGAAAAATCTCAATCAGAACCATAGGTGTGCTAATCAAAAAAGGAACGATTCCGTCGATTAGAAAGCTCTAGGGCTGACACGAATCAGTTTGGGAGAACTCTCTTTTCCTGAGCAGGACGATGTTTTCGACGTGATGAGTGTGTGGAAACATGTCGACCGGTTGAACAGCTATAACTTCGTAGGCAGAATCCATCATTTGCAAATCTCTGGCCTGGGTTGCTGAGTTACAGCTGACATAGACAATACGTTCGGGAGAGGCTTGAAGGATCGTTTGGACTACATCCGGATGCATGCCTGCGCGGGGAGGATCGGTGATGATAATATCCGGTTGTCCATGTTTACTTATGAATGAAGCATTCAGCACGTCTTTCATGTCTCCGGCATAAAAAATAGTGTTATCTATGTGGTTGATTGCTGAATTGACTTTAGCATCTTCGATTGCTTCGGGAACATATTCTATACCGATCACTTTCCGGGCCTGACGGGCGATAAAATTGGCGATCGTTCCTGTTCCTGTGTAGAGATCGTAGACAGTTTCCTGCCCGGTTAAACCTGCCAATTCGCGTGTTTTGCTGTACAGATTATAGGCTTGTTCGGAATTAGTCTGATAGAAAGATTTCGGACCGATCTTGAATTTCAGACCTTCCATTTCTTCAAAGATATGATCCCGGCCATGAAAACAGAACATATCCTGATCGGTTAGGTTATCGTTCAGTTTTTCGTTGATCACGTACATCAGGGAGGTGATTTGTGGGAATTGCCGGACAAGCGTTTCCAATAATTGTTCGCGTGCTCCAGTATCTTCATGTCCGAAGGCGAGGATAACCATGATTTCCCCTGTCGAGGCAGTTCGGATGATCAGGGTGCGCAGGAAACCTTGCTGGGCCCGGATATCGTAAAACGAAAGACCTTTTTTCAGGGCATAAGTTTTGATGAAATTCCGGATTTCGTTGGAAGACGATCCTTGCAGGCAGCAATGATCGATATCTACCACTTTGTCGAACAGTCCCGGCACATGAAATCCTAAAGCCGGAGTACGCTCTATATCCGCTTCCCTGCTGATTTCTTCCCGGGTGAGAAAGCGCTTATTCGAAAATGTAAACTCTAGCTTGTTGCGGTAATAGAGTTGGCGGGCAGATCCGATGATCGGATAAACATTTTGTAGTTTTATTTTTCCGATGCGTTGCAAATTGTCGTTGATTTCCTGCTGTTTGAATTCCAGTTGTTTTTCGTAAGGGAGATTTTGCCATTTGCATCCTCCGCAAATGCCGAAATGGGTACAAGCCGGGGCTATACGTAAGGCCGAGAACCGATGGGTATGGGTGACTATGCCTTCCATAAAATTTTTACGTTTTCGGGTGACTTGAACATCGACAATATCTCCCGGAAGCGTATTCGGGACAAATAACACTTTTTCGTCGATATAAGCAATGGATTTACCTTCCGCTGCGATTTTTTGTATTTCTACTTTTTCTAACAATGGTTTTTTACCTCTTCCCACTTGTATTCAGCTTTTATAATGGTTTATTTTATTCATGCTTTAACGAGTTTCGGATAGTAAGATATTTTTCAATTCTTGTACTCCTTCGGAAGCTCCTTTTTCAATCAGGTGATAGCCCATCCGGTGTGCTTGTTGAGGAATCTTAGGATCGATAACGAAGACCGGAATACCTTCGGGGGCATAGTGCAACAGACTGGCTGCCGGATAAACGGCCAGTGAAGTACCGATAATGACGAAAATATCTGCCTGACGAACCAGATCGGTTGCCGGTTCGATATTGGGTACTGCTTCTCCGAAGAAAACTACATGAGGACGTAACAGTGAGCCGTCTTCACAACGGGTCCCTGGTTTCAGTTCCCAGCCTTTCAGGTCGTAAATCGAATCGGGATTTTTACTGCTTCTCACTTTCTTCAGTTCTCCATGCAAGTGTAGAACATGTTTGCTACCGGCACGTTCGTGCAAATCGTCGATATTTTGGGTGATGATCCGGACATCGAAATAATTTTCCAACTCGGCTAAGCCCTTATGACCGGCATTGGGTTGGGCTTCGTAGAGCTGTTTTCGGCGCTCATTGTAAAAATGGTTTACTAATTCCGGATTACGTTCTAATGCTTCAGGGGTACAAACATCTTCGATCCGGTAATTTTCCCATAAACCGTCGCTGTCCCGGAAAGTTTTGATGCCGCTTTCCGCACTCATGCCGGCTCCTGTTAATATAACCAGTTTCATTTCTGTCATTTATTTGTGCAAAGGTAGTTTATTTTTGAGAAAATGGTAATAGAGCAAATATCTATTTTAAGAAACGTAGGAATAGCAGGTTAAGAAATGACTTGCTATCCAATGAATTGCGTAGGATTTTGTATGCCCTTCCCATTTGGGTGCGTACGGTATTGATAGAGATGCCCAGATAGTCGGCAGCTTCTTGATATTTCATATCTTGCAGACAGCAGAGAGTGAACACCTGTTTGCATTGTTCCGGTAGTTTATGCAGTGCTTGGTAAAGTTGGTTGTATTCTCGTTCTTTATCTTCTAATTCGGTTGTTAGAGTTGGGGAAGAGTCCTTCTCAATCGTCATGTGCAGAAGCTTTTCTTGTTTTCTCTGTTCATTGCGCAGATGGTTCAGGCATGTATTGTGTAGCGAGCGGTAGAGATAACTTTCTAAGCCATTTTCTATATTGGAAAATTTTTTTTCAAACCATAAGGTGATAAAAAAATCTTGAACGATATCTTCGGCAGCTGCTTGATTTTTTATAAAATGATTTGCATATAGCACCAAGTCGGAAAAATAGGCTGTAAACAAGTCTTTGTATGCTTGTTCACTTCCTTGCTGTAATCCTTTTAGAATAATTTGCTCTTCTTTCATTTTTTTGTGTATACAACGCTGTTACAATGTTCATAAAAAAAATAGATATATGCAAATTATTTATTTCTCTTACTTGTCTTTTAGCTTTAGTCGTAGCTTCCTCGTAGCTCCCGGCTTCTCGTTCGGATGAGCTTCGGGGAAACTTCGGGAGAAGAACGGAGAATGGTGAGAGGGGAGTGAGACCGCAGTGAGATATGGGTGGAAGGTTATAGGGGGGAATAATTTGTTCGGTCTCCGAATAGTGTAAAAAAAAATAAATTTTTTGTCACATTATTTTTTGAATTTGGTGTCATTAATAATATAAAAACAAAATTAGTGGGAATGGAAAATAGAATTTGGGAGATTATAGCAGCTTCAATTCATGGCGAGGAGTTATCTCAGGAAGAGATAAGTACATTGCAAGTTTGGCTGGACGAGAATAAGCAGAACCGGGATGAATACGCCAGGTTGCAAATTTTTTATGCAGAGAACAAAGGTGGTCTTAAAGATAATATAAATGTGCAGCGAGCGTGGGAAGATAACTGCGCTAGAAGAAAAGCTGGTAAAATGATAAGGCTTCGCCGGCAAATTGTACGTTGGGGATATGCGGCTGTCGTTACATTGGCTATTGGTGTTGGTGTGTTGTTATTGACTGAAAAAGATGATGAGCAGGCTGTAAAAGTTGAATTTGTAGAATCTCAGATTGTTCCCGGTTCTCCGAAGGCTGTGTTGACCTTGGCTTCCGGCGAAGAGTTGGACTTGCAAGAAGAGGGGCAATTTGTAAGCAAGGATAGCAGCAGAATTCGCAATGTGGGGAATGTACTTGAATATGAGGCAGGCGTAAAGAAGCACGGAGAGAAAAAGTTGGAGTATAACACTTTGACGATTCCGCGTGGAGGTGAGTACCAGTTGAAATTGGAAGATGGTACGAATGTTTGGTTAAATGCAGAGACTGAGTTGCGTTTTCCGGTTGCTTTTGGTGACAGTGAACGTAGAATTTTTCTGAAAGGAGAGGCTTATTTCGATGTGGCAAAAGATGCGGAACGTCCATTTGTCTCGATCAGACTCAGCAGGACGGTGTACAGCGGCAGAATCGGAATGGACACCGGCGTCGGAGGATTACGCAGCAATTCCTGAATGAGCTGCAGCAGCGTGGACAGGCGAGCGAGGGCGCGTGCGGGAGTGATGGCTCCGTACACGGTGAGCGAGGGCAGCTGCAGACGGGGAACGGCGGAGAATGAAGTGTCCACCATGCTGACAATCTCGGCGAAGTCGTACCGAAGCGTGGCAATGCACTTGGAAAGGGTCTGCCTCCACAGATCGTCGCCCTTGTCGCACTAGGGGGAATACACGAATGGCAGAGCAAACAGTCGTCAGCGCGGCAATAACCATGCATGCTCCACGGCGAATATCGGCGGAGGGGTTGTCCATGAGCAAATACTACGTGTGAACCGCGATCCGAGAGGAAACGAGCGTAGATTCAATATTGGGAAGGATTGGCTTTATAGAGGATTGCAACGCTCGAATCAGGACCGCGAGAGACTGCAAGGCAGGGAGGAACACGGGGAGCTGGGAGTGAGTTGATGGGAGAAAACCGACAAGGGACTCCTTCTTAAACACGTCGAGGTGGAAGTAGACGAGTTCCTTCAACTTTGGAAGCAGATCGCGGACGAACTGATTTGGCAGCGACTTTAGGTTTTGAAATACCATCTGCATCATCACCAACGCTATGGGATACGCAAATCGGAGAGAATACCATCGTTCTTGGTTCCAAAGTCGGGGAAGAACAGGACTGCCGACTTGGCAAAGTCCAGCATGTGCACCACGCATTTCTCGAGATGGGAAACCGAATCCTGCTCCAGAATGATCCTCAGAATGGAGCAACAGGCGGAGACGGAGCTCCCTCCATTCTGTTCGGCTGCAGATACAATGCGGTTCACGAATTTGGCAATGGCGTCGACGCTCTCCTTGCTGGAGGAGAACACTCCCTGATTCTTGAACACGGACACGATTAGATCCAGAGAAAAGGAGT